>Ga0209480_10000038_pt1 | contig 157882 bp, 141 predicted proteins | sample JI61114C2DNA_FD_187501 | JGI IMG/M metagenome (GOLD analysis project Ga0209480, IMG submission 187501) | Wastewater effluent complex algal communities from Wisconsin, to seasonally profile nutrient transformation and Carbon sequestration -... | ecosystem: Engineered > WWTP > Effluent > Algae...
GAACTGCAACAGCTGCTTCCTCAGAACTGGTCACCGCCGTAGCAGCGCACCATCGCCGCATCGGCCACTCTCATAGGAAATCATGTTGACTTTCCTTCCGCTACCACGTGGTTCAGCGGACGGACACCGAACGAGCGAAAACTAAGGCTGCAACTCAGTTCAGCCTTTCTCGCCGTGCTGCTATTGCTCGCAGTGGGATACTGTATTTTCGCCTTTCGCGATAACCACAAGCCAGAGCTAGAAAAGCCGAAACCGGCGGCCACAGATGGCGTCAATGACCTTTCTGGCAAAGCGGTCGACGAGAATCAGGAAAGTCAGAAAAGTAAGAAAAGTAAGGAAAGTAAGAAAAATAGTGTAATTAGCGAAATCGACTATCCAGACATATCAATAGAGGAACTAAAACAACTACTTGCCAGACCATCAAAAAGCGATATTTTTTCCATACGATACGAGAAGGCGACAACTCCGGCACTTGAGCTAATCTCGAATACAAAATGGATCAAGGTGATCTCATTCAAAAATTGCACACTAGAAAACGAGAGCTTGTATAAGCTCTCCAAACTTGACCTGGTGTGCATCCGGCTCAATTACACAAACTTCAACGATCGCGGGGCAGCAGGTTTGTCTCAGTGCAAAACATTGACCGAAATAGATGCTTCTTGCACCTTACTTTCAGACGAAGGCATAAAGCAACTTATCAAACTAAAGAATCTAACAAGACTCTGTATTGGCGGCAGCAAAGTAAGTAAAGTTGGATTGGCCGAGTTGGCAAGATGCAAGAGTCTAAGGATTCTAAGCCTTTCAAATATGCGCCCTCTAACGAATGAACACATTGCTAGTGTCACAAAAATTGCAAGCTTGAACGAAATAAATTTGAACAAGACCGATGCATCGCCACTCCTAATTAGAACACTATGCAAAAACAACAAAAACCTCAAAAAGGTACAAATCGATGAATGCGAAAAAATAGGAGCAAATGAAGTCAAGCTACTGAGCATCGAATTTCCCGAAACGACCTTCCTCCGCGACTAAGCAACATAGCTAATTTTTCCTGCTGCTCTGCCCGTATTTTTTTCAGCTTGCCATAGAATTCAATGCAGCGGTATACAGATTGCCAAATTGGAGCAAATTATGACAACCACCAAAGAACAACGTACTCACATGTACACAACCAGAATTGATATCCCTGAGAGCCTGCGCGCCAAGACTATCGAACTATTGAACGAAACCCTGGCCGCATCACTTGATATGTGGTCCCAGACCAAACAGGCTCACTGGAACGTCAAAGGCAAAAATTTCTATCAAGTGCATTTATTGTTTGACGATATCGCCGAAGTTCTTTATCCACATATCGACGAAATCGCTGAACGCATCACAGCTCTTGGCGGAGTAGCCCACGGCACAGTCAAAGACAGCGCTAAAAATTCTATTTTGCCTGCATACCCCAACACTGAAAAAATGAACGAAGACGATCATCTGATAGCAATTGCTGATCGCCTGGCAGCATACGGCAAACATGTACGCCAAGCCGTTGCCCAAACCAGCGAATGGGAAGAGCAAGATACCAACGATCTGCTCATTGCTATTTCACGTGAAGTAGACAAGAAACTATGGTTTATTGAAGCCCATTTGCAAAAGCACGTTTAATGTTGAGCGAATCTTTTTAATCTAAGTGATTCGCTCTATTTGAAACTAAAGCACAGAAAAAAGCAGCGAAATTCCCTTCGAAATTTCGCTGCTTTTGTTTTTCTACCGATATCGGTGAAGTTTCTGATGCCATACCCGAGTTTTTACCGATATCGGTGAAGTTTCAATTTACCGAACTCTAGCCCAAAAGTGCCTGCTGGCGGCCACGCTTCTCATCAACAAAGAAAACCACGATCAGCCCCAAAACGAAGAACGTTAATGTAGACAACAATGCAAGCCGGTAGTTAGACCCACTTAGATAAGTCACTAGGCCATAAGTCATCGGACCGATTATGGCCGAAAGTTTCACCGATAGCCCCCACAGGCCAAAAAATTCAGCTGAGCGACCAGCCGGCGAGAGTCGACCTACCAGAGCCCTGCCGGCAGACGCGCTGGCCCCCATGGCGATTCCCATGATATTGGCAGCAAGCCAAAAGCCTTCTTTGTTTGTGGTAGCAAAAGCAATGAAAATCGCCAGAGACCAGAGTGCCAATGTGACAGCTATGGTGCGCACAGAGCCTACTTTGTCTTGAATAAAGCCAAAGATAAAAGCACCGACTGCCGCAGTGACATTAACGACCATGATTAAAACGATTGATTCACTGGTTTTGAACCCCATCACTTGCTCAGCATAAACTGCCGCCAATGCAACCACCGTTGTGCTTCCGCAGCTATAACAAAGCAGCGAGAGCAGAAATGTGAAAAGGTCGCGATGCTTTTTGGCATCAGCGATGGTCTCAAATACCTGTTTAAATGCCCCACTGGCAATTTCACTCAATTTATTTTTCACAGTCGATGGCTTGGCCCGCTCTTTCAGCCAAATGAAAGTTGGAGCGGCAGCACTTATAAACATAACTGCGACAAAAAGCATGGTCACTGGTACAAACTGAGCCGGGGTTTGGCCCGCCTTCTGCGCCCATGAGACATAAGCCAAGCAGGCTCCCAAAACTGCTATGCCACCGATGTAACCGAGAGTCCAGCCAAATGCGGAGATGCGACCCATTCTCTCTGGTGTAGCAATCTCAGGCAAAAAGGCCGCTATTAAATCTTCTGACGTCCCAAAGGCAAAATTGGACAGCACCAACAGGGTCATGGCCAGCGCCACATCTCCTTGATGAACCAACGAAAGACAAGCCGTGCAAATGACACAAGCGAGACTAGAGACAAAGAGGAAGCGCTTTTTAATGGCAAAAGCATCGGCGATGGCGCCCACTACCGGGGCCGACAAGACCACCAGAAGATTAGCCAGGCCAAGAGAACAGGTCAGATAAAGAGTGGCAGTAGAAAGCTCAAGGCCGCTAGCCACAGTCTTTACGAAGTAGGCATTGAAGATTGCTGTGGTGACCACTGTGGTATAGCTAGAGTTAGCGAAATCAAACATGGCCCACGACCAGATTTCAAGCGAACTAGCCGGAGACATTTTTTCAGGCTTGTCCCTAATTTCCTTACTCTTTATGTCACCATTAGTAGTCACAGTCGGTTCCTAAAATTGTCTGCGGAATATGGGCATTCTTACACAGCAGACGGAACCTAGATTGAAAAGCCCACAGTTCGTCTAGTGTAGTCGCAATTTACCAAGAGGATGCCAAGTTCTATGAAAATCAAAAGCCTTTTGCCAATCACTGCATTGCTTGCTATTTCTTTCAGCGTAGGCGATGCCCTGGCATTAAGCCCAAAATTAGAACGCATTGACACCTCAGCCCAAAGATCGTTTGAACAGACTGACTATAAAAGGGCCCAAAGTCAGTGGGACAAGCTGCGTCTTGAATTGCAAAAAAGCAGCGATGGCTTAAGCGAAGCCGAAAAACAAGAACAGCAAACCACCATTGAAAAGACTTTACGGCGCATGGGTGAATGCTCACTGCAAATGAAGAACTTTGGCTCTGCCGCAGACTTCTTTGACCAGGCCAAAGCAGCTCTCCCTGCTGGCAGCGCTGACCCAGACCTAGACAAAGACGTCACGCAGCTTTCATCGATTTATCGCTTGGTCGAACCAAGTAGCTTTGGCACCGAAGTGGCGAAGGCTTTCAAAGATGTTGGCGCTGAAAAAATATCTATTGCCAAAACCGATGATGGCCACCACATTGAAATTGTGCTAAACGAAAAAGTAGTGAAACCCATTGATCAAAAAGGGGTTTCAGAAGTAGGTTTTGATAAGACCATTTCGTTTGATTTGAGTGAAAAAAACGAAGGCGAAATCAGAATTGATCGCATTACCGGTCTCAAAGTTCATGCTCAGTTTTGGGTCAATGTCATTGCCTCTAAACTGCACAAAAACGAGGCACAAGAGCCAGTTGCAGAGGTGACAGGCGAAAAGATGGGAATTTCGCAGTCAGTCTCAAGCAAACTTCCTGATCAAATCTATCAACCGATTTTGGCCCTAATTAGCAAAGTACGCAATGTCTTTGGTGAGAGTGCCACCCAAGACATCGCCGCTGGCAGCAGCTCTGGCACTGGAAGCAGCGGAACTCAAGCGGCTAGCAGCTCTAGCATGTTCTCAAACGGTATCAATAACGGTGCCCAAACGGGCAGTGTTATTCCTGCCAGCAATACTGGCAACGGCGGAACAATTATGCCGCTAGTGAACGATCAACCAATGGAAAACAATGGCAATGACAGCGAAAAATAGACTGCCAATAGCGACCCAGCTTTTAGGCTTGTCATTGATTTGCGCAACAACCGTGAGCATCTTAACTGCCACCACAGCCATTGCGGCCCAACCAGCAGCCAAAGATGAGGGCGAAGCCTTTGTTGGCGAAAATGGCGATTTGTTCATGGAAGAAGTAACAGCTCCCAAAAGCAAACCAAAACCCAAACCTACCATTCCCATTGATTTGAGCCGAGTAGGTGTTTCAGTTGATCCCCACGGAAACATAGTACCGATCAAAGATGCAGCTGATGACCCCTGGGCCGGCAGCGGCGTAAAGCCTTTCGTCAACCAAATTGAGAGTACCTTTCAGCCGCTGCCTTTCAATGGCTTCGCTGGCCCTTCGCCCTTCGGTTACGGCGTGCCTGGCTACAACATGCCAGGCTACGCCAACCCCAACCTTAACTATCGTGCCCTGGGTTATCCCAACTATGGTTATCCCCAGTACGGCTATCCCGGATATGGCTTTGGCTATCCAGGATACGGCTACCCAGGCTATGGAAATCCCTATGGCAACCCCTACTACCGACCAGGACTTTCAATTAACTTCGGTGGCGGCCGTGGTGGCATAAACATCGGCGGCCCAAGTTATTACAACGGATATTACAACGGCTATAACAATGGGTTCAACAACGGATACTTGGGCGGTGCACCAGGCGGTTACACACCTTGGAACACTTTCAATAGCTTCGCCGGTGGTGGCAATCCATATTATGGTTACGGCAATTTAGGTTATGGCAATTTAGGTTATGGTAATTTAGGATACGGTGGCTACGGCTATCCCTATGGCGGTGCTTATAGCCCCTACGGCTATCCCGCAGTTGGAGCGCCTTTAGCTAGTTTCAAAATAGGAAAATTCCAGGGCGCGATTGGTTCGTCGGGCCCTGGAATTTATCCAAATGCAGCGAATTCAGTGTTTTTTCCCAATACCACAAATTACTCTCAGTCGAGTATGTGGCGCGCCTTCAATCTAGCTTTCTAGGCCTATCAATCAGGATTTAGATAGACTAGCAACCTAAATCAACTTAAGTGTTTGGATCTGCGCACTGGCCTCCTCTGTAGTCGGTTGTGATGTTTAATTCGACATGCGTTCAACAGAAATAGAGTGAGCTTTTCTCGCAGGGTTAAAACCCACTCGAAACGCCCTTCTAAATGGCGGAGGCGCGAAACCTCCGTTGGTCTACTGTGTCTAGTTTGATCTGCGTTCTTGCACTTCGTTTGCTCCATAAAGTGCTCGGCGCGGACGTTGAGCTTATCCCCTCGCAGGTAAGCACGATATCCATCTGTTAGCACTCTTTCCGAATAGCTCGAAAGTAGATCGGTTCTTTTCCCAGTACCTGCTGAATGATCTCTATAAGACGATCCAACAGTAATAGACAGTCTTCTGCCTCGCATTCAATACCCGCCTTTTAGCCAATTGTTGGTCAAGACAATTGTCGCCAATTTTACTTAGATCGACTGCAAGCCTCCATTTTGTTTTCGATCAATTAGTCCTCCGCCAAGAGAACTTCTTTGTTGTACTTAACGAGATATAGTATCTGATCAAAAGACATATCTTGGCAAGAGCTAAGTTATCGTATATTCCCCACGCGAAACCATGATAGAAAGCTGGTTTCATCGATTTTGTAAGGCAGCCAACACTTTCACTTGACAAGCGCTCGCTGTTGCCCCAATAATGGCAAATTCCTCCGCCACCTTACTAACTAATGCCAGCAGAAAAAGCCCTACCGTTAGACGGTATCCCTGAGGCTCCGCATCCCACGGAGTCATTCACTGCCGTCAGGGCTGACGTTCAAACCCAGTTGAGCAGCCCCAAAGACATTTCTGCCGCCACCAACTTCTTTAAGCCCCAAGGCGCCGAATCATTCCTGCCCTCGATGCCTACGCCATCGGGAATCGAAGCCGCAGCCCTGACTCCAACAGGAATGCCCATGCCCGGCGCTGAGCAAATGTCGCCATTGGTCAACATGATTATGAAGATGCCAGGCCATTTGAGCCTGGTTTCCTCATTCTTTGAATTTCTGGGATCATTCTTCGGCGCCAACGACATGCTCTCGATGCTCGACCCCATCACTGGCCAGATTATGGACGGCATTGGCGGCCTAACTGAGCATCTGGGCATTGATCTCAACCTGATGCCAGACGACGCCCCAGGAATAACCACCCTCGGCGATTCCAGCAGCCTTGAACCACTGAACAGCAAGAATCTACTATCCTTCAACTCATCCGAGCCACTAGAAGGCGCTGGGCAGTCTTTAGATTATGGATTTGCCCACGCACCCGACCTCAACGTCAACGGCGGCGCTCCCTTCGGCAAGCCTCTATTTGAACAAGCCGGCCAGCAGACGCTCAACTTCGCCCCAGCCAACGGCGCCGAGAACAATCTTCTCGCCATGGACCCTGGTGGGGGATTCGGCTCCACCATCGGCCCCAATTCGGGACAGATTGACCCACAAAACTTACCAAATCAATTACCAGCAAATCAAAATTATCAAATGCAAGGAGCTCAGACGGGAGCTGGCTTTGAGCGCGGCGTGACCGGAGCAAACGCACAAGGCATGGGCGGACAGAATTTAGGGAATCAGGGCCTAGACGCCAACGGCAACCCAACCGGAGATGCCAACGCCGCTCAAAATGGCGCCGGAGCAGATGGGCAAGCAGATGCTCCAGAAACTACTTCTTATACAGTAAAAGAAGGCGACAATCTCTGGGACCTCGCCGGTAAGCACATGGGCGACAGCACCCGCTGGGGCGAAATCTACAAACTCAATGAAGCAGTAATCGGCAACAACCCACGGTTAATTATGCCTGGCACCGAACTGCAATTGCCAGGTGCCGGAGGCCTTGGTGGTGAGCACTTAGCGCAAGACTACACGGTCAAAGCTGGCGACAACCTCTGGGATATCTCTAAAGACAATCTCGGTGGCGGCGAGCATTGGAAAGAACTTTATAGCAATAACACTGACGTGGTTGGTAGCAATCCTAATTTGATTCACCCTGGCCAACAGCTTCATATGAATGGCTCAGAAGGAGCCTCTCACGCCGGTAGCCATTTAGCCGGCAATCATGCCGCTGGCCATACAGGCAGTCATGCCAGCCATCATGCGGCAAGCAACCATCTAGCCAACGGTCACAGCAATCACCTATCCAGCAATCACGCTAGCACCGCCCATGGTGCCAATCACGCCAGCAATCATGGCAGCTATTCTGGACATGGAGACAAAGCCCTATCGACCAATCCCGCAAAGCCTATAATTTCACAAGCCACCAGTGGCATCGACGGAGCTAAAGTTAGCTCAACACCAGTAGAACTAAAAGCCGTAGCCAAATCACTGCCTGGCATTGAGATATACCAAGACGGCACAGCATCAAGCGCAACAGATTTGGGAACATGATTTGGAAAAATGATTTAAGAGCTGGGGTCGCCCCAATTTACTTGGCGCTCAAAAGTAATCTACGGTTCATTTGCAGCAGCGCTACCTGCGCTCTCTTGTTAGCTCAAGCGGCCCAGGCCAATCCACAAGTACTAGCCTGGAAGTTATCACAAGTATCTTCTTCATGGGGAAATTGCAATGTCTACATCTCCAATGATGCAATCAGAATTGACGCTCAAGATCGTAACTTCTTCGTATTGAGCAAATCACCAAAGTGGAATATTCAGATAGTAAGCGACAAGAAGAAATTATCATATTCAAGTGGCACAAAATGGGAAGGCTCATCAGTACAAAGACTCGGTTGCGACTTTGGCCAAGTTAAAGAATACAAACAAAAACAAGTTGTTTTCATGGCACTGCCAGCCACATTATATGCTTCTAGCAGCAAAAAGCGGATCGATAACCTTCTCAATTTCAATAAATTCGAAGAAAGCCAAAAGAAGAGCTACTCAAGCGATATTCGTTACACCGTGGTTCAGTGCAAAAATGCGCCGAAGAGCGCAGTCGCTATTCTCGAAAAATTCTACGATGTCCCCAGCGGCAGCCAGCAAGTACCAGTCAGCCTGCTACATATGGAAGACAGCGAAAGGGCTTTTCGCTTGAAGACAAAAGCTATTGCACAAGTAAAAGTTGATGCTTCTGTTTTTTCAGCAAAGACCTATCCAAAGGCAGCAAAAGCGGAAGCAATCATTTTGCCTCCTACAGCCGAGGCTACCGACGACATGCTCAAAGACGCCGGCTTTTTTTGAACCAACACCTGAAAAACACGCGCATAGCAAAAGCAATGCCATCGATAGCGAAAGAATTCGATGACAGCTAAGTGCTAAGCTGTCGATCTCGAGAATGACTCCAGCGAGCTTACAGCGAAAGGTACAGCCCGCGAATTTGGAAACCACATGAACTTCTTACTAATCGACACCGAGATTGCAGCTGCGCTAGCGTCGCTCACTGCAATGGAAATAGTACTCGGCATCGACAACATCATCTTTATTTCGATTCTGGCATCAAGACTGCCTGAGCATCAGCGACGCAAGGCTAGATTGCTGGGTTTAGCACTAGCGATGCTGACACGAATTATGTTGCTATTCTCACTTTCTTGGGTGATGAGCTTGAAGGCTCCACTCTTCCAAGTTTTCAACCACCCATTTTCTGGACGCGATCTCTTGCTTTTAGGCGGTGGATTGTTTCTCGTCGCCAAGGCTACAAGAGAGATTCATGAGCGCATAGAAGGTGACGGTGACGAACTTTCAACGAAGAAGAATTCTACCTTCATAGGCACACTTGTTCAAATACTGATACTAGATATAGTGTTCTCACTAGATTCGGTAATCACCGCAGTAGGCATGGTCGATGAACTCTGGATTATGGTTACAGCGGTCGTTATTTCGGTCATTACCATGATGATATTTTCGACATCAGTCAGCAACTTCATTTCCAAACATCCGACAGTGAAAATGCTGGCGCTGAGCTTTCTACTACTTATCGGTGTGGTGCTGGTCGGAGACGCGCTTGGTCACCACATCGCCAAGGGTTACATCTACGGAGCTATGGCATTTTCGGTATTCGTTGAATTTCTCAATCTTGCCGCATCTCGCAAAAAGAAAGAAGAGAAAGCGCACCAGGCTTCTTGAGAGCCACTGCTGCAATTGACTCAGCCAGTGATTATTGAGAACTAGCGACTGGCCGAGAACTAGTGTGCGACCAAGAGCTAGTGATTGACCAAGAACTAGCGACCGACCGAGGACTAACTACTGATTAGGTACAAGTTGCTGCCCTTGTTGCGGAGCAATCTGATTTTGCAAGAAGCTACCCAGACCGTTTTTGACCATACCACCAAAACCGCCACTGCCTTGCTGTGTTGGCTGTTGCGGTGCAACAGTTTGATTCTGCATCAAGTTAGGTTGAGCAACTTGCTGACCACCAAGGAACATCTGGCCGTTCTGTACTGTGACGTAGAACGCTTGGCCGCTCTGAACATTGGTCATGAGATATTGAGCTGGTGGCAAATTAACCGTGCCAACAAGGGCCGGTGGCTGCTGACTCAGAGCATTGCCTTGTTGCTGACCGTTCTGCCCCCCAAGTAAGCTATCTTGGAGAGTCTTGAGGAATTGAGCTTGGCATGGGGCGCTCGTAAAACCAGTTGCTAAAAGCGACAAGGCCGCGGCGAGAGATAAAACTACATAGCGCTTCATGATGAACTCCTTCAATTCCCTCGAAGACAGATGCTCTAAAGACAAGAGTGTTTCTAGGGCTCTAGTTTAGCAAAAACAAAGAGAGGCAAATTACAACTGGTGAATTTGTTTATCTCCCAGAAGAAGAAGAAGAAGAAGCGCTAAGCTTATTGAGGAGTTTGCCCCCAGGTATAAATGTCGCCATCGGCATTGTATCGAGGATACCAATACTTGCCAGCACCATCGCGACAGGATGCTACCGAACCGTCGGCATTATACGAATAAAGGCCGGGCAAGCTGGCAGAACGCTCGAGAATTACATTACCGTCCATATAATCCAAAGAAGAATGGCCTCGACTGCCACTCAAATCCCATTCAGACTGCCCACCAGCCAAATACTCATCTTTACCAGAGGCGTTAGGCATATAGCTGCCGTGACCGGTGGTCAGACCGGCATCGCGCTGGTCCATAATACCGGCGTTGATTCTGCTGGCTTTAGTAAAATAAGCCAACGGAGGTGGCATGCCGTTGATGCCCTCGTCACCGTATATGTCTTCGGCGTGCCGGCCTGCGTTGGCAACAAAGCTATCAAGCTGGCAGGGTGGTAAAAAGCGTTGCCTAGGGCGCGCAGACTGAGCGGAAACACTGTTTTGAATAACTGCATTAAGAATCAAACTTAGTAAGGCGCAGACTACAAACTTGAATTTCACTGACATAATCACTCTCCGCTGGCAAAAACTGCTGGCCGACAGTGCTATTTAAACGAATAGATCTGAAAAACTCTTGAAAGTGCCGAGGCTTTAAAAAAGTCATTTTTGCTCGCGCTAAAGATTCCGCGGAGGTCGCCCCACAAAGGCCCGGCCTTCATGAAATGACTTTGCCTGGGGAAATGTTCTGCTAAAAACACTGCGGCCAGAATAATCAATGTACTCGCTGTGATCGCAGTCATGAGTCGCTACAACAGCGAAGCCCTCTGAAAAATCGTGGGCCGCAGCGTACCTGCACGGAATAACTTGGTTGCCAGCGTGATCAATAAAGCCAAAATATCCTTTCACAGAAGCCCTCTGAAAGACCCGCGCACGACCCTCAACGAAGGGCCAGCAATAGTCAAAGCGAGGAGCAATAACTGTTCGGCCAGAAACGTCGGAGTAACCGAATTTTCCATTCTTCTCAATCACAACCAGACCTTCGGAAACGTCATAGTTCAAATCAAGCTGACGACCAGGAGGGTTCGTATCTGCTTTAGTTGCGACATTTTCACTCGCCCCCTGCTCAAAGCTTCTGAAATTTATGGGCTCAGGAAAAGGTCTAGCAAGACTAAATTGAATTTCCCCATCGGCATTCAAATAATCAATGCGGTTGTCTTTTGGAACAGCCACAGCCGCTAGACCCTCACGAAAAGGTCTAATTTCATGGTCATAGACCGGCGCCAAAATTATCTTCCCGCTCTTATCAATTAAGCCCCATTTATCGTTAACGCACACAGCGGCTCGGTTCTGTGCGAAGGCCGAAACATCTGAGTATGAGCCTTTAATCTTTGTAGTGCCATTTTTGTCGATAAACTGCCAATACAAGCTATCCTTCGGCCGCACCGCCGCCAGGCCCTGTGAAAAATTCTGAGCCAAACCGTAAGAACCACATTTACGAACTCCTGTTTCGTCGATGAAACTACAGTCGCCATCAAAATAGTGCCGCATATCAAATTCGCGATGGAGAAGACTTCCCTTCTTCACATCAACAACAGCAAGGCCCTCAGCGAAATCGCCTGCACCGTAGAAAGTGGCGTTGTTAGCAACAAATGATCCGTCTGGTCGTAAGTAGACACATCGCTCTCTCGTTACACCAGAATCTTCGTCGAAAATTGGCGTACCAGCCGCACAAAGGCCTTCTGAAAACCGAGAAAAGGTACTGTGGTTATACCAAGCTTGATTGAAACTGCGCAAATCATTAACGACCTTACCAGTGTAATCGATGAAGCCAAACGGTTCACCAGCCCGTTCAAGACTGTCGACAACAAGGAAGAAGTAAAACATAACCGGGGGCGCAGAAAACCATAGTCCGCCAACGGACAGGACAACCATGATCGCTATTGCTGGTATTCGTGAAGTACTAAGCATAGTCTCACCCACTGGCACAGAGTAAATCTATCTTACTCATTATCTGGCATTGGATACTGTTTGCCCTCAAGCAATTTGCCATAGGAGAAAAGCAGCAAAAGAGCTACCTGTTGGCAAAAGAGTTACAATATCCAACTGATATCAAAGAAGAACGACAACAATTGGCCCATTGAAATTTACAGGTGCAATATTGGAGTTTATTCTTCCTACTATTGGCGCAATCATATGCTACCCAATCTTCGTTATAGCAGGAATAGTACTTTTCCTGATCTCAGCCGGCGTAATTTACTGCACGGCGACTAAAGACAAACGCCAAAAATACTACGTGACTGCAGCTTGCTTATGCCTAATTCCCTTTACGACGATTTTTCCTTTTTTGTTCTGGCTAGTAGGGTGCAGCATCGGCGATATTTGCACGGCACACAGACAAGACGTCGCCAATTCTGAAGCCGTATGGTTTTGGTCGTGGTTTAAAACAATCAATTCTGAACTCTACGATGCTAAGCAAGAGAACGATCCATCTATTCAAAAGCTCAGGCTAAAGCTACAAGAACTCTGCCCCAAAGTACATTTCAAATTAGGGCCTATACACGACGGCCAAAGGGAAATCGCCTTTACTCATGGAGACTGCGAACTAACACAATGCAAAATCAACCCAAGAGCTTTAGTCGAAGAAGCAGAGAGAAGCAAAATAAAGAACTTCTATGTGGGTTACGGCTTCCCTCAAGGCAGACCCCAGGGCGCCGATAGCGTCTCACTGGTAAGAACACACGACTACCACAGCAAAGATTTTCAAATGATAGCAAGGCGAAACAAAGACGTAATCGATGTAGCAGTTTACACAGACGAGCCGTTCCTAAATACATCCAACGATGACTTTCCCGTCGATTTCTTTCTGGAAAATAACCTAGGCACAGAGTTCTTCAAAAGATACCTTGGTTCTGTCACTATCAACAAGGTCTCTAAACTAAAGAAAGGAAGCAAAACTAGACCAATAGATCAAGCTTTCGACGCCTTCTTAGAGCAACTTACTGCCGAGGAGAAGCACGACCTATCAGCCACAATTACAAGCAAACCATGCGTATGGCGCACAAGCAAGCTGGCACCGGGAAGGACAGCTCTAACGTCATTTTCTTTAGTCCATGAAGACATTCTAAATCCATACTTACCGATTCACCACTAAAGCGGAAGAAGACTAACGCCACAGAACATTCAGCTCTCTAATTTTCCCAGCAGCTCCGTATAACCATAAAGAAGCTGCTAGAACAAGCACAGTATTCTCTTTGCCAATTACCACGCCACGAAAGGAAAGCGATGCACGACTTAGGCGCCCAGAAGCTCGAACTGAAGAAAGTAAGAGAGCGCATTTTGAAATGCTGCAAGAACAAGCCGGGCCTGGAGGATGTGCCGCAAATCCTGGACGCGGCAGTCGAATTCAGCAAGAGCAAATTCGCTCTTATTTGGGAAGGAAATCAACATCTCGGCGACACCCTCGACCTGGGACAAATAAAAGAAGACGCGCCCATTCTTGCTTGTTTTGGCGATCTAAAAATAGATGGAGACTTTCTCAGTCATTATCATGACGACTGGCAACCCATGCTATTTATAGACGGCACTCTCTCTTGCCACAATATCGTCAAAGGAGGCCTGTTTCTTGTGGTAGCTGGCGACATTGACTTAAATGGCTACTATGTCGGCGATAACAACGAGGGCTACTTAAGAGTAGCAGGGTCATTAAGCGGAGCGGGCTTCGTACCTCGCTTACGGGATAAATTACCAACAGAAGACTACATCGCCGGTGGTGTCAAAACCAAAAGCTTTACCTTGGTTGATTGCTCCGATCATCAACTAAAGAAGCATTTTGTTCCAGAGGTCATTGCCGGCGGCTGGCAGGCAGTCAACATAGACGAGATCATCAAGTATGGAAGAGAGGGCAAGTCAATCTGGAAAGATCAAAGCCTCTCTCAGTTAACAACAAAACCAGACTTGCCACCGCTCATTGAAAGCCCAATAGATCCAACCAAGAACGGCAGTATCTGCCCGCTCTCTGAAATGCGCACGGAGCTGCTTGAAGCCATATCCACCAAGCTAAAAACCGGTACGCCTGCTGACACCGTTGACTGCTTCTCAGAATTTGTCAAAAACGAAACTTCACGCAGCCAAGAAAATGCCCTTGTGTTGCCTGCAGGAACAAAGCTAGAAGGCGACCTAATACTTGAAAGCTTTGCACCATGGGCCGAGATCAACAAAATCGCTGCCATAGTCTGCCGCGGGAACTTAGAAATTGCCGGTGACATACTGAATAAGACCCTCGAACACGGCCCCATGCTCTTCGTCGAGGGTAATCTGAAAGTAAATTCGCTATACAAAGCGGGCTCGACAATAATCGTGCTCGGTGATCTGCAAGCATCCGAGCTAGTGATAGCTGAATATAACGACGGCGTGCTGCGCGTAGCCGGTGACTTGCAAGCGGCAGCACTGCTAGCCCTTGATCACGACTGCTATGTAGCGGGCGAAACCAAAGCGCTCTACCTTAGCAGTGACGAATGTAGCTTGCGAGAGCATCTGTGCGAGGATGTCTTTAATGATGACAGCGAAGATAACCCTAACGCTGAGCTACTTTTGCGCTGTTTCAAAACTGGATTAGCAATTTTCGAACCCAGTGGAAGCGAACACGAATAACGCTCTCGCAGAATTAACTGGTAATTGCACAACACATTAAACTAGTAACCGCACAACTTCTTAAACTAGTCGTTGCACTGCAGACTAAACTAGCAATCCCCCAGCCACTAACCAATGCTTTCTCGCATTCTTACGGGCGATCTCGGCTGAAGCTGCGCGCTCGTCATTTACTAACCACTCAATTTACGCCCTTGGGCTTCGTAAATCGCAGCTTCCTTGTTCTCACCCTGTTGGCTCAGACACGCAGCTAAACCTTGGAGATATAGCCGTCTTGTCTCGTCATCGAGCTTATAAGCTAGAGCATGCCGCGCACACATGATCGAAAAAAACCGCACGCAAGAATATTGTAAAGTCCGAGTAACAGCAACTTGCTAGAGGTTTTGCTGTTGTAATGCTAGCCAGCGGTCAGAAAGGGAGTCATCGAATGTTGGATGTGTCGACAAAGTGATGCTCAAGATACACCGGCAAAACCGCCCAACGATTTAGGGCGCAGGAGATAGCTTCTCCAAGTTTTGTTTTGGGTAACACTTTGGGATACTGCTCATCAAGCCACTCTTCGAGAAGTGCAATTTTAGATTTAGAAAGGCGCTTTCTAAGATCGTGTTGCTCTTCTGGGGGAGAGACTGGTTGCCACTCTCTCAATATCAAACGAACTTTTGATGACACCCATGGCCAGTTCAGCGATGGTCGGGTCTTCTCTCCATGCGTCTTCAAAGTAACAATGAATGGATCACAGACCTGGTGGTGGTGAAAGCGAAGATGCGGTGGAGTTAGTTCTTGAATAGAATTTGCTCGGCGCGCCATGCTGATTAGCTTCAACTGGCACCAGTCATCAGCAAAATGGCAATCTGGTCAGGTTCGTTGCCGTGATTTACATACACGTGGACCTGCACCTTTGAAGTTTCAACTCGTTCTTCCAAATAGGTTTCAAGGTGTACGTTCGTCACAGCAATTACTCCGCCAGGTAACTCTAGAACTCCTTCCCACGCTAGCGTTGGTGGTAGTGATTTGTCTTTCCTGACACCTTGTAGCAGTCGTACATGCGTTGGTCCGTCCTGGCACATGAGAGTGCCGACTACAATGCATGACGGCGCGACTGACACTAGCCCAGAGATAGACTCGGGTAAATCTCCTGATGGATCGCCGATAATCAGCAAAGAGTTAGGAGCTTGAACAGATATTTCAGACACGGTCGAACCTTTGTAGATTGAAGGAAGCACGAAGCACAAAAGAGGACACAAGCTTACACCCTTTCACTTCAGGCGTACAGGAGCGAGGCTGGCACGTTGTTGTGATGTCTTGCGATTTTACTCAGATTGGGACAGTCCCACCAAGCTCGCAGTGCCGCCGTCAGCAATGACTTTCCTCGTCGAGTGTTCGCTCACCCGAGTCCGCAATTATTTCTAAAGGTATCAAGGCGCAAACTCAGACTAGCTTTTTGCTCGCAGTATTTCTTTCTCTGTCCGCATGGCATGGTGGCGAGTGAGAGATGTTTCCTATACGATCATGCGCTTCTCAGCTTGAGTGGCGGTGCGCTGGGATTATCACTCACGTTTTTGCAGTTTGCAAATCTTCCGGTTGCAAATCTTTCATTGTTGGAGTATAGCTGGGCCTAGCTTGCTACATCATTATTCTCCTGTCTTCTCTAGATGTTCGCGTCCAGATTTCACTGGGAATTTGAAATTCACGTCGCAGTCAAATTAGAAACAGCGCGCTTGCGCCGAGAGTTTAAGCCGTCAGCGTATGAGAAACTTGCCTTTAATATTCTTGGACCATTTCACTCGAATGTGGCGATACAGCTGTTGAATATGACTACCGTAATATGCCTTTTTGTTGGTATTGGCGAAGCAAGAGAAATTGACATTTAGCCGAAATCACTGTTGTCGTACCCCTTTATTGCAGATTGGTGAAGAGAACAGTCAGCTACGCCATGCGCCGAAGCATCCGGGCCATTCTTCATTAATTTGTCTTTTTGGAAATTGAAGCAATGGCTTCAAATCAGAAGATGTACTTCCATTGGTCGCTAGGGCCTGCACACTAAGGCGCGCCGCTATAAACAATCCGCAGAAGTCTTGCTTATAGCGGCACGTCAATGTCGTCTTCCAGTTTGGCATAGGAGCCAGCTGGCAAACCAGCACCTGTCAACGATTCAATAAGTTGATGCGCCACAGACTTTGGTGCTCTAATTGAAAAACTTGTGAACTGACCGGGCGACAGACTGGCTGAACCTAAATATCCATTGAATGTGCCATCAACTTTGGCCAGCATCTCGAAAACGAATTCCTCAGCTTTGTCATGCTCAGCTTTGTTTCCGTGGTACTTCAAGTGAATTTCTATTTCTACATCGGGCACCGTTTGTCCGATCGTTAGTCGATCCACAATTTTTTCGGCAAAGTATGAAATTTCTTCATTGGCATGAGAGGTCAATGAAGAGAAACGAGACAGCTCCTGCTGAAGTGCGTTTCTAAGCTCGCGAATCCATATATCCGGCTCCTTGGGATGGAGACACTCAAAAATACGAACCGCAGACTCTTCACTCATTCCTGCTACGCCTGAAATCTCTTCTACAGAAGCATCGAGCAGATGTTTAAACGAACTAAAATGATCGCGCAATAATTTCCGTCTGTCGCCCCAATCATTATCAAAATCGTTGAAATCATCGGGCACCGGAATCGGGTAAACGCTGCACGCTGCAAAACCCAGTAAAATATCAAGGATTTCAAGTGCTATTGTCTCGTTGGCATTGTCCAGGACTTCAAGTATGAAGGGTAGCGCGGGTAAAGCAGCGGAAGAAATAAAAGCATGCTGGTGGCATAAACCGCACCACAAGTGATGAGCAGCTTTCATCGCTTTTTCGTCATCTTGCGATGCCAGGTTTAATAACTGTTCACCGACGGAACCCCAGTCATTTGTACCGGACGCAGCTCCATATGCCGTCTCATATTTAGACCAATCAACTCTCTTTAAACGCCCTTCAAAATTATCTCGTTCCATTGCTGTTTAGGCACCTCCGAAATCTCCCTTCAGGGTGACTGATGCTCAAGTGTCGTTGAGTAAATGGAAGCTGTCAAACCTTTCGAAACACTTTCTTACCAAAATTATCAGTGCATTCAAGCCTTCCGGCTTGGGCTCGATCATTCTGCCAATCAGTAGTTGAGTCCGCCAGACTTACTTGCACCGCGAAAAAAAGCAGGACGAAAATAGATCAGATGTATCAGCATTGATTCAGGAGAGCACGGCCGAACAGAATCATTTCCAGTCCCAGATGAATGAGGTTTCCGTGCTTTCTTCCAATCCAGCCGCGACTAGAGTAGATAAAGCCAAGCAGATCAACAAAATATTATCTGATCACGACCGCAACGCGTCGACAATAGACGTCAAGCTAACCCTTCTGACGCAACTGCATCCAGGCAGCGCAGCCGCATCTAAAGCACTATGTCATAAAATCACTCAATGCGAATTTAGGCCTGTGATTACTGCAATAAAGACACTGACTATGCGGCGAAGAACGAACCGGCTTTTGCTGACTTATGCAGTCAACAATTTTTTAGAAGGCCCTGACTTTGAGGCTATGCTGACAGAGTGAAAAGTCCAAACGGACGCACCCGCGCTCGGGCAACTATCAGACTGACACAACTAGCTCAAACAAACGACAGAGCTAAGGACACAACACTATTTAATAGGGCCATATCGAAGTTCGGAACTCTGCCTTTCGACGCACAAGGCAGCAGAACGGTAGCCCAAGAAGCACGTGACAATCTTTTCGAAATGGAAAATTCAGCAATAGGCATCACGGCACCAAATATTAGCGGCCAAGGTTGTGCTTTTAGACTTCTCTGGCAATTTGTGACCGCCCTGCCGGTCTATGTACCCACACGAGCGGTCCCTCGTGCAAAAGTTTAAGTCTCAGCCATTTGTCATCGTTGCAGTCAATAGTGATCCAAAAGAGAATTTGCAAGCAATCATCGAAAACAAAACTATTTTGTGGCCAGCAATTTTTTGACGGTGGTGATACCTTTGGACCCATTGCCTCGCAGTGGAATGTCAAAGGCTGGCCGACACTATATTTGCTCGACAAGGAAGGAAAAACCAGGGCGAAGCCTCACTTTGACGCCGCAGACCTTGACGAACAGATTAGCAAGGTGTTGACGGAGAACAAGCCTAAAAACTGATCACAGCTCGGGTGTTAGCAGTACTTATCTTGGCAGGAAGAAATAGAGAATACCCAAGATTGAGCAATTCCACACTGTATGAAAAATCAGCCCTGGGACAATGCTATTGGTATCTTCGACAACTTTGCATAGCACTAAACCAATCGCAAAAGAAAAAGTAAGTAAGCAGCCAAGTGAGCCACAAACGCTGCAATGATAGAAAAGACCACCTGAAACTTAGTCAGACCAGGGGCGTTTGGAAAACTACATTCATCGACGTGACTACTCAAACTATACATTCCTCTATTCAAATCGAAGTGCTACTTGCTATGAGAATTCAGCTATTTAGAACCAAGCGTCCAGCCTAAGTATCGTCCAGTCTTTAAGAGGTCAGCAGCAATCGAGCCCAGGCTGGCATTAAATACTTCGCAGCCACTTTTGTATGTGACGGCTTCTTTTGATGATTGCAAATTATTCAGCTCTGCCAAAAGCGCTCTTATTGTCGATGGCATACAGTAAAGTAACAAGATAAATAGCAGTACTTTTACTCAGGGAGTCAACAACCTCTTTCTTATGCTGAGCGACTCGGGGTGCGCATTGAAGAAAGGCCTCATATTCAGGACTTGCGATGGCAGACTCGCCTACTGCACTGTCGGAAAACTGCTTGGCATTAGCCAGTATTGCTAGTTTTTGACTGTAATATGCATCACTTGAGTTTGGCATAGCAGAAACTTCTCTGTCACTAATCCGCTTCTTTGTAGATCGGGGAGTTTGCTTTTGCTCATCGGCACTAGCACAGGGGATACTAGCAACAACAATACTAGCGATGACACAGAGGCACAAAAGCAGGGGGATGACCCGGTTAACTGCCATACAGAGGCTCAGCCTAAACGGCCTTACGCATGGGAGGCAGCTTCACCACTTCGTTTACCGCAAGTGAATTAGCCTGTTCGCCAGTTTTGCCGTTGTACTCAGCAATTTTAGTAGCCATGACATGCACTTCAGTTTTGGTCGGTCTGCGACCTTCGCGCTCAGCAATCAGGTTGCTGGCAATGGTCGAATAGGTTTCACCAGGTTGAGCTTTGACTTCGCTCTTCTCGCCAATTCTTCCAGCAGCAACAATCCAACGATTAACATCAGCCTGGCGCTCAACCGGAATAGCTTCCTGGCTGCGGCGATGGGCCGAAACATCTGGAATAGGTCCACGGTTTCCGGCGGCCTCAATGACGCGGAAAGGAAGATCGGCCTGGCGATTAGCCCGCTCAAGTTGAGCCGGAGTCATTCTGGCAGCGGCGTCTTTGATGTGTCCAGCAATTTGGTCGTCGACGATAGTAAAGTCTTTTCCACCAGCAGTAAAAGCAGCCGGTAATTTAGTATCGAGCGGAATGGCTCGCTTACCCAGTTCGCGCATCTGAGCGTCGACTTCGATACGACCAAAATCTATATGGTCAGCCGATTTGGACTCTTGCCTGGTTTCGGCCTTAACATCTGCTTTGTCAGCCACAATCAAATCCTCGAGCGGTTCACTAATAAAAGCATACCCAGCTTTTGTGGATTTTTGTGGGCGCCGACCCCGTCCCAGGAGCTGCTCTTAGATTAAATGACCTGCGAGGCCATCACACGGCATCTTTAGCGATTTCGCCAGCAGTCGCTTTAGTGGCTTTCAGATAATCCTCGGGAGCAATGATTATCTGCGTACCGCGCACACCAGCCGAAACTGAGACCTGCTCGAAGAGGTAAATATTTTCGTCAACATAGACCGGATAATCTTTCTTGCAGGCCAGAGCAGTTACTCCGCCGCGGATGTAACCAGTCAAGGGCTGCACTTCTTTGAGAGAGACCACCTCTGACTTGCGATCGCCGCTCAATTTGGCCAAAGCCTTCAAGTCGAGCTGGGCGTTTCCCGCCACAACAGCGAGACAGACTCCATTTTTATCGCCCCGCACCACCAGAGTTTTGAAGACTTGCTCAAGGGGGAAGCCAATTTTGGCCGCCACAGTCTCAGCGGTGAGGTCATCCGGGTCGACTTGATATTCCCGTAGTTCGTAGCTAATGCCTAGATTGTCGAGAATTCTTACTGCATTGGTTTTCATAATAGAAAATCATAGGCCATGGCTGAAAATGCCACAAGATTGAGAACAAAGACTTTCATATTTATCGACAATGGCTGGCAATGGCTGCAAAGATTGGGCAAGAATGGTAGCTTGATAGCTCTAGTTCTGTTAGCGCAAGTTCTGTTAGCCCTAGTTTTATTGGAGCCGTTCCAGTTGTCACCCCGCCTGCTTTTGCCATTGTCTTTGCTCATTTGCCAACTTGCCTATAACTTGGGCTGCAATCTAGATAGCAACCCAGATAGCGATATAAGCAGCCAAGCCCAGGCCCAGAGCACAACGCCCGATGCTTCCGCACGAGAAAAACTAGATGCCGAAGAGGCGGCCTTGCGCCACAAAGCCCTTATGCGCGCCCATCGCAAACGCACTATCGAAACTGGTCGCAACGACCATGTAGCAACACCTGAAGAATATTCGCCAGAGCTAGAGCTTTACAAGAAGCCGCTTAGACCAGCCGATCAAGCGAACGGAACCCAAGCCACAGACACTAAAGTGGAGCTGCGCACCGACATCAAACTTGAAACAGAAAAGCCCGGTGCACTTCCAGCAGCAGGAACAGATCAATTTGTTGCCAAACGCATGCACAGCGAAAATTCGCCAGCAACAGTAGAAGTAGACTTCAAACCCTATATGGCGGCACTAAGCAAAAAAATCAAACATAACTGGTCTCCGCCAGCTCGGCAAGAGAAAACAGAGGTCAGCGTAAATTTCATCCTTATGCCCGATGGCTCCATTGGCAATTTGAGAATAACCAAGCACGGTTCAGCCAGTGCCGATGAAGCGGCTCGCCAAGCGATTCTGCGCGCTGCGCCTTTTGCCCACCTGCCCCAGGGCTGCAATGTTCCAAAGCAAATTGACTACGACTTCTCGCACTCATCCCATCAAGACAACCCTTCATTCCAGTGGGGAATTCATTAGTCTTTCATTAGTCGTAGATCAGTCGTTTATTAGCCTTTCAAGAGCCGCTGAATAACCTTTGAAGAGTTATTGAATACGCATCTTCTTTTCGCTTTCCGGAATAGCCAGTTGGGCCGAACAGCGCGGGCAGACTTCAGTGGAAAATCCTAGCACTGGAGTGCGCCAGGTGTTGTTGCCCGGTATCAATGAAACGGAGCAGACTGGGCACTGGCACAAAGAGCGGTATTTAATCCAGGCGAGAAATGCGGCAACGGCAATAATTCCAACCATTGGCATAACAGCAATAGGAAATAGTAAACGCACAGCCAAAACCATGGCTACAGCGGACCAAACGTAAGTCGAAGCTTCTTTTTTGCGCTCAAGAAAAGCAACTTGAATTTTGCGAATGGCGGCAATGTCGCGCGGGCGAATCAAGAGCACAACAGGATTAACACGACGATCAATCTCGGCTGCGACCCCGCCTACCTTCTTGCGTGTATAGGCAATTTTAGGATCAACACTTCGGGTTTGACCCTCTGTCGATACAGGCATTCTTGAAGCTAAGCCGTTTGAGATTGCCATGGTGAACTCCTAGTAACTAGATGATACTAGGCTAGGTTACATCCGACTACGTAAAATATTCGTGAATACGTAATATTACCCACGATTACTCACTTCCAGCTCTAGTGTCTCATCATTAGAGCTAGAATCGGCCTTATTTTCATAGAGTTCGCGTCGGCTAGGATACTTACTTTTGATAAAACGATGTTCGAAATCGTCAATGAAAGTAAACACCACCGGCACAACCACCAAAGTGAGCAGAGTGGAAGTAATTAAGCCACCAATGACGGCGGCGGCCATGGAGGCCCTTACTTCTGAACCGGCACCAATTCCAAGGGCAATTGGTACCATACCCGCCACCATGGCGACCGTTGTCATCAAAATCGGGCGCAATCTGGCCTCTCCGGCAGTTACCAGAGCTTTGTTTCGCGGCATTCCCAGCTTAATGCTGACCAGGGCATACTCCACCAACAAAATGGCATTCTTCGTGACAAGACCCATGAGCATGACGATACCAATGAGAGCGTACAAACCAATTGGTGCGTGAGAAGCGACAAGACCAAGAGCAGCACCGCCAACGGCCATAGGCAGCGAAACCATAATCGTTAGAGGTTGCAAAAAGTCATTAAATAGCAGCACCAAAACAGCGTAAATGAGCATCACCGCTACCGCTATGGCCATAGCAAAGCCGCTGAAAATATCGCGCTGAATCTCGACATCTCCGCTAGCCATCTCATGTACAGAAGCCGGCATGTTCTTAAAGCTTGGCAGTTTGTGCACGAGAGCGAGAGCTTCGCCAAGAGTGCCACCGCCAGCCAAGCTAGCAGTGATTGTAACTTTACGGCTACGGTCATAGCGACTAATCTCGGCGGCTCCGCTGCCAAATTCAACCTTAGCTACTTCGCGCAAGGGAATTGACTTGTTCATGGCCATGACGCGCAAATTGCCAATCGAATCTAAGTCCTGACGATAGCTAGGGTTAATCTGAACAAGAATACCAATCTGCCGGTCAGGAAGGTCAAACTTGGCCAAACTGGCACTGTTATCACCAACAGTTGCCATAGTGGCAGTGCGGGCAATTTGTTGCACCGAAACACCTTGATCGGCCGCAGCGGCCGAATCAGGCGTAACTTGAATTTCAGGGCGACGCAAAGCTGCCGATGAGGAAACATCAAATAAACCGGGGACAGTGCGCATCTCCGTGGTTAAGCGCTCAGAGGTCTGACGTAGCTCTTTCTCATCATTGCCGACCAAAGTAACCTGTACTTTGCCGCCCAGACCCATGGTTGCTGAAAAAGTAGCACGCACTCCAGGCACTTGCACCAGCTCTGGACGCACTAAATCTTCAAACTGCTGCTGCGAAAGTTTTCGCTCAGCCTTTGGCTTGAGCATGACGTACAAGCTAGCTTTGTTCACTTCACCAGCGGCTCCACCTTGACCAGCGCGGCCGGTAGATGGCGTGCCAATCGAACCAAAGACCTGAGCTACTTCGGGGTGGGTGAGCAAAATATCGGTCATGCGTTTGCTCACGGCATTGGTGCCAGATAGCTGAGTACCAGGCGGTAAAGTGATACTGAGCAAAGTCTCCCCGCGATCGGCAGAAGGCACAAGAGAAGTAGGCAAAGAAGCCATTAGGGCCATGCTAACAACGAAGAACACCGAAGCACCCAGCACAGTTTTGCCCCGATTACCGAGAGCCCAGAGCAGCATGTGGCGATAGACACTGACAGTTTTCGACTTACTGTGGTCTTCTTCTTCAGCCGGCTTGTTGAGCCAGAAAGCTGACATCATCGGAGTAATTAAACGAGCAACCAGCAGCGAAAAGAAAACCGCTACGGCAACGGTGACACCAAACTGCTTGAAGAACTGTCCAGGAATTCCACCCATAAAGGCCACTGGCAAGAACACCACAATAATACTCATGGTGGTGGCCATAACTGCCAAACCAATTTCATCAGCCGCCTCTAAAGCGGCTTGATAGGGTGATTTACCCATACGAATGTGGCGGACAATATTTTCGATTTCGACAATGGCATCATCTACCAAAATACCGATAACTAGCGCCAGTCCAAGCAGAGACATGTTGTTTAGACTGAAGCCCAGAAGTTTCATCACGGCAAATGTTGGCAGCATCGAGAGGGGCATTGCCACAGCCGAAATAGCCGCAGCCCGCCAGTCTCTAAGGAAGGCCCAAATAACAATCACAGCCAAAATAGCGCCAATCACCAGCGAATCGACTGTGGCGTGATAAGAGTCCATCACATAACCAAGAGTTGAGCGAATTTTAGTGATATGAATATCGGCTGGCAGAGTCTTCTCTAATTCGGCGATAGCTTTATCAACACCCTTGCCAGCAGTGGCTAAGCTGCTACCGGTTGAGCGCACTACCTGAAAGGCCACCACAGGTTTGCCATTGAGCATGGCTGATTGCCTGGTTTCGGCAATGCCATCGCTAACGGTGCCCAAGTTACCCAGAGTCGACCAGTTACCGTTGAGCAAATAGATACGCATATTGCGCAAGTCATCAATGCTTTTCATGCTACCGAGAGTGCGAATCGACTGCTCTTGGGCACCGATATAGCCGCGACCACCCGGCAAGTTAGTGTTCATCAATCTAATTTGCGAGTTAACAGTATCAGCGGTAACACCGAGAGCCTCAAGCCTGGTTGGGTCTAGGTCTATTCTTACTTGACGGTCGCTACCACCGGACCTTTGTACCTGGCCCACTCCCGGAACAGCAAGTAAGACTCGGGAAATTTGATCATCGATCAACCAACTCAAATCATTGAGTGAATGCTTATCTGACGAAACAGTGTAAGTAGCAAACGGAGCGCCAGAGAAATCGAGACGCTTAATTTGCGGCTCATCAATAGTCAGGGGCAACTGATTGCGGATGCGAGTAACAGCATCGCGCACATCGTTGACGGCGCGGTCGACATCAGTGCCCAGCTCAAACTCTATTGTCGTAGCGGAGCTACCTTCGTTAATGGTTGACGAAATATGCTTGATATTGCCAATGCCAGCAATCGCATCTTCGACTCGCCTGGTCACCTGAGTCTCTAATTCAGCAGGAGCAGCACCAGATTCGGTGATTGAGACAGTCACAGTCGGCATGTCTATGTTTGGGTTTTCATCAATACCCAGACTTAAGTAAGACATGACGCCAACAACACTGAAAATCAGGAACATCAGAATCGATGGAATCGGTTGTTTAATTGACCAGGCTGAAATATTCCAATTCATTGTCTCGCCTATTGCTTCATCTTCAAGAGATTACAGTTACTCATTAATCTTGCTACTTACTCAGGATTACTTACTTACTTGCGTCTAGCCACTTACCGGTGTCTTATTACTTACTCAAAGCAACAACATCGTTGTCTTCTAAGAAACCAGCGCCAGCAACTATTACGGCATCACCAACACTGACGCCACTTTTGATTTCAGCCGATTCGCTTGTGCGCGAACCCACTGTCACCTGCTGTTTCTTTGCCTTGCCATTTTGGTAGAGGAATACATAATTCTGCTCACCGTCTGCCAGAACAGAGCTATTTGGTACAAGCAGAGCATCGGCCTGGCCAACCTGCACACTGCCTTGCACAAACATGCCAGGCCTGAATCCAGAATTGCTTGGAATGCTGATGCGCACAGTACCTAACCTTGTGGCACTATCTACAGTCGGTGAAATCTGGAAAATCGTACCCTGCACAGAGCGCACAGAATCAGAGAGGGCTGCGGTTATGCCCGGCCGCAGCCTAGATAAATCACTCTGAGTCACCTGCGCGCGTAACTCTAATTGTCCTTTACGTATCATCTCGAACAATGCTTTGCCTGTAGAAGCAACATCGCCAATGTGGGCATAGCGCTTGGTGACCAAACCCTCATCAGGAGCGCGAATAATTGTTTGCTCAATTTGAGCACGAAGCTGTTGCACACTGGCAGCAGTTTCATCAGCACTAGCCTCTGAGACTATGATGTCTTCTCGACGACCGCCCCGTTGAGCCATCTCGAGCTTATTGTGCGATTGTTCGGCAAAAAATTTGGCGGCCGAAAATTGCTCTTTTGCTCCTTGCAAGTTTGTGAACGCGGTCACTTCTTCGGTTGAGTGATTGTCAGATTCTTGCTGACTAACTGCCCCTTCTTTCAACAAATCTTTGTAGCGCCGAGCGTTGCTGCGAGCGTTAACCAGGCTTGCTTCCATTTGAGTAACCATGGCCTGTCGTTGTTGCACATCGGCCAGAGCTTGCTGATAAGCAGCTGAAAGCCCAGCAATATCCTCTTGTCTGTTTGGCTGCACAGCCTTGAGGGCGGTGGCGCGGGAGCCCACCATGCGGGCCTCCATTCCTTTTAGCTGAGCTTGCAAAATAGACGAGTCAAGAATGCAGAGAACCTGCCCCTTGCGCACATAATCGCCTTCTTCGGCAAGTACTTGAACGATACTGAGCCCAGAGGCTTGAGAACCAATGGTCAACGGGTCGATGGCTGAAATTGAACCAGTGACGGTCAAAGCCGAAGAGACTATGCCAATCTTGGCCGCTTCAGTAGTAACAGTAACCACAGGAGGAGCAGCCTTGACGCTATCAGAAGATAGGGGCGGGGTGCTGCTGCCAACTGAGCTGGAGAGCCCATGGGCGTAGTTAAAGAGCGAAAGACCGGCTACCGCCACGAGCGAAAGACCTCCAGCCAAAAGCCACTTTGTCTTGACTGAGCTGCTCTTTGGCGTTATCCGATGCAACGGAGTGACATTGCCGCCCAGGCGAACTATTTCAGTTTGGTTTGTCTCGTCACGACTTGTTGTAAACATATGCTTCCTAAACTTTACTGTGGTTCAGTTTCTATCCTAACACTTAACTGAATGAATTCATTCATTAATTAAGGCCGCCCAAATTAAATCGATTTGTCTGCTCGAATAGTAATTCCTCAATGCCTTTTGGGCACTTCATGCAAAAGAGATCGTCTGCCGGAATTTCACCGATATCGGTGGAATTCTTAAAAACTGGCCTTCGCCGGGTTATCCTTATAGAGACAACACAGACGGAAAATTAAATGGCTAGAGCCCTAGATCCGCACAAAAAAGAAGCAATCTTAACGGCGGCTCGTATGATTTTTATACGCGACGGCTACCGCACAGCAAAAATGACCGATATTGCGACCGAAGCCGGAGTCGCCGCAGGCACACTCTATCTTTACTTCAACTCAAAGGAAGCTCTTTCAAACGCCTTATCTGAAGATTTCTTCAATCGTTGCGCCCTGATGATCGATCAGTATGTACCGCACATTGCCGATGAAAACGGCTTGACTCAATATATTGACTCGGTAATTCAGATCGCGCGGGATGAATTGCCAGTACTTTCTTTTGCGCGCATTGAATCTTTTGAAAAAGCAGGAAAAGGCAAAGAAGTTCGCAAAGAGCTTTCCATTCGCACGGCCAACCACTTGCAAAAATTGATGGATGAAAAAGCCATACGAAATTATGATGCCATTGCCCTGGCAGACATGATAGGAGGAATGCTGCACAAAGTGATAATGTCTTGCGTCGTGGAAGAGACTTTCGATCTCGCTACGCATAAAGCAACCGCCATACGAATACTAGAGTACGCCTTATTTGAGTCGAGAAATTAGAATTAGAACAATACAGAAACTGCGCCAATGAACAACTCTGAAGAGCCAAATCGAAATAACCTACCGCCGCCAGTGACTGTCATTGTCACATTGATCGTGATCACGATCATTGTTTTCCCGACCGTGATTTTGGCGCAGTGGTGGCTCTACTATTCTTCGACGGTTTTACTCTGGGATGCCGCCCAAACAGCCATGATCAGTTACTCTGGACTAGCGGTTATCTTAGCTTTCTTCATCGTTCTGGCCATGCGTCGTCTCAGTCAATCAACCAAACCAGAAGATATTCAAAGAATCTCAGGACTAGTAACCGAATGGACAGGCTGGGTAATTTTACTGCTAGCTTTCTCCTTCTCTGAATCACAGAGCATACTGCATGTCTCAAGGCATCTTTATTTTCCCCTCGCCGCTGTCGGCTTGATTTTACTGGGTGTCACTAACTTCCGCCGCTACCAAAGGGGCAGTGACAAGACATCACTGATATCAGTGGTTGTTGTAATAATCTGCCTAGCTACAGAATGTTTTCGCTATATCAGTGGACTAGAAAAATTGACATTTTAAATTTAAGCAGTGAATAAAGTTATCCAAGAAAAGAAAAAACAAGAACTGACGAAGGACACTTAGATGAGCATTGAGCCAGCAAACGGAAAGGAATGGTGGCGCAACGCAGTTGTCTATCAAATTTATCCCCGCTCCTTTCAAGATAGCAATAATGACGGCACAGGTGACATCAAGGGCATAATCAGCCGCCTCGACTACCTGGCGAACCTTGGCATTGACTGCATTTGGCTGAGCCCATTCTATCCCTCTCCCAACAAAGATTTTGGCTATGACATTTCAGACTACTGCAACGTAGACCCACTATTTGGTGAACTCTCAGACTTTGATCACCTAGTGAGCGAAGCACACAAACGCAATCTCAAAGTAATCATTGACTTAGTGCCAAACCACACATCAGATCAGCATGCCTGGTTTCAAGAAGCACTAGAAGGGAAGCAAAGCTTCAAACGAGATTGGTACGTTTGGCGCGACCCCGCCCCTGGTGGCGGCGTACCCAACAATTGGCCCAGCTATTTTGGCGGACCGGCTTGGACTCTAGACAAAGAATCTGGACAATATTATCTTCATCAATTTCTCAGTGAACAACCAGATCTCAATTTTCGCAACCCTCTGGTTGTAGAAGCAATGCTAGATGTGATGCGCTTTTGGCTCAAGCGTAACGTTGACGGATTTAGAGTAGATGTAATCTGGTTATTGGTAGAAGCTGAAGATTTTGCTGACGAACCAACCAATCACAATTGGAACAAAAATCTAATTGAGCGCGATCGAACCATTCATACAAAAATTGAAGACCAGCCAGAAACACATGTAATCATTCAACTGATGCGCCAGGTGCTAGACCAATTTAGCAGCCCTGGCCACGAAAAAATGATGATCGGAGAAGCTTACCTACCATACGATCAACTGATTACCTACTACGGCACCAAAGAAAAACCAGAGTGCCATATGCCCTTCAATTTTCATCTAATTACAGAAGGTCTCGAAAACTGGCAAGCCTCTGCTGTGCGTAAAATTGTCGATGAGTACGAACAGGCATTACCTCAAGATTGCAGCCCTAACTGGGTATTGGGCAACCATGATAAATTTCGCTTTGCTAGTCGCATCGGCAGCGAACAAGCCCGTGTTGCCACCATGCTCTTGCTCACCCTGCGTGGCTCCCCCACCTGGTACTACGGGGACGAAATTGGCATGCTCAATGGCGAAATACCACCTGACAAAATTGTCGACCCCAGGGGCATAAGACAGCCAGACGTGCCCAGTGAACAGAGAGACCCTGAGCGCACACCCATGCAATGGGACGGCACTACCTATGGTGGCTTTAGCAATACAGAGCCCTGGCTACCTGTCAGCGCTGACTACACTGAACGAAATGTCGCCGAGCAAGAGAAGCAACCACAATCAATGCTCAATCTAGTCAAGCACTTACTCAAACTGCGCAAAGAACATAAAGCCCTCAGTCAAGGCTCCTATCTAGCCCTTGGACCCGGCGGCAAAGACAAAGAAAAGGCAGAAGCATCTAGCACAGTAGAAGATGGTCTCTTCATTTACGTAAGAGAGTTTGCCGGCGAACGTATCGCGATGGTACTCAATTTCACAGACACAGTTAAGAGCCACAAACTACAAGGCCGCTGTCTAGCTTCAACCTATATGGACCATGAAAACCTAAGTGGCGACAAAAACGCAGAAGCAAGTACAGCGATAAACAACTTTAGAGTGCGTCCAAACGAGGGCATGGCCCTGCTGCTAGTCTAAAAATTACTCTTAGGCTTTATGTATTAGGATTTAGGTCTTAGGCTTTAGCTCTAGAAATTTAGTTCTAGAAATTTAGCCCTTGCAGTCCAAACCCCTTGGAATCGGCTGTGTAAAACAATACGTATTATCATATATACGATCGAATGCATCCTCGATAGCGAAGCGGTTCACGCGCTTGACTATCGGAGCGCATATACAGAACGGCCCCCCATGCGCCTTCATTAAATGTCAGCGGATATGCAAAATAGTTTCATCGGGGGACTTCCAACTATCTTTTCTTCCGCTATACTAATTACATAACCGGTGAGCACACACTAAGTTGAGTGCTTTGAGCCGAGGGGTTAAGTGGAAACGTCAGGTCTGCGCAGACCGGAAATTGTAGCGATAACCCGCTAGCTGTGGATTCTGACTTGAAGCAGCAAGAAATATCGAGCCTACGCAATAGGCAGTCAGACGATAGTAAAAAAGCCGCCGCAGATTTATCTGGGTGGCTTTTTTATTGGGCTATTGAGAGCTCATATACTGTTCAAGGGCCTCTAAGCGGCCACGCTTACTAGCCGTCTTCTTGACACCGTCAATAGAGCGACATAGATCAGTTATATCCTGGCGACATTCTTTTAAGCGATCAAAAGTGGTGGCACTTTCAGCTCCTTCAAAAACACCCTCATCGCTTAAAAACTCGGGAATTATTTCTTTTACCTCACCGTCACCAGAAGCACCATTTTGTCCCGGCTGTGAAATTTTAGAACGCCCCTTCTTAGACTTACTGTGGCCAGCACCAGCAAGAAAGTCTTGCCCCAAAACCAATTGCTGTTTCAATGTGGTTCTAATAGCAACCCAGCGGCGCCCCTCTTGCAACATCTGACTGCGCCCCATGGCAGTCTTGGTGAAGTCTTGAAACTCTCCCAAGGTCCAGGTACGAATAGATTCGGGCGCCTTATTCTTAAAAGCGAAATCACGTTCTTCTTGACTCATCGGCATGGGCCTAGCCAACAGCATCTCCTCTTGGGTCCACTCATGATGATCGCCTAAAGGCCCGCTGCTTACCACAGTATCGTCACCCGACGAACTAGATGTACCCGACGAACTAGAGGCACCAGAAGAATTAAATGAACCAGACGAATCCGCTGCGCCTGGCATGGCAGCTCCAGAATCAGAGCCGGCATAGGGTGGCGAACTGGCACCAGAATCCGAATCAGAACTAGCGCCAGAACTAGAACCAGAACTAGAACCAGAACTAGAACCAGAAATAGAGCCTGGGCTACCGCCAGAGCTAACACCAGGTATTGCACCAGGGTTATCATCCGAACTAACACTGCTGTCTGGATTTGCAGATGAATTTGCCGCTGAGCCTTCGGTACCGCGAGACGAGAGCAACTGAGCTTGCTTACCGCCAGTTTCAGCCAAGGCCGAATGGCCAAAAGAGCCACTGCAACCAGTCAAAGTAAAAGCACTAAGCCCCAAACTTGAGACCAATGAGAGAGCAACAGAAATAGAATTGAAGTCGCATGACTTTAGCTTTGAACGTCGAATTCGCAAAGCTAGCTGTGGCTGCAATGATTCTGACGTTTGACTATCCATGATCGCTCCAGTTAGTTTCCTGAATCTTAGCTTGAACCAACTAACATTGCTACTGAAGGCTAAATCAAATGGCTAAGCAGGCTCTTGATTGTAATCTGGCGCAGGGACTTCGCTGTGAGTGCCAGTGGAATCGCGGTTCATACATTTCTCGCACTCGCCTACGAGTTTGGCATAGCTAAGGTTTAAGCCTCGAGCGATACTTGCAACAGAACCGAAGCTTGGCTTACGTTTGCCTTGCTCGACATTGCTAATAAAGACACGATCTATTCCTGAAGCACTAGCCAGCTGTTGCTGAGTCATTTTCAAGCTCTTTCTCTTGGAGCTTATAACTTCGGCAAGAGACAGATATAGAAGTTTGTGGGTTGCTTTTTTGTCTTCCATCTTTTTTCTCCTTGGAACACCCTCGACGTATCAAGGTCGATTTGGTTTCAATTTTTTTTCAAAAAAGACAATCAAAAACAACTACTGCATACAGTATTAACGGGCCATTTTTTGAGCATACTAAAGATAGGGTACCAACAGCAGTAGAACCCAGCATCAATTCTCAATTTGAGCGCTTTGATAGAAGACACACCCAGAAGAAATAAATAGAAGCCGTAAGCAGGAGAAATAAACAGAAGACATAAACAGGAGAGTAAGAGATTCTCACTCTCCTGTTTAGTCAAAAGTCAGCGCATCTAGAGCGAGCAGAAGCTTAGATTCAGTAGCGCTGTCGCACGCTCTGCATCACCGCCAGACGATTAAGCTGACCGGCGAGCTCCCGCGTCGCTTCAGCTTCGCGCGACATGCCAAGCCAATCTTGCTTAAAGCCAAGCTGATGAAGATTAGCAATACGGTCATATGAAAGCGGCCGCACTTTGGCATAAACCGTCTCAGCAGCCTGATGGAAGGTGTGGGAGCGCTGATTGTCGCCAAGGCGACTATGCACCAGTCCGCGAAGGTGGAGAGCCTTTGCTACACGCACGCTAAAAGGGCCAAACTTCTTGACGAAGCGCAACTGGCATTCGTGCAGCAAGGCCTCCGCCTGCATGCAGTCAACGGCATTGCCTTCATAGAAGCTCAAAGCCAGGGCGTACTGTGCATGCGCTCTCGACACATGGTCTAAGGGCAAATAATTCTGGCGGTGCTCAAGCAGACGACGCAGAGTCTTCTGAGCCTTGTTCTTCTGACCAAAAGCACCCTGGACAGCGGCACGCACACTCAGGGCTGCATCGATTAAACGATTCATAAAAGTATCTCCTTTGCGAGATTTCGCCTAAAGCAAATTTAGGGGCGACGAATGGGCATCCAAGAACGGCCGCGCCAGGGCACCTGGCCGAACAGCGTGGCCGCGCCAAAACTGATGCCGAAGAAAGCCAGGCTGGCAACAAAGCTGTTGCTCAGGATCAGACTGCCGGTGGCAGCGATAGCGGCTTCAAGTCCAAGCCAGCTGGAGAGCCAGAAGCCTGCGTATTGAAGAATGCGGCCGGTCTGCACCAGTCGAAAAGCGGTACGGAAAATCATGGTGACAAAGATGCCCCCAAGAAGAGCCACAGCAGCAGCCAGAGCCGCGCCGAGTGCCGCCGACAGAACTGAGCCGACAACGTCTGCGCCCAGCCCGATGAAAACAGTGAGCAGCGCGCCGGCTAGAAAGTAGCCGAACATGTTGCGCAGGTGGTTGAAGTGATTGCCGTGAGGCGTCTTTATTTTATTCAGTTTGTCGAACATATGATTTCTCTTTCTTGTGTTGGCCGAAAGAAGAGAGGCCCCAGTTTCATGGAGCCTCTCGAAGGTTGAAGTTGGTGAACTTAGGCCAGAGCCTTAGAACTGAGAAGTTAGGCTTTTGGCCTTACTCGTCAGTTGCAGGGACAGGGGCCGAGGCCTTGTCGGCAGCAGGGGCGGAGATCTTCTCGCGAGCGAGGTTGCGGGCGAGCTTCTTGGCGGCGCAGTTGCCGACACCTTTGGCCTTGCACTTAGCGCAGGCAGAGCAGGGCGAGGGGCCAGCTTGACCGCCAGCGTTGTTCTTTGATTGGCACATATGTTTGGTCCTTCCTGGTCAGGTTAGGTGAGGTTAGTCTTTCTTCTTGATGCGCAAACGCTCGATGGGCTTGCCGCCAGCAACGAGATTCGCAACAATCTCTTTGGCGTCGGACGCTTCAACGCGTCCGTAAGAGATTTTGTCGGGCATGGTGACGACGACGGGACCCTTTTTGCAAAGGTCCATACACTTACTGCCCTTCACAGAGACAGTGTCGCCGCAACCAAGTTGAGAGACCGCCGTTTCGAGAGCGGTGCAGACGTCATCGCTTCCTTTCTTCGGGCATTTCTTTCCCTTAGTGCAGACGTAGATTTTGATTTTGTCAGACATAGCTAGTCAGCCTTCTTGGTATTTTCAGAGAGAACCGGCGGTGCCGAGACCGGCAGCTGGACAGGGTCCGAAGCTTCTGGTCCAGCTTTTGCTGAGACAGCAACTTCGGAGGCAACTTGGGAGACAGCCGCGGAGTCAGCAGCTTCTGAGACAGCAGCCGTCGCGACCTCAGCAGTTGCTGGTGGAACCGGCGGCTGCAGAACTGCCTGGTAAGAAAATTTCGAGTCAAGTCCCTCGTCGAGCTTGAGACCGTGGAAGTCGTTGTACCACTCGTGGCAAAGACGAAGGTGGGTATCGCGCAAACGCTGCAGATAGAGATTCCAGTCACGGGTCTGAGCGAGCAATGTAGCAAGCACCTTATCGAACACCTTAGCCTGCTCTTGCTGAAAAAGCTCTAGTGCCTCGGGGTGACCTTGTTCGAAACGCTTCAAATGCTTCGAGAGCGGAACGAAACCCAGCAACTTGTCTGCCGCAACATGAGCAGCAATGAATTGCTCGTCTTCAGCTCCCTCTACTTTATTGCCGAGAACGTAAGTCTTGGCAGCCAGAGCAGGCAAGAGCTTGATGAAGTCCTTATAGACCTGCACTGACTTCTGAGTTGGCTCAACCACAAAGATATGCATGTCGTAAGCAAACCAGAGTGACGTAGCTACAGCATCAGTGCCGGCAGTATTGTCTGCAACGACAATATCGTTGGGGCCATCAAGCAAGTGATGCAGGATGCTGATAGCGCCAGAAAGCTTTGAGTGATAGCAGGCCGAGCCCACATCAGCTTGTTCATACTTTCCGACGGTGAGCAAGGCAATGGCACCTTGCCGACGTCCGTATTTGGCAATAAGAGGATCATCAAACTGACAGCGAATGAAGTTAGACAAGAGCGATGGCGGAGTGGTCATGATCATTGGTTTCTCACCCAGATCAGTGCGCTTGCCCTTGAGATATTCAGTGATAGGCGTGAAGAGTTCTCCGAGATGCGGCGGCTCAGACTCAATAGATAGAGCGGCACCCAGGTGAGCATTAACATCAGCGTCAAAAGCCAAAACAAATGGGCTTTTGCCTGAGGCATGACGAATGAAGCTAGCGGCGGTAGTGGTCTTACCTGAGCCGCCTTTGCCAAGAAATGCGATTCTCATTATTGTTCTCCTTATTAGGTTCGCGCAGTTGCGCAAACAATTCAGCTCCCAAGAAAGCAACGACCAACCTGAGGCAAGGAACAGCGAATCGTCGCGAAAACGATTTTCACTTTCTTTTGTCTTAAGTCGGCTTAGTCCAATGAAGTAAGATCTTGCAGTGGACGACTTGTCTTGTTGTTTTGTGGGGATTCCTGAAAGTTTGCGCGAGAGAAAAGTAGAACCTCAGCCTAGCTATTCAAGACAAAACCACACAAGCAATAGAGGCACAGTTGCAGACTAGCGAAAAGCCGCCAAATGGGCATTTCTCAGAGTTATTGCATTTCCTGTCAATTAGCTTATTGCAACATAGTCGCAATAAGCTCAAGTAAAGGCTCGCGCACATAGCGCAACATGACAACAGAAGCCTCACGGACAATTAGGTTTTGCCATTTTTGTCATATTATTGCGAATGGAAATCATCAACATAATTTACCTGCAAGTTAGCGTGAGCAAGTAATGACGGGAGAAAAAGGTTAAATACACTCTGTCAAGAATTGAAACTATTCGCATCTAAGTTATGATAATCGGGCCTCAATTGAGAATAATTCTTAGTAAGCGACAAGTGCTTTGGACAGCTAAGAGAATCGCCAATTCTAGTAGCCCGTGGTAGTTTCAGGAATTTTGCACAACTATAAACAGGCAAAAAGGAGCAATCTTGAATCTTGAAATCGATGACAGAGGTGAATCTCAATTCCCAAAACCAATTGAGAACAGTTCGCATAAAATACATGGAAATGTCTTTCTTGGTTTTTTTATTCCCGGCCAGTGTCTTCTATTAAGGTCAACCGAAAATGAGCGCAACAATCAGCCACCACGAGTGGTTACATACAAAGTTTCCAATCTCTTCAACAGAGAAGAAAACTAGCGTCGATTCGCTATCCCCCGCTGGTCTGCAAAACCTCAGAGGGCGCCGGGTTTGGTCAAAGTTTTCCAGTGCCTGCGTGGCGGCCAATGTCGGCGGGACAATTGCTTTTCATGATCGCGACAACGACATGATTGTGCGCTGGGATAACGGCGTCGTCACTATGCACAGCAAAGACAAACTGCTGCGCTCGGCATTTCTAATCGGTGGTCATCAGAGCCTGCAAGACCATATAGATTGCCTGAGCAACAGATGTCAGTGCGGTAAGAGAAGTTGATTCAAGACCTAATGACCGAAGACGATAGAAACCTACGAGTTAGATTGCGCGAGCTAATCACCACCAGTCCAAGGGGCAAAGATATTACCCCCACCGAACTGCTGGCTTTGGCGAAGCAAAAAGGTCTGTCGGTAAGTGAACGATCGGTTTATCGTCTACTGGCCAGATTTCGTAAAGAAGGTGACCTTCCACCGAGCGGAGTTGCCGCAAAGTTGAAAAAATTAATAGAAGCACGTGACGACGGGTCGCACTTGACAGCATCCGAGCTGCACGAGATTGCCAAGAAGGATGGGGTCAAAGCCTCTCTATCGACCATATATCGGGCAATAGACAAGTTGAGGGCAGAAGGATTTGTCAGCTCTGTTAAGCAACCAAAGGCTCAAGCTTTTGAAACTTCAACTAATAAAAGGGCCCACGATCACCTAATTTGCTTCAATTGCGGCAAAACTTTAGAGGCAGAATCGATATTTTCTGATTTAGGTTCGTTAATAGCAGAGCGAAATGGCTTTGATTTTTCGCACTCAGAGCTTATTTTAAAAGGGTACTGCGAAGACTGCCGCGGCGCATCAGTCTAGCAGACGCCTAAAAGGCACACCAGATAAGTGTTTTGGCGATTTCCTGCCTTCTCCAGGGATTTTCCAAAAAGCCAATCCGGTGACCGAAACTGCGATCAAACTATATTAAATCTCTATACATCAACCATATCCACCATATTTAAGGAGTAATCGTGCGGTACACGAAATCAACATGTAAGCGCTGCAGGTCAGTAGGAGCTAGTCTTTGCGGGAAGCCAAAATGCGCTTTCATTCGCAAACCCTATGGCCCAGGCCAACACGGCCAGGACAGAAAGAAGACTTCAGAATACTCTTTGCAACTAAAAGCTAAACAGCAGATTCGCTGGACATACGATGTCAGCGAAGCTCAATTCTATTCTGTTTACGAAGAAGCCACCCGCGCTAAAGACGTTACCGGTACTGTCATGCTGCAGATTCTCGAATCTCGCCTTGACAATATCCTCTACCGTTCCGGCCTAGTTGGCACTAGAAGACAAGCTAGACAAGTGGTAACCCACGGCCACGTGCAAGTCAACGGCAAGCGCTTGAACATCGCTTCAGCCAGACTACGTCCAGGCGATGTGGTCACTATCGATCCTAAGAGTGCAGCTTCTGTCAAACCAATGAACATCGGCTTGACAAGCGTAACTCCGACCTGGCTCAAGACAGATGCTGAGCAAATGAAAGTTGAATACGTCTTGGTTCCAGATCGCGAATCACTAGACCAAACCTTCAAAGAGAACTTGGTAATTGAATACTATTCAAGATAGGTTCAATTTCTGACTTTCTCTGTGAAAGAGCAGCTTACGAAATCAAGAGTGATATTTCACAATAGTGAAATATCACTCTTTGCTTTAGGCATCACATATTCAATGCTTGCTGCTGTCTAGGCCTACTGATCAAGCAAGAGTTTGCTCTCATGCTCAGCTTCAGGTGTGCGTCCCAAATCATTGAGAATCTTGATATGGGCGCCATAATCAACTAAAAGCTCTGCGCGAAGGCGCTCAGCCGATTTTTGATCAGCCAGGGCAAAACCCTGAGTGGCCACATCGATGCTCTCCTTCAAAGCCTTCTCAGCTATTAAATACTTACCATGGCGCTGGTACAGTTCGGCCAAATGGCGCAAGCTGTTTGCCAAAGACTCAAGACTCTCCGCCGCCGCCTGCTTATTGCTGCCTACATTGGCTAAGGCGGCTTTAGCTCTTTTTCTATAAAGCCCCACAGCGCATCGCCCATAGGCCTCAGAGAGGTGCGAGAAGTGCCATTGATATTCGTAAAACTTTGCTCTATCAACAAATACAGCTACGGCTGCCGCTGAGGGTACCAGAGACTGCTCTGTACAAGTCCCAGCCAACTCAAGAAAGTAATTTTGGAGCAAAGTAGAGGGTGCCCCCTGTTCAGCCCCTTGAGAGAGGCCCGGGGCTGACCCCGAACTAGGCACAAAGGGCCAGCGCAAACTTATGTCGCCAGGCACCGCGGCAGCGCACTCAGACCACCCCTTCGAGGCACATAGAACATTAATTCGCCTTTCAACTTCATTCCAGTAAATCGACAAACACAAAGAAACAAGCAGAACACCGACCAAAGTGAGGAGCAAAGCTGACGCTATAGGGCCCAAAGTTATGCGTATGTGCATAAAGCTTGGCGCTACTTCTTATATTTCTTGATCAAATCTTCTATCTGACCAGGATCAAGACCACCAAGACCAGCAGGAATTTTGTCTTTCAGGTTCTCAGGAATCTGACCACCGCTCAACTTATCTTTGAGATTACCAGGAATTTGATCGCCATATTTTTCTTGCAACTTACGAATTAGGTCGCTTGTGCCGCCAGCAGAAGAGCCACCAGCACTACCTAAACCTCCCGCAGGGAAGCCAGACGCAGCAACCGGAGGTGCGGGCCGCTGTGTCTTCAGCACGGCACTGCGCTTCAATTGGTCGTCTAGACTGCTATTAAGAGAGTCGATGCGCTTGTTCAAATTGGCCTCCGTTTCACCGGTCTTGACCGAATTCTCGAGCATGGCAAAGGCATTTAGATAAGCATCAATGCCAATACCTTGAGACTTGGCATTAAAAATTCGCATCACTAGAGCGGTGCGCCGAGCTTCAGCCGGACCTGGCTCAACCAGCGGACCATCATTAGCTGCGGCAGCGGCTGCAGGCACCGAAGCAGCTGCTGGTGCGGAAGGAGGCACGGTAGAGGAAACTGGAGCTGCAGTCGAAGTCGAAGTTGTAGCGGAAGTAGAAGCCGTGGTGGTGGAAGAACTATTTGCCTGGCCTGTAGTAGATTGCGGAGTGACAGGGTTCGGAGCAACAGCTTCTTCAGCAAAGGCAGCCTGTCCAAGCAGCCCCAAGCCAACCTGAAGTGCAAGTAAACAGCTTAGCTGCTTTACCATCCCGTTCCTCTTAGTTTCGTGCGCCGCCAGTACTATGCTCATCAAAATAGTCCTCATCAGCTCTTATTATCCTATTACCCATCCTACTGAACATACTATTACCAAGCCGCTGGATTGCCATTAATTCCGGCGAAATTGGCGGTGCTAGACTAGTCAAAAGGAGAAACGCTACGCAGGCGAAGTAGGCCGAAATGTCTTATAACGTTAGCCGACAATTGAGATCCGTGGCGTCTATGGCACTAATCGCGGCCACAGATGCCATATTGACGTTGGCCATATGTCAACCAGCTTTCACGCAGACTCAGTATGAATGGGTTCCAGGCTCTCGTCAGGCGCGAGTTGTACCTAGTAGTCAAAGCGCTCAAGGTGGTCAAAGCGCTCAAGGCCGCCAAGCTCCGCAACAGCGCTACCAACAACAGACACAGCAATATCAACAACAACAGTATCAACGGCAGCAATATCAGCAATATCAACGGCAATATCAACAGGTGCCTAACCAGTCCAACGCAGCGAATCAAAGCAGTCCAGCAGCAACTTCGCAAAATCAGCAGAGCCAACAAAAGGGCAAGTCATACCACTTTGTTGACTCGGTTATGGTGGACGGGCTACAACGCCAGTTTCAAGTGCATGTGCCGGCGAGCTACGACCGCAGCAAACCAATGCCCGTAGTCCTCATTTTTCACGGTCTACACATGAACAGCACCATGATGATGGGGATGACTGGCTTCAACCCGGTGGCCGATCACAATAATTTCATTGCAGTGTACGGAGAAGGTATTAACAACCGCTGGAGTGACGGCCGCACTAGCTCTGGGGTTGATGATATCGCCTACGTCTCGAGCCTGCTAGACAAACTAGCAAAAGAAGTAAATATCGACCGCCGACGTGTCTATGCTTGTGGTATCTCCAACGGTGGCTTCTTTGCCCAGGTTCTCGCCTGCAATCTTCCTGACAAAATTGCTGCAGCAGGAGTCGTCGCCTCAACTATGATGGACCGCACCCAAGGCATGATGCAGGGCAGCAAAGCGGTACCAATTGTATTCTTTCTCGGCACAGAAGATCCCCTACTACCCTGGGCCGACGGCCGCACCAAAGACATAGGCAAACTCGGAGAAACTCTCGGCTTAGGCGCGCTGGGCTCCATAGACAATGGCCTGGCGCGTTATGGTGGACTTATGACCGTACCAGAAACAATTGGCTTTTGGACAGGCCACAATAACTGCAATGGCAGTCCCCAAGTCACACCTGTTGCAGACCGAGATCCAAGAGATGGCACCACAGTTAAAAAAGAAACTTATGGTTCATACTCTAATCAGGTAGTGCTCTACACCATAGAAGGCGGTGGCCATACCTGGCCAGGCTGTCCAAACTTAAGCGCTATCTCTGGCCTTACTGGCAAAATCTGTCAGGACATCGACGCCAGTGAACTGCTCTGGGATTTCTTCAAAAGCCGCAGTCGTTAAAAAGCCTTAGCGAATACAAGCGCCCATTCAACAGCAGACAAGGTATCTATCCGAGATAAACTGATACCTTGCAGACTAACCAATCAAAACGATCAAACAATCACCGCCACTCTGCAATTGCTGTAGTGCTCTCTTGAGAAAATCGAGACCCTCGCGCATTGCCAATTCAATATCAGCGCCCCCTTCTTCATTCGCGTAATCGCGATAGAACTCAGCGAACTCCTCGTCCGAAAAGCTCAATCTCCTGAGCAAATCCAGCGTCTCCGCCCCAGCTCTCGGTTGCGCGCCAACAACCAGCCCTATATCCTGAAATTCTTGCATGGCGGTCGCTGTTAACGTCAAGTTCATTGGCAGCTCAATCCCCGAGGCTAGAAGAAATTCAATAGCAATAACAAGCAGCGATCCTGAGTAACCATATTCCGGATTGACTCTCGCAGCCTCGGTGAACAGAATATTCCAAAAACCATCAAACTTCCGCTCAGATAGCTCCTTGCTAGCCTTATCCAAAACATCTGATGACAATGTGAATGCTGAAGCTAGTTGTGACATGACTTACCCTATTGATTAATGCTCCCTATCGATTGCGTAAGCGCAAGTTTTTCAGCCTCAGCTAGCTTAGGGGCGATAGCAGCAGACTGATTGAGCTTTTGTGCTGCACGATATTCCACCACAGCCCCGCGATAATCTTTTGCGGTCAGACAAAGCTGAGCCTGATTAAGATGACTAGCAACACTTTCATCTATGTGGAGATTGAAGAAACAGCTGGAAATGTTCTTAGCATAAACAACTTGATCGCCATCAAAATAACTGGCCCAACGAAAATATTTGAGAGCTTGCACAGGCTCAGTAATCTTACTCAAACCCATGTTATTGAGTTCACAAGCCATAAGCATTCGTCCGTTTTTATTGCTGCTATCAATTTTCAAAACTTGCTCAAAGTACTCCAAGGCCTTAGCGATATCATTATTTGCTTTAGCTTTGCTGGCCTCAGCAAAAAGCAATTGAATTTTACCTTTATCGGTTAAATCAGAAGAATCAGTGCTGATAGCGGCACCACCAATTTCATAGAGCTTATACAAAGTGGCCACGTCACGCGAAGTGATACCACGCTGATTAGAGAGAGCCGGAAACATCACATCTTCTTCGTACGGGCTATGCCCAGTTAGACCAAGAGCATGACCAATTTCATGCACGGCAATCATGCGCATAAAGTCTTTCGTCATTAGCTGATCAGGAAAGGGCGATATGGTCAGAAGCAGCACGCTGGCCTTGTCAACGCCTTCCATATTTCCTGTAAGCTGAGCTTTTCCAGCCTCAGCTCGCAATGCTGGTGCATGCAAATCATCAACAAAATTGACAGTTATATCCGCATCATCAGCAGAATCTACAATCTTCAAACCAATCTGACCGAGTGTAGCTTTGTCCCAATCATCAATTGACTGACGGACGGCTTCCTCATATTCCGGCCTATACGACTTTATGGCATCAGCGCTAGCGATGTAAACACGCAAGGGAAAGCGCTTGACTGGCCAGCGAAAAAGCCCCTCAGAAACCGCATCTTTAAGATAATCGCTAGCACCGCCAGTAGTGACCACATATTGATTAGGTTTATCCTTAGCAGCGTTTACTTGCGAGCGAATAACCCCAGCCAGAGCCACATACTGCTCGCGCTCATCACTCTTGGGAGCAAGTTGCAGATAGGAATCGTAACACGATAAACACTTGTCTAAATGGCCAGTACGGTGATAGACCTTGGCACCAACGAGCCAGGCTGTAAGTGGCATGGTCGCCGAACCGGGCTTAACGCCAGACTCCGTAGCAAGCGGAGCTACTAAAGCAAGCATCCGATTGACTTGATCAAGGGCAGCATAAGCTTTGTTCTGAGCCAGCAAACAACTGGCGAGACCAGACAAGGCAAGCGGCGATTGCGGGTAAGCTTTAACAGCACTTCTATACGCCTCTTCTGCCGCCTTGGCTTGGCCCTGCAAGAGCAACTGCTCACCCTGCTGACAGGCTAGCGCAGCGGCATCGGGCTCCACTTTCTTAGCGGAACCCGCCCAGGCCGAATCAGAGAGCAAGGAGAGAGTAACAGCAGTAGCCCAAGCACACTGCCGAAATCTATTAGATAGAGTTCGCGCTACCACCTGATACTAGGCTCGACCGAGAAGAACCTTAGCCCTGTTATAGTGCTTCTCAGCCTCTTCTGGCTTGCCCAACTTCTTAAGAAGCTTAGCAAAATCGCGCAAGCTGTCAGCCAATTCAGGGTTATCAGCACCCAACTCTTTTTCACGCAGCACTAGGGCCTTAGCTAATAGTGGCTCAGCCTTATCGAAGATGCCTTGCTGGAACTGTAAACCAGCTAAGCTCGTAAGGTTCTCAGCCAACTTCAACGGCTCTGGCACTTCGGCATACTCAAGAATGGTGACGGCTCTAGCAATGAGCGGTTCAGCCTCAGAAAATAGACCTTGAACGCACATTACACCAGCCAGGTTATTGAGATCGTCAACAACTTCAGGATGGGAGGCACCAAGCTCGCCCTGCCGCCAGGACAGAATGCGCTCATAGGCGCGTTGAGCCTCGGGATAATTCTCTTGCTCATAGTGCATTTCGGCCATCTTCGTTAGAGCCGAAGACATGGTGGCAATTTGGGCAGCCTTAGCAGCAGCAACTTCAGCTTCATTCATCTTGGCTAGACGGGAACTGGAAGCACTCGGCTTAACTTCAGCTGGTGGAGCAGAAACAGCAGCCGGAGCCGAAGGGGCCTCAGGTTGTTTAACAGGAGGTGGTGGCGGCGCAGACAGAGTCGCTGGCACAGGAGCCGGGGCTGGAGCTGGGGCTGGAGCCGGAGCTGGAGTTGGGGCTGGAGCCGGAGCTGGGGCTGGAGCCGGAGCTGGAGTTGGGGCTGGAGCTGGAGTTGGAGCTGGAACCGGAGCTGGCGCTGGTGCTGGAGATGGCGCTGGTGCTGGAACCGGAGCTGGCGCAGCACTTGCTGCCACTGGAAGAGGAATATCAACTGTGGCAGGAACTTGAGGCGCAAGCTGAGGAACAACCAGCGGAGTGGGTGATGACTTTACCGCTGGCTCTGCTACAGGTGCAGTCACAGATACAGGCGCTGGAGCAGGAGCTGGAGTTGGTGCTGCAGCGGCAACAGCAGGAGCCTGAGGAGCAGGTATCGGTTTAACCGAATCGCCGGGACGGGCGGGCTCTGACTTAAGACTAGAGAAGAGCGAGCGCAAATCAACTTCATCTTCTGCCACAGGCGCAGACTCTTTTACTGGCTCTGCGGGAGCGGGAGCTGGTTCTGGCTTTAGCTCAGGTTTTGATTCTGTTATTGCCTCTTGAGCAAGATCTTGTTTCGCTTCTTCCTTAACTTCCGATTTTGGCAGGTCAGCTTTTGCATCGGCCTTGCCGCTAAGGCTAAATTCAGCACCAAGCATAAGGCTCTCAGACGAAAGGAAATCAGTGCCGAACAGCGCATCACTAGCAATACCAAAATTAGAGTCCAGAGCGCCAGAATCTTTTAGAGCGGCGCCATTTGATGGAGCGCTGCTAGAACTAGCGGCAGAACTGTTAACGGCACCTTCAAGCTTGCTGAGAAGACTATCCAACGAGGCATCCTCAGAAGCAGCCATGTCGGCTACCTTATCTACTTCTGCTTCGACTATCGCGCGGAAAACAGCAGTCGTCTGGAAAGCATCAGGGTTATCGGCGGCAGCCTCAGCTTCAGCGTTAGCAATAGCCTCATCAGGTATTTGCGCTAGCGAAGCCATCAAGGCCTCAGCCTGAGAAGCAGCGAGTGCTGTTTTCTCATCTACTTCACCGATTTCACCGATTTCACCGATTTCACTGACTTCACCGATTTCAGAACCATCATCGGCCAGACCAAACAAACTCAGAAGATCAGAACCCTTCTCTTCAACGGCAGGCGCAGCAGCTTGAGGAGCTACCTGAGGAGTAATATCAGGACTAGCTTCTTGCTTAGGTTCTTGCTTAGCTTCTTGCTTAGCTTCGGTCTTAGCTTCAGGTTTAGCCTCGATCACCACTTCAGGCTTAACGGCAGGTTTAGCGTCAGGGGTAATATCCAGGCTATTGAGGAGAGCAGACAGATCTGGGGCTGCAGACGGCTCTGATGCCAGAGACTCTTCTACAGCAGAAAGCTTAGACTCTAGGCTAAATGGCGCAGCATCAGGCTCGGCAACTACTTCAGCAGCAGTTTCTTCTCTCGTCCAACCAAGCTCAACTAAAGCTTGTTCAAAAGTAAGATTGCGCAAACGACCCTGGTTTATACAATGATCAAGCACTTGAGCAGCATTAACCAAAGCAAGATCGCCTTTCTCCATCAATTGATTGCAATCGAGAGAAGCCTGTCGACCAACATCAGTGAGAAAACCAGTAGTTTTTAAAACATCGGCTAAAGCCAACGGATTTTGACGAGCCATTTGCAGGGCACGGTCAATATCATCACTTGAAACCACCTTAGCAGCAATCAAGAGATCTTCAAAAGTCTGCGGAGTATCAGACGAGCCATCGCCGCCATACTCTTTGGCAGAATCGCTGGCAGAGCCACTACTAGTATTACCACTAGGCGGCTCGGAAGGCACTTCAGTCAGGGCTTCATCTTTCAAATAATGAGCTTCTAGTGCAGCCAAACGCGAAAGAGTGTTATTGGGATTGCCCAAACCCGATGGCTTAGCTTCAGAAGTACCAACCACAGAAGCCATCAAAGACTCTAGGGACGGTCCATCATCTGAGGTAGCTGGAGAATTTGCGATAGCAGCGGCTTGCGAAAATTCGCTTTCGAGCTCACCACTGCCCCGAGCGACGTCATCAGTAGCTGGAGCTTGATTCATGCGGTTCATACAGTTCTGCACTTCGGGCAAAATCTGTCCGGTCTCCTGCATTTGCTTCAGAGCAACACCAGCAGACTCTCGATCAAATATGCCTTCTTCAATCATCTGTTGCACAGTCAAGGCGACATGCAGCATCTGGTCTGAAACATAGCCTTGCTCTACCATCACTTCGCCAATTGGCCGTTCGCTCAAAAGACCAAGCTCTAAGCAGCTCATCACATCAGTTTCATTGAGAAAATTGGCCATGACAAGCAGTTCGCCAATGCGAACAGTCTTCTGCATAGTAGGTCGCAGAGACAGATCAGCATATAAACCTTGATTACCAGAAAGCGAAGCACCCGCTTTTGTTGCCTCATTGCGCAGAGCATCTAGGGCTTCCTGACGCGCCATCATATCGTCACGTACGCGCACCTGTAGCTCAAGAGCAACGCGCAAAAGTGAATCAGGCATTGAGCCATTAAGTACTAAAATGCGACCGAGAGGAAGGCCAGTAGCCAGCGAGCGCTGCATCGCCGCACCAAAGACAGCTTTATTGATGATGCCAGAATCCATTAATAGTTCGCCGAGACGATTGGTTTGAGTGGAAGCCTGTTGCTCGATAGCCAACTCTTCCTTAACCAGGTCCTGGAAATTAGCACCACTCTTAACTGAAATCTTCAAACATCGAGCAGCCAGATTCATGTCAATAACTTTGTCACGCAACATCGACTGAGCGTCAACCGCCGACTGCAAATCGCGGTGGTTGATAAATCCTGACATCGTTAACATCTGGCCGATATGTAAATGCTTAGTTCCAGCCGAACGGGCAGTGTCATCCAGTTGCTTCTGGGTAATTACCCCGGCCTTGACAAAGAGTTCACCAATTAAAATATCGGTTGGATAGCTTCTTGTTGTAGCGTTTTTCTTCAAAAAATCGAATGGCGGCACGGCTTCCCTCGGTCTACTCCCAGCTCCAAATACATATATGAACTATAGCAATACGTTCCCCCACAGGAGGCCTCTCTAACTCTTAGCGCCCATTGCTGTTGCAATGTTTTGCACAATTGGCATAAGAGCTGGCAACTCCTGCCCCAGATTAAATAGCAACTCTATATTAAACGATTAGAGAGGGTAGATAGGAGATGTTAGCAACCCCCATGAACATTTATCAGCAATGCCCAACACCCAGAACACAGACCTGCCCGAAACTGCACTGGCAAAAGTGCTAATAGTAGAAGACCACCATGCAACTATGGACGGCCTATTTCTTGGCCTCTCCCACGTTCCAGGCCTGACGGTAGTAGGAACAGCCAGCACAAGCGATGAGGGCCTTAGGTTGATGCGCCAACATCAACCAGATGTCACCGTGTTAGATTTGCACCTACCTGGCTCAATGGGCCCCAAGGCGACAATAGAAGCCTTCAGAGAGGCAGCCGGTGAGCATACCAAGTTGATAATCTTTTCGGCCGAAAGCCGCATGGCCTTCATCCAATCAGTTTTAGCCATGGGCGTTTCAGCCTACCTGCTCAAATCTGAACGTGTGGCAAAAGTTGCCGAGACAATTCAAGCAGTACTTTCTGGACAAACTGGTCTGATTTCAGACGAAGTAACCAAGACCTACAAAAAGATCACCAGAGCAGAGATGGAAGTATTAACCATGCTCGGCCGCGGCATGAAATACCAAGACATCGCCGATCATCGCTTCACCTCCGTAGCAACAGCCCGCAAACAATGCGAAACACTGCTGCTGAAACTCGGCCTAGAAACCCGCGAGCAATTAATTGCCTGGGCTGTACAAAATGGCTTCGGCAGCGTTGACATGGAAAATTGAGCACCTGATTCAAGATGAATGACTTTCTCAAACAATTTTTTCGCGCCCAATCAGGTCAGGATCTACCCGAAGAAGGTATTCTGCCAGGCGTAAAGGCGCGACAAAACTCTGAAAACCAGAAACGATTTACTGAACAGCAAGCCATCAGCGATGAAGTAAATGGTGAGTACCTACAAAAACAAGCAGAAGAACTATCAAAAGCTCTTAGAAACCATGCCGGTCAATATATCCGAACCTTGTCTGAGTCAATGCCTAATTTGCATTTGACCGTCAGCGATCCCCAAAGAGTGCCAGAACCAACAAACTGGTTACCTCGCGCTGAACAAAGAAACCTGCAAAACAAAAACAGCCCATCTTTTTACAGCCGCTGGAAAGTCTCGGGCGGCGGCAATGTTCTTTCGGTCAGGGCGACCAAAGGACTGATTGAATTTTTCGTCGTACCAGACAAAGAAGTGCCGCACATTACCATGAGCGAATTTGGTTCGCGCTATCGCGGTAAATTTTTATACGTTGAGACCCGTGGCGGCAATGCTAGTGGCAGCGGCAGCGGGATGGCCTGGAAGCACGAAGGTATGAAGCTCAACGCTGAGCAAACTTGTCGTTTTGTCGAACATCTTATCGACGAATTAGCCGTGGGCAAAGAGCGCGTTCGCAGCAAACCATTTCCTGAAAAAATTCTGCCCACCTTAGAAAAGCAATTAGAGATTGAAAAAAACAATCTGCTTTTCAAGCTTCTCAATCAGCAAGAAGAACTGAAAAACCAGTTGGCGCGCGACTTACACGACAGTGTCATCGCCGACTTAATGATGCTCAAGCGCTACTTGTCAGGCGACAAGAAGCTCTCAGCCGAAGAGACTATCGAGATTGTCGACGAAGTAGTCGTACAACTGCGAGACATCGTCAACGAATACTCGCCAAGACAATTGCAAGAATGGGGTTTGCAAGTAGGAGTTGAAGATCTACTCGAACGCATTTCCAGGCGCACCGGATTGACAATCGATTTCAAATTCAGCGGCGAGCTGCCAAAATATCCCGACTTAGTTAGCCTGCACATATTTAGAGTAATTCAAGAAAGTCTCAACAATATTGAGAAACACGCTGGTGCCTCGACCGTTACAGTCGACATCCGCGCCTCCTCTCACGGCATCAGCACATTTAAAGTTACAGACAACGGCGCTGGCTTTGACGCTGCCCAAGTGCGCCTTGAGGCTGATGGCTCGCATAGCATGGGCTTAGAGGGCATGCGCGAAAGAGTAGAGCTAATTCGCTGCTTCTATCCTTGTCAGATTGCAATCGAATCAGAAAAAGGCCAGGGCACTACAATTACGCTCACTGTTTCTCAGCCAAAATAACTTTTCAATGCAAATAGCTCTGCAACTCAAATTAAATCGCCCCTTCAAATACATAAGGTCCAAATTCTGTGCACAAACTGCCATTCAAACCCGCGGCATTCCTAACCACATCTTTATGCCTGACAATCGCTTACTGCGCTAGCGGCGTTGAAACAATAGGCGTTTCGCCAGCCGTTGCCGCACCGACAAAGAAAGATTTTGCACCTTACATGAAACTGGTACAGAATAAAATCAAGTGGACGCCCCCAGCAAAAACCACTGTCAATAGCGTTTCAGTTACTTTCACAGTAGGAAAGACTGGCACAATAAGTGCAGTGAAAGTAAAAGAACCAACGGCAGATCCAGCTGTAGACCAACTGGCAATTGCAACCATTCAAAAAGCAGCACCCTTTCCGCCACTGCCTGCTGGTGAAACATCCCTGGAAATAACTTTTACTCTGCCCTGCCAACGGGGTGTCACTGCCAATGGCGTAGATTTAAACCCTTACAGCAACGAAGTTTTCAAACGCATTCATGCCGCTTGGTGGGTGCCCAAGCGGCTTTTGTTTATGCAAGTCGGCCTCAGTTACGAAATCAACAAAGATGGCAGCCTGGGAAAAGTCTCAATTGATAAATCTTCCGGCGACAAAAATGCCGATCGCTTAGCTGTGATTGGTGTCAAAAGAGCGGCACCATTCAAGCCATTACCAGAAGGAGTCGAGGCGCCTCTCAAGCTAAGTTTTAACGCTGGCTTCAAAGACGAACACGACAAAAACTTCTATATTTGGAACGGCGAACGCTTTAACATGGGCCAATCATATACAACCGCTGGTGGCACTGAAGTTGGACACAAAGACAACACCACCGAAAAAGACAAAGCATTTCACTTGCGCAAAGAAGAAGCCTTGATCAAAATGGCTGACATTGACGAGCAAATCGAAAAAGAAAGCAAAGCAAACCCAGACAGCATCAAACTAGTGCCTCTGCTTGTTCAGTATGCCGGACAAGACAGGCTGATAGAAGAACATAGCGACGCCCTCGCTAAACTAAAGCAAGCTCTCGCCATCTCTAGAAAAAGTCCACAAGGCAATGAAAAAGAGCTGGCCCAAAGTCTATGCGCACTAGCAACAGTTGAATACAATCTCGGCCATGTACAAGAGGCAGAGCCACTGCTAAAAGAAGCGATAGAAATCAAAGAAAATGTTCTAAAAAGCAAAGACAAAGAGCTAAAAGATTTGCTAGAGACATACGGCCGCATGCTCTACAAACAGGGCCGAGTTAAAGAATACGAAGAAGTGAGTAAGAAAGCTAGAGAGATAACTACCATCTAACTACAGGCAACGGGCGCAAGAATCTGCTAGAAAAAATTACGAGAAAGAATCTACTAGCAAGTAGCTGCCAGCGGTAATATCAGCTCAGAGCTTACGTTGAAAAAAGTCTTCAATATCTTCGTGCTTAATCACTCCATCACCGGAAAGATAAAGCGAGGTTTTGTCTTTGGCGGCCTTGTACCCCACAGGCTTGGCATAGAACTTGTTGTCTAAAGGCTGTTTGGCAAAGGCCTTCAATTCAATGATTTGAATCCATTTATCACTGGTACCAGAAAACTTCTTCTGACCCCACCACTTTTTAATTACACGGCGCCCCAGGCCAACAGGTAGCCCCTTCGGCGCACGCCTTGAGGAAGTCGCAGTATCTAAAGAAGAAGAAGAAGAAGAAGGCGTCCGCAGTTCATCACCAGTGAGCCCAATCAAAGCACACCAATGCCTTTTCACGGCTGTGGGAATGGGCTGCTCATCGATATAAACCACCTCCGCTTCACGGCGAGTGCGTTTTAACTTAGCGAAGTCGGGTGCCTTCAAATTAGTTCCTGGCAAATAATTTGTATAGCGACGCAAACGCAGTTTCATATCAGAACCAGCGAGATGTTCGACCTCGGGTGGATCTCTAAAAATACAGCGATTCGGCCCATACTCAGCCTGCTCATCTTTGGCGTACTTTTCGAAAGGCAGAAGCAAATAAGTTTTATTGTCTGGATTCACCATCCAAACATTCTCAGGCTCATCAGCAAGCCAAAGAGCATAGCCCTGCTTACAAGTGACCCGCAGGCCAACCTTGCTCAAGTAAACCCTAGACTGATTGAACATGTCGCCACTAAGTGACAAAACAATCATTGGTGAAACTGTCATAGCAGCGTTGGCTCTGGGCTGCTCAAAGGCTGTACTGACAAACAGCAGCACAGCACAAGACAAAGAAATGAATGGATTCCTGTTCATAGCTGTCACCATACGGTAGACGACCACAGATTCCTAAGTACTACAGTACCCCAAAAAAGTCTTACAAGGCAAGTTGAAAGAGAATAGACAGCTTAGTGGTCTTTAATGGAAGTATCAGGAAATTTAAAACTGAACCTATCGCTTATCTGCCGCGTCGGAGAAGCACAGCCGCTGCCATTGGAGACAACGACTGCATGCCATCGAACCCAGCCACACCCTCACAACCAAAACTCTCAAAAGAACTTTCTGCAGCGGTCTTACTACTGCTCGTTGCTCTACCGCTGAACATTGGCGTTGCCATTGCTGCTGGTGTACCAGCAGAAATCGGCCTCTTCTCTGGCTTTATAGGCGCAGTAATAACCGGAGGCCTATCACGCTGACCCACCCTGGTATCAGGACCAGACGCCGGCATCGGCGCTCTTGTTGCCGAGATGTTACACAAACATGGCCTGGCCGCCCTTGGCCCAATTGTCCTAATTGCCGGCTTGCTACAACTGGCAATCGGTCTAAGCAAGCAGTCGCGCTGGTTTCGTGCGGTATCACCGGCAGTAGTGAGCGGCATGTTAATAGGCATGGGGCTGCTAATTATCTTCTCGCAATTCCACATCATGCTTGATGATGCCCCAAAAGAAACCGGCTTTGCCAACCTGCTAATGATTCCTCAGGCTTTCATTGCCGGCATTAACCACAGCGCAGCACTACTGGGCCTGGCCTCGATTTCTATTGCCTACGGCTGGTCAAAGCTAAAACTTCCAATAGCCAAAATATTGCCACCGGCCCTAGTTGCAATAGTAATTGCAGCGCTAGCCGCCGAACTGATGCACCTGGGTGTGCAAAAAGTGCAACTACCTGCCGACCTGGGCATAACCTGGCTGCACAATACACCCGACTACTTCAAGCAATTTATCGACCCAGCAATCTGGCTCTCGGCTATTACGCTAACATTCGTCGTCAGCGCCCAAACCACCATAACCGTTAAAGCCCTTGAGACCGCAAGCAATGGACAGGAGCGCTTCAACTACGACCGCGAGCTGATCGCCCAGGGCGCGGGTAACGCACTAAGCGGACTGATCTGCGGCCTCCCTATTGCTGGAGTACTTTTACGCAGCTCAGCCAACAGGCAAAGCGGTGCCACAACGAAAATTCCCAACCTGGTACACGGCTGGCTAATGCTAATAGCTGCCATTCTCTTCCCTCGCTTACTCGAATACATTCCCACCTGCGCCCTGGCTGCCATTCTGGTTTTCATCGGCGTGCGCATGGTTGCCGAGATCAAAAAAACAATTGTGGACTATCCCAGGGAAGAAAAAATACTACTGGCATTGACAGTGATTGCCATTCTCGCCACCAATCTCTTCACTGGAGTTGTAATCGGACTAGTTGTCGCCATTGCCAAAGAGCTATACAGACTAATGCATCTGAAAGCAACCTTGATACAGCCAAACGATCGGGGCATATACACGCTAAAACTCTCTGGGGCAGCCACATTCGCCCACATTCCATACCTGCTTAGTTTAATGGAAGAGATAAAAGATAAGGCAGAACTGCATGTTCACTTAGAAGAAGTGACATACCTCGATCATGCCGTACTGCAAATGTTTATGGAATGGGAAATGGAGCATCGAGAAATGCTGGTAATCGACTGGAGCACCGCTGGCAGTGCTTCATCCAAACAGCCGGAGCTAAAGAGGAGCCTAAAGCTGCCGTACTTATTTGGCAGGAGGCCGCAAGTTCACGACTGACGAAGTAGACATATAGACAGCGATTGAGGCAAGGTAATGAACGCAGAAAACACCAGCAACAGCAATAACAATCGAACTGAAAGCACAATCAGGCTTTTGGTTCCAATTAAAAGCTTCGACTATGGCGAAACCGTGCAAGACATACTCTTTGCCAATAAAGACTTGCCATTCGAGACCATAGTTCTCTTGCACGTTATAGAAAACAATGTGCTCGACACCCCTGCCTACACCCCCATGGAAGCCATCAGCAGACTGAGCGAACAAGACCGCAAGACCAGAGAAGCGCGTGCCTTCCTCGAAGAAATAGCTGCCAGGGTGAGAAACTTTGCTAATGCCGAGGTGCTAAGTCAAGTTATCGTGGCCGATGACATCGCCGATTGCATAATTAAACAAGCAGAACAATACGACTGCAATCTGGCAATTCTCTTAGCCGATACCTCGTCGTTCAACCAGGGTTGGTTCACCACCAGCGTCCTAAAAACGGTCCTAAAGAAAGCGCCCCTAGACTTGCGTGTGCATGTTATCCGCCCTGCAGCCGACGAAGGCCTGTCGTTTGGCCTCAAGTTGCGCTAGAAGCGCTAGAAGCGCAAAAAATACGAAGCAGAGACCACGGCCTGGTTAGCCCGCGCGATTCAATCATAATGGCAAATGTGCTATAGATACTCCTGACAAAAAGGAATCGCCATAGTCCGCGGAAGTGTCGGGAGCTACAGTGTCAGCAAAAGAAGCAAAAGCTAAAACAGCAAAAGAAGAACCAAAAGAACAATCAAAAGCATTAGCCAACCAATGGTATGCCGAATTCTTTCAAGGGATGTCGCTAGAGCTGTGGCGCAGAGCTATTCCTATCGAACAAACCGAAGAAGAAGTAGCCTTTTTACTCGAAACTCTTTCAGCGCCACGAGGCAGCAAGTTACTAGACGTACCTTGTGGCAACGGCAGACTCAGCCTGCCTCTGTCGCTAATGGAATACAAAGTAACCGCAGTGGATTTCGCTCAAGCATTTATCGAGCAAGCAAAAGAATCAGCTCGGGCACACAAAACCAAAATTGATTATATTCAAGGCGACATGCGCCAACTGGCATTACCGCAAGAGTATGACGGCGCTTTCTGCATGGGCAATAGCTTTGGCTACTTTGATCGCGCCGGCACCAACGAATTTTTACAAGCTATTGGCAAAAGCTTGAAGAGCAAAGCCCGCCTGGTGATTGACTCGGCCATGATTGCTGAGTGTTTTCTCGTCAATGGTGGCGAGAAAGAATGGCTTCAGGTCGGCGATATGTACATGCTCATAGAAAACCAATACAACTGCCAAAGCAGCACCGTAAAAACGGCGTATACCTACATCCAAGATGGCAAGAAAGAAGTGCGCACGGCCAAGCATTGGATTTATACAGCCGGTGAACTCTGTCATATGCTAGAAGGCGCAGGCTTCTCTGTACTAGAAATGTTGGCATCTACTGACCTAGAAGCGCCAGAGCCATTTACTTTAGGCGCCGAGAAATTGATTTTAGTGGCAGAAAAGAAGTAAAGATCGAAATAATAAGCGCCAGTAATCACTATAGGCTGCCGCTGCTATACTGATTGCCCATTCGCTTAAGTTGCCCAGAGTGCTTTTGATGTTTAAGGTAATCAGTACGGTAATCAGTACGGCAATCAGTTTTGTAATCTGCTTAACAGCGGCCTGCCCTGGGCATGCGGCCGATGGCAACGGCGACCAAGAGTTCAAAGGAAACACCGGAAACAAACAAAACAAAAGATCCACGGGAAACACGGACACTACAGGAATCAGCGTTGAGCACCTCAAAGCAGCAAGTGGTGTTGCCTATCAACTATTTCCACAAGGTAACTTTGTCTTCGAATTCTGCATAACCAGACCTTCAACAACAGATAGCGATATCGTTCTTTGCATCCCGGCAGCTTTTACCAGACACGACAACAAAGTTGACGGAGTATTCATTAGTAATGGTGTAATCGGCAACGCCAGTGCCATTAATCATGAGCTGGGCGGCGCTATGGTAATCGAGAACGGCCAGTGCAAACTACTCGCCACAAACAAAGCCACAACGCTCTCAGCGGCATTTCTAGAATCAGTGCAAAAAGCAAAAGGCTCTCTCTTCCAGCAATTTCTGATTGTACACAACGGTAGCCCTGCTACATTTCGCGACCAGAGTAAGTTTCAGCGTCGGGCTATTGGACTGACTAAACAGGGTACTTTTAAAATCTTTGAAAGCGACAAGGCCATTACCTTCAGCACCTTCAACAACGACCTGGCGGCCCTGGGCGTAAGCGAAGCATTATACTTCGACATGGGCGCCTGGGACGAAGGCTGGTATCGCGCTGCCACCACTGGCAGAACCATTACAATTGGCCAGGATCGCTCCCGTACCGATAGACAAAGTAACTGGCTAGTACTGAAGAAGGTGAAAAAGACATGAGTTCGCCAGAGAAAACTTCACTTGAGCAAAGTGCGCAAGGTAACCAACAAAAAGAGCCAAGCCTGATCGAAAAAGTACGGCGCTACCGCTGCCCCGGGTGCGGCGCCGACCTGCTTTTCGAGCCTAAAGATGGCGCCCTCACTTGCCAGTATTGCCAACACAAAGAAGAGATAGCCGAGAGCAAAGAAGCAATTGTCGAATGCGATTACGAGCGCTACTTAAAACTTCTGCCAGAGCAATTAATCGAACTTGCTCCTGACACCCTTGAAGTTGACTGCAAGAGCTGTGGCGCCAAAGTCACTTTCACTCCGCCTGTTACAGCAAGTCAGTGCAGCTTCTGTGGCGCCGCTCTTGTAGCCCAAGCCAAATCGCCAGACCCAATACTGGCACCAGCTGCAGTTCTTCCTTTTCGCATAGAGAAAAGTGCCGCGACTGAGGCAATCAAAGATTGGATTGCCACCCGCTGGTTTGCTCCCGATGCATTGAAGCGCTTTGCAGTACCTGGCGGCATCTCGGGTATGTATATTCCATTCTGGACTTACGATTCGCACACAACCAGCCACTACACCGGCCAACGCGGTGAGTACTACTATGAAACCGAATACTACACCGAGACAGATTCGAATGGCAACCAGGTACAAGCCAGCCGACAAGTGCGCAGAACGGCTTGGTATCCAGCTGCCGGCACAGTGACACGCTGGTTTGATGATGTTTTGATTTCGGGCACCAAGTCACTACCGGCCAAGGCACTCGCTGAGCTAGAGCCCTGGGACCTACCAGAGCTAAAGCCTTTTGATCCAGCCTTTCTGGCTGGATACAAAGCCGAGCGCTATCAGGTCACTTTATCTGAGGGCTTCGAGAAAGCGCAGACCGTTATGGCTCGGGTAATAGAAAACGATATTTGCTATCAGATTGGCGGGGACGAGCAGAGAATACTGTCAGTGCAAACGCAGCATGCTGCTATTACTTTCAAGCACATTCTGCTTCCTGTCTATGTTGGCGCTTACCGCCTGCAACAGAAACTCTATCAAGTTGTAGTTAATGCTCGCACAGGAGAAGTGCAGGGTGAGCGCCCCTACAGCTGGATCAAAATTACTCTGTTTACTATCTTTGTACTTTCGCTGCTCTACTCAATTTGGTGGGCAGTGCAAAAGCCTTGAGCACCTAGTAATGCATTAATGCAAACTATGATTTACACTAAGTCCAATCTTAGCTTGTAATGCTATATAGACTTTACACTAACCGACGCGTACAATAGTGATAATTCTAATTATCATTAAATTGATAATTGCACCTTTTTGCAAAGCAGAATATGCATTATGAACATTGAATCTTATCTCACTGACGAAGCAATCCTGAAAGAAATTGGTCATCGCTTATCTCAACTGAGGCTAAACCGCAACCTCACCCAGGCTGAGGTAGCCGAAGAAGCTGGCATCACCCGGCCGACTCTTGCCCGAATAGAGAAGGGACTGCCAACCGATTTTGTTAGCCTTCTTCGTCTCATGAGAGCGCTTCACCTGACCGAAAGACTTGAAGCACTAATTCCATCTCAATCGATTAGCCCCGTAGAGCGCGCCCAAATGGAGCGCGATCACCGGCAGCGTGCGCGCAAGCGAAACGTCTCGACTAATCGTGGCTGGAAATGGGGCGACGAATGAGTAATGCTTGGGTCAACCTCTGGGGCACCACTATTGGTGCCGTAAACTTGGAGCAACCGGGTGGAGTTGCTACATTTCAATACACTGACCAATTTGGATCGAGCGGCATCAACGTAGCCCCTCTAACGATGAGACTTTCACGCGAAGTATTCTCGTTCCCCGATCTCAACAAACAATCGTTCTACGGCCTGCCAGGAATGCTAGCAGACGCACTACCAGACAAGTTCGGCAACGCTGTTATTGATGCATGGCTCGCCTCGCAAGGGCGCTTGCCCGGATCGTTTGATGCTGTTGAACGCTTGTGCTACACCGGAAAGCGCGGCATGGGGGCACTCGAATTCGCTCCACCACAAATGACCATGGATGAATCGAAAGCCGTCGATATGCCCGAACTAGTAGACCTAGCCAGTCAGATATTGACAGAGCGAGAGCATTTCGCAGGCTCACTAGCTGGTTCAAGAAGCGAAAAAGAAGCGGCAATGCTCGACATCGTCAGAGTGAGTTCCTCGGCCGGCGGCGCTCGCGCTAAAGCACTAATTGCCTGGAACGAAAACACCAATGAGATTAGGTCAGGACAAGTCAAGGCACCAGAAGGCTATACGTACTGGTTGCTAAAATTCGACGGTATAACCAACAACAAAGACAAAGAGATAGCCGATCCTTCTGGTTACGGCCTGGTTGAATTTGCCTACTATCTTATGGCCACCAGAGCCGGAATAGAAATGACCCAGTGTCGAATTTTGCAAGAGAATGGCCGCAGTCACTTTATGACGAAGCGCTTTGATAGAACAGATCTTGGCGACAAAATTCACATGCAGTCTCTTTGCGGCATGGCGCACTACGACTTCAACCTTGCTGGTGCTTATTCCTATGAGCAGGCAATGCTAGTGATGCGCCGCCTGGGACTCGGCATGAAACCTATAGAACAGCAGTTCCGTCGAATGGTATTCAATGTGCTTGCAAGAAACCATGACGATCACACAAAGAATATCGCTTTCCTTATGGACCGATCGGGAAATTGGTCATTATCACCGGCGTACGACCTGATATACAGCTGGAACGCCCAGGGCGAATGGACAAACCAGCATCAAATGTCTATTAATGGAAAACGCGACAATTTCACCATTGACGATCTTCTGGTCTGTGAAAAGGCTGTGTCACTGAAACGTGGTCGCGCAAAAGAAATTGTGAGGGAAGTTCAAGAAGTGGTGGCGCGGTGGCCAGAGTTTGCTGCTGAAGCCGGTATTGGCGAAGAGAAAGCCAAGCAGTATGCCCGGGGTCATCGCCAGATCAAAATTGATTGAGTAAAACCAATTCATCACAAACCGCCAACCGCCGCACAGGAGCAATATCCTTACCTGTCTCAAATCAATGGCCATGCAACTTTCTCTCCATTTGCCGATCTCTTTCAGCCAATCGTTTTTCTCCCATCTTTTCGTATATACGGCCCCGCAAGTAATACGCCCAGTAGGCTTTAGGTTTAAGCTTGAGCAAGGCATTACAGTCGGCGATGGCTTGCGGATACTGCTTTAGATTCTCAAAGGCCGTCCCTCTATAGTAATAACTCTCCTCGACCAAAGCCCTATCTAAGGTCATCGCTTTGCTGAAAGCGGCAATTGCCAATCTCTCTTCGCCATGAGCCAGATAGAAACGCCCCGCCCGATACAAATGCATAGCAGATTTTGAGGAGCCCTCATTAGGCTCGAAAATTATTCGTCTAGCTGGATAGTCGAAGGTAACCGACCTAAACCCGCTAAGAAAGTCGTTGCCTAGAATAACCTCATCAGCCGCCTGAGGAGCCTCGGCCGCCGGGTAGACATCAAAAATTGGCGCTTCAAACTCGGCAGCGGCAATGCTAACACTTTTAAAGCGAACAAATTCGCTTCTCAGCTCACCTAGCCACGGCCCAAATATATGCTCCTTATAGTCCAATTTTTTCGTCAAAATAGGCTTTAGGAGTGAGTCGGCCGACAGACTAAAAGGGCATCCTGTATCTAGCAGTGCCGCAACCTCCAATTTCCCATCCAACCTGACACTACAATGCGGTCGATGATGGCGCATCCACATCGGCACGACAATTGCATTCTTCGATTTTCTTTGCGGGGACGAGCTAGCCAAAATTACTTGATTATTCTTATAGTCGACTGTAACCACAAAATTCTCCAAGATATTGCCGCCCAAAAATCCACTGATAGAATTATGGCCAACCAGTCCATCATCGACAGCCATGGCCACATTCGACAGGGTTAGAACGCCCAGTTTCAAATCTCTCGCACGGAAAGACCCGAACTTATACTCACTTCCGTTAGCATAGGTGCCGCGCAATTCAGTCTTATCGATATCAGCAATACCAGGCATTGCCTGTTTCCACAGATCCGAGTGGCCACAACCAGTATCAAGCATTAACCGCAAGGAATGGCCATTGACTTGCACTGGCACATGGAAGTGACCACTGTCATCATATTGAAATGGCAAAACAACGGCCCTGCCATGAAGTTGATTATTGATTCTCTCTTGAGGTCTCTCATCAGCCTCATAAAGTTTATTGATTTCTACCAATGGAATGCAACGGTCCATTTGGAGTCGATCGCTGGGGCTAGCAAGCTCGTTGACTTTTCGGAAATCAGAGAGAGCTTGCCCGTGCTTTCCAATTCGTTCATAGACTCTTGCTCGAGAATACCACCGATATGCATCATTGCGGTCACGCTCTAGAAGCTTGGTCCGCAGCTCAAGCGCTTTGTCACTCAATCCAAGTTCTTCGTAAGCATCAGCAGCAGTAAAACACGCATACTCAGAAGCAGAATCTAGCTTCATTGCCATGTTGCAATCGGCAATGGCATTTTGGAATTGCCCCAGTCCGTAGTATGCGGAACCACGGTACTCGTAGGCGTCTACCGACTTTGGCTCAATTCTAGCGGCAGCAGTCAGATCCAAAATCTGTTTTTGAAATTGACCGAGACGTTGATAAGCGTAGGCGCGCAATAAATATATGTTTGAAACCTGAGGAGCTATTTTGATAGCAGTAGTATAGTCAGCCACAGCTCTTTCATAATTACCTTGAACACAGTATACATAACCGCGTTCGCTGTATGGATCAGCCTCGGCCGTGAGGCTCAAAGCTTTGTTGCAGTCTAGGACAGCGTTCTTATATTGCTTCAAGTTTAGATAGGCAGCAGCACGATATAAATAGAATTTGTAGTTCCTCGAGTCAAGCGCGATTGCCTTGCTGCACTCTTCAATTTCTCTTCGATAACTCTCTAGTCCGTCGTAAGCTAGGCCTCTCATGGCATAACCTAAAGCCAACCTTGGTTGCAATGCAATGGCCTTAGTGCTGTCGTTAAGTGCGTCATGATAGCGCCTAGTATCCACATAATTTGCGGCCCGGTTTGCATAGGCCAGCGCATTCCTCGGTTGTTTCTTTATCAAGGTATTTAAGCAAGCTATAGCAGCATCGTTCTTATTTTGATCTCTCAAAATTTGTGCTTGCTTCAATAGATCAGTCGACGGGGCAGCAGCTGCGATGTTCGTCTGTGAAAACGCAAAGATTAGAACTATGGCAAAATGCGCTGCTTTGATCAAAATGTGTTTTTCAAACCGCAGCATGCAGCACCGTCCATAATCTTTGCCGACATGCTACTGATTGTCCCACAATGCAGCGGGTAGAATAACAAAATGCAAACAGAACCAAGGTCTAGCTCATTGAACCCAATACCGCATGATCCAGACGAAATAGAACACCCGATTCCACCATCGCCTATTCGCATAGCTCGTCGAGCCCTTGCTCTTGCAGCGATCACCGCTCGGGCAGTAGTTGAGCGGGTGGAACCCGACGAAACACCTACTGAAAGAGAAAGACAACACAAGTCAATAATCACCTGGGCGACCAAGGTCGCTGCTTTCGACGAGCTCGAACCAGAAGAGAAGGAAATCCTTCAATCACCAATTGGCACGCTTAGTGAGCGAACGTGTATAAATTCTTCGTGGCGCATAGAAGGCCTAGCGGTACTGGCCTGGGCTCTCAATCTAATCCAGCAACCACTATACGATGAATCAGTTGATACTGGGCTTCTCCTTAATACTCTGTACGTATCAGCACAAGAAATAATCAAGGCTCCGAATTTGCGCACAGAGCTAGAAATTTTGTCCTATCACAATCAGCTATGGTCGCTTCACTGGCGACTTCGCGACTACTTAGTGAGTTCAGAAATTATGGATTTCAAAAAAGTAGGCCAAGAAGTCTGGTTTGGCCCACTCGATACATCGATGTTTAAAATGATTGACGGTGATTTAGCAATCTCGGGGCAAAAAATCGACAAAGCGCCAGCAGAGATCTTCAGTCATATCATGAGCGTGGCGAGGGAAAGGCATCACGCGGCGACTTGGCTCCTGGGGTACAATCCAATTTACTCTGAGATAGATACATCAACTTAGCCCTATAACAGATTTGACTCAAGGAGCAAGATCCAAAATGAAAAAAAGTGCGAAGCTCGATTAACGAGCAGGGCATAGCAGTATGCAAAAATTTGGTGCCAAATTAAGAAGAAGTATGAAGGGAAAAAGAAAGAGAACACAAAAAACTAAAGACATAGCCGTCTCAAATCTCAAAGCTCTCATAAAGGGAACTCCAATAAACAGCCAAACCAGTTGCTGCAATTGCAGCAAACCTAAACTCGGAAAAGTAAGCAGACCGTGCAAGTATTGACGATTTGAAAAGTGCAGATACATCACAAGACAAACGTTAATTGCGAAAATCAGGACCAAATCCCGCTTCTGCCTTCCCTCAACACGGAGAAAGGCGACGTACTCAGCCTTGATCATTCTTCGCGGCCCGAGAGCTGATAGCTCAGCCAATTTGGCGCGCAGTCTGATCGCGCTCAAACTACCAAAATAGACAATCGAAACAGTCACAAGCATTGCAGACAAATATATTTTGTTAAGGTCCAAAAGCTTTACCTGGTCAAACTGCCACAGCAGAAAAACTGAAAGAATTGAGACCACTGAAGGAATCAAATAATAGGCTAGAAAACTCCTTCCCACCTCTGCCCGTTCGACTTCAGCACAAAAGCCACCCAGCCCCATAAGGTATTCACCAAGGCTTACGTCTTTCAGAAAACGCTTGACCAGCCGATCGTAGACGCACGGAATCAGAGTTGCTACGAAGCCAACCAAACAGACTAAACGCAAATTCAAATCAGACAAATTGCCGAATGCCAAACAACCGTAGTAGAAAGAGAAGCTTGGTGCAAACCAAAAGAAAATAGGCGGCTTCGATGCACAAACTAAAGTAAAGAAAACGATAAACGCCATAGCCATGGTGATAATGCTTGCGTCTAACAAAGCGGCATTAACGACCAGCGAACGCATGCCTCCGCTAGGAACTACAAATTCACAATCACTGCTATTCTGACCGCTCAATTTGGATCTTCACTCAATCTTATATCCGTGGAACTTCAGCACCAGAAGCCTTGGTAGCTTTGCCCAACTTTAGACTCACTGGAAACACAGAACCGCTCTCCAATTATACTTCGCGACTGAAATCTAAAGTATCATAGCGATATGGCCAATCCAAAAGAGCGATACAGCGATAATGCAGAAGGTCAATTCTTTGTTGACCGCACTTGCATTAACTGCGACACCTGCAGACAACTGGCGCCACAGATATTCAGCGAACGGTCTGCCATATGCCACCGCATTTAATGCCAAAAGAATTGTACACCTAGACGACGCCGACAGCGCCCCAGGTTCAGAAATAGTTCTCGACATTCAGTCGGCCCAGCCAGTAAATGCCAGCCTTAATTGTGAATTCCTAAGCGACCTGGGTGAGCAATTGACAATAATACCCACACCAGGTCACACGAAAGGCCACATGGTCTTACTCTATCAAAACCACTTTACCTTCAGCTGGAGCTTCCCTGGCCACGGCCAACGCGTTCACCTAGATGAAGACGAAATGCACAATTAGATAATTGCTCTAGTGGCTAAAATGAAAATTTAGAATCAAGAGCTAGATCAGTCAACTTAGGCTGACTTCTCTAAATCCACATGCTCAGCTGGTTCTGCTTTCTTCTCTGGCGAATTAGAAGTGACTTTGCTATCTGGTCGCCCGATATGAGCACCAACTTCTTGTACATCCTTAGCCTCTTCTATGGCAGCAGTATCATCGCCCTTGGGCTCTTCAGTGGCGCCATCTTTTGGCTTTGCCTCTGCTGCCTTTGAATCCGCCGCCTTCGATTCCTCTGGCGCTGCAGCTGCTGGGGCCTTCGCCTTCTTAGATGCAACGGTCTCGCCCTCTTTAGGTGGAGCAGAGCCATCAAGCTCGTCTTCGGCCCCTCGATCCATTGGTGAGACTTCAGTACTTCCATCCATCGGTGCTTGCTTAGCAGGCTCGCCAGGGGCCTCAGCGTTCGACTCTGCTACGGATGTAGCTTTGACAAATTCGGCAATCGAATTATTCGCAGAGCTAGTATCAGTCTTCTTTTCTGTTTTGTCAGTCATAGCGCTTCCCTCTTTCCTCAAAGTCTTAAATTTCTGAGGGTGGCGACGGCCCTTGACCCAATTAGTTCCAAGGGGAATTCGCTGGTTAGAGCGAATTCCCCTTGAATTGAACGACGAGAGCTAACTAGCGCTCTATTTCTCGGTCTTTTCTCCAGACTTAGACTTCGACTTGAACTTAAACCAACCCTTAGACTTGGGCTTCTCTTCAGACTTCGACTCAGAAGCGTCACTCTTCGTCTCCGCCTTCGTCTCAGTCTTAGTTTCAGTCGTTGCCGCAGGTGCAGACTCAGGCTTCGCTTCAGATTTCGATTCAGAATCGCTCTTTGCCGGTGTTTCGGCAGGAGTAGCAGCTGGCGTTTCAGCCGGGGTTGAACCTGGTGCTGTAGCAGGTGTTTCAGCTGGGGTTTTAGCCGGAGTCTCAGCCGGTGTGGTTGTCGGAGTTTCGGTCGGCAACTTTTCACCAGGAGCGACATCAGTAGGCATATCCTCTGGTTTAGTCACATCTGGTTTAACCTCAGCTGGTTTAACCTCAGCTGGTTTAACAGCAGGTTTTTCGGCTAGACCTTTCTTCACGACATCCCAAGAGGTTCTGGCTTTACCAGAGCTGCGACGCAGACCTAGAGACTGCATCACTTGGCGATAATTCTTGCTACTTATCGTGTAATGCTCAGCTAAATAATCACAGATAGCAGGGGTCAAATCGTGCAAAGCGAAGAAATTGGCGAATTCAAATTGAGGATTTTTGCGCAATTCTTTGAAAGCTAGCTCCATAAATTCAGCCTGGTTTTTATCAGATGAACCAAGCTTTGGTGAGCTTGGATAGCCAATTTCTTGAAACACAATTGACTTGCCATTAGCAATCTTAGCCAAAGTCTCCATGTCTTGTTCGACTTGCTGCGGCTTCTTAGGCTTGTAGTTTTCCATCGGATAGTAGTTAAACATCAGCACGTCGCTCTCATCCAAGAGCTTCTGGGCCATGGCAGAAGGCTCTTTACCGTTGAGGAGATTCTCAGCGCGAAGAGTAATGCCAACCTTGCAACCGGGGAAAGTTTTCACAACCTCTTTCTTTGCCAGAGCAAAGAATTTCATAAAGCTATCCACTTCCTTAGGATGCTTGGCTAGATAAACATCAGCCTCGTTGCCAATCGAGAAGTAAGCAATATTGCCACCAGTAGTTTTCTTCAAGCGCGACAGTAACTGACCGAAACGACTGACGACCTTAGGGCTATCAAGCTTAGCCTTAGTCAAATCACTGGGCATGTTCTTTGTCGTGATATCGAAAACCTGCACACCCAAGAAGCGCTTTAGCTTAGGCGCATATTTGAGAGTTTTACCTAGCTGGGTAAGCGAATAGGTGCCCTTTGAAGGCTCCAGGTCAGCCCATGTTCCACCGTAAAAGATACCGCTAACACCAGCATCAACACACATTTTCATGGCATTCGTCTGGTCTTTAGGAGTGGCGTTCTCACCACCCTTAGGAAATGGAGTGATGCCAAAGCTAACAGCCTGAACAGGCAAGGAGCAAAATCCTAGCGAGATTGCCATGAGGAAAGAAGCGAGGCTGACAAGTGGCTTGCGTTTCATGGTTACATCTTTGTTCGCGCTGAATGCACTAATGGCGCTGGATTTGGACTGCATTCCGTACCTCCTAACAACTAATTACGCCGAACATTAAATCAATATCTTGACTTGATGAGGGATGCCGCCATCATTCTGACAGCCGCGCACCAATAATTCTAGCCATCTTTAGTTAGAAGGCACAATCGTAGCCTGAACGGCTTTATCGCCATTACGAAAGAGCCATGGCGGTATCGGATGCGGTGCAGCCCAAAGGCCCGCGCTACCAGCCTTTGCCTCAGTTTGCAGAGCTTGCAAAACGGTGTCACCGGCAGCAAATTTATCACTCCACCAGGCCAGACCTCGCTTTACCAACTCATGATTGAGATCGGCGCCATCGCTCAAGTAGATCTCGGCCACCAATCGGTTAAATTTGTCGCGTCCCTTGAAGTCAATCACTACATCTTTATGAGAGCAGCAGGCCTCAGTGAACTGCTTGGCCTGAGGGCCAAAGTCTTGAGCACCTTCGGGGCAATCCACTCCGTACAATATGATTTTCTCGCGCTTGCCGCCATGGTCGACCAACAAAGTATCACCATCATAAACAGTGAGCACACGCGCTTTGTACCGCTCAGCTTGGGCCGATTGCCCAATTAATAAACTAGAAGCGACTGCCAGCGCTAGAACCGTCAAAATATTCTTCTCTTGCAACTGCTTCACCTATTTTGCCTTCGCCAACGCTGCTAGCATTTGTGTAGTTTAGGTTATTATGACTTCTAACCTATGTCATACAATGTTTTTTGCCGCAGCAGCGGGAATCTAATATTTAAGCCTGACTGTGAACGGTAAATGAAAGACAGATTTGACTATCAAATAACCTTACTTAGCCTCGCCGTCATGGGCAACCTTTTCTTCCCAGGCCCCACGATGGCAAGCGAGCCAAGCAATAAGTCCACAGGTGAGCACGAATGGGTAATTACTCAAGTTCACAAGGATATTGGGCGCTCGAAAATACACTTCTCAAAAAATGCAATTAAAATTTGCAATGAGTCTTGGGGTTATTACCTTCTCTCAAAGGCGCCCGATTGGTCAGTTGTGACATTCCGCAATGACGACAAAATAGAATGGAAAACCACACGCAAGCAGTTTTATAGTTCGTATCCAGTAGACCTTAAAGCCATGCCTACAAATCATATAGGCCTAGCAAGATCAAAAGCAGTCGATGCCACCGGGGCCAAAAGCTGGGCCTACAAGATGGGCACACAAACCTTCTGGTTTATCGAACACCTAAATACGGCGCCAGAAGTTGACGCCCTGATTTCTGGATATTATGGAATACGCCCGCAAAAAGGTATTTTGACAAAGTATTCACTAATTTTCGACAAGCCCAAGGTAGCTGACACTGGCTGGCTCGGTGGCTACCAGCGCAGCGGCTTCGTTGAATATTTAACAACCCTTAGCTTCAAAGAGCTACCATACAACGCAAAAGATTTTGTAGCCCCTGTGGGCTACAAAAAGGCAACAGATCCATACACCATTACTACCTCAAAGGCGCAAAAGGCAAATGGTGACTCAGCGCTGATGGAACTAGGTCTTGGCGAAAAATTAGGACACTAGCCGAAACTTGCGGGAACTAGGGCAGAATAACCCCGTCCAACGCTCCGTAAACCACGGAGAGAACCAATGAACGCTCGCAAACTAATTGCCGCTTTTGCCACAGCAATGGCCCTATTCGGTTTTATTGCAATAATAAATCCAGCCCAAGCCAGAGACCACGACAGGCAACAATATCGTCAGACAACATCCAACCATCTAAGATTGGCCGACCATAATCGTGGACGGCAGGACAATAACTGGAACCGCGGCCGCAACAACAATAATAGAAATTGGAATAACGGCAAGCACAATGGCTGGAATAAGAAGCACTACAGAAATCGCAACTGGAACAATCACAACAACAGCAGCTGGAACAGAAGCAGAGGCAACAATCATAACTACAACCATCACTAAGAACGCGGTCAATGGTTTGCGTAAAAAACTAAATGGTGTCACCAATAGTGGCACCATTTTTCTTTGGTACTCAAAGAGAAAACACTAGATTCAAAAAGCATAGATAGAAAGGCCGACAACAAGGGTTGCAAGCAGGCACGATTTGAGACTTTTAATAAATTTACTAACGCTTGCTCTGCCAGCAATACACGCTTTGAAAACGCCCGCGAAAGCTTGGAGAAAGCCAGCCTCGGAACCTCAAGGCGACCTCGTCGTCGATTTTATTTGTCACCGCAGGAGGAACTTAAAATGAATGCCCAAAAACTACTGAGCACAGCCGCCGCAGCAGTCGCCATAATCGGCTGTTCTTTCGCCGCTGCGCCTGCAAATGCCAACGATTTCGAAAGACGATTGAATTTCCAAGCGATGCAAAATTATATGAACCAGAGAAGCGGATACAACAATCAGTATTATGGCAATGTCAATAATGCCTGGCGCAACAATCGCTGCAATAGCAACTGGAATAACAACTGGAACAATGGCTGGAGTAATGGTCGGAACTGGAACAACGGTCGTCACAACGGCTGGGGCAGGAAGTGGCACCACGGGCGGGGTCACCATCACTAATCCATATCAATCAGCCGAAATCAACCGAAACCAGCCAGATTGTCGACAATTGAAACCATTTTCATTCCCAAATTTGCAAGAAAACTAGCGGCAATGGAAACGATTTTCATACCCTTCAAATTTATTTGAAAAGCTTGATAGCACCGGAAACCCGGACTATTTCGCAGCTCCGGGATGCACCATTGCCGCCACCACAAATTCAACGGTTGACATAGCGATAGCAAGACGTTAAAACGATAACAGTCGACTCAAGTTAGCCGATGGATTTATTCGTTTCATTACCCATAAGAACTTTTACTAGTTCGTATTTGGAGCTGTATCATGTCTTGCGAAACACACAATAGCCACGACCACAAACACGGTAGCAACTGTGGTCATGTAGCCGTCAAACACGAAGATCACGTTGATTATGTTCATGACGGCCACCTTCATCACTTACACAGTGATCACGTAGATGAGTGCAAACTCTCTGAGTCAGCAGCTAACCCTGTTGCCTGCACACCCGAGCATAAGTGCGATGGTCATGACTCCAGCCACAAACATGGCGCCGACTGCGGACATGCTGCGGTTCCCCATGGCGACCATGTCGACTATCTCGTAAACGGCCACCTGCACAGCCCTTGCGGAACACACTGCGACAATCACGGCAGCCTAGCGGCGGCCTAAAGTTGAACCGGTAAGACTGTAGACTAGGCACAGGCGACTTTATAAAGCGCAGAGAGGCTCAAAATTCTCTGCGCTTTTGCATGTCGGCCTATAGCTGTGGTATACAAATCTAACTATGCTTTCAGTCACAGACAAAATTCAAATTCCACTGAGCGAATTTTCGTTCACCTTTGCACGCAGCGGCGGCCCCGGAGGCCAAAACGTCAACAAAGTGAACAGCAAAGCAGTAATGCGTTGGGCTATCAGCTCCAGCCCTAGCATTAGCGATGAAGTAAGGGCGCGTTTTGTCAGCAAGTACGCCAGCCGCCTAACCCTAGAAGGCGACCTGGTCTTAACTTCGCAGCGCTATCGCGATCAAATTGGCAACATCGATGATTGCCTGGCCAAAGTAACCGAAATGCTGCTCTCTGTAGCCCACAGACCCGTGGTACGAAAAGCAACGAAACCAACTCTCGGCTCTAAGATCAGAAGGGTCGAAACAAAATCGCAAAATTCAATCAAAAAGCAGCAACGCAGGCGTCCTTCTTCAGACGACTAGCATGAGAGCTACTTGAGAGCTACTTAAGTGCGCCTTCAATATCGGCCGACAAACTCTCAGGGCTTGCCATAGAGCCATAGAGCCTCAGCACTTTACCTTGCTTGTCCACCAAGAATTTAGTGAAGTTCCTATCAAAGTGACGGCGATCTAGCATGGCTAAAGTAGTAAATCAAGAACTTCTGAACACGCGCCAACCCATTGAGGATGTAGTCGTGCCTTTCAACAATCGCACGAAGAAGCCCAAGCCAACAATATCTAATACCCACCCGGAACTCTAAGAGGAATGGTATTACAAGAAAAACTGCGGATTTGGTCCTGAAGATTTTTCTTACGGTTCGACAGTCTGTGTCTGGTGGCAATGTAGCGCTGACAAAAAACACATTTGGCGGGAGTCGATATCAAGGCGTTGCGGCCGTGGCGACGGTTGTCCATACTGCTTACTCCGCAGGCCCACTGTGGCTACTTCGTTTGCTAAAACCAATTCACTTCAGGCTGTTTGGCCTGAATTAGCCAATGGCTGTCCAGGTTGTTGGGCTGAGAGCCGACCAGCGGCTTCTGTAGAGCTTCGAGCGAGGCAGAGAGAGGAGAGATTGAAGAGGGGATGGCGGCCTTGAGAAAAGAAGCCTTTGGCTAGAGCTGATAGAAGGCGCAAATAGACCTTGTAGTTGCAAAATGCTATTGCGGTTACTGATAGTTGAACCCTTAAAAATTCAGGTCGGAAGATTGTTGCGCAGTGGGCGGTTCTGACCATAAGCAATGGCGATAAAACATAGTGTGACCTGCTCCCCGAAAATTGACCCGTTGCAAAGGTGACAACTGCATTTAAAATTGAACCTAGAAAGGGGAGAAGTAAATGCGCAAAAGCAAACACACAGAAGAACAGATCGTGGCAATCCTCAAAGAGGTTGAGAACGGTAGCTCCGTCCTCGAAGTCTCTCGGAAACATAATCTTCAGCCACAGAGCATCTACCGGTGGAAAGAAAAATATGGCGGCATGCAAGGCTCCGACGTCAAAAAGTTGAAGTCGTTAGAAGATGAGAATGCCCGCCTGAAGCGGATGGTGGCAAACATGGCTCTGGAAAACGAAGCCATGAAGGATCTGATTCAAAAAAAGTTTTAACGCCGAACGAGAAAAGAGAAATGGCTTGCCATCTCGTTCAGTTCGGCATCAGCAAGCGGAAAGCTTGCGAGCTAGTGAACTTGCCACGCTCTACTGAAAGGTACAAGCACAGGCGTGTCCCTGACGCGGCCTTGGCCGAAAAGATCAAAACAATTGCCGGCGAGAGGCCAAGGTTTGGCTACAGACGAATTTGCGTCCTGGTCAACTCTGGCTCCGAAGTGGTCAATCACAAGCGGGTCTACCGCATTTACAGAGAGCAGAATTTGGCAGTTCGCAAGCGCGGTAGACGGAAGTACTTCTGGGGTCGTAAAACCCCAAAGGAGCAGCCTGTAGAACCGAATGACAGGTGGTCGATGGACTTCACCAGCGACTCACTCTCGCATGGTGGAAAGTTCCGAACGCTAAATATCATCGACGACTGTACTCGCGAATGTCTTGCAATCGAGGTTTCTCGCAACCTTCCGAGTGCTGCCGTTATCGCTGTTCTTGAGCGCCTTGAATGGTGTCGTGGCTTGCCGAAGGAGATTGTCGTTGATAACGGCCCAGAGTTCACGAGTAAGAAGATGATCAAGTGGGCCTGCAACAAGGGCGTCAATCTGCATTACATTGACCCTGGCAAGCCCATCCAGAACGCCTTCGTTGAATCATTCAACGGTAGATTCCGCGATGAGTGCCTCAATCAATACTGGTTTACAAGCCTGGCTGATGCAAACAAAATAATTGCTGCATGGAAGGTTGACTACAACGAAAACCGCCCACACAGCTCGCTAGGCAATCTGACGCCAGAACAATTTAGACAACAAGCAGAACTAAAAATTCAAAACCAAGGAGAGAAACTTAGATCAATTGGGAACGTAAAGCTGGCAGCTGTCTCTTAATCACTGGCTCAACAAATGGGGCAAGGTCACAGGCGCAACCATACCGGCGGGAATTCGCCGGAAGTATCGCAGTCTATCAAAAGGAATCTCATGGGCAACATGGCTCGAATGAGTGCTGACGACTAGTTGAGTGGAAAGCTGTGTGCTTTCTTTTAAGTCCACATGTGCGCGTAATACCTGATAGGCCTTCTTGATAAAAACTTGTTGTACTTGGGCATGCAAGTGTGCCTCCGGTTCTTCAATCAACACCAAGTGAAGCGGTTCAAATTTCTCTTGCTTTTGACTATCTGAGTTAGCTTTACCAACACGCATCCATGCGTCTCTGAAGCTCATCAAGCGAAAAATCATAGATATAAGGTTTTGGTATCCGAGCCCATTACTACCTTCTGGAAGCAAAAGTATCTGCTTACTCTCACTGTTCTCATGTTTCGCGGTCACTTCAAAAGATACCGCGGCTGTATGATTGAGACCATCAATAGCTTTCAGTTTCGTAGCGACCAAAGGTCTCGGATCGGATCCGCCGGGATAACCCATTACACGGACTTCTGTAAAAGTAGGCTCAAAGCTCTCTGTCAAACGAAGATTAAAGGCCTCCTGAGCTGCGTCTATAGCTTGTAGTGCATCTAGATCCTTTGGGTCAGGTGAGTTAGTCGGATCCAAATGCCTTTTGTAGTAAGCACGTAGTTGTTCGGACAACTGGTTTGCGCCAGAACTCGGCCTCACCGTCGCAACATCTTCTGCTCCATCTGGATGGACTTCGCCAAATCCACGTTGCGCTTGAATATCATCTACTCGTATCAATCCTGAAATTGGATTGCCATCTAGGGGCCATGCTGTTTCTGGCAGCTGCTGAGGAAAGGCTCTTAGCTTCTCTGGCGATTGAAGCGCTGAAGGATCTAGTGGATACGCTCGAATTGTAAGATAGTCGGACATACGCCGAGCTAAAAAATCTACGAGATTAGATGGCCAGATTTTGAGTTCTGAATAAGGTTTTTCGCTGTTTTCTGGATGTCGTTCACGAGCTATAGCTTTGAGGTTTTCTGCTTTTGCGGCTGCATCGACAAAATCTTTAAACAATAAACTGAAATCCTTCGGTTCAAGCCTAAGACGGACACCGATTTCCCCGTTAACGAACTCTAGGTCAGGAATAAGATCCCGTACATGATGTATTTCGTCTTCCTCAACATTAAGCCACAAATCTAAAGCTGGAAGTACTTTTGCCCATGACTCTTCCATAAATGAAATTGTAGATTTGCTGTCTCTGGCAGAAATCCAATCTTGACCAACAGCATTTATATCTGCGTGATGGCAAAGAGTAATGTCATTCATCTCAAACGGCCTACCTTTCGGCGTTAGAAATTTGCGAAGAGCAACTAATGCAGAAGTTTTCCCACTGTTGTTTGCACCAACAAGCAAAGTTGTATTGCTCGACAGGTCAACTCTAACCGCCAAAAGCTTTCTAAAGTTGGCAATTTCGATAAACGCGATGTTCACATGAGTACCTTGATTAAGAGTCTAAGTTTTAAGGGTTGCCTGTGAGCTAAATAACAATGTTGAATGAATCTGTGATTTCTACACGAGTTCTCGAGTTAGGGGGCATTTGCACAACTTGCCTTACAACCAGTTCCACTTTTTCATGCGATGTTGTTTCACCGCATCCACGCTGTAAGGAGGCCAAAGCAATATTTAGAATCTAATCAAAACATTCGCGCTACCGGTATCGTTATCAGGTGACAATCTTCTCCTAGTTCGCCTGAGCGTACATAAGCGTTCAGAGAGAAATATCTCGACTTCAAATTTCCGCACTCATAAAGCACGATTGCTGATCAAAAACAGAATTCCTTCGCCGGATTATATAGCTAATTTGGCACGCAGCCTCACTACTGACAACGCTAATTATTAGGCGATCTCCTAACTTTTGTACGCGCAGATTGCGGCAAAAGAGCACTGCAACCTACTATCACAACCGGCCAATGAGCGAAGAATATGTTTCGTGCCTCTCTAAGCCCAAGTATTTTCCTTGATATTGGACTTTTCTTCAGGGAGTTGAACTCCGCCATAGTTCTCTGAGAGCGACTTATAATCACCGTTCTGATCAACACATCAAAATCCCGCTATGCCAAGCTTAGCTCTGCTCTCCGGACCTTGATTTTTCAGCTACCTTTGAATCAATCTCTTCAACTGAATAGAAGCAGCAGAGTACAAGTAAATGAACCGCTTCACCTTTCCGAACAGTTATTTCCAGTTTCCAATTCAGCCTGGCGAACATTCAACTCATTTGAGCCCTATGTGAGCCCTTTAGATTAGCCAACCCTAACTACACCGCAACGAAGTAAAGCCCACCGATTCTTTCGGCGATTGCAAGGCCCTTCAGCTTGAGCCCTATGTGAGCCCTTTGGATAATCAGCGGTCATGCCCCGTTGCCAAACCACACACATATGCGATGGGCGTGAATATCGTGGAAGATAAACCTACGCTGAGCAAAGCTGTCGCATTTATTCAGTAAAGTCAACAAATGCACAGAGCAATTGGCACGGGCACGAGAAGATCTTGACAAAAGCCAGCCCCAAAAGTAGACTGTTGGTATTACTAAGCGAAGAAAGGTTGATAGGGGCTTAAAATGGTAATTTCATTCAAGGATCAGTCGTTGGAGGAACAACTAAGGCTAAAGAGTCAAAACCAAAAGCTTTCACCATCCCTTATAGCCAGAAGAGATTTGCAACGCTTTTCTTGGCTATTGGCCGAACAACAGCCAATAGACCTAACTAGCGAGGAGTTCCATGCAATTTGTTCAATTATTAAAGCGATTGAATGGTTCGAACAGCCATATCAAATCAAGCGCCTGCCAGCCTTAGTAGAAGATTCAATTAGAAGCAGTACCGATGGAAATGGCCAATACACAAAAGTGAGCATGTGGGGAATTGACGTAGATCACGTTTGCAATAAATTGCAGAAAGCCACTCCTTTGCAGCTTTTAGCACTTTTAGATCGAGCTGAACAGTACTCAAAGGAAGCATTAGATCAGGCTTACATAAACCGGGAAAGAAAGCAATAAACGCGAAATACAGCCAAAAACTAAAAAGCCCCCAGCTTGCGCCGGGGGTGTACATATCTATAATACCCAAATTCTCAGACTTTGCAAGCATTTTCAGAGTGACTTAAACATTATGACACCGCACTTATGCAACTACCCCTTCACAGCCGCTATTTCCGCGTCCATTGAAAACGCGATTTCACCGGCCAGACTGGCTCTTTATCAAGAACAATCACACGGTTCAAAAGACGACGCTCTTGTTCTTTATTGCTGGAATATGTCCCTCTGCCAAGCTCTTTATTGGCCTCTACATGCGTTAGAAGTAGTTCTAAGAAATGCTATGGCAGAAAAGATCAAAAGTGCCCACGGAATTAGTTGGTATGAAGATTTGACGCAGTTCAGTACGGCTCGAAAAAACAAGGCCGTTAAAGAAAACGATCAAATAAGGAAAGCAAAGGAAAAATTAGACGACGGCAATCGTCCATACAATCACGACAATATAGTTGCGGCCTCAACACTAGGTTTTTGGCACGGTCTTCTAAAACTAGAATACGAGACTCACCTATGGAAGCCACTCTTCGAAGACTTGCTAGAAGTCAACGACAGAGAAGAGGCTTGGAAAAAGATCAACCAGCTGAAGCGCTTGCGTAACAATGTGGCGCACTATGAACCGATCTTTGTCTGGCAAAACAAAAACAAACGCGAACTTTATCGGGAATACAAAATGATGTTGAAAATCACTCGCTGGATATGCCCGGAGACAGCCGCATGGGTAGAAGCTCATTGCAGTGAAAACTTTTTCAATGCATGGAATTGCGCTCCAGCATCAATCAACGTCTTACCTTTGACAGTCGCAGAAATAGGCACTGAAGCTAATTCAGCTGTATGGCAATTCCCCATTCAACCATGATAGGCCGACAAAGTGACCAAACGGAAGAACATTGCCTCATGTTCGTTTTGCACCAAGCAACGCCAATTGTGCAAATCACACATACAGCCGAGATGGCTTTATAGAGAACGAGGCACAAATTTCAAATTAATCGCGAGTGACGCAATATTTGAAAAGTCCTCACCAATTGGACCTTATGAGCATTTATTGTGTTTGGAATGCGAAGGCTTGATGGGCAAATTTGATGACTATTCGGCACTCTTCTTCAAGGGAAGTCGTTGGTGGCCAAGGGACGAACGGACCAATTGGCGAGCTATCTATCAGTACGACTACACCCCACTCAAGCTGTTCATGCTGAGCATGCTTTGGCGCGCAGGAGTGGCTAAAACAGACTATTTTGCAAATGTTGTTCTCAGTGAAGAGGTTATGAACGACTTACACTCGAGGATAGAGAAACGAGATCCAGGCACAGAGCAAGATTACAGTGTAATGATTCAAATGCGTGAACCCCATGGTGGCTTGGAGAGGGTTGGCTGGAGTCCATTAATCACCAAACGATCAGACAAATTAGAATGGTGCAGATTCGACTTAAATGAATTTTCCTGCGATATCAAAATTAGTAGGGAACCTACGACCTTTGAACCGAGGGTTTTATTGACTGACAAACCACCACTTCTAGTTGTCACTGGACCAACCTACAATGAGCGCTTAATGCAGTTCAAAGAACAATCACTGGCGAGAAAAGAAAGAGAACGCTTGTTCAGAGAAGAGCAAGAAACAAAGCGGTCAAGTCCTAAACAGAATTAGGAATTAAAGACTATGCCTGAGGACGTACTGTGGCTTTCCTTTTTTTCGCGTTTGCGCAATTCCAGACTTCGCACTAGGCGCCGCATCGCTGCAAACTTTAAAACTACTTCGTCTTTGCGTGAATGCCCCGTTTGTTGCAGGGCAATCTTGTGCTAGGCTGGATTATGACTCAACACACTGGACAGACACAGATCAGCAAAAAGGCGAAGGACGTCGCAGTCAAGGACACTTTGGATACTCCATGTCGGGAATGAATCTGAATGATTGGCAGGAGTTCTTCGCAGTTCTGTTTTTTGTCGGCTCCGTAACTATTATCTTCACCTGGTCTGCCAAGCTTGTACTGATCAGAGCTTTGTCAGCAAGTAAGCACCAGCCCGGAAAACCCTTGTCCAAGCAAGACAAAGTTGTACTCTCTCTTGGATTATTCGGCATCATCTGTGTAACCTACGGCTTTTTTGTAGAACCCTATTGGTTGTCCGTCACGCATGTCGAGCTAACAAGTAGCAAAATCCACAAGAACCAGAAAGTTCGAATTGTGCACATTTCAGATTTTCACTGCGACCCCAAGCCGAGGTTGGAAGAGCAGCTCCCAAGCATTATCGCCGCAGAGAAACCGGACGTCATACTCTTCACTGGGGATGCGATTAACTCAAGGGAAGGCTTGCCGGTCTTTCGAAAGTGCCTGACCGAATTGGCAGAAATAGCACCGACATTTGTGGTTAAGGGAAATTGGGACACCTGCTATTTTACGGAGGCGAATCTCTTCGGCGGCACAGGTGCCACCGAACTAGACGTTCAGCCCGTGCAGTTGAAAATTGAAGACAATGTTATTTGCGTTGCAGGCTTGCCAGCACCTAGCTCTAAAACCAAACGAACTGAGAAAAGGAAAAGCGTGCAAGACGTTATGCAGGACGTTCCCGAGAACATTTATCGAGTCTTTCTCTATCACTATCCAGACTTCATAGAAGAGATGGAGAAAAACAAAATCGACCTATATCTGGCGGGACATACTCATGGCGGGCAGGTTGCTTTGCCGTTCTATGGTGCGCTTGTTACGCTTTCCAACCGAGGCAAACAGTTCGAAGCGGGGCTCTATCAAAGAGGCGGCACTCATCTCTATGTAAATCGTGGCATAGGTATGGAGGGCGGCATAGCACCAAGAGTGCGATTTTGCGCCAGGCCAGAGGTGACTGTTATCGATGTAGTTGGACAGCAAGGAAATTAACGTGGCTCAAGTCGTGACCTGAACTGCTCTTGAAGTTTTCTCTACAAACGGGCCTGGCACCGATATCGTGAAAAGTAATAGCAGTTACCCCTCAAGCACCCGAGGAGTAGAATAGGATTTACTAAGCAAAGGGCAGCGCAACCGATTGAGCAATATTGAATTAGAGCGTTTCATGCAAACCATTGCGGAACTTGAGAGACAATATGGCCGCGTGCCTACTATTCGCGAAATTGCTAGCGAACTTGGCGTTAAACCAACGCAGGTGAGAAGTTTCATCAACAAAAATCTAGTGTCTGACAAAATCGACGGCACCTCTGTTTTTCACGCTAGCCTCCGAGAGGAACTACTGACTCCCTTAGAATCTTCATCGATCACTCGCCTCGTACCTCGTACGGAAAATTGCTTAGGCCATCAGCAAATTGATGCTGATGAAGGCGCTATAGCGAGCGAAGCACAATCAAGCATAGACAAAATGCAGGAAGACGATGAGCAAACATTCGAACCGACTCATCTGGCAGAAATAAAATTGCTTGAGGGAATTGACGACGACTACCACACAAAACTTGCTAAAGCCGCCGAACTATTACTAGCTGGCACCAAAATCCAAGTTGTAGTGGAGCTTGAAGAAGGCGATCTTGAGCACGCACGCTCTGCTTTCGCCCTCATCAACAAATTTGCCAATGAGCTGGGCGCAATTGCGGTCTGGAATATAGAGCCAAAGCTCAAGGGGAAAGCCGCGTATCTATGGATATCGAGCGGATTGAGCCAAAAATATCACTCACAAAGGCGACATAAACTGAACATAGAAAATACAACGGACGAGTAGGCTAATGGTCATGAAGCATCATCATTAAAAGAGGCAAAAACTCGAGAAATTTCCAACACTTAAAACTTGTCAAGAAAATATAATTGAAATAGTGAGAAAACATAGCTTCTGGCTGAAATTTTGAGACACTAAAAAAGAGCTTCTCATGCGCTTCTTGCGCATCTAAAAGCCCTTACTTTTCTTTCAAATTTTGCTGCTGACTAAGCACCGTATGCAACACCAGAATTTTAGCATGCTAACAAGTCCGATAATGCTCCTTATGTTTCGCACCCTCACAACGCAGCCCGAATCACTCTCCTCGCCAAGCTTTCCAGACTTGATTTTTTCAAGGAGCATTATCCCCATCCAAGCAAGCCAATTGTCTCTCTAGCTTTTTCTTGTGACTTGAGTAAATGTGAGAGCTTAAGCTCAGCCAATTCGAAGTGTTCCGCTTTTATAACAGTGTATTCGTCAGTTAAGTCATCTCCGGCACTTATTGCAATAATTCCCAATTGTGCAATACAGGCAACCATTGTATTGATATCAGAGAAATATTCTGAAAAATTCCATTCTCCTTCTCCATGATTCGCAAACCAGATGGTGCCAGATTGTCCTTTAAGTATAAACGGATCACTTCCTTCAGTAACGAGGACCAACCAGTCAGCATTCCAGTCGGGTACTGGTTCACAGCTGAGAGTGTTCCATCCATAGCCCTCTTGTAGCGACCATAATCCTGCAAGGCTCGGAACGTAAAAGTCGTTGCCATATCCTCGAATATAGATGTCCAACGGTCCTATCTCTTCATAAAATTTTTGAACAGGCTTAGGTAGATCAATACTTCCTCGCCATTCAGATAGAGATTGGCTCCTGACCTCACCAAATGGAACTAGCAGTTCTTTAACTTGGTTTGCTGAGACCATATTTCTCCTCAAAATATCGAATGAATTTTTATGATTTTCGCGATAGCCTGGTTTGCCAGCTCAACCACTCTAGAATAGCTTGATTATGTCAGATATGCCACTTTCACTGGATTAGAGGGGTGGCAACGCTTCATGCGAAATCCAGCCATTTTCTTCTTGGAAAGGCCTTTGAACACCCTCCACTTGAACATATCCGGCGTTTGCACTGCTAATGGTATCATTCATGGGCAGGGTGGACAAAAACCTGCCCATGGGCAGAAAGTAAAGTTATTGCCCACATTCTGGCAAGCATATGAAGATACGATCAATCACCAGAAAAAAGTGGTTGAATTTGTACGGCGATCAATAATGAATAAACATCATCCACTTAAAAGTTCTATATGCGTATTGGCTCTAGCTTTGGCTTTGCCTGCGGCCTGCATGGCAGCGTCACCAGTGCCAAATAAACGCGACCAGGCTATTAAACTTTATAACGCTAAAAATTATAGAGAAGCGGTGCTCCTTTTTGACCAGCATTTAACGGTTTATCCGCAAGATGTTTATGCCCTGTACTATGAAGCTCTCGCCTGCCAGGCTCTTGGCAATATGGGCAAGGCCAAAATATTTTATCGGCAAGTAGCAACGCTGGCACCGAACCATCAACTCGGTGGATACGCCAAAAGTATTTTGAGGCAAATCGATCCTAATTTTGCTACGCCCCCGGCTTCAGGCCGTGCGCCGGAAGCTTCTAGCCCCGCCGACCAGACGCAATATACAATTGATCGCAGCATCCCTACCGAATGGAACGTACCTTGCACTGTCGATAAAGATAACATCTGGGTTGATGTGGAACTAAACGGTCACAGAATTAAAATGGCTTTTGATACCGGTGCACCATCAGTGACGATAGGCAAAAACCAGATGGCTGAAATCGGCCTCGAAGCACCACGGGGAAAAGCTGATGGTACCTCAGGCGGATCTTCGTCTAACGAAACAACACCTTACTGGATGGTTCCGACCAGAGTGAGAGTGGGCGGAGTAGAAAGGCTCGTTCAAATGAAAGTGCTGGAAAACAACCAGGTTGAACCACTATTGGGGCAATCTTATGCCGGTTTATTTGAATGCACTGTAGATACCAGTGGCAAGAGCATTCACTTCAGGCAGCGGGGTGTAAGTAAAGGCACTAATCGTAATGCGTACGAAGTGCCATATGTCTATCAAGAAAGTGGCAATCGTATTTTTGTAGACGTAGAGATCAATGGCAAAATGGGCCGCTGCATTTTTGATACGGGCAACACCTCAGCGGGGATATCTTTTAATGATGCTGCCCAGGCAAGAAAATACGGAATTACCATTCCACACGACGCGAAATCCATAGTCACTACTGGTGTCACCGGGGAGGGAAGGTCTAAAGAGTTTCACATCCTCAGGGCAAGACTGGGGCCCATCGACAAAGCTAATTTGATAGTAAATGTATCAGAACTGTCGGACGATGATGAACCACCACTACTGGGCGCACCATTCTGGGAAGGATTCGAATACACAATTAATCGTCAGAAAAAAGTGATTGAATTTGTACGGCGATAAAGATGAATAGACACCACATAGACAAAATCATAATTTGTGCACTGGCTCTAAGTGTGGCTTTGCCGGCGGCCTGCATGGCAGCCTCACCAGTGCCAGATGGAAAGAGCGAAGCTACTTCTTGAAGCGTTGGCTCAGAAATTGATTCTTCAGAGTCGACAATCGCTTTGGCATGACCCCCGCTTGGACAAATAATTCAATGGAACATTTAGCTCTTCAAAAAAAGGGTCAATTGAAAATTCAAGTAAAAAAGCTCTTGACCAGATCTGTATCGATAGCAGTTTTGTTCTGTTTCAATCTTCTATGCTCAGTCCAAGCACAAGGCATAGAAGGAGCACCGGCAGGGACAGGTATCAGTGATCGTTGGAACTACGACGGCGCTCAATTGTATGAAAGGTGGAAGTTTGCACCAACAATTTCGTGTTTCATTGCATCAATATTGACAGTAATAGCTGCAGTTGTTTATTTCAAACACAAAAAGAGAGCGGCCGTTCCAATGTTTCTGTTCTTTTGCGTACCAGCAATGACGACTGCGTTGATTACATATTTGGTGAATCATTTGCAAGATTGGTATGTTGCATACCAACTCTCCCAGTATCACCACTAACCTACTTCGTCCTGGTATTCAAGTCACAGCTTGTAACTTGACGGATTAGCTACTTAAGAGCGGCTTCAATATCAGCCGATAGGCTCTCAGGGCTTGCCATAGAGCCATAGCGCCTCAACACTTTACCTTGCTTGTCCACCAAGAATTTAGTGAAGTTCCATCTGATATCGCCGTGGTCTTTTGTGCTCTTTTTCAGATAGACATAAAGAGGGTTGGCCTGTTTGCCATTAACTTCAATTTTGTCGAACATCTGAAAATCAACGCCATAGTTCTTTGTGCAGAAAGAAGAAATGGCAGCAGCATCACCGGGTTCTTGGTGGCCAAACTGGTCACAAGGGAAACCCAAGACTTTCAGCCCCTGGGCCTCATACTTCTTACTCAAGGCCTCTAAACCAGCATACTGCGGAGTGTAGCCACAATGACTGGCTGTATTGACGATCAGCAAAACCTTGCCCTTATAGTCACCAAAACTTATTTCATGGCCATCCAGGGCATTAGCTTTAAACTTGTAAATTGGCGCTTCGCTGGAGGCATCATCCTTGACTGGGTCAGCTTCAGAGACGGTAGATTCACCCTCGACAGCAGTGCCAGCCGACTCGCTCAAGGCACCACCAGCAGTGCTGACAGCAGCAACTATAACGCCTGTTAAAAACAGTAAAAAACCCAATTTAGAATTCTTTGCAATCACTTTTGCCATGATTCCTTCCCTATTAGGGTTAGCCAACATAGCAAAAGTGTAGTGCAAAAACTCTAGCCTTTGCCCGTAAATTTCGAGGCAAAGTAACAAATTCTAGTCTTCGAGCTTGAATCCAACTTTGATTGTGACTTGAAACTCTTCAACTTGACCGTCTTTGATTGAACCACGTTGATCAACAACTTCGAACCAGCTCAGGTGGCGAAGGCTCTTAGAAGCACGCTTAACGCCTTCTTTGACAGCATCAGCGAAGCTCTCGGTTGAGGTTCCAACAATTTCGGTCATCTTATAAACGCCTGGCATAATAACTCCTTAAAAATGGATCACCATTTAATGCCTTTGGCAACCAACGATTGTCAGTTAATCTATAACCTGTGACAAACAGTTACCGCCAGACAAAACACGCTAGAGATCATGACTGAGCAATATTGCATACGCCTGGCCCGCAAGGGCGACATGAAAGCAATCAAAGAGATTGAGCTGAAATCTGCAGTTCGCTTCAAAGGAACCGGCCTGATAGACGATTTGCTCGACCATCACTTCGAGCAAGGATTGCTCAAAGAACTGATTGGCGATGGACAGGTCTGGGTGGCAGAGCAAATCCTTCCTGACGACCAGCCTCAGGGCTCGCAGACCGGTACTACGCAGGGTCCTGTGGGTTTTGCCATAGCCACGGTGTTAGGGCCAGTGGCCTACCTCGAAGAAGTAGACGTTTTGCCCAGTCACGGCCGCAGAGGCCTGGGGAGGCGGTTGGTAGAGACCGTGGCCGAATGGGCCCGCGGGCGCAATTTTCCACATCTGACCCTGTCGACCTTCCTCAACATCGCCTGGAATGCCCCGTTCTACTCCACCATGGGCTTTGAGAAATTGCCCAAGAACCAATGGTCAAAAGAGATAGAAGAGATCTATATGTTAGAGCAAAAACTTGGTCTGCCAGTTGAAGAGAGAACTTTCATGCGCTTGCAACTCGGCAAATAGCAAGTCGGCGAATAGCAAATCGGAATGTTAAGCACCGGGGGCCGATTTAGTTAAGGGCTTTGCTACCTCGGGTATATCCTCGTTCGAGCAATTTTTTTTAAACGGGGCAAACGATGGCAGAGTTTCAGCTGGTTGTTCCCTACAAACCCATGCAAACAAAAGTGCAACTAGTAGGGGTCTGCGCCCTTCTGCCGATCTGGTCGCTGTTTGCTCCTATGGCTTTGGCGTCCTTCATAGTCTTTCTCATAAAGTTTCCCAATGAGTCTTACCTTTTTTACAACATACTGATCTCACTCACTCTCGCCAGCATAATATTTTTTGGCCTTTTGGCCTCGGCTTTGAGCGAAGACAATAAAATACATATTTCAAAAAATGGTTTAAGCTTTCCACCGTTTCTCTTACCGACACTAGGGTTCAAGCGCAATTGGCAATGGAGTGAATTGCGCACAGCCTCAATAATCGAGGGCCACAAAGGCCAACAACTCGTGCTTGGTTTCCAGCCGAATATATTACTGCCACTCAATATTGCAGACCTCCCCAAAGGGCATCTCGAAGAATTTCTACTGGCAGTCGAACTTTGGGGCACCAACTGCCAACGCTCAGACGAGCTGATCGAGTTTCAGCGCACGATTCAGAGCGGCAGCGAACAGCTCAGCCTGGGCCACACTAAAATGTGGCAAGATGAGCTCGGCCGGCGCTTTACCGTCACAACTTTTGTACCGCTTGAGCCTGGCAAAACCCTGCAGAATGGTCGCCTAAAGGTAGTGCGTCAACTAGCCTTTGGTGGACTCTCAGCGATTTATCTGGTTCAGAAAAATGAAACAGAAATGTTTGTACTGAAAGAAGCGGTGGTGCCACCAAGTGCAGAGCCGGAAGTAAGACAGATGGCAGAACAGCACTTGGTGCGAGAAGCGAAAATGCTATTTGGTCTGCGGCACCCTAATATCGCTCGGGTACTCGATCATTTTGTTGAAGAAGACCGGCACTATCTCTTGATAGAATATATACACGGTCAAGATCTGCGCCAATATGTAAAACAAAACGGTGCTTGCGCCGAAAGACCTGTATTAAACTGGGCCATGCGAATTGCTGAAATACTTCAGTTTCTCCACAGTCAAGAACCACCAGTAGTGCACCGCGATCTCACGCCTGATAATTTAGTTTTGAAGAACGATGGCACAGTCGTTCTAATCGATTTCGGCGCCTCAAACGAATTTGTTGGCACAGCGACTGGAACCCTAGTAGGGAAACAGGCCTACATAGCCCCCGAGCAACTACGCGGCAAGACAGTGCCCCAGAGCGATCTCTACGCCCTCGGTGGCACCTTGCACTATCTTTTGACAGGTCGAGACCCGGTGCCCCTATCCCAGGCTGATATCCGCGCCATCCTGCCAGACATATCAGAAGACATGGAAAATCTAGTAACACTCCTAACAGCTTTCGAGAAGCAAGATCGAATGGCCAGCGCTGAACAACTAATAGAGCATTTACGAGCATTAGAAGCTAAGCACAACGTTCCCGAACTAGCGGCTGCTGCAGCCGGTTCAACAGCATCAAGTGAACACAAGGCAACCGCTAAATCAGCAAGTGACGAGGCAGAGGCATGAGCGGCAATTCGGACCATGAACTGACAAGAAAAAAGAGAAAAGTACAAAAGGTCAAACTCGCGGAAGCCGAGCGCGAAACAATTGAGCTAAAAATTAGCGATGATATTGTCGAGGACAATTCAGAATCGGCTATCGGTAGCACAAACAGCATGCTTGTGCCAGAAGCACAATCCGAGGAACAAGCAGCCGAACAAGCAGAGGAACATTCGGCGGATCATTCCGAGGAAAAATTAGAGAAACAATCAGGGGCACAACTAGAAGTGCCGCTTCAAGAAACAATCGTAGCGGCCGAAACTGCTGATGAAAGCAAAAGCACCCCCCAGCCGCTACCGCCTTTACCCAAGCTAAAGATGGGTATGCTGACAGCGATAATATCAATCTGTGCCCTTCTTCTAGTACCGTCAGAAATCGTCTCACGGCATGGCGACTTCAATCCGCTGACATCGGCAAGCTTCATAACGGCCATTGTTTTCTTTGTATTGCACCTTGTGTGGTTTTACATCAGTCAAAAGCAGCTAATCAAGCATACAGTGCCGCACCTGCCCGAATGCGCGAGCGGTGCTGGCAGACGTACAGTATTACTTAGTCTCTTGCCTCTGGCCTGGATATCATTAATTGGCTACTTCTTCAGTCAGTTGCTTTTTTTAAGCGCCTATCCAGTAATACAGATCCTGCCCTGGTTACTTATAATTTCAGTGATCTATTTCAATGCAGCCCTGAACTACTGGCCATCAAAGCTAAAGAAACTTTGCTCGGACGAGCAAAAGAAAAGTTTTCCGAAAAAATTCGTCGGCGTCTTCTTTAGCGGTTTCATGACAGTGCCCTTTATTTGGTATTGGCTCAAAGCACTAAAGGCAGTAGACAAAACCGATACAACAAAAGCCTTCAAGCTCCAAACAAGAGTTGTCGACCGAGACAAAATGGTGATTCGCTACCGACCCTTTATCGCAGTTGAGCGCTGGTTCAAGCACCGCCACAAAACAACGAGCAAGAAAGAGCGATACATCAACGCCGCCATTGCCATTACAATAAACCTAGCTCTACTACAGCTATTTTGCATGTATTTTCCAGAGCTTTCCGCAGCGCTGGGCAAGCTACTTGACCCTACACAGTTGAACCCAAACAATGGTTCGGGCCAACTGACTGGAAATATCTTCACCATCTCTAACCAGACCTTTCTTGCTCTTATTGGAGCGCTAACAGCCACAATCGCAGCCATGGTTGTGCGCTTTGTCCTCAAACAACCAACTAACTATGAATTCACCCCCCTGGGCTTTAGATCGTTTCGCTGGTTAGGCGAAAAGAAAAAAGAAGGCGAGCTCATCCCCTGGAGTTCACTTACATCTATTGAGCTCAATAGCAAAAATGAGAAAGGTCAGACCACTGCATCCGAACTGCAATTCAACCGCGACAACAGCGAACCCATAAAACTAAGTATGGGTGCAGTCGAATCGGTAGAAGACCGCGAGATCATCCTCGACGCCATAGAGCGTTGGGCCCCCGGGGTAAGCCGCTCGGCAGCCTTAGTGCAAGCCCTGCAGCCACCGGTTGACCACAGTTACACCGAGATGTGGCTACAGGCACTATCGGCGCCACCACAAAGAGACCGCCTCAAACCATTGACTGAAGACATTGTTCTCAATGACGGTCGCTACAGAGTCAAGCGTTCACTCGGTGTAGGCGGGCAGGGCGCAGCCTATTCGGCTTATGACCAAGCCAGCGGCGACACCGTAGTGCTGAAAGAATTTCTCTTGCCCATTTATGTCGATATCAGTATTCGCAAAGATGTTTTAGAAAGTTTTGAAAGTGAAGCCCGAATTTTAAAGCATCTCAATCACGATCAAGTAGTTAAGCTAAAAGACTTCTTCGTCGAAGATCACAGAGCTTACCTGGTCTTAGAGCATATTGATGGCAAATCTTTGCGCGAAGTCGTAGCCAAAGAAGGACCGCTATCAGAAGAGCGAGTGCGCGACCTGACTAGACAAATGTGCACAATCTTGAACTATCTGCATAGCCAAGAACCACAAGTTGTACACCGCGACTTCACTCCCGAAAACTTGATCTTGCGCAATGACGGCGTCCTCAAATTGATTGACTTTAATGTAGCCAGGCAAGTGGAGTCGAACGCTACCGGCTCAGTAGTGGGTAAACCAGCTTATCTTCCACCGGAACAATTCCGTGGTCAACCAGTAAGTCAAAGCGATATTTACGGTATGGGTGCCACTCTATCGTTTCTACTAACAGGAAAAGAGCCTGAACCCATCAGTGTTTCTCATCCCAGAGAAGAGAACTCGCAAGTTACTCTAGCAATGGACAAAATAGTAGCCAAAGCCACGGCCATAAACTTAAAAGATCGCTACGCCAATTGCCATCAGATAATTCAAGACTTAGACGAGCCATCCCAGCCTAACGATGATGACGAGAAAGGCGACAAGAACAACGACAATAATTCCGAACACACTAATAACGGAGCCAAAGAGAGGGCAGCAGACCGACAAAAAGAGCCTGATACAGAGACTAAAAAAGAAGCGCACAAAGAACCACCTTATGCGACTTTCTCAACGACAGCTTCATTCAAAGTAAAAGAGGGCATGGCCGACAACATCACTCTCAAAGTTGTAGACAGCGCCAACCTCGTCAAAAACGGCCAGCTAACTCTGCCGGAAGAGGATGATCAAGGCCTTGGAGATCTTGCGACGGCACATAATTCTTTGGCTCATCAAGAAACTGACAGCAACAGTCATTCCAACTCGCAAAGAGATTACGGCAATCAAGTCTCACTACAATTAAATTCACCAGCAACTACTTCGGTAGCTAGCATAGCGGCCGCAATTGGTGCCTTTGTCTCATGGCTAACTATCACAATCGCCGTAGCCTGGATGCTCATACCGGGCTCACCGGCCTGGTTTGACAGCAAGGCCGCCCTGCACACCCATGGCCATGCGGCCGTGGTCGCGCTGATTCGTTCTAAGACAAATGAGGCTGTAAATGAATGTACTAAGTGTATTGCCATAGACCCCAACTGCGCCGTAGCCTATTTTGGCCGTGCCATTAGTTATATTCCAGGCACAAAAGACGGCAATGAAAGCAATAAATTAGCTTACGAAAAAGCTCTTGTGGACCTGAGAAAAGCAGTTGAACTAAGCCCTTCCGACTACATGATCCAAACATACTACGGTGATGCCCTATCTCAAACTGGTCACTATACAGAAGCCGAAGCCGCTCTCAAAGAAGCTCTCAGACTAGAACATACAGCTATAGCTCCAGACCTGATTGAAACTGTCTTTCATCCCAAGAGAATGGGCCAATTGTATCGTCAATATGAACTGGCCAAAGTGCAGCTCTACCAGATGAACTACAAAGAGGCCATCAAATTTTATGACACCCTAAAAACTAACGGTGACTACGGTTATGACTGCCGAACCACAGACCAAATAATGGCCTATGAACTGGCACATAAGCCCCAAGAAGCTCTTAACAGAAGCGCAGACCCGTTTAGATATTCTGACGTAAAAGAGAGCGATAAGACCTCGCTGTTTCCCATAATGATGCACCGAGCAGCACTAGAGAGGGCAATTGCCGAGACTGCTGCAAATAGTGTCTCTCAAACAGCTATGAATCTCTTCTACGACGGCCTTGCCCTTCACGGTATGGGCCGTTATGAAGAAGCGGTGGCCAAGCTAAGCCAAGCAATTAAGATCATGCCAAACTATACGGACTTTTATCTTTTTAGGGGCTCATGTTATCGCTACTTGCATAAATACGATTTAGCCATGGTTGATTTTCAAACAGCGCTTCAGCAGCAACCAACAAACGAATACGCTCAATACATGAAACAGCAGGTTCTAGACAATCTTAGCGGCAAGAGCAGTCCGAAAGAAATGAACTGGAGAGGCCTAGAATAGGCAGCGTAGAATCACATAGAAGACCGACTATGAATCCGCGGCTAGTGTATTCTCACACCGGGAAGGGCCGTGCGAAGGGCGGCAAAATTAGGATCGGAAGCACCACCTGTCAAAATTTCCAAGTCAATCAATGACTTGAATTTTTTCAAGACAGCAATGGAGTCAGGACCAATGTGGCAACCTTGAACCCTGAGGGTTGTCAGTTTGTCGAGAGCAGTCAGAGCCAGTAGATCTTCTTTGTCAATTTTATTGTTGGCAAGATCAAGCTCTCTCAGACTGGCTAACTTTGCTATCAACAAATAGTCTTCGTGACTCAAGTTAGAACCAGACAGCTTCAAAAATCTCAGCTCTGGTGAGGATTGCAGTTTCTTGAGAAAAGCAGCCGGAGCCTTGGCGCAATTCCAATACAAGTTAGCCAATTTTGACCAACAATTGGCACTGGCAAAGAAACTGCCAGTGAGATAACTACTTGAAGCATCAAACGTTCTAAGATTACGGAACTTATTGAAGGATGTTATTGATAAGGGTGTGAGCTCGCTATTGGCCATGACTGAAAGTGCCTCGATATCAGGAAGACCTGTGACCGCCTTGAGCACGCTATCATCGCCACCATTGCTATAGATCAACACTCCTCTCAAATCATCAGAGCGGAAGCGCTGCACATACTGCGGATACTTACCAACCAATCGCGAAGGCATAAAGGTCAGTGCAGCTCCTTGCCGGCAAACAATAGTTCCTTTAGCGTCAAATCCAGGGTCATTTCTAAGAGTGTAGATTTTGCCGATGACCACATCAGTGGGAAACTTGAATGAAATCATCGGCACACCATTGACCACAACTTTAGTCGAGTATTTTTCGGTCTCTAATTGCGAGCCCGTCGGTGCTGCTTGCTCGCCAGAGTAAGCGCCCATGCTGTGGTCAGCGTCACCGACCATAGTGACAAACGAATCGTAGCCGCTATCTTCAGCCGCGTTTTTATCCGCTAATGTTTCCGTCTTCTGTGCGGACGGACTTCCCGGAGTAAGACCAACCAGTCTGCCTTCAAGCTCACTGGACCCGGGCTTCTGTAGGTCAATAGCAGACGTGGCCAGCTCCTTCTGATTAGCTACAGCTGTATTCTCCACTGCAATTAACTGCGGCGGCTTGCCTGCAATGAAAAAATAGGTAGCAATCAGGCAAGCAAGCAAGAGCAAAGTCACAGCTATGACCAAGCGAAAGGGAAATGCCTCAGTTGAATCTTCTTCGTGCGTCTCGGCCGAAGGAAACACCCGGTTGTATGCCAGCACGTCTTTGCCATCAAGAATGCGCTCTAGATCTAAAGACAACTCTTTAGCTGTCTGGTAGCGATCTTGCGGCAACTTTGCCAAACACTTAGACAACACAAGCTCTACTGACGGCGGAAACTCGCTGTCGGAGGAAACGTCTGAAAGTCTCGGCGCATCTCTATCTTGATGCATGGCAACCGTCTCAACAGAACTGCGACCCTCAAAGGGTACAAATCCAGTCAATACCTCAAACAAAGAACAGCCAATAGAATAAATATCAGAACGGGCATCAACCACATCGCCAACACATTGCTCTGGGCTCATGTAATACGGACTACCGAATACCTCACCAGTAGAAGTCAACGACTGAGCGAGACTGCCACCTGGAAGCACCAATTTCGAAATACCAAAATCTAAAATCTTCACCTGCTCGGCACTGCCTGCGGTGCTTAGCATTATATTACTGGGCTTGAGATCGCGATGAATAATGCCATTGCGGTGAGCATAAGCCAAGCCGCTCAATACTTCGACGAATATAGACAATGCCTGATTGAGCGGAAGAGGACCATCAGCAATCAAAATCTCTTCTAAATTCTGCCCCTGCAAATAATCCATAGAATAGAAGGGCAACGCTCGGTCATGAATGCCCAGATCGTAGACCTTCACCAGCGTGGCATGATTGAGCGAGGCTAAAGTCTTAGCCTCGGCCTGAAAGCGCAACCAACTCTGCTCATTGACAAACTCTGGCGAAAGCACCTTCAAAGCCAGTTGCTTTTTCAACGACAGTTGTTCAACCAGATAGACAACTCCCATGCCGCCCTGGCCAACCATGCCAATTACTTTGAAGGCCCCTCCAATAATACTATTAGCTGGCAAAACCCTTTGGGCACTGGAATGGTCAGATGGTCCGCTCCCGCTCATTCGCGACTGAGTAAATTGCTTTCGTTGAGTCAAGCGCTGGGCAGTGGCGGAGCGATGCGATGAAGCACCAGATCGCCTTTTGGTGGCGACGGGCCCGGCACACTGACAGCGAAGTTCTTTGAATAGAAAGGACGTGAAAGACCCAGCACGACGACTAAGGGGTCGGGACTTACCACAGTTGACACAGACTTCACTTTGACCCAGGTCCGCAGACCTAGCGAGTTTGCATTGGCAATAATTATGCTGAAAGAAATACGAGGTGACTGAACCAGCATGGTTAGCCAGGGGTGCTTTACCGCAAGTTTTGCAGAGCTTGTCAGTCATCTAGGGTACCCGCATCGATTCTGACCAGCCATAGATTTTAACGTGAGGTAGTTGGTTAATCAACGTTGTTCTTAGCTGTGGTGATGAGCTCGCTTGCAAAATCGCCAACCGTTTAAGGCTTTTCATTTTCTGTAAGACAGGAATAGCTTTAACACCTAGACCAGAATTAGTAAGGTCTAGGCCAGTCAATTTTGGCAGCGTTGCAATGGCCTCAAGGGCTTCAAGAGTAATCTGAGTGTTGGCAAGACTCAAGTACTCCAGACCAGTCAATTTTGAAATAAGTTCGAAGTCAGCCTGACTAAGTTTGTTTGCTGACAAGTCGAGATAAGCCAACGAGCTACTCGACTGCAACTTTTTAAGGAAAGCACCTGGTTCCTTGGCATTGCGCCATGTCAAATGCTTTAGATTCTTCCAGCAATTAGCACGAGCAATAGCCTCGCCAGTTAAATTGCTAAACGCAAGCGACAGATCTTCTATCTGCCTGAAGTTTTTGACTACCTGAAAGCCTTTGTCCGTTAACTCACCACTATCATTCAAACGCAATGTAGTAGCGCCAGAAATATTTGAAGTGGCTAGTAACATCTTATCGCTGCAACTATAGCCAGGAAGATCCAAACTAGCTATGTCATCAGAACGAAATCGCTGCAGATACTGAGGATAGCGCCCCGCGATTGCCAGCGGAACAAAAACAACCGGAGCATCAGCAGGAACGGAGATCACACCTGTTGCAGACTGCCTTTTCAATTTCTTATCAGCCTGAATAAAGCCTATAATAGTGTCAGCAGGAAAATTAAAGCGCCGCAAACGCCGGCCATTCTCGACAACTATGCTCGAGTACTTGAACGTCTCCTTTTCAGATCCCTTTGGCTCAAGCGACGAGCCATCAATATCTGGCACGTGCTCAAAAATCATGCCACCTGCCGTCTGTTCACCATTGCGACTAGCTGTAGCAACCTTACGCAGAACCGCATAATCGGAGCCACTAGGGGGCTTGCCTAGCGGAGATTCGACTTCAGAATAGTCTCTGCTAGCTTTTTTAAATACTTGGCTCCCCATACTAGGGTACATTTTTTCAAGATCAGTATCGCTATCAGCAGCACTAACTAGCGGTTGAGAATGGAGAGCGGTAGAAGTCGGCCGCAAAATAAAGTAAGCACTGCCAGCAACCAAAACAGCTGCCACACCAGCAGCACAGAGAATTAGTGGCAGCGGCAAATGAAATGTTCTATCGCTAGATTCAGTAGAATGAGCGGACCTATCCTGCAACAAAGATGCCAGCTCCGGTGCCATAACCTCTTTACCTTCAAGCACACGTCCAAGGTCTAGTGCCGTCTCCTTGGCCGATTGATAGCGATCTTGTGGTCGCTTGCCTAAACACTTGGCTAAGACACGATCAAGGGCAGGTGGATACCTTAAGCTAGGCTCCAAATCAGCCAACAATGGTGGTGCCTCGTCTTGATGCATCATCACAGTTTCAATAAATTCTTTACCTTCAAATGGCACAAAGCCTGTCAGCACCTCAATTAACGTGCAGCCGAGAGAATAGATATCCGAGCGAGCGTCAACAGCACTACCGGAGCACTGCTCGGGGCTCATGTAAAACGGGCTACCAAATATTTCGCCAACTGTCGTTAAACTTTGCGAACTCGCTGCATTAGGACCAATTAGTTTAGAAATACCAAAATCTAGAATCTTGATCGCATTGGCACCATCGACAGTGCAAAGCATTATATTTCCGGGTTTAAGATCGCGGTGAACAATACCGTTGCGATGGGCGTAAGCAAGACCATCAAGCACTTCAATAAAGATAGGTAGAGCTTGCCTGAACGGCAATGGTCCATCGTTAGCCAGTATTTCTTCCAAACTCCGCCCTTGCAGAAAATCCATCGAATAATACGGAATCGTATTTTCATGAACGCCTAAATCGTATACCTTTACCAGCGAACCATGATTGAGTACAGACAGAGTCTTGGCCTCGGCCTTAAAGCGCAACCAGCTTTGCTCATTGACCAATTCTGGAGCAAGAATCTTCAAGGCCACCTGTTTTCTCAATGACACTTGCTCGGCCAGATAAACAACACCCATGCCGCCCTGGCCAATCACTGATTCAATTCGAAATGCTCCACCAATAACTGCACCGGGTTGAAACGCCGTATCGACTTTAAGATTATCACCGGCTTTAGACTTCCTAAGACTCTCGGTAAAGTTCTTACGCTGAGCGATACGAGCAGCAGTGCGCGAACGCACTCTCGCGGGCCCAGATGAACCAGCACCAACAGCAGCCCCCCGACTATCGTCTACCTTAGAAGCGGCCCCAGCACAGTTGCAACGCAACTCCTTAAAGAGAAAGGCTGTGAATGAGCCGGCACGGCGATTTAACGGTCTACTCTTGCCACAATTGGCACAAACTTGATCGTCAGCCTTTGCAGAAGCAATTTTGGAGGAGCGTTTTTGCTCAACTGAGTTTTTTTCGCTTTCACACTGGCAATAGTTATGCTGAAAGAAGTATGACGTAACGGAACCAGCCCGATTGGCTAGAGGTGGCTTACCGCAAGTTTTACAGAGTGTGAACATCGTCATACCGAATAACAAAAGTGGAATTAGTAGTCTTGAGTCAATGTACTAAAACATTTGGCAGTTCCCGGCTCAAAGGAGCGCTCGCAGCTTTCTGATTTGGGCCTGGAACAAAAGCATCAACTTCACGCAATTTTGAAAAGTTCTTCAGCTCTAGCAATGCTTTATGGTCAAGTCCGCACATCTGCAGGTTTAGGTACTCTAAGTTCGGCATTTTAGACAAGGTTCTCAGATCTTTGACTGTGATCTTATTTTGACTAACATCGAGACCGCGGATGCTAGAAATGGTCGAAACAATCTCAATATCACGACTAGTTAAATTGGCATCGCCTAGCGTCAAACCTTTTAACTCATGGGAGTTTTTCAAAACTTTCAAGAGCGGCTGCAAGCCATAAACTTTAGTCAACAAAAGCGATTCAATCTTCTGCCAGCAATTAGCCTCAGCCAGAGCAGCTCCACTGACACCAATTTCACTGGCGTAGAACTTGCGAAGTGACTTAAATCGACGCAGCGAATTAGCCACAGAAGTGCCGGTAAATCCGTCATTACCAACTATTCGAAGCGAAGTGACGTCGGGAATATAAGATACAGCCTCTAATACTTTGTCCCTACATAGGTCCTCAATGAGAATTACCGAAGTAATATCACCAGAACGAAATCGCTTCATGTACTGAGGATAATCCTCAACACAACGGTAGGGGGTGAAGCTAAAATCGAACCTGGGGTTAAGCTCAATGGTGCCATGAGCTTCTTGGGCGAGCTCAGGTTTATTTACCTTTTCAGGCTCAAAGCGACCAATAGTTATATCATCAGGAAATTGAAAACGACGAACCTTGAAGCCATTAACTTCCAGGATTTTTGAATATTTGAAGGTCTTATTCTGCGAACCGGCCGAAGGCTTCTGTTGGCCACCAAATTTCTTCAAAAATTCAGAACTCTTAGTATTTTTGCCCTTCTTATCTCTCGTACCAATTTCATCAAGACCACTATAATCAGTGCCGCCTTTTTTGAAGACACCGGCTCCTACCTCAGGGTCAATCGTTCCTAGCTCAGTTTCTCGATCGGCACTTTCATCGCCTGGCGATAGAGCGCTGGGCTGATTTGATACGTTCCCCGTACTGGCAGTATTCGCTCCACCTATTCCACTCGCCGAGGTTTGGCCGCCAATACCAGAACCTGAAGTAGGGCCCGACCGATTAGCACGCTTAGCCGCACTAGCACTAGTTTTCACGACCCAATCAGGTTGTCGAAAAACAAAAAACAAGGCAATCGAGACGACAACTGTTACTGCCACCAGACCCACAGACAACGACTTAATGGTTCTAGCCGACTTCTCCTCCGGCTCCTCATCTAACTCTCTATCACCTAAAGAATTATCGGCACCAGATTGAGAAGTGGAAAAAAGCGGACCACTAAAGGTTTCACCAAAGCGACCTGCCAAGTTAGCACTGGCAGAGTTGCCATAAGCAGAATTGCCACCGGCATGGTCAGCGCTGTCAGAGCGATGCTGTAATCTTGCCGTATCAGAAAGCCGCGCCGCGCCTAGAGTAGGCTCCTGACCTCGGGCGATGGCAGCCAAATCTGAAGCCACCTGCTCCATCGTCTGATAGCGATCCTCTGGCATTTTGGCCATCATTTTTTCAACAATTTGCTGCACTTCAGGCGGATAGCTAACTTCAGAAACGTCATTAATTATGGGAATGGGCTCTCCTTGATGCATCATCATTACTGCAACGGCCGAATTAGCAATAAATGGTGGGTCACCGACCAATGACTCAAATAGCGCCACTCCAAGAGAATATATGTCAGTACGCGCATCTAAAGTCTGCGCCATGCTCTGCTCTGGGCTCATGTACAAAGGACTACCGAAAACTTCTCCAGCTGTCGTCAGCTTCTGCGCGCCATACTGAGAATCGGTCAGCTTAGCAATGCCGAAATCAACAATTTTTACCGTAGCTCCCACAGCGTCTGGGCGGTTGAGCAAGACAATGTTTCCCGGCTTAACGTCCCGGTGAATCATGCCCTTAGAATGGGCATAGCCAAGGCCAGCGGCGGCCTGCTGAAAAATCGCCAGAACAATCGCTAAGGGCGGAGTGCCATTGTCACGCAGCTTCTCGCCAAGATTGCTGCCCTCGAGCAGATCCATCACATAGAAGGGGATGTCAGCCTTACCTTCGCTGTGATGCAAGGCAAAATTGTGAATGCCAACCACGTTAGGGTGTGACATTTTGGCGATCGCCTGAGCTTCAATCTGAAAGCGGCGCCAGGATGTATCAGAAACCTGATCAGCACCAAGAGTCTTCAGGGCATATTCGCGACCAAGAATGTTGTGCCGGGCACGGTAAACAAACCCCATGGCGCCCCGACCAAGATAATCAACAATCTCATAGGAACCACCCACCAGAGTGCCAGCGGCAAACTCGGCTCCCTTGGGTATTGGTCTGCCATAAGCCCCGGTTGGAGCTGGAGGAGACTGTTCGTTTTCACCAGATGAAATGGTTGGGTACTCTCATTACTGACAAGCGCAAATGGCTACTATCATAGCCCAAAGCAAAAACTGTCAATCATTATTGGGCTACAATTACCTAGTTCCCAGAATTGAGCTAACAATGCAATTAAAAGTCTCGGCCACTGCCTTTCGTTCCCTTTTTCTCAGTTTTTCAATTCTCCTAAGCTTTTGCCCAGCCTTCGCTGAAGGTGATGGCAAAGATAAAGAAGCTGCCAGCTCTGCTGCAAAAGCCGAGGCAAAAAGCGAAGCAAAGGGCGATTCTCAGGGCAATGCGAAAATCGACCCCAAAGTCGACCAATTGCTCAAAGGCATGTCAGATTACTATGCCGGCTTGAAATCGTTCAAAACTGTACTGAAGTACAAAATGAGCGTGCGCCAAGGAACAGAAAAGGACGAACGCAATACAACTTTCAAAATATTTGTGCAGCGGCCCAATAAACTGTCTATAACCATGGATAGCAGCGATCGTGACCGTTACAACGGCAGCGAAGTGCGCATGGATGGAGACAATCGCTATCTCTACAATCCGCGCCTTGGCTACATCAAGGGCAAAGCCACGAGCAAATTCTTTGATTCGTTCCGCGACCGCGAATTCTTTTACGCCACTGGTTTTAACTTTGGCGGCCTCAATGCCCTTGAATGCTTGCTTGCCGAAGACCCATATCAGTTTATGCAAAATGTATACGGCATAACCGGTGGCAGCCTGATTGGCAAAGAAACAGTTGACGGAGTTGAATGCGATCACATCAAGGTTGATGCGCCAAAAATGGGCTGGGACATGTGGATAGAGAGCGGAAAAACCCCGTGGCTCAGACGAATTTCACCGGCTCTGGGCAAAATGCTTGGCGACCAAAGCATATCAATTGTTTTTGACTACACTCAACTCTCCGATGCCAAAATAGCGGCTAGCGAATTTAAATTCGTAGCGCCGCCTGCCGCCAAAGAAATTACAACCTTTTTTGACGCAAACAAGCAAGCCGCACGCTCGGCACACTCAGCTGCGGCAGAAGCAGAAGAACACGCCCTGCTGAAAAAAGAGGCACCCGCCATTGCGCTCAGTACCCTAGATGGTGGCAAGTTCAACCTGGCAGACCTCAAAGGCAAAAATGTAGTTGTCCTAGATTTCTGGGCCACCTGGTGTCCACCTTGTCGCCAGGCTCTGCCGATTTTGGCTGAAGTAACCAAAGCCTATGAATCTAAAGGCGTCAAATTCTACGCCGTAGACCTGCGCGAAGAGCCAGGCAAAATCGAAGCGTTTCTGCGCTCGCAAGGCCTGAGCATCAATGTCGCCTTAGATAAAGACGGTAAAGTCGCTGAAGCCTATAAAGTTGAAGGCATCCCACAATCGGTAATTATCGGCAAAGACGGCATTGTCAAGGTAGTTCATGTGGGCTTTGGTGGCGACCTGAAAAACACGCTAACTGCCGAGCTCGACAGTATCTTGAACGAGAAGTAGTTCAAGGCTTATGGCTGATTTTCTGGCTGGCGACTAGGCTTGGGGCACTTTGGGTACAAAGAGTTAGACCAGGGAAACATGTCATGCCAATCAACGCACATTCCAGCGACAAGCAAAGTACAAGCGATCAGACCAAAAGTCAGAGCGACACCACTTTAACGTCCGGAGTAGGTGATGCTTTGCATGCCGCTGCCTATTCAGCAGTGGAGCAACCACTAGCTGGAGTTGCCCAGGTAATCAGGCATACCACTTCTTTTAAGCCTGACGCCCCTGATCTAATCAGCAAACCCACCAGCGACAATAACTGGACCAAAACCGGCACCATCGCTGGCAGCGTGCTCGACTTCGCTATCATAGCCAAGGGAGTAGGTGTATCTCGAGCCGTCGCCTTTGACAGAGCCACCACAGTACCGATTATTGAATCAGCCGCTAGCGGCGCACTCTATGAAGCAACAGTACCGATTGCAGACAAAGATTTTGGCGTCAATAAACTACGGAACATGGCAATCGGCGTCGGCACATTCGCCACCATGGACGGTGCAGCGATGGGGCTGAAAGCCATACCAATGTTCGCCCGAACTGGCTATCTCAGTACCGTTGGCACTGCTACGATTTCAGGCGCAGTCGGTGGCGTCGGCCACTCCAGCCTGACAGCGGCCCTAAACGGAAGACCCCTGAACTACAACGAAGTAGCGAAAGACGCCGCCTCCTATGCCACTTTCGGGGCCATGTTCGGCACCCTCGGTTACGGTACAGCAGCAGGTAAAGAAGCAATTTCTAGCCGCTTACAAGCTCGTGTTAGCGAGGGTAAGCCCTATTTCTCCATAGGACCAATTGAGGTTCACCCCAAAGGCTATTCCGAAAGAGCAAAGGAATTCGCTCTTGTCGACGGCCTCACCGGGCTAAAAAATAAAACTGGTGGACAAGAAGCCTTGCGCACCGAAGTTGCTCGCAGCAGCCGAGAGAAAGAGCCGCTGTCAATGACCTATCTTGACCTAGATAATTTTAAAGCCGCTAATGATAATTTTGGACACAATGTCGGTGATGCTGTCTTGAAGAAAGCATCCGAAATGATCAAAGGTCACTTCAAGCGCGGCACAGATATTCACGTGCGCGAAGGCGGCGACGAATTTATGATCGTCATGCCCAAAACCGAGTTGCCCCAAGCCACAGAACTAGCTCAGACATTTGAGCAGAAGATGCGCATAGGCGTAGCCAAAGAAGCCCCAACAACAATGCAGTTGAGCGCGAACTATCCAGCCGAAGTAACCAAATTAAAAACCATGCCCCGCTCGGTCATTGGCAAAGAAGGTCAAACCATCGAAGACCTTGCCGAAACTTTACTCAAGGCTCGCTCTAACATAACCGGTGAGAAAATCGATGCCGCTAACATCAGCGCCGAAGTCGCTCGCCTGCAAGAGCGCACTGGTCTCAAACCAGGGCAGGTCACCAGCGGCAGAAAGCTAGATGTATACAATGATAACGACATCGCTGCTCTGGGTGAAAAAACCTCTTATCGCTTCTTGCCTCAAATTGGTCAGCTTCTCAAACTCCACGGCGGCGTGAAAGAAGAGCAAATTCAAGAAGCCATGCGCATTCAATCACAGCAGACACCAGAAAATCGCCAGCTAATAGGCCAAATTTTAGTGGAGAAAAAGTTTGCAAGCCAGGCTCAGATAGACCAAGTATTCGAAGTGCAACGGGCCGCCAAACAATGGCTCAGAGAGCTATTTCATTCAACCCCAGGCATGCATGCTGCCAACGACAACCCTGCACCAAATAGCCAATTGAGCCTTGTCGTCGACGCTCAAGGAATGCAAAGAAATGTTCCTGTCGTACCAAGGCCGATTCTAGACCAATCGGGCATCAGACCACTGCAACCCAGTGAGCCACCAGTTCCCGGCGAACTTGTAGTTGGAGTCAGCGCTGGCGTTGTGCAGTTAAATGCCAATGAAGGCCTTGCTGCCTTCAAAGGACGTGGCGACGCCAAAATGTTCGAGCAGAAACAAATACGCAAAGAGAAGGGCTTGCGCTACGACCGGGCCCACTAATTATTCTTCAGTAGATTTTCGGTAGAACTAGCCTTCTAATTCACTCTGCAATAGTTCGAATAGCACTAAGCTACGCGAATGCAATAAGAATTTCGAGCCAAAATCAAAGCGCTGATGATCGCGCAATTGATCAAAAGTATCTAGCAAGAGACTCCAACGTCCTTCTTTGCATTCCTTACTCTGAGCCGTTCTCGCTGGCGTGCAGAAGGAATCATAGTGGGCAGGCATAAGATAAGTTATGTCGTGGGCCGAGGCATTAAGCAGCATAAACAAGGTATTGCCAACAATTGGATCACCCAATTCATCAACTTCAGTAATACCAAAGCCATCGATCACCATGCCAAAGCTCTGCAAACTTTGGTTAGTCCATTCTTTAGCAGTAAGTTCTTGGGCCTTAGCGTTAAACCAGGCTACGTCTCTATTTCCCTCAAGGCTCTCTAGCCTTCCGCTAAGAAACTTGCGCCGCAAAAGTACCGGTTGAGTCTTGCGAATGTGAGTAACCTTGCGCACGAATTCAAGAAAATCTTGTTCTTCCTCAGTCAACTTCCAGTTGTACCAGCTGATATCGCTATCCTGGCAGTAGGCGTTGTTATTGCCACGCTGGGTACGACTGAGTTCATCGCCACCACTAATCATTGGCACTCCAAGCGAGAGCATCAATGTAGCCATCAAATTACGCTTTTGGCGGGCCCGCAAAGCCTTAACGTCAACATCGGTAGTGAAGCCCTCAACGCCGCAGTTCCAGCTACTGTTATGGTTCTCACCATCGTTGTTATTCTCTAGATTGTCTTTATTGTGCTTGTTGTTGTAGGTAACAAGATCATTGAGAGTAAAGCCATCGTGACAGGTAACAAAATTGATGCTGGCGTGCGGCGCGCGACCACTGTGCTCATAGAGATCACTACTACCAGACAATCTTGTCGCCATTTCGCCAGCAACACCACTGTCGCCCTTCCAGAAACTGCGCACTATATCTCGGAACTTACCGTTCCATTCAGTCCACAATACAGGGAAGTTGCCAACCTGGTAGCCGCCTTCACCTAAGTCCCAGGGCTCGGCGATAAGCTTAACTTGCGAGATCACTGGATCTTGAGCAATAACGTCAAAGAAAGAAGAGAGCTTATCAACAGCATAAAGTTCACGAGCTAAGGCGCTGGCCAAATCAAAGCGGAAGCCATCTACGTGCATGTCTTCAATCCAGTAACGCAGACTATCCATAATCAACTGAATGACACGCGGATGGGTGACATTCAAGGTATTGCCGCAGCCAGTGTAATCGACATAGTAGCGCTGGTCATCGGCATTAGTGCGATAGTAAGCACTGTTATCGATACCACGGAAATTGAGAGTTGGTCCTAACTGACTTCCTTCACCAGTGTGGTTATAGACCACATCAAGAATCACTTCTAACCCGGCAGCGTGCAACGCACGCACCATCATCTTGAACTCGCGCACATGATCTACAGCACCATCTTTCCAGGCTAAGCGCCACTCTGGAGCGAAGTAACCCAGGGTGTTGTAACCCCAATAGTTAGTAAGACCTTTGTCAACGAGAAAGCGATCATTGATTTTGACATGCACCGGCATCAGTTCAACTGCTGTAATACCAAGGCTCTTCAAATGCTTTATCACAGGCTCGCAAGCAAGAGCGGCATAGGTTCCACGCAAATGCTCGGGAATATCTAGATTTTGAAAAGTTAGACCTTTAACATGGGCTTCATAAATAATTGTCTTGTGCCATGGCGTCTTCGGCCGACGATCGTTGCCCCAAGAAAAAGCGGGATCGACCACCGCACATAGTGGCGCATAGGCAGCTGAATCACGAGTATCGAAACTTAGATCTTTGCTGGGGTCGCCAGTCTTGTAGCCAAACAAACTATCGTCCCATTTGACGTGGCGAACAATCGATTTAGCATAAGGGTCGAGCAATAATTTGTTAGCGTTGAAGCGCAATCCTTTTTCTGGATTATATGGCCCGTAAACACGATAACCATAGAGCTGACCAGGTAGCACATGGGGCAGATATACATGCCAAACGTTGTTATTGTACTCAGGCAAGAGTATGCGCTCAGACTCTCGCTCAGCGTCCATCGAATCAAAGAGACAAAGTTCCACTTTGGTGGCATTCTCGGAGAAAATCGCAAAATTTACTCCTAATCCATCCCATGTAGCTCCTAATGGATAAGGCTCACCCGGCAACATGCGCATGTACAATCCTCTGGGAATCCAACGGCCAAAACAATTACGTGGAGCTTTCAATTTCTCAATAGCAGAAAAACTACTCTAATTGATAGCTCGGGCTAATTATACAGCGGTCAAAGGCCATACAGGGGCAAGCAGCTATAACTGAGCTAGCGGTAAGAGACCTGCACAGCCCCGCTACTCACCTTGGCAAGCCCACCTTCAGTAAGAAATTTAGAGGCCTCTAGCAAGCCTTTAACGTAGCGATCAAAAAAGGCCAAGGTCGACAGTTGCACCCATTCTACATGGCTGTCATTAGCTGGACCTGAGCCAAAAAATTTAGTGCCCGTGATGCCACCAAAACCATGGTAACCACCCTCAATTACCATCAGATATTTATCGTCAGGAGCGCCATATTTAAAGGCTTCAGACCGCCAGATATGATCTTGACGTCGCCTACCCTTGTCTTCAGTTCCAGTGACAATCATCATTGGTCGCTCAAAATCATCCCAGGCTGACTGATTAAAATCTGCTGTTTCAGTCAGTGCTCGGCCGCTCCCTTGCGGAGAAAGAAGAAGAAAGGCCAAAGGCCGCTCATCTCTAAATTGCTTGCCACCAGCATTGCCTTTAGCGCTGGCACCACCAGAGATATTACTAGTAGCTATACTGCCGACATTGCCGCAATTGCCAAAGCTGTTGGCTGAAAGCTGGGTGCCACCGATGAGCATGGCCGTATGCGAGCCGAAAGAATGGCCACCCATGCCAATGCGCCCGTGGTCAAACTTGCCCAGAAAACCAGGCAAAAGACTCTCAATATTAGCAAGTTGATCGAGAATCAGAATAATGTCATCGGGCCGACTTTCCCAACCTACGAACAACGGCGTCAAGTCACGCAGTTCGGTCAATGTAGGCTTACGAAAAGAAGCAGAATCATAATGTGTTGGTTGAATTACTACGTAACCATTGTCAGCCCAATAGCGCACCAAGGGCTGATAGCCGTCTTTGCTACCTAGCAAACCATGAGAGAAAACAATGACTGGATAAGTATCTGCACCATCAGGATAGGTCACTTTGATTTCAAGATCTTTTTCTCTGACTTGATCACGCAAAATCAGATCTGCTGCCTGCACCTTAACGAGCCTCCAGTAACTTAATTGGTCACCTTAGCAATGATAGCAGGGCGCCACATCAACAAGCACTTTGCCAATGGCAACTACCTCTGTTTTAGAAAATACTTGAGTACTCAAGTATCCGCAAAATCTCAAAACAGATCGAGGGCACAAAGATGGTGATAGGCGCTGTCGGAAACAGCAGGGGAGAGACCAGGATAGCGAGCAGTCATGGCAGACCAGGCAGCAATGAGCAGACTAGAGGCATTGCGCCCCTCGCTATAGGTCATCACTTCCTGAAAGCTTTTGCCGCCGGTTCTCGCTCGTGATGCTTTGCCGAAGAACAGAATCTGCTGATCGAGAGCATTAATCACACCATCTCGAAACCCTTGCAGACCAGCAGGAAGGGGCTCTGCCATTATCTTCTGGCGCGCCTGGGTAGTCTTGGCATAATAAGTGCTGTAAGCCTGACTAAAGCCACTATTGTCAGTCCGCAAAGTATCAACCATTATTGTTTTTGCCTGAACACACTGCAAAAGCATGGCGTAAACGTGATTAATGAAAGCCTTATCAGCGGCAGGAATTCCATCTAGGCTGCTCGGCATCGCAGTCAGGGCGCAAGGGTAGCTGTGACCGGCCGGCATAGTGATGTCGCGGGGATACCAATTTTGATAATTACCTTGAGCTAGCGCCGTGGGCGGCAAGCCAACGGCAGAAGCCAACGGACAGAGAAACAACAAGAACGAAAGGGGCCAAGAAGCACAACAGGTAACAATTCTAGACACAGCGGTAAATCTCATAGAAGTTGCAAAACAAGCTACGATCCATTTCCTCAGCCCTATCACTGAGGGCTCGATCGAACACCAATTTCAGGGAGCGAAAATTCGGATTAGCCAAATCGGCTCCATCCCTATCGACCTCACTAATAACTGCCCCGGCACCGTTCTCCTCAAACACTGCTGCGCGCCGACGGAATATTGAGCGAACGCAAACGATAGCTCCAGGGCTCCCACAGCGAACAATCTGAGCCCGCAGCCTGACAGCATACTCTGGCGGCAGCAGCTCAAGTATATTCGACAAGCCAAAATAATCTATAGACCCAGTCGGTTGCTTACCCAGCCAAGTGATAGTGTCTTCGCAAACTAAATTGAGTCTATCGATATTAGCTTCAATCAATGCTCCATTTGCACTCTGCAAATATGGCGGCAAACCAGCTTCGCTACTATTGTATTGGGCAAAGAAGGCCTGCCACAAATAAGGATTTGCAGCATTAGGAAAGTCAGTGAAAGCACGAACTAATCGGCCTTCCATTACACCAGAAAAATCATCCGGCACCAACCGCTCGGCGGCATTGCCGTGAGCCAGCCTGAGAAACAATCGGCTGAAAGCAACCTTCATAGTGAGCTTCCACTGCCAATTGCACCAACGCTTACTGTAAAACTCTCGCTGTTTATCAATCTCATCAAGGCCGAGGAAAGCCTGCGTTTCCTCAAGACTATGCACAAACAAATAGAATAATTTAGTCAATTGATGCATTCGTTGATCGACCCAACCGCTGTTATTCAAGCCACTCTTCAACGACTCACTTCTGGCACTAAAGAACTGCTGTGCTCGAGGCGAAAGCCGGGAATTCACTTGTTTAAGGTAGGCGCGGCCATCAGCGATACAAGCCTGCTTTGCCGCAGCGAAGCCGAGATGCTTGTAGAGAGCAGCCTTTAGCTCCACAAGAGCAATCTGCGCCTGACTAATATCGAGAGCGTCAACAGAGCAAGAATCAACCGTTAACAGCGAAAGGGCAGTACAGCCGCCGGATGCTATTACAAAAAATCGATTTGGCGACTGCAACTGCCTCACTAAAAAGAGGTCAACAGCTGCATCTTCGCGCACTTGACCAAACATAAGACGACCCTGGGCGTGAAATAACTCTTTCTTTGATAGTTGCTCCACATTGATCGTCATATCTTCTCTTTTGGCGTTTCAGGCTCACGCCCACCCAGTTTCAAAGCAAAAGCCCCAGGGCCATTAGTGGCCACAACAAGGGCACACATAATGGTCGGCAAGTTCGAAATAATCAAACCAAAGGGATGGGCAATGGCTCCACCGCCGCCAATTGAGCCAATTAAGTTCATGAGCACAATAATGAATATCTGAAAATAAGAAACAAAGCGATAAAACAAACCAGAAACAATGCCAACTCCAAGAAAGGTTTCAGCGCTGCCAATAAGACGCAAAATAAAGGCAGGCTCAATACCACTGCTACTAGAGACAGAGCGCACAATCTCTAGATGGTGGGCATCAAGAGCAATAACTTTTAACCAAAAGCCATTGTAAAACCACACCGCCGCAAGCGCCAAACGTATTGCAAAAATCAGCTTAGGATTCATATTAGAGTTCAGCTTAGAGTTCATATCACACCAATTTGATAAGCAAACAGTACGGCAAACAAGGCGGTGAGAAAGAACCACAAAAGTGTACCAGTCAGGCGCAATATTCTTTCTAAACGACTATCCTCAACCAAAGCTGAAGTAAAAACGACAAATTGAAAAATCAAACGAGAGAGCCAACACATGGCAAAACACAAAGCAGAAATGGCTGCCAGGGTAGATTTATTGGTTAGCTCTTGGGGATAAAACAAGCAGACGAAACCGAGCATAGCCATGCCGATAGTAAGAAACATAGTATGGGCGAAAAAAACCTGCTGATTGATAGGCTTAAGGCTCTTAAGATCGTTCTTCCAATCAAGCAGCTGCGCCAAGTAGAAATGCGCCAGGCAAAGGCAAATCATTGCAGCGCCGGCAATTTGTAAAAACAAATTGAGAAGGGAAACTAACGACATAATTCAAGCACCGCAACCAGTGGCGTAATTCTATACTGTTTGGCAATCTTCAGATTACTCTTGCCGACACACCTAATCCACTCGGCCAAAGGCAAGAAGTGCATAAAACCAAAACTAAACGCCACGAAATTAGAAAAATCGCGAACGTGCTCAACCAAAACTATTCGCCCCGCTGGCTTGAGCACCCGGTGCGCCTGCCGAAAAAGTAGTTCCCTTTGTTCAGGGTCTCTCACTTCATGGGCAGCAAAAGCAATGAGAATAAAATCTACCGAAGAATCAGACAAAGGCCAATCACTAATAGTCTCGCAAATACTTTTTGCCACAGGCGGATAAAGCTTGCGAGCTCTCACGATTGAAGGCTCTCGCCGACCTAGCGCGGGGTATAAATCGACTGTGGCAATATCAGCCTTGGCAAAAAGCTGATGCAAGGCTCCACTAGTTTCGTCATAGCCCGAATGAACATTAACAATACAAAGAGGTTGCTCGCTAACCAAGTCAAGCAGGAAGCGCCAATCTCGCAGAGCGGAGCGATCGTATACCCAATGAGAAGCGAGCAAAGACAAGAGAGTTTGGAGTAGAACAAGAATTGATGAAAGTAAGAAAACAGCTTGCACACCAGCAAAAACAGGCTGCGCCGCTAACAGCAATAGCGCAAGCACAACCAATGCGGCGGTCGCATAAAGCGGCCAATTAAAACGGACGACGCGCAGCATGCCATCAAAGTCATTTCGGCCTTCCCTCATTGAGTGCCAGCCGGCGGAAGCTTCTCCACTATGCCAGCCTTCCAATAATAGGGGATATTTTGCAGAAAAAAGGAACTACAAAGAACTGGTTCAGCCTGCGAAAAAGGTAGTTGCTGGAAAAACGAAATTTTGCCAACATCAACGGCGACTGGTTTAGGCTGCCAATTCTGGCGCACGCCCTCAACACGAACAATAGAATTAGTCTCGCGCTCATAGTCAAAAGTAAACGGCATCGGACCGGCAAATTTAAGAGCATCCCGCACCGAAGTAAAGGGGCTGCCTTCAGGCAAATAATTGTCATCAGCATCCAGGCTAGCTGTCACTATAAACTCGCTTTTACCATCGAAAGCTTGACTCGACAAAGTCAATTTCTGCTCGCCATAGGCATACTTCATAGCCGCAGCATTAAAGTGATAGTGCGTAAGCAAGTTGCCCACCGCTGCCATCGAATGGCTATCTGTATCTGACCGCAAAATTTGCAAGCCGCGCAGATGACGGCCCTCTAGTGTCTTATAGCGCACGAAAATGCGGTAACCAATAAGCAAATAGTCTTGGCCAAGAAAGCTTGGACTGCCCTTTGGTTTCATGCGACGAGTTTGCACCACGGCCACTGCAACAAAAGCTAAATCGCCATAGGTATCTAACTCCAAACCCGGCGACAGCAGTGGCTCTAAGAGTGCTTTAGGAAATGCATAGGTGAGCACCAGAACGAAATCGAAATGAGCCTCAACTACTATCGGGTGCCGCTTCAACATATAGGTTGGTAGAAGATTGTTACTCAATTCAGACACTTCCAAGCTAGTCAGCTATCACCTGATCTAAATCTCTCTAGCGCTTGATGGTAACGCTTGAAGTCACGCGACTCCAGACTTGATGAGCTTCGTTAGAGTTAACTCCGGCAGTGCTTAAACAAATTGCATAAAGCTTTCTATCGACCATAATGTAGCCCGCCAGGTGATGCACTTTGACACCATTCATGTCAAAAGTAGACTCGCGAATCACCCCAGGAACGCCCCCACCGGAGCCCATCGCACGCTGCTCCTCACCAATTTTATGGTAATTCTTTAGGGGGGCAAAATGCTTTTCTTCCAACATAGCTGACAGGTCATCAAGGCTCAAATTATTGTCTGCGTCACCACGATAGACATCTAAACCAATCATCTTGCCGTCCTTGTCGCAAGCAGCTTTTAGCAAATGATCATCACCTTCGACAACGGCTTCACTAAGAGATGACGGAAAAGCTAAAGCCAAGGTGCCGTCTTTGGTATGCCAGGCATGGTCACTACCGGCAGTGGCGGAGGCGGCAGCCTTATTCGAAGAAGAAGCTAGCGGCGCAGAGCCAGTTGATGTTGACTTGCCGCTGCCAGCCTTCCCCCCCTTAGCTGCTGACGCCCTAGAGGAACTAGGAGAAGTCGAACCCGCCACAGATGGAGAGATGGCAGCAATGCTATTTACGGCTGTATTCCAAATTGTGCCTGCGGCATGATATTCACTGAGAGGACAAGTCATAATTAGACTGTAAGACTTTGGGCCTATTTGGAAAACTAAGCAGCGCTGGCTAAACATCACTCCGGCCTGGCGGAAGCTTATTTCCTTTTCCACAGCGGCCTGAGCACCAGCAAGGCGAATCGGCTTCTCAAGCAATCCCTTGTACTCCGGCAGCTTACTCCAATAGGTCTCTTCCATAACTTTGATGAGCAAGCCTGGACTCATCCCCGCCTGCGAGTTAAGCAGCGAGAGCTCAGCCCAGCTTTCAGCCGCCCCTGTCAACGGACCGCTAACTTTCAAGATATTGTCTTGCTCGGCAGGTTGACTGCCAATCATGGTTTTCTTCCATGCCGCTGGATAAGTGAGCTTCAGCCCAGCCTCCTCTAGATTGGAATAAATCCAGCCGTTTGCTTCACGCTCTGAAGCCAGTGCAACAAGCAAAGGTGCTTGCGCCAGAAACAAGCCAAAGACTCCTGCGACAATGACTTTATTGAGATTCAACGGCTACTCCTACCTACATGGGGCTAGGCGGTCATTATGCCACGGCTAAAACAGATAGAAACTAACCAAGAGGTCGGTATGCCAACAAAAGACTCAACCGATAGAACAATCACTGAGCAGCAAAATAGCAAAGAGAGCACAGAATATTCCATGCTCTCTTCAAGACTATTGAACTGCAATGAACTAGAGGGGGACCAACTAGATATTGATGAACAGCTCGTCTTTAGCGAAACGAACTTTTGTCAGCCCAGCATATTTGTCATCAGCGGCTCGATAACCGAGAGCGCAAGCAACAACGCTGCTGCATCCCTTTTCATTCAATTTCAAAATGCGGTCAACATCAGCGGCAACGATGCCTTCCATTGGGCAGTTATCGATATTCAGAATAGCTGCAGCCGTCATCAAATTGCCTAAGGCAATATAGGTCTGACGTGCGGCCCACTCGGCCAATTTTTCAGGGGTAGAGCCGGAAATGAAACCACTCATCATGCCATGAAGCGGCTTTAGCGACTCAACAGAAACATTTCTGGTCTTAGCAATCAGCTCAACATACTGATTAACTGACTCAACGGTGATATCGGTGTTGCGAGCAAATACCACAAAGTGCGAGCACTGAGCAGCCTGCGGTTGGTTCCAGCAAGCAGCAACCAATTCTTCTTTGACTTTCTGATCGGTAACAACCACAAACTTGTATGGCTGCATACCAAAGCTAGAAGGTGTGAGGCGCAGCGCTTCTTCTAGAACCTGCCAGTCACTGGCTGAGATCTTTTTGCTTGGGTCAAATTGCTTAGCGGCATAGCGCCAATTAAGAGCGTCAGTAATGGTATTGGTCACAGTTTTAGTATCGGTTGGCACGGGATCCTCCATTAAGCTTATGGCTGTATATTCCACACAGCTTCAGCCATTTAATTCATTGGCTCAATGCTAGCAAACACTTGCAAGAATTAGACCGGTCGTCTTGAAAATTTAACAAACAAACATTCAAGTACACAATACCTATCCCAGTGGCTGGAAGAGAAACTCCAGGTCAGCCTCACTGAAACTAATCGAGGCAGCCGATTCAGCATCAAAGATGGCCTCGCACAAAGCACGCTTGCGCACTTGCAGCTCTAACATTCGCTCTTCTATGGTGCCGCGGGCTATGAACTTATAGACAAATACTTTTTCAGTCTGACCAATGCGATGGGCGCGGTCGGTGGCCTGATCTTCTACGGCCGGATTCCACCAGGGGTCATAGTGCACAACAGTGTCGGCAGCAGTCAAATTAAGGCCAGTACCACCGGCCTTGAGGCTAATGAGAAAGACGCTGACTTCCCCCGCCTGAAAGCGGCTCACAGGAGTGACCCTATCAGTAGTATCACCACGCAATTGCACAAACTTAATTTCACGCGCCTCTAATTCAGGGGCAATCAAATCAAGCATGCTAGTAAATTGAGAGAAGACCAAAATTCTTCGGCCATTTTCAATCAAGGGCTCCAGCAGATCAATCAAAGCTTCCAGTTTGGCAGAATCAGTTATAGAAGGCGTTTGTGATACCGCAAGTTTGACCAAGCGCGGGTCACAACAAACCTGACGCAGTTTAAGCATGGCATCTAGAATAGCTAGCTGAGCGCGATTCAGACCCTTCTTATTGATTTCCTCTAAAACTTTCTGAGCACTGACCGTACGCACAGTTTCATACAAGTCACGCTGCATGCTGCTCAAATCGAGCTCATGCACTATCACAGTCTTATCGGGCAAATCCCGTGCTACTTGCTCTTTGATGCGGCGCAAAATAAAGGGGCTGAGGCGCTTAGCCAGGAGCTGTCTAATATCTGCCCGTTTTTGTTTTTCGATCGGGGTGCGGAAGTGCTTGCTAAATGCTTTAACATCGCCAAGCATTCCTGGGGTAAGAAACTCAAAAAGCGACCACAATTCACCAAGGTGATTTTCCACCGGTGTGCCACTAACGCATAGGCGATAGTCAGCCTTGAGTGAGCGAGCGGCCTTGGCTGCTTTGGTTCCAGCATTTTTAATAGCCTGGGCTTCATCTAAAATTACCGCTTGCCAGTCAATGCTAGCCAACTCTTTGGCATCGCGAATGAGCAAGGCATAAGTAGTGACTATCAAACTCGGCTGCAACTGTTCGCCAGCCAATAGACTTTGTCTTTCTCCGCCATGGTAGGCAACAGCATTGAGCTGAGGGGCAAAGCGCTTAGTCTCAGCCAGCCAGTTATGCAGCACAGAAGTCGGACAAACCACAAGAACCGGCTTTTTCAGAAGGCCTTTCTCATGTTCAAGAGCTAAGTGGGCCAATATCTGCACGGTCTTACCCAGACCCATATCATCGGCCAGAATGCCTGATAGCTGCGCTCGAGCAAGGCCTTGCAACCAAGATAGACCATCAAGCTGGTAGGGCCGCAACTCAGCGTTGAAATTCTTAGGCGCTTCTACCACCGGTAGGCTAGCGAGCTTGCGTATTTGCTCCAGGCGATCTGTCAGTGAAGGAGAGCCAGTTACAACCAGCCCAGTGTCTTTATTGTCTTGAGTGACTGCATTGATTTGCGCTAAAGAGAGTTTCAGTTCAGTAGCTTCATTTACCTCCCGACTCAAAAGCTCAACTAAGTTTGTCAGAATAGCCTTCACTCGAACGAAGGGCAGAATCAAGATGCGGCCATCTTCTAGGCGACCGAAAAACTTGCCATCGCGGCCAAGAGATTCAATCTGCTTAGCGCTATAACCCGTTAGTTTAGACAAAGCACGCTGTAGCACTGGTAAGAGAGCAATTGTCTCGCCCTCTACTTCAATACCAAGACTGACGCCGAACCAAAATTCTTTGCTCTCGTGTATGTCAATTTTCCAAATGGCATTGCTATCAGAGCAGCTAGCACTGCTGGGATCGCTCAAATCAATCACGCCAGCGCGAAATGGCTTAGGCGACCAATCTTTTGGCTGCGACTCTGATTGCATCAAACGCGGCGAGCCCTGGGCCGAAGAAGAAGAAGAAGAAGAAGATATAGCTGAACTGGCCAATCCCGAATTGAGCGAGCCAAAACTTACAGGCCGAGCCGTTGATGGCAATACATCAACCTGAGCCGGTATTAGGTGAGCCTTACCAGCCTGATCTATCTTGAGATAACCGCTATCGCCAACAATAGATTCTTTCACTTTATCAATTTGAGTACGGGCCACAGGAGTACTTCCGCCTTTTTTAAAATGCAAGCCACCAGGCAAAGCAGCCTGGTTATTAACAGACTTTGCAGGAAGAGTTGCACCGGGAAGAATCTCTTGATTATCGAAATCAAAGAAAGCATAAATTAAGGCTGCGCCATGCTTGCAGGCCTTGCGCTCATCGCAAGTGCAGAGCGACCAACTAACATCAAAGCCACTAGGCTTGAGAAAAACGCTAACCACGTAAGGCTTAGGCTGACTACCATGCACCTTTCCAGTAATAGAATTATTCTTTTCGTCATAGCTGAAGCTAATCACACGGCCTTGACTATGCCGCTCAAAGCCCTCATGGAGAGCCACTTTATCGAAGTATTTAAGACCTGGTCGTTCCATAATGTTTATCTATTCACAGCGTTAAGTGTTGAGCGTCAAATGATTGAACCTTCGTAGTAGACTTTGTGAGCCTTGACTTGCACAACTTCATGCTCAGGATAGCGTAAGGCTGACAGAAAGCCGCCAAAAGAGCAACCCGTGTCAACGTTGTAGATACGCGTACCTGACTGCGAGACTATAGTCTCGACTTCTGCCACCACCGAGTGCCCGCGCACAATTGTATTATGCGAGCCTGAGTAACTCCGTGCCCAGTCTTGCAAGCGAATGGGATAGCCACTAATCGTATCGGTTCCACCCACTTGACCATACAGCGCCCACTCGCGATCGCGCTTGGACTGCTCGCCAAAACTGAGTGAGCCGATGGTGGCAGAACCAGGATAGACAGCTCCATGCACGACTAACAAATCTTCATCGGCATAGCGATAAGGGAGTTCGGAGAGGAAATCACAGACCTGCTGCATAAATGCCTTGCCACGGGGTTCCAACTGCGCCAAGGTGCCAGCCAACATGTGGCCCACCCGCACCTGTTTACCCTGCAAGTAGCGCTTCAGTTTCTCATCGTGGTTGCCGAGCAGAACAATAGCTCGCCCTTGCTCACGCAAGCGCATCAAAAGCTCCAGTACCCCGTCGCTAGAGGGCCCACGGTCAACAAGATCGCCAACAAAAATAAGCTTACGCTCTCCGCAACCGTGACCACCAGCGCCGTCATAGCCAAGCTTCTCCATGAGCTCTAATAGCTCATCAAGACAGCCGTGCACGTCGCCGATAATGTCGTAGTTCATCCGTTACCTGCAAAGTATTGTGCAACTGAACAAAGGAGCTATTAAGCAAATGTTCGAGCGTGCAAACTAGACCCCTACAGTTTATGACAAAAGAGCCAACAATACGCGAACTGTTGCGAGCCCCTCTAGATTTTCCTGGGGCCCCCGTAAGCTAACTGTCAACCGCACTCAAAGGAACTTCTCATGAAAAGTATTTTTTCTCTATTGCTGACCGGCGCCATTGCCCTTTCTATTTCTTCGGCTCCAGCACAAGCAAGCAACTATGGTGAACAAGAAAAGAAAAGCGCAGCAGACGCCCATCATTTTCTCACTGACACAGCAATGTTGCCGGTTAGAACCGCTGCTGTGGGAGCCTCACTGGTGCTAGGCACACCCATTGCCATCATGCGCTGTGAAGCCAATCGCGTCGGCCAATATGCAGACGCTGTCTCAACCGAACTTACTGACAAAGACGGTTCAGCACCCTTGCTTTTAGTCAGTATTCCAGGCCAGGCCATGAAACTAGTGGGCACCTTTGGAGAAGGCCTAGTCAAAGGTGGCCAGAACGCCCTGGGCGCATGGGACAAGCCTTTCAGCGAGCAGTCATTTAGCCTAGACTAAATTAGCCTAGACTAGATAAGCAATAACTAATAAGCAAGAACTAGCCTCCGGGCCCAGCGATACTGGGCCCAGAGGTTCCCGGTCCAATGGTTCCATCAAGTTCAGAGTCGCCCTTAGAATGCCTCTTGCTAGCACTCTCAATGGCGTCAACGTGACTAAAGGGTCCGGTTACAAGCTGATCTGCATCAGGCTTGAGCACATGTGAATTGCCGTAGATATAGCGGAAGAACTTATCAAGCCAGCCGCGCTCAAGCATGAACGTGAGCACAGCTACCAAACAGATGCTGAAGAGAATGACACCGAAGGCTACTTCTCGAATAGTTTCAGCACCGGTCACCCCCGACTGCAATACCAACGAGGCTAAAACCGCCGCGGCCAATCCTTTTGGCACCATTATCGATACCAATGAGCGGTCGTAAGTAGAAAGGGTCTTGCTGGTAGCAAAGCGCACAACAATTAAGCGCACTAGCAAGGTCCAGACGGTCAGGAGCATTGCCATTCCGGCCAGATGCCATGAATTGAACTGCATCGACAAGCCGACATAAACAAAGAACAGAGACTTGAGCAAAAATACCAGAGCTGCAAAAAACGTCTTTTCCTGATAGGTCAAACTAACTGTCTGAGCCTTAGGTACATTCTTCAAGAAGGTCAAATCTTTGATATTGCCCAAGACCAAACCAAAGACCAGAGCGGCCACAGGGCCACTGTAATCGAAGAGCTCAGCCGTGCCAAAAACGATGCAAACAAAAGCGGGTGTGCAGAAGATATTGTCTTCTACGTGGCGCACCACCTTGAGAAGACTTGACCAGACAACCCCAGCGGCAAAGCCAATCATGGCAGCCATTATGAAGGAAGCAATGATATGGCCGACCATAGCTGTTGGCTGAATATCACTCTGGGTAGCAATCTTGATGAAGGCCAAAGTGGTGACAATTCCTAGCACTTCGCAAATTGTAGACTCAAGAATGAGCATGGTACGAGTTTGTTCTGTAGCGCTCAACTTCGCCAACATCGGAATGACCACCGGCGGCGAGCAAGCAGCGGCAATACAACCTAGAATACAACCCTCAATCGGCCCCAGGCCCAAAGCCTGCATGGCCAACCAAACAGTAGTGCCAACGGTTACTACAAAAGTAATTAGGCCGAGCTTGAGAGCTGGCAAGAACGACTTCATCAACAAGTTGAGGTCAAGCTCTAGACCGCAGTTGAAGAGAATGATAACGAGGGCAAGAGTAGTGAAAACTTGACCAACTGCGCCAAAGTCTGATGGTTTGACAAAATGAAAAACCGGTCCAAACAAAACCCCTAAGATTACCAAGGGCAGCACATCTGGAATGCGTGTCTTCTCAAAGCCCACAGCAAAAAGGTGAGCAAGAAAAACAATCATTCCAACTACTACAACGGCAACTGCCGATTCCATCGAGATACCCTCTTACAGACAGTTAGACTCTACTGAGCAACAACTTTTTGTTCATCAAGCTTGACGTTACTAACGCAGTCTTTGGTACCACGCACTTGCAGTTGAGTGACAATTACAGCAGGATCTAATTCGAAACTGCGACTGCCTGCGCGCATCTTGCGAGCATAAATGGTGAGATGCTCAGGTGTTTGAATGACATAGAGATAATAAGGTGTCTCGCCGCTTTTAGGAGCGACTTCAAAGGGTTTGACAGCAGTGATACCAGTGAAGGCGCTAAGCGAAAGCCCCGTTTCTTTGGCAATGCGCTCATTGGTGAACTGCACTTCGCGAACACGATTAGCAGCCATAAATTCTTTGCTGAAGCGACTAGAACCAAAAGATCCAATCTTGCCAACATCATAGGCTTCAATCAAAATCTGCTCTGGTGCTGCGGTCATTTTGGCCGAGTCATAGTCTTCCCAGATCTTAACGGCCTTATCAGGAGCAATCTTGAGAAAGGCTGAACTTGTGGCATCTTGCAACTTAGCTTTGACTGGCAGAAAGGTCTTGTTGTTATAGCGAACAGCAAGATCGCAAGTGGGAAGAACTATCACGTCGTGATCGCCGTCGTAAGTCAGTCCTGTCACCGGCTGAGCAGCACTGGCACTAAAAGAAGTCAAACTCAAAGAAAAGACGCTCATGGGAACCATGGCCGCAGCTAAAAGAGCAGGCACCAGCTTGACAAGGCGGGATTTGGCTGATTTATAAGACATTGGCTTCCCTTACATTAGTAATAGCGACATTCTACCGTACTATGTCTATGAGATACTCTGTTGCCAAGTCTGACATAAGCAAATGGCCAAGCGAAGAAAAAACAACAACAACAATGACCTGCAGCTCGGTGGTCAAAACTTTCAAGTCGGCCATAAAGCAAAAGGCGGGCGTACAAACAGTCACGCAGAGCTACAAGCAGAACGAGTCGCCAATACCCATAAACCCACGCCGCTGACAGCACTATTCGTAGCAGCGGTTGGCCTCTATCCGCTTGCCATTGGCCTGAAAATCCTCCCTATTCCCGCCCACTCTCTGCACGCACCCCACTGGGTGATGACAGCAATTGGTTGCGCCGTCATCTTTGCTGGAGTTGCCATCGGCCTGCAATGCCTTAGCCTGGCAAAGTCTTTGCTATACAAGATTGTTACCGCAATAATGGTGCTAGCCATGCTTACTCCCTTTGCTTGGCTAACCTTTGGCTACAGCAATTTACCCCTGTTCTTAAGAATTGCCTTTGGCTTCCCATTTGTCATAATCGCCTTGATTCTGCTTCCTGGTGGCAAAAAAACAATCATCGCCAATCCGGATGGCAAGCCAATGAGTGAATTGCTCAAAGAGCGCCGGCTGGAAGGTTCCAGCTTCCAGGAAAGAAAATTGAAATTTCTAGATAACAAGAAGAACAAAGAAGACAAAGAAATCCCAGCAAGTAACCAAAATCACGAAAGCAACGAGTGCATAGAGCGAAAAGAAAGCGATGAGTCGTAAACCTAGGCGAACTAAAGCCAAGCCATCTGAACAGCCGGCTAAAACAATCCTGCTCACAGCACTAACCCTAGCAATGGTAGCGAAAACCACGATTTGTCTTGAAACCAGCCCGGCCTGGGCCGCGAGCACAAATAACAATTTTAGCGAAAAGCATGCTAGCAAAAACAGTGCTAGTGAAAACAAAACCGAATTAACTACTAGCTCCACAGCAGCAGCTTCCGCATTACAAAAAGCTGTCGAAGATTACCAGGCCGAGCAATATGATTCGGCAGTCTATCGCTTCGAAGAGATCTGCAAAGCACGCAGCATAGAACATAGCAAAGCACGCGGTAAAGACCCGAGCAAATACAGCAGTGTATCAACGCAAGACCGTGTACTAGCTCATCTTGGCGCTGGCTCAGCGGCCTATCAAAACAGCCATATCAAGCTGGCCATGAAGCACTATCAAGCCGCCTACAAATTGCACAAAAAGGAAGTCGATTCAACTAGCGAGGAACAAGCTAGACTGACAGCAGAACTGACTGTAGACCTGGGTGATGTCTATTATGAACTGGAGAAATACGACCCAAGCATTCGCTATTTCAAAGAAGCCTTAGCACTCAGTCAAGGCAAACGAGAATATCTCGAAATCTATATGCGTAGCTTAGAAGGGCTTGCTGCCTGCTATTTCAAAAGCAAGCGCATAAAGGAAGCCTTGCCCATCTATGAAGAAATGGCCTGGCGCGATCGCTATTTATATGGCCCATTATCAACCCAATATGGCTGGTCACTAAGAGTTCTGGTTGATGTCTATGAAGCTCTCAACGAACAAGACAAAGCTAAACAATGCTTTGATCGCTCGGTTTGGATTTTCCGCTTAGCCGACCGCGACCGCCTGGTGGAGGAGTTAGAAGGTAAAACAAAAGATTCAAAAGAAGAATTGGTTGCCAGACTAACAGAACGTACAGTCGGCATCGGTACAGAAAAACCGGACCCTGAATTGAAAGCAGCCTACACAGGAGAAATAACGCCACCAGAGGCTCTTCCACCGCACGTAAGCCACCATCAACTAGGTCAATTTCACAGCGAACTGCCCTGGAAGAGAAAACGCATCATCATGCATCAGCCAGCGGCAATGCAGTGGGTAAATCCCGATGTCAAAGCGAAGGGAATTGTGGTGTGTATTCCTGGTTTCGGCTTGCACAGAAGCTCATTCAAAGAGCTAGGCCAGAAGCTTGCCGAGCAAGGTTTGTTAGTCTACGCCTACGATGTGCGAGGCTTCGGCGCCTACACCAGCATGAAAGCCAGAGACAGAATTGACCTGGTGAAGACCATCGAAGACTTAGAAATTTCGCTGAAAACAATTCGCCGCGATAATCCTGGTTTGCCTATATTTGTGTTGGGAGAATCAATGGGCGGCTCAATCGCGCTACAGCTAACAGCTAAGCATCCCGAGTTAATTGATGGATTGATTGCCGCTGTGCCATCATCAAAACGATATAGACAATGGAAACTTACTTCAAAAATTGGACTTGCCATGGTCACCGGCAACAAAGAACCGATTAACGCTGCACCAGCAGTGGTGAACCGTGAGACCACCGATAACACCCTCAAACATGAATTAGCTGAAGATCCCGAAAGCCGATTTACAGCCACCCCTGAAGAGTTTCTGGCAGTCAGTAAATTTCTCTCGCACAACAAAAAAATGGCGGCCCAAATCACGAAAACCCCAGTGATTATGTATCAAGGCGTACACGATCTTTTGATAAAACCAGAAGGCACCATTAATCTCTTCAGAAAAATTGGCACCCTAGACAAAGACCTATCGCTAATCGGCCGCTCGCAACACTTGCTATTTGAGCAAGGACAGTTCAGCAACAACTTACTCAACAGCCTGTGTGATTGGATTAAAAATCACTCGCAAAGTCGAGACGAGAAAGGCAACCGACAAAACGAGGCAAAAAAATCAGATTGATGCAGTTAGAATCACTAAAATTTGTGATGCATCCGCGATCACACTAGCTATCTTCCGCCCTGCGAGAACCCTTTAAATCCTCAACAAGACGAACAGTAGGACAAAGTCTCATTAGCTCCTCTTTTAACTCATGCGGCAATTGACCTTTGTAAAAACGCAGATTAGTTAGATTCTTAAAACCACGCAAATTAATGAGATCGCCGGGTGCAAGTTCCACCCCACGAATATCTAAACTGGTTAAGTGACGGAGAGTGGAAGCGGCTTTGAGGACAGCTCCTGTACACCTGCAATTACGTAGATCAAGTTCATTCAGCCGAGAGAGGCTAGCTATTGCTGCAGCATCCTTCGGCCCAAGCATTGCGCCCTTAAGAATGAGGGTCGAGATCATCTTAGAATTTCGCAAACCTTGCACTATGCCAGAGGCTTCATCTACATGATCAAGAGACAATCTAACCAATCGAGACAAAACCCCGCTAGCAACAAGTGCTTTAGAAGAACACTGCGTGCGCTTTAGCAAAAGCTCCTTGAGTGACTTAAGCTGACCCAATTGTCGAAAGTAAGAATCGGCAATATGACATTCAATAAAATCATATCCTGTTAAATACTGCCACGTACTCAAGACCTTTATCTCGGGCGGCTTAGAAGTATTCTTAATAGATAGATAACGAATCGACTCGGGGTGAAACCGTTCATAAACCTGGGGATAATTCTTCAATTCTTCGCCGGCAAAAAGAAAAACAGGCTTGTCAGTCTTGCGAACAATATGACCAATAGCAAAATCTTGGTCCATTCCATTGTCAGAAATATGGAATAGGCCTACCCGAGGTGAGAATTCGAATACCAAGCAGGGATGGTTATTAACCGACGCCTTGCTTGAGATAGCTGCCTTAGAAAGAAGCCAACTGTCTGGCTTGTCCAGATCAACATTTGGTAAAGATACCTCTATTCCGCTGGAAGAAACAATGGAAGCAGAGGATACAGGAGTCTTCTTGGCTGGCCGAAATATGAAAGCAATACCGCCGACAACAACTAGAAGCGCGATTCCAACTACAACGAATTTCAGCTTAGAGGAAAAAACTGAAGAATTGGTTTGGCCCTGAGACAGGGTATCCGAAGTAATCTCAAAATTCTCTTCAATAACCGCGCCAGAGACTACCGGCTGCGCAGCTCGCAAACTGCTAAATCCGCCACCCAGTAACCGCGAAACATCATCGAGCAAAGGTAAGATTTCTTCCACATCATTGAACCTATCCTCGGGCTTCTTAGCCATGCAGCAGGCGATAATGTCTTCCACAGCATCCACCACCGCGGGCGGACAATCATCGCGCTTAAGCTGCGGCAAGGATTGCTGTTGATGCATCATCATTGTCTCAAGCGCCGATGAACCCTTAAATGATGGCTTACCGGAAAATATCTCAAACATGGCGCAACCAACAGAATAGATATCTGTAGCCTTAGTAACAGGCAAGCCCAAGGTCTGCTCCGGGCTCATGTAAAGCGGGCTGCCAAAAACCTCGCCAGGCCGGGTCAAGCCCTGGCTGCTTAGCTCCTCATCGCCAACCAAGCGGGCAATGCCAAAATCTACTACTTTAGTCACTTTGATTGACTGGTTTGAATTGATCAGCATCAGGTTCGAAGGCTTGATATCGCGGTGCACAATGTTTTTATCGTGGACAAATTTCAGGGCCTTACAGACATCGACAAAACACTGCACAAACTGATGTAATTCCAGCAACCCATCTTCAGCGAGCACTTCTGAAATTGCGCGACCATCAAGTAGTTCCATAACGTAATATGGGCAACCCTTGCGATCTATTCCCATGTTAAAAATCTGCACCACATTAGGGTGCTGCAGCTTCGCAAGGGTGCGTGCTTCTAACTCAAAGCGCTTCCAATTAACATCATTGAGAGCCCGCGGAGCTAAAATCTTAAGCGCGAAAATGCGATCAAGCTGCGTGTGCCGGGCACGGTAAACCACACCCATTCCACCTTTGGCCAGAAGCGAAATCAAGACATAAGAATCACCGACCACGTCGCCGGGTTGATAGAGAATTTTCTCTTCAGATTGGAGGAAAAAAGTTGTGGCATCGTCCTGCATTGGTCAATTTTGACACAAAGATATAGCGCAAACCTCCTTCTATCGACTTAGGCAGAGAAATTAAAGAACGAGAAAGCCCACCTTCACGAAACGGGTATAGTTAAAGCTATACAGAAGGTCGCGCCAATGCAGTTCCACTCGCCATACATGAAGTTCCGGCTGTGCCCACTAATCATGGCATACACGGTGGCAATTTCTTCAGTACTGCCGGCCATAGCAGGTGAAAGTACTGCAACTCCAAGTACAGCGGCTCCAGCGGATGCCTCAGATGCCTCGACTAGCGCAACGAGACAACCGGAAAAACCAAAACCGCAGCAAGCAGCTGGCCAGCTAGAACTTGAAGAGTACAAAAAGACCAAAACCATTGAAATTAATGTTTCTCAGTCGAAATTGTTCTTGATCAAAAACAGAATCTTCAGAACATCTGCAGGCGATGTTGGCATAGCCGAACCAGTAGTAGTGGGCGAAAACACCATAATTTTGCTCGGTAAGGCAACGGGCGAAACAACTATTCAAATCTGGGACGACGAAGGCGGTGAAGTCAATATTACTGTTCTGGTTGGCCACAGCCCCAACAGGCTCAATTCTCTCCTTCACGAATGGCCTACCGCAGCATTTGACAATGTGATGGAACAGCGCGCCAATAGTTCCGAATCGTCCAAAAGAAGAGGCAAATTAGAGCTGACAAAATGTGCTGACCCCCGAGAAGAGAGCGCAAGCAATTATCAACGAAAAATCTCGGCCGAGCTGGAGAAACTTTCGCAAATACTAGCTGAAAAGTCCGCGCACCCATCAGCACAGCAAGAGACCCAAGCACAGCAGACTGCAACTAAAGCCGCCAAGCCAGATGCCGACGGCAAAACCCGCCAAGACACTCTTAGCTTTCCCGGAGGCGAGACTGCAGTCATCACCAGCGGCTTCAAAACACAGAAAACAAGCAGGAGCTTAGACCTCATCACTTCTCAGTCACGGACCTTCAGATCGAAAAATAACATCGTCAGGATAAACACCACTGACCCAAGTATTGCCGAGCCTGTAGCATTTGAAAAAAATGAGTTCGTCCTGCTAGGAAAGGCACCGGGTAGAACTGACTTTGAAATTCAGGACCAGTTGGGCAATACCCTTGCTATTGATTTACGTGTAGAAAAGCGCTTCGGCCGGCTGCTTTCGACGTTCATGATTTTCGGTAATTTCTTCAAGAAGCACCTTGAGGGCAGAAGAAATGCAGCTCCTTTCCCGCCAGTAGCAGTTAACCCCTTGGAACTATTCGAGCAGCAACCATCTGAAACTATTACCTTTAAGCCATATCAAGCGCAATTCTATAACTCCAGTCATTCACTCGTGCGCATTGCCTTAGCAGACCCAGGCAATGTCGAGCCACTGATGCTCTCGGCCACTCAAATTGCACTGATAGGCAAGAGACCTGGTCGCACAACTGTTTTCCTTTGGGATGATGTCGGCAACGTAGGCGCACTTGAGTTGCAAGTTACGAAGGCAACGAGCGCTACGAAGGCCGACAGAAACGGCAGCGAATCTGCCAAAGCCATTTCAGGGAGCATTGTTTCTAGCCAGCAAAGCCTTCCTGCCACGCAACAAATTTCAGCAGCCAACGCTAATACCCCCTCCGACTCCACAGTTTCGTCGTCGAGACATGAATGTGAGATTTGGACAGGAAGCAAAAAAGATATCGCTAGCCTCGCCCTGGGTAATGACCAGCTCTGCAACAACTACTATACTGCTAAGGGTTTGCCAGACAGTGACGCCTTGATTGCGCTCAACAATGAGGCGGTCAAGGCCATCAATGCTACCAACTATGCTCGAGCAATCGAACTACTCGAAAGAGCGCTAGAGTGGTCACCGCACTATAAAACGGCACTAGTCAATCTCGGTATCGCCTACAACAACTTCGGTTTATCACTGCAGAACAAGCCAGCCGAAGCCATCCCCTACTTTCACCGAGCAATTTATCTGGATGACAGCAATGAAACCACCCAAGAAAATCTAAACGGGCTCATCCGCAAGCTTGGCAAAGATCCAGATTCATTCAGCGACCGAGTAGCTCTAGGAGATGAAGCTACAAATCACGGCGACACCAAAGGTAGTATCATTGAATACCAAGCGGCATTGAAACTAAAGGATGAGCCAGAAGTACGAGCGAAGCTCAACGAAGCCTTAAAGAAAGTGCAAAATTCATCTCGAAAGCCGAAGAGCCAAGTAATCTTCTAACTTATCGAACGAACCAGTCCAGCCTTGAGTCATGCCGCCGCGCTCGGCAATGAAGGCCGCAAGCTCATCAGGCGAAGTATCGGCCGCGCATTCAAAAGTAACAGTGACGCGAGTTTGTTCGTCTCCTTCTTCACTAAAAATTACCGTGGTGATCATAGTGGCAGGCCAGCACGGAGCCATTGGGTGACTAGAAACATTCTCGTGCCCATCGCAAAACTGTTGCGTATAAACAAGGCGATGGGGCTTATCAGCCTTGATCACCTGCATATCGCAACCTTGAGGAGGCAGCCATTTCGACAAGTGATCAGGATCTATCCACATCTCAAAAACAGTCTCGATAGGCGCACCAAACGAACGGTTGATAACGAATATTTCTTTGCTGGTAGAGCTCTTTTCCAGATACTCAGCCAGGCGATCCCAGGTGCCGTTGCCGCCAGCTTTCTTGATGAATTTACCAAGCTCCTCAGCCACTTCCGGTGTTGCAAATGTCATGCACATGTCCATCTTTGTCTTACCGTTGCTCTCAGAAAAAAGCACAGTGACGCGAAACAGCGGGGGCTGGTCATCATTAGCACCATGGTCATAGACAAGCTTGGCGCACTCTTCAACCTCAAAATAGACAGTCTTGTTTGGATAATCCACACCATCAGGGCCATGCATTGTGTAATGCCAGTGACCGCCGACCTTCAAATCTTTGCTGTGTGTGGTGATAGTAAACCCACGGGGTCCCCACCACAAGGCCGCTTTTGCCGGATCAGTCCAGGCATCCCAAACGAGCTTTACAGGTGCGTCATACACGCGGGTAAGTCGCAGCTCGTTGCTCTTAGCTTTTGCCGTCTGATTTTTTGCGACCATTTTTCTTCCCCTTTTTACCGTGCCGTGGGCTACTCTCTTTCTGATCGCTAGTCTGATTTTCTAATTTCTCAGCTTCTTTCTCAGCAGTTACGCTCTTGAGGTAAACCTCTAGGCGGTCGAAACTCGCCTCCCAGTATGCTCGATACTCTTCTATCCAATCGGATACTTCTTTTAAGCCATCCTCTTTCAGCTTGCATGGACGCCACTGAGCTTCTTTTGTTTTGGTGATTAAACCAGCCTTCTCTAAGACCTTAATGTGCTTCGTTACTGCTGGAAGTGACATGTTATAAGGTCTGGCCAAATCGGAAACACTCGACTCACCCAGCTTCAGCTGGGCCAACATCGCTCGCCTTGTGGGATCTGCCAGGGCTGAAAATGTTTGACTGAGTGTGTCTTGCACGTTACTTTACCGATGGGTTAATTAACCTACGAGTTAACCATAGGGCATTACCAACATCCTGTCAATAATTGACGGAACTTGGATCTGCGCCTTCTGTTGCAAGCCTGCTTGCACTTTTGTCTGTGCTTATAGTAATATGCAACCAATAGGTTGCATATTGAGGTTGTCGACAATGCAAGATAAAATCATCAAAACTGTAGAGCTAAGGGCCCCTATTGCCAGGGTGTGGAAAGCTCTAAGCGACCACAAAGAATTCGGACAATGGTTCTGCCTTGATATCAAAGAGCCTTTCAGAGTTGGTCAGCCCAGCAAGGCGATACTGACTTATCCAGGCTATGAGGGCTTGCTCTGGGAAGTTCATATTAAGGAAATGCAAGCAGAGCACCTCTTCGCATTCACCTGGCATCCGTATGCTGTTGACCCTAAGGTAGATTATTCAACCGAAGAACCGACACTGGTCGAGTTCAAGATTGAAAAAACCGACTACGGAACACTATTGACCGTGACAGAATCAGGCTTCGACAAACTGCCCGAACACCGCCGTTTTGAAGCATTCAGAATGAACGACGGAGGCTGGGCCGAGCAGCTACAGAACATAGAAAAATATGTCGCGAAAGACAATGTCGCTACCAAATAAACACGCCAGCGTCTTCGCTGCACTAGGAGACGAGACGAGGCTGTCGATAGTGAAAAAGCTATCCGACGGGCAACCTCACTCAATTTCTGAACTGACAAAAGGCACCGACCTAACACGCCAAGCCGTTACTAAGCACTTACGAGTACTGGAAAGCGCCGGTATCGTTAATGGTGTCAAATCCGGCCGCGAAAGTTTATACAAATTCGATCCAACACCGTTAAATCAGGCCAGGGGCTACCTTGATAGAGTTTCGGAACAATGGGATCAAACCCTCGGCAGGCTAAAGAAATTTGTGGAAGAGTAAAATATTTTTTTGCCTTTACACAACATTCGTCGATGCCTTATTTTGAGCGTCACCCACTTTTGACTGCAGCCCCGCGCAACAGCAGATCGCAAGAGAAAACAACAGTTTTCAACAGAAAAGAAGCAAGCTATTGGCGAAACTCAGAAGATTCAAGCAAATAACTGACACCATATAGAAACTGTAAAGTTCGTAGAGAAGCCTTTACAAATAGCTCGTGAAGCCATTTGACAGAGTTTTGCTCGCGTGTTTTCATACTGCCATCAAAGCCAATTGCCTACAAGATTTGCCTAAGACCAATGGCCGATAGGTCAATTTTGCTATCTCAAAATAGTTTCCATGGAAACTATTTTTCAAGAAGAACGGACACCCAATGAGAAAAGCAGCAGGATTGTGTTTGAGCGCAGCGATTGCTCTCAGCGTGGCATTCCAGACCAGCGCAGTGGCAACCAGCGAAAGAGATACGAAGACAGAAACAGCAGCAAAAAGTGTAGAAGAAACCGAAATTGAACCAACCAGAGCCTATGACGACCTTTTCAGTGAAACTAGCGCTCGCTCACTACTGATGACTGCCAAACAGTATATGCGCCACCATAATTACAACAAAGCAATACCCCAACTGAGCAGAGCAATAAAACTAGACCCAGACGATCCCGACGTTAGATGCCTCTATGCTGAAGCACTAGAAGAGAAGCTCTCGCACCAGGTAGAGAAAGACCCAACTATCTTCAATTTATGCGTTAGAAACTGGCTAATGATATTGCGCAGTGAAGTTGGCGAAGAGAAAGGCACGACCTATAAGGGAATCGGAATCGGTATGGGCTATTTTCAAGACGAAGAGAGGACCATGCACGCAAAGCACAGCTTAAAGGCTCTCACTGGCTACATCCCCAAACCATGGGAAACCAACGACCGCTATCTGCGTCGTGTGCTAAAGCCCGCTTCAACTAGCGTCACAGCCACAATCAAAATGCCAGAGGAGACAAACTCAAAGGCGAAAGTCGAAAGGCCGCACTAACTTTGCCTGAAACTAATTTTGGACGTAACTAGTTCTTGCCCGTAAAAAGCGCTCAAGAGCCACGAGCATTGAAGCGTGCGCTACTGGATCTTCTTGCATGGCCCGCCCACTGGATGTTAGTGAGCGCCTGGCAATGGCCAAATAGTCAGCTCCAGGACTACCATCACTGGCCACCTTTGGAAATGCATCAAGTCGAATCAGGTTCTCTAGCGCCACTCCGGCAGCCCCAGGCCAAGTACCGTCAGTGGTGGCATAGACATTAGACGGAACAGGAGCAGCGGCTGCACGCCGAGCATAAAGAAACTTTCCGCTGTCTTGATCTAGAAACCGCTCCAGAACCATAGAGTTCAAATCTCGCGTCTTCTTCAGCCAGAGCGAGTTTTTATCTACCTCATACAAATCGAGCAAGGCCTTCTCAATATAAGCATAGTCATCTAAGAAGCCCTCTTGAGTTGAAATATCGCTGTGGAGTAACTTGTCAGGCAATGACAACTTGAGAAGCAGAACATTAGCGGCCTTCTGAGCTACTTCCAAATACTTTGGATTACGAGTGGCGCGATAGGCACTAACTAGACTAGAAATCGCCATACCATTCCAAGCCGCCACAGCAGTGTCATTGCGAGCCGGTCTAGGTCGCCTTAAGCGCCAATACTCCAGCTTCTTCAAACCGTCATAAACGGGAGCTTTATTAAGCGACGAATTGAAATAGGGCAAATTCTTTCCAGCACCACAATTACCTGCAACCGTAAAATTGCAACTAGCTGCGACTTTCGCACGCATGTCCGCTGGTAGAGCCTGATCTAAATCTTTGGCACTAAAAGTGTAGAAAGCGCCTTCACTCTCCTTCTTCTCAGCGCCAGTGCTGCCGGCTTCGACACTATCGGCACTCAAGCTACCAGCAAACAGACCACTGGGCAAAGCTAGCTCATCCAGTATAAACTCGATTGTTTGCACACCCTTGGTCAACCAATAATTGCTCTTGGTCAAACCATAAGCTTCAAAATAATTTTGAGAAATCAAAGCATTGTCGCTGAGCATCTTCTCAAAATGAGGTCGTAGCCATTGCTTATTGGTGGCGTAGCGAAAGAATCCCGCACCTACTTGATCATTGATTTGCCCATTGGCCATACCATCAAGAGTTGCAGCAATATATGCTCGGCAATGAGGTAGCAAATCAGCATAGGAACGGTGCATTTCCTCAGAAGCCAAAAGCCTCATCACTAGCGTATTTATAGCAGCAGCAGGATACTTGCGCGATTGCTTCAAGCCACCAAACTCAAGATCGCAGCGTTGCAACAATCGCCCCAGAGCAAAGTTGAGATTGGCATAAGTCAGAGACTGCGAGCGCCCGGCGTCTTTATCACGAGCAGCAAGAGTATTTGCAACTTTTGCACAAGCGGCATCTACCGCCCGGTGGTCACTGAGCCACATATCATTGACTTGAGTCAAAACTTTGCGGAACGAGTGAGGCGCAGTCTCATCGCCGGGAGGGTAATAGGTACCCGCATAAAATGCCTGTCCATCTGGTCTCAAGAATAGCGTCATTGGCCAACCAGGTCGCACAGAGAGGGCTTCTAACTGCCTCGTATAGATAGCATCGACATCGGGCCGCTCTTCTCGGTCGACCAGAACATTGATGAAGTGATCATTCATATACTTTGCAGTAGCTGGGTCATTGAACGACTCTTTCCGCATCACGTGGCACCAGTGGCAAGCAGAAAATCCAATAGACAACAAAACTGGTTTATTTTCCGCTTGAGCCAGCTCAAAAGCATCTTGACCCCACGGAGCCCAAGAGACCAAATCATCCTGGTGAGCCTCGAGGTAGGGGCTGATCTTAGTATTACTAGTTAGGCTCGGGTTCTTGCCCTGTCGTCCCAGCCTATCTCTCTGGCGCGCCCGCTGAGCCGCCTGTTCACTCTCTGCCCCAGGAGCTTTATCAGCTACATTTTGTTGACCGCACCCTGCCAACAAAAGAGCGCTAAAGGCCAAAGCCGCAGCAGACCGATAATGATTGTGACTAAATCTAGGGCTTGGAGCCATAAATCCTGCTTAAGAAGTGCCAAACTGTGAGTAACGAAGTAAAATTCCCTTACAGTAAGAATTGCACAAATCGGGAGAATCGCATGAAATCTGCTCTGTTGTCCACCCTGGTAGTCATCGCCCTGGCTTCCTCATTCGCGCTCACATGCTGCGCGGCCCCAAGTGAAACAAGCAAAACCAGTGGACCCGAGCTGGTAAAGGTTTCAGGCGATGCTAGCTTCCAAAAAGACGTGCTTGAGTCAAAGTTGCCTGTCGTAGTTGATTTTTACGCCGATTGGTGTGGCCCATGCAAGATGCTGGCCCCTATTGTGGAAGATTTAGCCAAAGAATATGACGGTAAAGTGGTCTTCTACCGAATCAACATAGACAAAAACGAAGCTCTTGCTAATAAGTTCGAGATTACTTCGATTCCGGCTTTAAAAGTTTTCAAGAACGGAAAGATTGTGGCCGATGCCCTCGGATTTAAAACCGCTGAGCAATTGCGTCCAGAAATTCAGAAGGCTTTGTAAAGAATACCTTTCTAGTAAAGGCGTAAGAAATTCCTGCTGAATTTCTTACGCCTTTCTTTTACAAAGCCAAAGCAACCAGACCACCCACCTTGCAGCGAAAGAAAACTCTCAAAAGCCCAGCCGGTGGACCCTAAGGTTGAAAACAGCAACTTCTCGTTACGAAGCGGTTTCTGCGCGTTTAAGGTGTTAGGATAGTTGAGTAACTACAATTTGTAATCACGTGACTACAAACTAGTTAAAAAGCGCTCGAAAGACCCGCAAATTGACAAAAGTGGCTGACCAAAATGGCTGAAAAGACAACTAATATAAGCCTTCGCATTCCCGAAGAGTACAGAAAACGTCTTCAGCTTCAAGCCGATCAAAAAAGCCTGAGTTTTAACGCTCACGTTCTGCGTGTACTTGAAATCCACTTGATGAGCTCAGGATTTGGTCCAATCTCCCAAACATCAAGCACCGGCCGCCTCTTCCAAATAAGATGCGAGCCATATATCGACAATGTTGATGAAACCACTTGGGCATTCTTCATCGACGAACCAAAGTTTGAGAAAGAACGCGCCTATTACTCTATAGGAATAGGCCGTACAATTCTCAGAGACTGGCAGGTCAAGGACAAAGCCACAGTTTCGAAAGAAATCGGGCTGGCACTCTTGGGCTACTACAATCGCAAAGGCATGGAACTCGACCGCTTGGTCTGGAACCAATATCCAGGGCCCGACAACGATGGCCGCAGAATACTGCAAGTGGCTGAAGTACCGGAAACACTAGAGCAGTTTTTGGATCTGCTCATGGCTGACCAATGGACCGACAAGTTCGTTGAGCAATCAGAGAAGAGTCAGGACATCCGTCGAGGAAGACCTGAATCTGCTTTGTACAGGTGATAGTGCTACCTGTTCGAAGACTTTAAGAACCACAACGAGATATTGAGCAGCCACCGCAAGTGGTGGCATTGATAAGCTCAGAGGAAAAAACTATGCTCGAATTCATTGTACTTTTCGCCATCTTCTACGTATGGCACGCCTGTGGCATCACTCTCGGTTATCACCGCGGCCTTTCCCACAGAGCTTACAGCTGCCCTAAATGGGTGGAATATTTCTGGGTATTGCCCGGATTTTTAGCTTTCGAAGGTTCGCCAATCTGGTGGAGCACCATGCACCGTGCCCATCACCACCACGTAGACACAGAATTAGATCCGCACTCACCACGTTACGGTGTCGCCTACGCTCACCTTGGCTGGTTGGCCAAAATGAGCTATCCATCACACATTGACCCAAATGTTCAAGCGAAAGATTTGATCAACGATCCAATTTACGCTTTCCTCGAACAGGGCGGAAACTGGCGCAAAGCCCACACTCTTTCTTATACACTGAACTTGCTTTTCCGCGTTGCCATCTTAGCCGCCTTCGGCTGGGTGCCAGCACTAGCTAGTCTCTTGGCTGGTTTGGCCGTACAACAAATTCCACTTATGCTCAACGTTCTTTGCCACTTGCCTAAATGGGGCTACAAGACCTATGCCGGATACGACGACAGCGTCAACGTCTGGTGGGTAGGCTTGCTCGCTATGGGCGAAGGCTGGCACAACAATCACCACGCCGCTCCTGGCTCAGCTAAAAGCGGTATGGCCTGGTGGGAACTGGACGTTTCTTACATGATTCTTGTGGTCATGAAAAAACTTGGGCTAGTTACCCGCATGAATGTTGTTTCTCACGAACGCATGATGGAAATTGCTTCTAAGTACAAGCCAGCAGTGGCAGAAATTGCAGCTCCAGTAGTAGCTCCAATATCTGTACCAGAAATGGTTCCAGCAATGGCCTCAGTGGCTGCAGTAGCTAGCGGCAAGTATTCTGATGTGATTGAATCGCTAGAAACAGCAGTGAAGAACTCGAAAGACCTGGCTGTAGATATCAGCGCTAAACAGAAACAAAAAGCGGTTGCTTACACAATCTCGCTTTAACTTCTTCTCTTAAGTCAGACCAGAATCAGAAAATCGAATAGGGCAGGGGCAAAGAACTAATTTGTCGCTGCCCTTTTTAATTGTTAGAGTAGTTTGTACGATCAAAAACTTGAACTTCCTTTTGGAAGCTCTGATAGGCCCCTCAATTGCCGCAGCTACCCCACGGACACGAGCATAGAAGCGATGCCGCCTCAAAAGCGGCAGAAGTTGGCGCGCCCAGAGAAACACAAGCAGCAACTGAGCAAACAACGGCAGACAAACTTTCCAGTGAAGCCAACCTGCTATTAGGAGCACTCAAGCGCACCCCTCAGGCCTTCGTAGACCGAGCTAAAGACGCGACTGGTGACAAGCTCAGCGAGACCGGCGTAGAAGTTGCTACAAGCGTCGCCATCGGTGCCGCCTTTGCCGTAGCCTTGAAGAAGCCCCAGGTGTTCGGAAAAGTAGTGGCTCCTTACGTTGAAGGTGTGGCTCTAAACGCTGGCAAAATCTTGGGAGCAGTTGCTGCGGTCGATGTTGGCACAAAAGTAGGCGTACCTGCCTATCAAGTCTGGAAAGACCCCCGCACCCTCGAACACAACAAAGTGCAGCTAGGCAATTCACTGGGTGGAATGGCCTTTGATTATCCCCTCATGGCCGCTTCAGGCTTTGCCGGATTTGGTGTGGGCTCGAAGTTAGCGCGCATGGAAATGGGAGCCGGGCTGGGCCTCGGCAAGAAAATGGAGCTGGGGGCAAAACCCGAATCTAGTGCGCTCAAACATCTGGACACTCCAGCCACAACTCCACACACCTTTGAAAAGCTATCCACTCAAATGAAAGCCGCACAAGCCACAGAGCAAAACATTATGGCTTCCGTAAAAGAAGAAAACTTCCTCGGTCGCGGCAGCAATGGTGCGGTGTACAAACTAGATTTCACCAATGATTTTGTCGTCAAAGTGCCAGAGTTTGCTAAAGGCAAACCGCCAACTGGAAAAATTGAAGAAGTGACCGACTTCATGCCTGGTCACAACGTCGGTCAGCCCGTAGCAAAACTGGGCGACTTTGAAATTCTCAAGAAACAGGATGGTTTTGCCGCCGGTGGTCCGAGCTACAAGGCCCGCAAAGAAATGGGTCCAGAAGCAGCTGAAGCAGCCTTTGCCAAAGGTGTAAAAGCGAGCGCTGAGCTGCCCCAGTCAGCCTACGACGACCTGGCTAGAACGATGATGGCAGTGGAAAAGCATGGCCTGCAATTCGACCCATCCAAGCCAGGAAACATCTTGATTGATCCAGTTGGTAAGCGCTTCAATCTTGTGGATATCTCCAAAGCCAATGCGACAAAACCTTATGAACACACGGTTGCAGACATTATCGTTCCTCTGGCAGACAATTATTTTGTAGGCTCAGTGTTGCCAAATAAAGGCGTGGCCTACCAGCCTTATCTTCAGCAAATAATTGCGAAAGCAAACATCGCCGCCAAAAATGCTGGCATGCATGAACGACCAGAACTTGGGTCTAGTCTGAGTTATAGCTATAAGCTAGCGGGATTGAAAGTACCGGGTGAGTAAAATTCTGGAACTGCGATCAGTCCACAAGCCGATACTGAGCCGAAAGGAATTAGTTGCACTAATAGCAAGTTCGATGACTATGGGCAGCATTCCGATTTTCTGCCAGTTAACTCTCTTTGCACCAATCCACTGTTACTTCTGGGCTTGCCTCAACCAAACTACAAAACTAGTCACAGGCATGCTTTTATTCATAGGTATAGCCTATGCATTCGGCTCACTATTTGCACTACTTTTCAAAAGCAGTCGGCGCTATGCCCAGAAAGCGCTTTTAATTAGTCTGTGCTTTGTGATCTTTCTATTCTCAGGCCTCAAAGCCAGATCAGCCTTGAGAATGAAACAGTTTGAAGACTTGGTTGATCGCTCGAAACCTCTTATTGCTGCAATCTCGCTCTTCGAAAAGGATCACGGTCGCCCGCCAGCTAAGCTGGAATTACTGGTGCCCAAATATATTAGTGGTGTTCCTCACACTGGCTTGGGCGCTTACCCAGACTATGAATACAGTACACCCGGCACCTCTCTGGGACAGGAAGCTTCGTGGGAGCTTAGCGTGGACTGTCCCGTAGGTTTCTTCAAATTTGATGCTTTCTACTATTTACCAACTGAAAAATATCCCGAGGATGTTTTCGGCGGCTATTTGGAGCCAATCAAAAGCTGGGCATATTTTCACGATTGAACCGAGACATAACTGAACCGCAGACGCATTGGGAATGGCACCATTGCTAGAGCCTTGGAATGCGGTCAGAATGTTTCTGCTATCGTCGAAAAATTTGTCGTGACCGAATGTTCAACTTGCTGTAGCAACTTCACCTCTAGGTACCGATAGAAATGCACGAACTGATCAGCATTGAAAAATCGAAATTGCTACCAATAACTGCTGCACTTGCAGTTCTAGCAGCTGCAAACTGGGCGAACACCACCAGACAATATTTCTTCGAATTAAATCACTCTGTAGAACTAATTTCAGATGCAACAGTAACTGAGTGCGCAAGCTGGAGCGTGCTAGACTCCGCGATCTACAAACTAGAAAACCGCCGAACTCAAGTCTCACCAACTGGAGAGATACTAATTGCACCTCCTGAGTTGACTTGGCTACCAGTGTGCAGAAATATACTGAAGTTGCCACAGTCAGCATCAGCAGGTGACGTGAACCAAGCGATCGAAAGTAGGATCGCCGAATTCAAGGCCACCGGTTCCAACGATGGCATGAAGGAAGCAAAGGAAATACTGGGAATCAAGGAGCCAATCCAGACCAAAGCAATTTTGAGACGATTGCACTTCCTCGACCAATCAGTAAACGAGCTAAATAACAACCATCGCTATGGCCAAAACCATGGAATGATCTATAGAATTTCTCATTTCAAACTTTTGAACGAAATGCAAGCAAAGGCCATAGCGAGAGCCAAACTCATCGACGACCTTACTTTCGGTCTGCTTTAGAGTGAAGCCACCTAAATCCCATGCAACCGCCACAGGAACAAAGGGATTGGCAATCCGCCAAACCTGTAATACAATCAATACATGTATTACAGGTAAGCACCTATGACTACTTCAGTTAGATTCACCCCAGAAATAGAAGAGCGTTTGAATATCCTTGCAAAGGAAACAGGGCGCGCTAAAAGCTTTTACATCAAGCAAATGGTGGAAGACAATATCGACGCGATCGAAGACTGTTATTTGGCGGAAGCCACCCTTGAGCGCATCCGCTCTGGCAAAGAACAAATCCACACCAGCGCATCTGTGAGAGAAGAGCTTGGCTTGGGCGATTAACTATTCTGATACGGCACTAAAAGAACTAAAGAAGCTTGACAAAGCTGCTGCGCGAGAAATCCTCGACTATTTAGCCGAGAAAATTGCAATTCTCGATGATCCAACAAAGGCAGGAAAAGTACTCACAGGAACGCTTGCTACCTTCTGGCGCTATCGCGTTGGCGATATGCGCGTAATCTGCCACATAGACAAAGGTGAGGTGACCGTGCTCGTTTTGCGCGTTGGGCATCGCAGCAAAGTGTATAAGGACGAAAAACAGGTAGCGCAAAAAGCCAAGTCAGAGATTGCTGAATTCGAAGAGAAGCGCGAAATCAAAAAAACAAAAAGTCCTTAGGGTAGATTTGTCGCTGGCGCAGAAATTAAGTTTTACTGCTCTCATCCCGATAAATCCAGCAGAGAAACAAAACCAAACTCCAACAAGCAGTCACCGAAAGAATTACTTCTGACTCAAAGAGCAGACCTTCAAAACCAGCAAAAAGAGTTCCAAACGTAGTCAGACCTAACAAAAGGCAGCGCGCTAACACACCCACATTGCGATCCAAGCCTCGAGCTTTTTCTAGCTCACGCAACTGTTCTTCAAGCTTCTTTCTCTCTAATAGAACTGCGGGATCAGTCCTAAATCGCGAACGATTTAATTTTCCCCGAACTCTTAAGAGTCGCACCTCACACCAGTCAACACCAACAGGGAAAAGCAATTCGGAATGATCCAAAAACATTTTCCAAGACTTCGCTTCTTTGACTAAGCCTCGCGCTAGGCAATCCTCATATTGACGCTCTGTCTCGTCGAGGAGCTCCTTTATCTTTTGAGCATCCAACGTGAAGAGACCCATAAACTTCATCAGTAAACACCCTTAATCGAGAGCACCGAAAGGATGTCTCGGAAATAGCGGCGCACTCTTGTAAGAGGATGATTAGGGAATTGCACGTCGTGCTCAGGCGCGTCAGGTGAATAGTGGCCCTTGGCTGTACCGTGCTCAAAGCGCGTTGCTGACTCAGACAATTCGCGAATGGAAACACCAGAAGCAATGAAGCGATCCAAAACAATCGCTTCTCGAATGCCTGTGATTCCAGTCTCCATGCACATCAACTGCAGAGTAAAGAAACTATTGGTGAAGGGCAATATCAAACAACCCGAATAGACCATGCCGCTTGGAGCTTGATTCTGCTTCAGTATGTACCAAAGCGCAGGCACTCCAGCAGCACCAACAACATCAACAGACACCATAATCTGACCGGCTTGGTCAGCGATATCACGCACGGCTTTACGCACACCGACGTGGTCGTCTAAATCAATTCCTTCCAGAGCCTCGGGCTGATAAGTGAGCAAAAGCGTGCTGGCAAACTCGTCGCCCTCAGCGTCTCGCATCCATTGCCGCCGCTGACTATCGGCGTGCACAGCTGTCCAGCCTTCAAGGCGCAGATTAATTGCATCGAAGCCTAACTGCTCAGTGACCATACAAATCCCACTACTTTCTAATTTCAATTTCTAACAGCACTTTCTATTTTCACTCATATTCTCTTTACCCGCCGTTCAGTAGAAACTGCGCGAGTAATCAATTTTGCTTGCCCCAGTTGGTCGAAAACCTTGACTGAGCTATCGTTCTTAACCAGACCATCTCGTATCAAGGTGTAGCGGTTTAGCTCTTCGTCTTGATAGGCCTCCACCACTCTTTTCTCTTTCTTGCTCACAACTTTATGAACGGCCTGCACCTTAATCACAGCCGAATTCTTACCATCTAAAATCATTTCGTATTTCTTGACGCGGTGATAATCCACGGCAAAGCCGCGATCGACAGCACCAGCTGCGCCCAAAGGCACAATCATGAATACATTACCGCGCCGGTCTTTATAGCTGCCAAAGTAATCGGTAACACGAGCGGCCTGTTTGCCAATCGGCTTCAACTCTTTGCCGCTGGGCAATTCTTTGCGCGACAACTCATTGGATTCTGTGCGTTGCCACTGGCCAGCCAACCAAAACGGAACTTTAATCTGTAGCTTGCCTGGGCGCTTCACAGCGGTAGCTAAGGTGTTCTGCTCCGCCGCCTCTCGTAGCCGTTTTTTATACAGCGCTTGGCCCGGATCGATATGCGGAGTGCGCGAATACAAGAGCAAATTGCGCTGACGAGCCTGAGACTCAGTCTCAGTAAGTGTTTGAGTATGCTGACTGGTTGAGGTACTAACAACCGGATTGCTGACAGCAGGGTTATTGACCGCCGGGTTACTAACAGCCGGATTGCTCACAGCTGGGCTCGTGCTGCTACTAGCGCTCGACTTGCGATAAGGATTGACCAGGGCAGGTGGATTATTAGCAGGTATTGCCACAGTGGGAATTGCAGCGGCCGAAGCAGCGCCTTGAACAGCACCTACTCTTTCGCTCTCTGGCAGCGGCTCTAAAGACTCGCTATGAGTAATGCCACCAGATAATTTGAAAGAGTTTTTCTCTTGGCCCTGCTCTTGAGCATATCCCGGCAGCAACGCAATAGTGAGAGCCAGCAAGGCTCCTACAGTGAAAATTCTCGCCGGCATAAGAGTCTTAAACAGAAACGCCAGCCTTATCGCGAGCGCTATCAGCTCGACGCTGTTGCTCCAAAAGCACCATCAACACTGAGATATCAGCCGGGCTGACACCGCCGATGCGTGAAGCCTGACCTAAAGTCATTGGGCGAATCTTGTTCAGCTTCTCGCGCGCTTCTTTGGACAAATGGTCTGAAGCCAGATAGTTGAAATCAAGGGGAAGCTTGAAACCATCAAGCTTTTCAGTTTGAGCAATGAGCAAGCGCTGACGCTCAATATAGCCAGCATATTTGATGTCGGTCTCAACTTCCAAACCAAAAGCAAAGCCTTCTTCTGATGCAGGAGAGAGCGTGTTAATTACTGAGTATGGAACTTTAGGACGGCGCAGCAGCTCTTCTAAAGTAGCCGACTGCTTCATCGATTCATCGTAGGGCGCAAGGGCTTCTTCCCACTCTGGGTTGGGATGAATGCGCACTGATTTCACGCGTTTTTTCTCAGTTTCAATTGCTTCTTGCTTAGCGACAAAGAGCTGCCAACGATGATCGTCGACCATGCCCACTTCGCGACCAAGCGGAGTAAGGCGCATGTCAGCATTGTCTTGACGCAAGAGCAAACGATATTCAGAGCGAGAAGTCATCATACGGTAGGGCTCACCAATTTCTTTGGTGACCAGATCATCAATCAATGTGCCAGTATAACTAGATGAACGAGGTAAGATGAAGGCATCGCGCTCAAGTGCATAAAGAGCAGCATTGATACCAGCCATGATGCCCTGGGCGGCAGCTTCTTCATAGCCAGAAGTACCAAGAATCTGACCAGCAGCAAAGAATCCAGGCAAATCTTTAGCCATTAAAGCATGGTTGAATTGAATCGCAGGAAGATAGTCGTACTCCACCGCATAGGCTGGACGCACCATCGATGCATTTTCCAAACCAGGCAGCGAATGCACAATATCGTGCTGCACAGCCACAGGCAGACTGGTAGAGCAGCCCTGCAAGTAGACTTCATAGGTCGAGCGGCCTTCGGGTTCAAGGAATAGCGAATGGCTATCTTTGTCAGCGAAACGCACAACTTTATCTTCAATTGATGGGCAATAACGTGGCCCCACGCCATGAATCATGCCTGAATACATAGGCGACTGATGGAGATTGGCACGGATTAACTCGTGAGTTTTCTCATTAGTGCGAGTCTGATGACAAGGAATTTGTGGCAGCACAGGCCGCTTGTCGAGGAATGAGAAGAACTGCAACTGATCATCACCTGGCACAACAGGCAACTGCGAATAGTCAATGGTGCGACCATCAATGCGCGGAGGAGTGCCGGTTTTTAAGCGCCCAGTAGTGAAGCCCAGAGCACGCAAGAAAGCAGACAAGCCAACAGCAGGAAACTCACCGGCCCGACCGGCTGGCATAGTTTCTTTGCCAATCCAGATTGTGCCTTCGAGGAAAGTTCCAGCGCAAAGCACAGCAGACTTACAGGCAATTTGGTCGCCAAAAGCAAGCTCTATTCCTGAAACCTTGCCGTCTGTGAGCAGCAAGTTTTTCACCATACCCTGTCTCAAGGTGAGATTGGGCAAAGACTCCATGTACTCTTTCATCCAGGCGGAGTATTCGCGCTTGTCTGACTGAGCACGCAGAGACTGCACCGCAGGGCCGCGGCTAGAGTTGAGCATGCGAATTTGTAGGTAAGTAGCGTCGGTGGCAATGCCCATGACGCCGCCCAGAGCATCAACTTCGCGGGCAAGGTGAGTCTTACCAGGACCGCCAACGGCTGGGTTACAAGGCATAGCGCCGATTGTGTCGAGATTAACAGCTAATAGCAGGGTGCTCAAACCCATACGGGCGCTGGCATTTGCTGCTTCGCACCCGGCGTGTCCGCCGCCTATAACCACTACGTCGTATTGCATAGTCACTTTCTATATCTCTTACCAGATTGCTCATGATAACAAATCCTCTTGAAAAACATGGTAAAAGACCCCAGCTGGCGAAGCAATAGCGCAACATCGCAGCAATATCGGCTGCCATTATCTATAATCTGTTACATAGTTGGCCTGGAACAGGCCGGAATCTGAGGTCCAGTTAATCTATGTCCATTTCAGCCAAGTTGCTGCTGCTCGCCTCCCTTACGGTAGCAACACTTGCCTGGCCGACCTCTTCAGCTTTGGCAGAAACGGAAAAAGCAAAGCCATCAGCCGACATCGCCTCAGCCACCCAAGCGCCCAGCGATAAATCCAGCGATAAACCCAGCGAGAAGTCGAGCACTGAGGCAAGCGCAGGCCCCAGCGATAAACCAAGCGGTAATCCTAGTGACAAGCCCAGCGTTCCCGGTGAACCACCAGTATTGGACCCCAACAAATTCTTCGGCCATGCCAAATCTGGCTATGCTGCTGCTCAACTTTGCCCCGAGATTTGCGCCAAGCTCTTTTGCTACTGCGGCTGCGACATGACCGATGACCACGACAGCTTGCTCGATTGCTTCACTACCGATCACGGCGTCGATTGCCACATCTGCCAAGAAGAAGCGCTCATAGCCTTAAAAATGAAGCGCGAAGGCAAATCGATGAAGCAGATTCAGCAAGCCATCGACATCATGTTTGAGAAGGAATATCCTTTTGATGAACCAACTGCGGTGATTCAAAAGTATCGCAAAAACAGACTGTGGCAGCCCGGCACAGTGAAGACCCTGGACAAGCCCGGCTCTGCAGCAGCAAAGAGCAGCCCTACGTCAGCTGGCAATAGCGCTGGAACGGCAAGTCAAAGCGCAAGCGGTAAACCGGGAGCCACTTCCACGAAATCTGCGACTTCTTCTGGCAAGCCTATACTAGGCAAAAACGGCCAGCCTGTGGGCGCATGCTGCGCTGGTCATAGCAAAGAGAAGAAGTGAGGCCACTTTACCCTTCTTACTTTTGAGTCACCCCAACAGCCGCCAAAGGCTTGCACTTAGCAGGCTGAAGCGGCGAGAACCTAGCAGTAAAATGCCTGAGCAACGGCGGCTCACTGACAATGGTCATGCCCACAAGCGACTGGCTGCGCTCCTGCACTAGCTGACAGGCCTCAATCACATAGTCATAGTGGCTTTGTCCGTAAACTCTACGGGGCAGCGCTAAGCGCACCAATTCCTGCCTGGCTGGCTCCTGGCTGCCGTCGGCTTTAGTGTGACCAAACATAGCAGTGCCGATCTCACATGAGCGCAGCCCACATTCCAAATAAAGCTCACAGACCAATCTCTGCCCCGGTAGATAGCGCGGCTCAATAAGCGGCAGCATTTTCTTGGCGTCGATATAAACAGCGTGCATGCCCGAGGGCTCAACTACAGGAATTCCAGCAGCACTCAATCCACTGGCGAGATACTTCGCCGCAGCAAGTCGATAGCAGAGGTAATCCTCGTCCATTGCCTCTCGCAAACCAACAGCAATTGTCTCCAAATCGCGGCCGTTTAAGCCGCCATAGGTAGAAAAACCTTCCGTAATAATCAGCCTGTTTCTAACTGAATTGGCTAGCGCCTTATCTTTCAAGGCAATGAAGCCGCCCATATTCGCTAGTCCGTCTTTCTTAGCCGACATCATGCAACCATCGGCAAGGCCGAACATCTCCCGAGCAATGTAGCCAATCGACTTATCGGCATAAGCAGGTTCTCTCAGCTTGACCAGATAAGCATTCTCAGAGAACCTGGCGGCATCAATAAAGAGAGGCTTGCCGAACTGTCTGGCCAATTGACTGATTTCTCTAACGTTTTCAACTGAGACCGGCTGCCCACCAACAGCATTGTTGGTGACCGTAACCATGATAAAGGGAATCGATTCAGCTTTTGCTTTAAGCAGCGCCCTGAGCGCCTCGATATCCATATTGCCTTTGAAAGGAGAAATTGAAGAAAAATCTTTTGCTTCCTGGCAGGGCAAGTCAATTGCCTCACCACCGAGAAACTCAATGTTGGCTCTGGTTGTATCAAAGTGGGTGTTGCTTGGCACTATATGATTTGCTTTTACAAGCTCACCAAAAAGCAGTCGCTCGGCCGCTCTTCCCTGGTGAACCGGAATGACGATAGGGAAACCGAATATTTGTTGCACCGCCTCTTCAAAGCGAAAATAGCTGGAGCAGCCAGCATATGATTCGTCACCGCGCATAAGTGCAGCCCACTGCTCACTAGACATAGCAGAGGTGCCGCTATCGGTGAGAAAGTCAACCATTACATCTTCGGCTCTGATCTGAAAGAGGTTGTATCCGGCTTTCTTGAGTATCTCTTCTCGCTCTGAGCGGGTCGTAAACTTAATTGCTTCCACTACCTTGGTGCGAAAAGGCTCAATGATTGTCTTCACGAAAAAACCTCAGAAATAAGAGATGCAAGAGCTAAAACAAAGCAAAAAAAGACGCCCATCCTCCGAAATTCAAATCCTTAAGAGGATCATGCTTGGGGTGGGCGTCTTCGATGTATTTATAGTAACAAGCTAAGGCTGCCGCTCTATCATCCGCTGGGTGGATTGCCAAAGATCCTAAGGTGGATTCAAAAAGGTTACCAATCAGACTGCACTAGTTTTTCATATGCAAAGTCTTGCTGACATTATTAGCAGCCTGTACAACTGCAGCCCGACCTAAAATAGCAAGACAGAGGCTGTCCGGAAAGAAATCAGGGAAACCTGGATTTTTCAGAATCTCTTCTGCATGCCAAACCTTGCTTCCAATTCCAAAATCTCTTTGAAACATTGCTTTGGCACGAGTCACTCCTTCATCGAGCAGCTCACCACTCTTTTCATCGAAAATTCTGACCCAAATATAGTAGTAGGGAAAGCCAACACCAATTTGAATGGCATCCTTCTGCAAAAGTTCATAAGTGGTTCGAACTTTCCGCCCCAACCTCTCCGAAAAACAGGAATTGAGATCCCGAGTTAGGTATTTATCGAAAAGTTTCCCCGGTGGCGTATTTGCAATAATATCAGCGCGATGCGCTTCCTCAAACAGCTTGTTTATACGATCTTGCTGCTGCTGACTAGATTCTGGTATTGCTGTACCGTCTGCTAAGCATTTAACCGCTAGTGATCCTGAAAAGGTAATTACAATGAACCCTGCAAACAAAAGCTGAAGTAATTTCATATTTCTTCCTGCATGTAAGCCGTTTACATGAGAACATCTTAGACCGACCCATGTATCTCGATTGTCAAAACATTGGTCGATTCTCGTAAAACAATTGGACCAATACGGTTAAGACTATGGATTCAAACAAAAGCAATTCGAAAGCAAGTAAGCTCGCTGGCAAAGGGGCTGGTAAAGAGCCGAGCAAAGTGACTACAAAAGTGACTCTTAAGTCACCGACTCTTCCCTCTAAATCAACTACTCCACTCAGCAATCTTGACCTCGCTGACGACACCGAATATGGTGACTTTATCTTGAGTGGGCAAAGCCTGGTCGGCCAATCTTTTGAGCGGGTCACCATCGAACGTAGCCTATTCAAGCTCGTGCGCTGCTCTGCACTAAATCTTGCCAAATCGAAATTAGTGGATATTCGCTTCGAAACCTGCGACTTGTCTAACTCTGAATTTGAAGATGGCAAATTCACTCGCGTAGAAATGACTGACTGCAAGATCACGGGTATGCATGTCACAGATACAGATATCGGTGATCTACTGTTACAGAGCTGCACGGGCGAACTGGTTCAGTTTCACGATAGCGTTTTCAAACGGGTCGTGTTTCAAGGCTGCCAACTTCGTGGCGCCGATTTTCGCTACTGCAATTTGGAGGGCGCTGTTTTCAAAGACTGCGACCTACAAGAAGCTGAGTTCTACGAAGCTAAACTGGCTGGTGCCGACTTCCGCTCATCCAATATCATGGGCATTAAGGCTCATCCAGCAGATCTAAAAGGCGCCATAATTGATTCAGACCAAGCGGCAATGCTTGGCCGCCACTTCGCCACACTCTTGGGGATGGAAGTTAAGGAAGGCTAAAGAAACCCCAAATTACTTATTCGACCTGCGACTGTCGATACTGTTGCGGTACTCGGTCAGGCCATCAATGCGCTTCTGGCAGGCCTGATTAATCTCATCTTTTTCTCTCTCGAATTCTTTTTTCAGGCGGTCTACTCGCTCTTGATACTCGGCTCTGACCTGGGCTTGATACTCTTGTCTAAAATAGCCAGATCGCCTGCCTCTAGGGGCATTGGCAATCTGCTGCTGCATAGCCTTTTGTTCTTGCTCAAGGCGGTCATCGAGAGTGCGCTGCTTCACCTCAAGCTTGTCTTTGGCGTCCTTTTGCAAGCGCGCAGTTTCTTCTTGAACATATTCTTCACTGCTGTGATTGGTGCCTGCTGTAGGGCGGGGCAGGGCCGAGCCATTGCTTACACTATTGGTCGAACCGCTGGCCATCCGACGTTGTTCATAGATTTGCTCAAGCGCTTGATAGGCATTGACCGCTTCAGTAGAGCCTTTGCCACCGCGCAGGCAATATTTGTAGGCGGCTTCAGCCTCAGCTACCTGATTGAGCTTGATGCAAATATTGCCAAGCAAGTAGTGGGCTGTGAGGCTTTTGGGATGAGCTGCCAAAAGAGTGCGACAAAGCTTCTTTGCCTTCTCATATTGATTGTCAAAATACTGATCAAGAACGGCCTTGATTTGAGTTTCTTCATCAGCCGCCATGCATGGCAGGGCGGCCTGACTTATTAATAGCAGCGAGACAAGGACTGCAGCATTGAACTTAACTGCCACTCGGAATCTGACCGCAGCTCTGAATTTCAATTCGCCGGCGGCTCGGGCTCTCACACCCGCCCCGTTGGCAATTCTGAAAAGAATCCGATTAAGCATACACGCCTGAGACTAGAGCTACTTGTTACTAAATAGTCTACAGCGAAAATATATATTAGCTAGCGCAGTGTCCCTGTCTCTGACTTAAGCTCACACGGCTCTTCAAGTAAATAGCCGCTTCAGCTGGGCGAACCTCACCTGACATTATGCGCTTCAACATAGACACGCACAGGTCAACGGCTTCTTGCACGACCAGGCCAGCATCAACCAAAACCTCACCGAGCTTGCGATTCAAACTGAGGCTTACTTCTAGAGCATCAAAGAGTTCTGTTTCATTGATAAAACCAGCCTTAACCATCAGTTGGCCAAGTTTGCGAACACAGTCATTGCCAGCACCGCCCTCTTGCTGGTCAACGTAGGCGCCACCTTGATACAGGCGACGGCACTCATCAGCAGCCTTGGCAAAAGATAACTTACCCTCTCGATACTGCACCAAGAGCTCAATACAATAGCGATGGAAGGCTGGAGATATGCGGCGGCGCAGAAGTAAAAGCCGACCGCAGGTAATGTCAGCCTCAATGCTGGAGCGCATCACATAAGGAATTTCATTTTTAGTAAGCACACCAGCTTGGCCCAATAAATCGATGAGAATACTGGCTGGTCCTTCTGGCTGCTTTTCGGCATTGCCGACCACAATATGCTCAGCGCCCCAGGTCAGCTCTTGTATCACTTTTCGAGCGTCAGCCACGCCAAGACCACCGGACCGTGCTCGTCGTTGCACAGCTACATAACGGTCTACTTGCTGATCTTGCAATTGACCGGTTGATACCAATACGCGACCAAGGGGTAACTTGGAAGCAAAAGCGAGAGTGAGTGCGGCCTCCACAGCCTCTCTAGTAAGAATTCCGGCACCGATTAGTAACTCTCCTAGCCGTAAGCCGTCTGACATTGGTTTCTGAATGCGCAACATGATATGGCCTCGCGAAGATGTGAGGGCTCTCTAAAGCCAGTAATAATATTGATGGATAGTAAAGCGAACAAAAATGACACTACCGTGGCATTACCAGCGATACCGGCACAAATAAAAGTGCCGCAGCTAGTATTCCAAAGGGAATACCATTTAGTTCAGAAGAACCAGGTCTTAGAAATTTGGTCTTAGTAAAAAAAAGGATGCCGGAGACAAACTGCCTCAACGCAGAATGTAGCAATGTTCGCCACCGTTGTCAAGCACTTTTTATCTAGTGGTACAATCCTTGCCTATGGAATCTACCGAAGACATTGACGTAAAACAAGCCCCTGCCGCCGCCCCGGCCTCTAAGCGGCGCCGCTGGCTAGAGATAAGCGGGCTTGTCAGCGCTCTACTTATAGTCGGCCTCATTGCCATTTACCAAGAAGTAGAAAATCAACCTTACAAAATCTACAGCGATGCAAAAATGGTTCCCGCCACATCGGCTGCCATCGTATTTGGTGCAGGCATTGGTTCACGCGAATTCAAAGATCGCATTAGCACAGCAGCCACTTTGTACAAACTAGGAAAGGTAAAAAAGCTCCTTATGACCGGTGATAACGGTCAACTTAGTTACAACGAACCACAAGCCATGAAAGATGAGGCAATTCGCGATGGAGTTCCCGCAGCAGACATAACTTGTGATTACGCCGGATTTAGAACCTATGACAGCCTTTACCGCGCCAAAGAAATTTTCGAAGTGAAGCAAGCAGTACTGGTCACCCAGCGTTATCACTTACCCCGGGCCATGTTTCTCGCGCAAAAGCTGGGCCTCGAAGTAACTGGAGTAGATGCTGGCATACAGTCGTATGGCTCAATTCAATCTTGGTATGACTTCCGCGAAATACTTGCCGCTGAGACTGCCTGGCTTGATGTAATGACCGATCACAAGCCAAAGTTTCTAGGCAAGAAAGAACCATTGTTTCCCGAAGACGCCGTCACGCCTCGGCTTCAATAACTGCTATCTCGGCAACTGCTACTTTCGCTACAACCTCAAGATGCTTAATCTCAATAGACTTTATATTGACGCCCCACTCGCGAGTTTGCTTCTCAGCTAGCGCCTTCAGTCTTTTGTTAATTCCTTTTTGCTCAGTTTGCAAAGTCTGCAAATCATTCTGTGAAACGGCTGTTCGCAACGCCGTCTGCACCACAGCGCCGGTAGCACTGACATAGTCGTCAACCTTAGTGACAGCCTTGGCCACATCTCCGACCTGAAACATACAAACTGCCGAAATACTTACAGTCTCAAGCTCTAGGGTGGTAGCGCTAATCTCTGGCGTCTCCACAACTTTGACCCTAGTATCAACGGTCTCGGCTGTTTCAAAAATTGGCATAACCAAGTGCACGCCAGCACCTTTGGTAGCAACCACTTTACCAAAGCGGTAAATAACCAAACGGTTACTATCTTTAACGACTTTTATGCCTGAAAAAATCAGCATAACAATCAAAACTAGTATTCCGCCGATAATTTCCAAGCTCTCTCGTCCTCCAGAAGCGCCATGCAAACAATCGTATACCATCAAACGAAAAGCAATTGAACCGATAGACGCAGATCAGGATATTCCCTAGTTTGAAGTTTCTGATCGGCAGCTACCATGGTAGAGGGTTATTGTAGTGGGTTTGGGAATATCAAATTGCAGGAACCCAGCTTAATTGCTCAGAGCAGAAATCTGGAGATGCAAATGCCTCAGCCCGCGCAACTGTCTAAAGAGAAGAAGCCAGACAAGGGCAAGGCAGAGAGTAAATCTTTTGCGCCGAAGTATTTTGACCCCATCGAACACGGACAAGTCAAAAAACGCGGCTTGCTATTTTTGTTCTGCGGCGTAATTTTGCCGACCATCGCAATGTTGTTTGAGACAACTTTTCATTTTTGCGCCCACAATTTCTTTGATCCATTTCCCACGCCTAGTCACGTTGTCCTTTTCGGCTTAATTCCACTAAGCAACTTCTTGGTCTGGTTAGGCACAAGAAAAGACCTCTCAAACCACTATGCCTTCATGTCTCTGGCCAGCGGCATGGCCATGGGGGTGAGCTGTCTATACTCATTGATGTTTCTGCCGCTCACACCAATATCCTGTTTCTTCACTCTAGCTCTGGGTTTTGGTCTGCTGGGCTTGGCTCCACTCTTGTCAGTGCCCTGCAATTTGATTGCAGGAAAGACAGTTTGCCGCCTCGCCGACCGCAAAGGCACCTACTTCAATGCTCATCAGTTTGAGCACATGGGCCACATGATTATTCTTGTTATGGTGATTGCTATTGAGCTGCCATCGACTTTAACAAGAATCAACTTAGCCAAAGCCGCGGATAAAAACGTCATTGAATCAAGTGCGGGAGTAGACTGGTTAAGGCGCTACGGCAGCCAGGAAGTTTTGCTGCGCTCCTGCTACGAGCGCTCAGGCAAAGCTACAGATATTTTGGGATCGCTCTACGAAAGCGCGCACCACACTACAATTGACCAAAATAGAAAAGTATTCTTCAAGGTCACAGGCAAACCATACAACTCGGTTCCTATACCAAAAGCCGCGCGGGCGACCATTCAACATACTGGAGTAATCACAGACCCTGATAATCTCAATGCTGGGGTGGACGACGAATTTGATATCGATACCGATATAGCTGGTGAAGAAGTATGCGGAGTAGCCAGAGGGCTTTCAGCGTCTCAATCAGAAATTACAGGAAACATAGACCCTAATACTGCCTTGGCTAGCCTTAACTGGTCGATTGCCTTCACCAACGATTCGAAATTTGATCGCGAAGCCAGAGCAAAAATATTACTGCCACCACATGCAGTGACGACAAAAACCACACTAACAATCAACAATGTCGAACGGGACGCTACCATCATGGTGCGCAGCAAGGCGCGAGCTCGCTACAAAAAAGCGGTAATGGCAAAGAAAGACCCGCTGCTCGTCAGTACTTGCGGCAGTGACCAGATTTTAGTGCAGTGCTATCCAGTACGGCCGGGCCAGACTGTCAAGGTGAAGCTACAAATAGCTGCGCCTATGTCAATAACGAAAGACAAGCAGGCAAAATTGATGATGCCAGCATTTTTGGAACGCAATTTCCAAGTTGATACACCAGTAAAAGTCAATATTCAATCAAGCGAACCACTGGCAGCCGGCGGCTTAAAAGGCGATATCGACAACGCCAAACTAGCATGCTTTGGTGCAGTTGTCTCAGCCCCAAGAAATGCAACCAGCGAAGCAATTTCATACCAAGGCAAAGAGCTACCTGGGCAATTTAATATCACACGCAACCTGCGGCCAGCCGCCTATACCGGAATCAACAGCTTGCTTATAGTGATTGACGGCTCGGCCTCAATGCAACAGTCTTTCGCCCAAATTGCGGAGGCCTTAAAAGCCGTTCCCCCTTCAATGCAGGTGCAAATCAAGGTAGTCGGCGACACAACAACGGAACTCTATCCTGGTCTACAAGCGGGAGGCAGCGCTGCAGTTCTCACTGCCGCAGAAACTCTGAAGACAATGAAAGCCGAAGGCGGCCAAGACGATTCTGCAACACTAGATGACGCCCTGAGCTTAGCGGCCATGAGCAGCAAAATGTCAGTCTTGTGGATACATGCCGCTCAACCAGTAACATCAGAAAGCAGTGCCGGAATACAGGCAAGCCTGAAGCGCGCCGAGCGGCCACTTTTGTTTGACCTGCAGGTAATGGCTGCCCCCAACGAGCTTTTGAATGGTGTCAACAGCCAGAAGACACTAGTAAGAGTAGAGCGCGATGGTGATCTAAAAAGCGATCTAATCACTTTCTTCAATGCCTGCTCTGACGCCAGCACAAATCCCGAGCCTGAATATGCATTCAGCCAAGGTGCCGAGAAAAATCCACCTAGTGTCGATATAGCGACCACTGCTGAAAAATCAAATACTATTCCAGTCGATAAGCGGCTAGCTCAGATCTGGGCCAACGAAAGAATCGCCGAAGATCTGCGAAATCCGATGCTGGCACGCGGCTCCGAGCCCGGTGCACTGGCTCAAGCATTCCAAATTATCAGCCCGGTATCAAGCGCGATTGTCACCGAGCCAGAAGAAAAGACTTTGGCCACTATAGTCAAACCTAAGATTTCAGACCGTTTGCGCAAACCCATAGGTGAAATAAGGGCGTTTGGAAGAAAAATCTCTGAAGATCTCAGTGTTAGTCGACAGATAGATCTCAAATTCAAATCGGCAACCAGTCAACTAAATTCACTAAGCTCAGCAGCGTCGTCAGCTTCACCACCTGGAACCCAATTTAACTCAATGCCATCTAGCTACAGAGCGAAGGAAGGCAATGCTGAGTCGATGCGCGCCAGTGAAGAAACTAAGCAAATAGCGATGTCACCCATGAGCGGCACCAAGGACGCAGAAGCAGAGAAACGTCAATCCGACAGCCCCATTCTGCAAGGGGCAACAAATGGAGTTGTGGCACCGCTCGAAGGCTCTGCCTCTGGCGGAAGTGACAAGCTAGTGCAGGGTAAGAATCTCGGACTAGAAACGGCCCCCTACCACAATCAATTCGCAGCCCCTCCAAGCGTCGGTGGCGGAAAGGTCAATGAAGCTGACGATTCACAAGAGCCAGCACCCGATGCCAACGGCAACTTCATAGATGCTAACGGCGATACAGTAGACGCTGATGGCAAGCCCGTACCTGAAGCAGATACTTGGATGCTCCTCTCGCTGTTAGCGATGATGTTTGCTGGTAGCTGGTTCGCTAGCAAGAAGCGTAGGGCTCAAAACAGTTGAATTCTGAGCGCAGTAATCGACTGTCGTTAACAACTGGCAGCCAATCGGCTCTAGCACAAACTCTGATTCTATTAGCGACATTCTGGCCAGTCTGGATTTGGTACGGACAAAGAGTCGGTGATCAATCTGATGAGCCACTAGGCATAGTGGCATTGATTACATTGATATTTCTGCTAGCCCGGCAGCAGACGAAGAAAACCAATCAAATTCCCATTTCGTTGACGGCGATGGTAGTGTTTTACGGCATCTCCCTAGTACTGGCGCCAAAACTTATTAGTGCAGCCCTGGCTCTAACTGCCGTCGGCATTTGCCTACACAGCCTACTAAACTGCCGCCTTAACTGCGGGCATTGGAGCTTATTGTTGCTATCGCTGCCACTGGTAGCCTCACTCAATTTCTATCTTGGCTATCCTCTGCGACTAGTAGTAGCCCAATTCGCTGTATCGCTACTGAGCATCAACGGATTTCCGGTGAGCGCTGAAGGCACATCACTGCTGTGGCACAACCAACTGATAGAAATAGATGCGCCCTGTAGCGGCATTAAAATGCTCTGGGCAGCTCTCTATCTGGCAGCCGTGCAGCTTAGCTTGAGAAAATCTAGCCTTACACAAGCATTGCTATATCTCGTCTTTGCAGCCACAGCAGCAGTTCTAGCCAATGTCTTAAGAGTGACATCATTGTTTTATCTTGAAGCCGGAATCATTACAGCACCGGCAGCTCTTCCCCAATCAATAGCAGCCCACTTCGAAAGCGCTGTGCACACAGGAACCGGCATAACAGCATTTTTTCTGGTGGCCCTGATTCTCTACTTTGCCGACCAGCACTTTAACAAGATCATCATCAAAGACGACATTGCGGAACCGTTCCTGCATGCGTCTCCAACGAATGCAGTTGAAAATCAATCCAAAATAACAGCTCAAAAAGCAAGCAACAAATACTTCAACCACAAATACTTCTTTTTGGCCTGCGCCATTGCAGCCGTCACCCCCTTCTTCACGCAGCAAAAATCACAGGTCAAACAAGAAGAGCAATGGCCGACTACCTATGAAGGACAAAAACTAAGACCTTTACCGCTCACTGGCAGCGAACTAGAATTTGCCCGGAATTTCCCTGGTTCGATAGCTATGTTCCAGACAGACAAGCAGACAATCATCATCCGTAGGGTAAGGCACGCCACCAGACAATTGCATCCGGCAGCAGATTGCTATCGCGCTAGCGGCTTCAGAATCACCAATCTTCATCGTGAAACAGACGGGGCTGGGCGGGCATGGAATGTCTTACTAGCGCAGAAGAGCACACGCCGGTTGCAAGTACGTGAACGCATTTATGACGAGAACGGCCAAGACTATACAGATGTCTCGCAATGGTACTGGGCCGCACTTTGGGGCAAAAGCAAAGGACCATGGTGGTCAATTACAACAGTAACAGCGCTTAGAAATGAAGAGCATTTGAAATAACATCACTCAATCAGAACAGCGAATACTTTGATCTCATCCTGACCAAAGCCTTTGACTGTCAAGCTCCCAGCGTTAGACCTTGGCCTTGGGGCAGCGTGCAATCAATCACGCCCGCATTTGCGGCTATGCGCTTTACCGCATCGATACCGCATTCGGCTGACTGTTTCGTCGTGTAACCTTGTGACGCAGCAATTATTTCCCCTTTCTCAGCTTTCAGGTGGAAATAAAACTTGCTATCACTACCAATAAAAATCTCAAACTTATTCATAATTCTCACTATCATTGATTCTTTGCCCAGACGGAACACCGCTCGATTGGTTCCATTCCATTTGCCACGAGTAAACTCACAGGCAGCCGACACTACTGTCTTTCATTGCTGCAAAGGGAGCTGCAAAGTAAAGTGCAAAAAATGACCGTTAAAGAAAAGTTGTCTTCAACTATGATTAACTCCTTGCTGTACCCAAAGGCTTAAATTGCACAATAAGCGAAAAGAGGAATATTGCAGAAACCCTTCCTAAAACACGTCGATGAAACCACACTCAGAGATCTACAAGACCGACTAGAAGAAAATGGCAAGCTTTCTAGCAATTTTCTCTTCTTATTAGCTGGCTCGACAATGATTGCCACCTTCGGGCTTTTTCAAAACAGCCCAGCCGTAATTATCGGAGCGATGATTATCGCCCCTCTCATGCGCCCACTTGTTTGCATGTCGCTGGCGACTATCACAGCTGACACCAGGCAGATATTCAAAGCTTTGTTAACTCTAATAGTTGGAACCCTCGTTGGAATGGCAATCTCTACCTGCATGGCACTTTTTCTAAGAGCACTGGAACTAACGCCGGAAATCATAGGTAGAACTCATCCCACCCTACTAGACCTGGGGGTGGCGCTTGCGGCTGGAGCGGTAGGAGCATATTGCCAAACCAATGCAAAGCTTTCCGACACCCTTGCAGGGGTGGCAATTGCAGTAGCCCTGGTGCCACCGTTGAGCGTTGTAGGTATTGGGCTAGCGTTTGGTAGCCCGGAAGTCTCCTCCGGTGCAGCACTCTTATACGCTACCAATCTGGTTGGTATAACAATTGCAGGTGCGCTAGTTTTTCTAGTTAAGGGCTTCAGCCCCTTACAGCTCGCCAGGCGAGGACTGTCAATATCAGCGGGCTGTATTGCACTGCTGGTAGTCCCGCTAGCTTTTAGCATGAGAGAGCTTATTCTGGAAAATCAAATAAGTTCAAAAATTAGAACAGTACTGAAAGAGAAAACGGTGACGTTTCGCGAGGCTCAGCTGCGCGAGGTAAAAGTCCTTCGTTTCAAGGCACCCATGAGCGTCCAGGCTACGATTATAGGCTCGGGAGAAACAATTACCTCGAATCAAGTAAAACTCGTTCAAGAACTTCTAACCAAAGAAATCGGTAGTGCACTGCAATTCAAGTTGAGAATTATCCCAGCAACAGAAGTGACAGCCTTAGAGGTGTCGCCGACAGGCGAACAAAAGGTAATCACGCCACCAGAGGGAGAAGAGACGAGGGAATCGCGGCAGATCGAGTCGCCCATCCAACCAGAAACAAGATCAGGTCAACTCGATGGCAAGGAAGAAGGAACTTTACCGCCCCGTCCTAATGGCAAGGATACTCATTACCAAAGCGCTGCAGGCAGGTAAGATCAATATCATATTGGATTTTACAAGCAGAGCGGTAGACAGCGACAGCAAACCGCAAGAAAATAATACTAAACTCGGCGGATCCGGCCGGGCAAGCGCACTCAGCACTTTATTCTGGATGATCTAGGAAAATTTGCATGCATTTGACACTACAGCTCACAAACAGTTTCTTGTGTATTGATCGCACAAGGTCTGTGCATAAAATATGAGACTGTTACTCGCTGAAGACGACGAATTCTTTGCAAATGCCTTACGCCTGGGTTTGGAGTCAAAAGGTTACAACGTTGACGCCGTAAGAACTGGTACAGAAGCCTCTAGCGCCCTCAAACTATCGACCTATGACATACTCGTACTCGACTTGGGTTTACCCGAAATCGATGGCAGCCAGGTACTCAAAGAGTTAAGAGCTGACGGCAACCCAGTACCCGTTATTGTTATAACCGCACGAGACGCTGTTTCCGACCGAATTGCTGGCCTCGATTTAGGCGCCAACGATTACCTGACAAAGCCCTTCGATTTTGGCGAGCTAGAAGCGAGAATTAGAGCGTTATTGCGCAAAAATGTCTGGGGCAATCGCATGGAGATAGAACACGGGCCAATTAGATTTGTAATCAACACGAGAGAACTATTTATTAACGATGAGCTAGCCGAATTTACTCAACGAGAGGTAGCCGTCTTGGAATTGCTTCTTAAGCGAGCAGGAAAACTTGTGGGCAAGCGCCTTTTCGTAGAACACGTTGCTACATGGGAAGAAGAACCTAGCGAAAATGCAATTGAAATAGTTATTCACAGACTGCGTCGAAAACTAGAAGGCACAGAAGTAAAAATTAGGACAATACACGGCTTTGGCTATCTTTTGGAAAATTTTGAATGAGACGATCTATTCGCAAAAGATTAGTGCTGTGGTTATCCCTTCTGCTTGGATCAATCTGGCTAGTAAGTGCAATCGGCGGATACTGGCTAGCTGTCAAATTCGCCAATGATGCCTTTGATCGTGAACTAGTCAACTCCGCCGACTCAGTTGCAGCTAGAATTCGCATAAAGAACGAGAAAGTAGTTGTAGATTTACCACCGCCTGCTCAGGCGATTCTACGTCATGACAATATTGATCATTTCTATTACCAGGTTTTGAGTTCCAAAGGAGAGCGACTGTCTGGTGACGAGTGCCTTCCAAAGCCGTTACAGAGCGTTTCTAGCGAGCGACCGACCTTCAGAAATGCGCGTATTGGTAAAGACGAGGTACGCATTGCAGAACTCAATACCTCCGCAGAAGGTATGAATGAGGAAGTGAGAATCCAAGTTGCAGAGACTTTGCAAAGTCGCAGACAACTATCTCAGTCCATTTTAGTAACAATTATTTTGCCGCAACTACTTATGGCTATCCTAGGGGCAACAGCCGTTTGGTTTGGAATCAGCGTGGGCTTACAACCGTTAAAACAATTACAACTAGCTATTTCTGCACGTACCACTGGCGACCTTAGCACCATAGACGATACTATCTCACCCGAAGAGACATACCCACTAGTAAAGGCAATCAACGGACTGCTTGACATTTTGCGCGAAGATGCCAAAACCAAACAGCGCTTCCTCGCCAATGCCTCACATCAACTTAGAACCCCATTGGCCGGTCTAAAAACTTACTCTAGCCTGGGTATTAAAACGCAAACTCTAGACGAAATGCGAAATATGATGGAGCAAATTGACAAAGGTCTGGATAGAACGTCTCACCTAATCTCGCAGCTATTGGTTCTGGCACGAAACGATTCAGCGACAAGAACAATTGCCACGGACGAGATGATTGATCTCAATTTCGTGGCCTCAGACGTTGTAGAACAGCACATTAACCAGGCAATAAAAAAGAATATCGACATAGGTTTTGGGCCATCAAATCAACCGGCATTAATCACCGGCGACCGCGTGGGTATTCATGAGCTGGTCAGCAACCTTATCGACAACGCCATTAAATACACCCCAGCTGGAGGCAAAGTTATTGTCGGCTTAATGGTTTCGCAAGAAAGCGTAACTCTAGACGTGAGAGACACTGGCTGCGGAATTAAAGAGCAAGATAAAGAACGAATATTTGAACGCTTTTACCGAGCAGAAGGAGCCTCCCAAGACGGTTCTGGTCTTGGACTGGCGATTGTTGACGATGTCGCCAATCACCACAGCGCAAAAATAGAAGTTGAATCTGGATACAACAGCAAAGGCTCAACTTTTAGAGTTATATTCCCATCAGTGAGTTAACCACGCCAAGGGTTGAAGCCCTAAATCAAGTTGCAAAGTTCTTGTGGAAAGCTTTCCGCAAGAACTTTGATATAGCATGCTTCACTGGTGATTCTCACTGATATCGGTTTGGATTCGTCTCCTTCTTGTTATCTCTGCCCAAGACTCGGCAAGCGAGGATCGCCAATTAGTAACCATCAATTGCAAATACGCTATCTACTAGGAGAATACATGCGTCATTCAATAAACTTTCTGGCCGCGCTGATTCTGGTTGCGGTTGCTGCAACGGGCTGCTCCCAGCAGGACGCCGCTTCCACAAGTACTACAACATCTACAACTAGCGAAAGTACTGCAACAACCAGCACCGATACTTCGGCCAAATCAGAAGCCGATGCCGCAGCAACTGATGCTGAAGCAACAACTGAAGTAAAGACTGAAGAGACCAAAGAAACAAAGAAAAGTACTTCTAAAAAGGGCGAAAAGAAAGCCCACTAGTATTGATGTTTCTGATATTCTCAAGGTGCCGCTGATGCCAGCGGCACCTTATTTATTGTCACTTTTCTTCTTAAAAGTACGGTGCGCTACTAATGGTCAACATTTGGATAGAATTCGCCCTATGCGCTGGCATAATTATGTTTGCCGGAACCAAGCTCACTTTTCATGGAGATGTCATTGCCGATAAAACGGGCCTGGGTCGCAACTGGGTAGGACTTGTTCTCCTAGCAACCATAACCTCATTACCAGAATTGATCACCGGAGTTTCAGCAGTTACTTTTAACGACCTGCCAGACATGGCAGTCAGCGGCACCCTAGGAAGTTGCATGTTTAATATGCTGGTAATAGCAGGGCTAGATCTTCTCTCAAGAGAAAAGCCGGTATCACATATGGTGCATCAAGGCCACATGTTGTCTGCTGGTTTTGGCATTGTGCTAGTCAGCTTTGCTGCAATAGACATTCTATTTGGAAAGCACCTTCCAATTCTGACGACCCTAAACTCAATTGATCCGCTCAGTTTAATTTTTATAGTTGTCTATCTGCTCGCCATGAAGTTGATTTACTCATATGAGAAAACTCGCGTCAAAGAATTTGCTGGCGAGCTAGCCGAAGCAGAGCAGCCGGGAGCGACGCTGCGCAAATCAATTTTATTTTTTACTCTATACTCACTAATGATCGTGGTTGCGGCCTGCTATTTACCCGAAATTGGCGAAAAAATCGCAAAGACAACTGGCTGGGGAGAAAGCTTCATCGGCTCTTCTTTCATTGCCATTACTACTTCACTCCCTGAAATTACTGTATCAGTAGCTGCAGCTCGTATCGGCGCCTTCGACATGGCCGTGGCGAATCTATTAGGTAGCAATCTTTTCAATGTGGCCATCCTCGCGATCATTGACTTTTGCTACCTAAAAGCTCCACTGCTAAGATCTGTTTCTGAAATTAACGTTTTGACTGCATTGACGGCAGTAATTTCAATGGCAATAGTAGTAATTGGACTGACGTATAGATCAGAGAAAAAGCTACTGTTCCTGGCCGGGGATGCCCTAGCAATCCTAATAGTTTACATAATGGCCAACTATCTACTTTTCACTGTGCATTAAGTGCCAGTGCAAGCAAGCAAACCAATCGGAACAACAATAAACTATGCACGAGACCATCCATATTGATATTTTTGTTGTTCTCCTCATGGTCACTGCTACTGTAGCCATGTCGGTAAAGTGGATTAAACTACCGTATTCAATAGCTCTAGTTATTGTTGGTTTAGTAATTGGTCTTTGCCATCTTCTACCACCTATCGAATTAACACCAGACTTAATCTTGCTAATTTTTCTGCCCGCTGTTTTGTTTGAAGCCTCCTGGAATATTCAAATCTCAGAGCTGAAAGAAAGCTGGATGCCAATCACTGTGCTAGCGACTGTGGGTGTTGTAATCAACACTGTAATTGTTGCCTTCGGAATGCACTACTTAGCAAACGTAGCTCTGGGTCCTGCTTTTTTATTTGGCGCAATGATCGCTGCAACCGACCCTATTTCTGTTCTGGCATTATTCAGGAAACTAGGCATGGATAGCGGGCTAACGATGCTGCTAGAAGGCGAAAGCCTATTCAATGACGGCACGGCCGTAGTACTTTTCAAGCTAGTTCTCGCGATCGTTCTCACGGGAGCATCATTTTCAGTCGCCGGTACAGCTGGTAGCTTTCTAGTTGTCGTCCTCGGTGGTTGCGCGACTGGAGCCCTTCTTGGATATGCAGCTTCAAGAGTGACAAGATTGTTTGACGATCATTTACTAGAAATTACTCTAACAACAATTCTTGCCTACGGTTCATACCTTTTAGCAGAGCATCTTAAGGTATCAGCAGTATTAAGTGTCGTTGCAGCCGGTGTAGTCATCGGTAACTATGGAAGTCGCACCGGCATGTCAGCTGGCACGCGCATGGCCGTAAATTCTTTTTGGGAATACACTGCCTTTCTAGTCAATTCACTAATTTTTCTACTAATCGGACTGCAGATCAAATTTGACCTGTTAGTAAAATATGGGGTACAGATAGGAGTTGGCATACTATTAGTTTTGATTGCCCGCGTTGTGGTCGTTTATGGCTTGTGCCCGTTCATTGGCAAAAAGAGCCACAAAATACCATGGGAATGGCGCCACATGCTCTTCTGGGGGGCGCTGCGAGGGTCTGTCTGCATGGCGCTAGCGTTGAGCTTGCCTGACACTTTCGCCTACCGAGAGATGATAACAATCACTACGTTTGGCGTGGTGTTATTTACCCTTCTCATTCCAGGCCTAACTATCCAACCACTAGTTAAGCTATTAAAAATGAACTTAAAAGACCCACGGCGAGAGCAATACAGGCGATTGAAAGCCCAACTAATAGCGAAGAAGCGGGCCGTATCTTACCTAACTGAGCAGTTCACGACGGGAGCGGTTTCGGCAGCTTCTTTTGAAAGCCTAAACAATCGACTAGAGAAGGACCGTGATGCCATAGTCAAGAGAATCGAAGACTTACATCTTGAAGATTCATCTATAAAAGCAGTTGAAGAAGAAGCTCTCAAAAATAAGGTGGCTGACCTTGAAAGAGACTGCTTAAAGCAGCTAGTCAAAGAAGGTCTACTGACTGAAGACGGCATGCAGTTAATTGAACTAGAGTCTAACGCAGATGAATCTTGAAGACGAAAAATGCCATGATTGCGGTGAACCGTACGGCTTGACCAAGCTCTACAACAAGTAGTCAGATAAGCTCAGATTTGCTATCCTCTGCAGTCATGTATACATTAGGACACGGCGCATTACTCATAGTTGTATTTGTCTTATTGGCTCTAGCTGGCCAATGGCTGGTCAATCGCTCGATTAAACAAGAAGTTTTAGAGAAACATCATAGCGCTGGTGAAGCGATGATGGGAGTTGTAGGCACGCTCTTTGCGGTCTTACTCGGCTTCATGGTCGCTTCAGCCATGGATAAATATAACGATGCCCGCATGCACGACGAACAAGAAGCCAGTAACGTTGCCAGCGTTTTTCGCGTTGCTCGTGGCCTCTCAGATATAGACAGACCAAGAATTAGGCAATTGTGTCGCGAGTATGTTGACGACGTTATAAACAGCGAATGGCCAAAAATGGAACGCCGAGAAAAAATCAATCACGGCTGGGAAACCTATCAAAAACTTTGGGAATCAGTCGTCTCAACAGTACCAGAAAACGACAGACAGAGCAATTTGCAGCAGGGCTTAATTGCTTCGATGCAGAGCCTTGGCGAGCATAGACGTGCCCGGATATTGCTAGCACAAACCTCTATGCAACCAGCTCTCTGGGTCATAGTCGGCCTCGGTGCCGGTATTACAATATTCTTGAGCTATATTTTCGCCTCAGAATTTCCCAAGATTCAAGGCATGATGACGACACTCGTGGCCACTGCCATGGCTCTCAACATCTGGATGTTGTCGGCCTATAGCCACCCTTACAGCGGTGAGCTAAAGATTCAGCCAACCATGTTCTTACTCCTGAAAGATTCGATTCTTACAGTACCTGATACGCCGTCGCGCTATTTGCATGACGCGCCAGTAAGTAAGTAAGTAAGTAAGTAAGTAAGTAAGTAAATCAGATTCAAGTCAATCAGTATCTTTAGAAATACTTGAGTACTCAACAATCCGCTTGAAAGTAGAAAGTCCGGCCATACAAAAATCGGAAATAGTTGCATATACAACTTTTCCGATTTTTGATATCAGCCAACGCTAGCCCAAAAAGCGCTTTAAATACGGCGCCGTGCGACTGTTTTTCACTTCAGCCAATTGCTGTGGACTACCAGCACCTACTATTTGACCACCCTGATCACCAGCACCAGGGCCAATATCAATCACCCAATCGCTACCAGCTACCACACGCATCTCGTGCTCCACCACAA
>Ga0209480_10000039_pt1:0-2500 | contig 157363 bp, 127 predicted proteins | sample JI61114C2DNA_FD_187501 | JGI IMG/M metagenome (GOLD analysis project Ga0209480, IMG submission 187501) | Wastewater effluent complex algal communities from Wisconsin, to seasonally profile nutrient transformation and Carbon sequestration -... | ecosystem: Engineered > WWTP > Effluent >...
GCTCAGTATGTTGAATCAATGAAGAAATCAAATCAGGGAGTCAGTAATGACTCCCTTTTTGTTTTGGAGCGTCAGTAATGACTCCCTTTTTGTTTGGCAATTTTCTCTGACATTTTCGGCGCTGGTATTATCAGTGGTATCAGCCGTTAGTAGATTTCTCTTTAGCCACGTCTATAAATCTTGGCTTGCTTCAGAAGCATTCGGCCTAGCTCACATACTTCGACTCAAGTTCTTCAATGGTCGGCCTATTTGCGTACTCTTTATCGTTGTTGAAACAAATAAATGACAGACCGGCTATCCCAAGTGCCAGCAATATAAAAGCCAATAGAAATTCGCTTCCTGTCTCCCCGTGCAGGCCAGTCGACAGGCATGAGCGTGCTGGTGACTTGGGATCAAACCAAACTGTCACCGGTGATCCTTCGCTGTATTTGCTTTGAAATGATTTTGACTCATTCAGGTTGTCGAAAGTCGGATTGGGGAAGCCTATTACGTCCCCTCTGTAGTGATGACCCTTGTAGCTGTAACTGTAGGAGACGTGCGGTGTGTATGTGTCGATCTTTCTTTTCCCGCCGTTTCTGGTTCTTACTGTCGTATGAGATTCCTGTACTGTCACGACTTGCATTTTTCCTGTGACGCAGTACCAGTCTTTTGAGTTGACAGCCATGGTTCTGTTCGAATACCAGTGGTTACCAAACCAGGCGCTTCCTAGTATGCAGAGAATACAGAGCACTAAAGTGTTGAAGTTCATGGTTGAGGCAAAGTGTTTGGGGAGTTTGACTTAGCTATTTTGCCACGGCCTGTTGACAACCGCTGCTAAATTTAGATTGCTGTAATAAGTGCCGGATTTCCTTTTTCAATCAAGCAAAAGGAAACTTCGGGGGCGCGATGGCGGTAACGTGTCTAGCTGAAGATTTTCAGATGGCGGTGGTGCTTTCACCAGTGACTAGCTGATTGCTCGCATCTATATTGAATGCAGTCAAGTCAGGCTGTAGCTATGAATAAGTACATTCGATTTCTCGAGAAATATTTTTTGATCAGTGCACTTATAGCGCTCGTCCTTATGTGTATGCAGCAAGTTGTTTTCTCGTTTCTATGGAAAGAGTTTCGAATTAGTATTCTTGTTCCCTATTTCATTGACTTGGTTCTGCTGGTAGTCCTCAGTAAGTTGATGGCGCGAAAAGTTTTGCCTGGGCAAAGTCAATTGTGGCAGTATCTCTGCAGCACGTTTCCTTGGCTTTGGGCCATACGCAGTGCTGGCCAGCTAGTTCTCTGCGTTGCGCTTGTATACGGAAGCGTCTTCGTCTCTGGATTAGTTTGGCGATATGGAGGAATCGATAGTGCTTACTTTGCCAGTGCCTGTCGGCAGATGGAACTGGCTGAACGCATATTTCAGGTGACAAATGGCACTGGTGAACGGAGTTTTGCTGCCGAATCAGGTATTGGATATCGTCCACTGCCAGGTCAAAATCAGTTGAACTTTGAGTCCGAGAATATCGAATTGGATACTATAGTCGCAAGAGTTTATGGTTCTCAAAGTCGCACCATGGCTAATAGATACTTGTGTCACGCATACCGGGCTGTGGGTGCGTTTGAAAACTATAAAGTGGCGTCGAATTACTTTAAGAGTGCTCTGGGAATTTATCGAACGCACGATGATCCTGAGAAGTGTCTTGAGATTCTTCAGTTTCTTGCCTATGCCCAAGGTGAGAATGGCGAATTTGATGAATTGCGGGAGAATTTGAAGACGAGTTTAAAGATGCTTTTTCAAGCTAACCTAAGCCCTTCGGCAAAACGTAATTTCTCAACAGTGACTTATTGCGCAGCTGAATTCGGCATTGACGTTTCTCGGGAGAACTTGTGGCTTAGCCGGTTGCCGCTATCTGCAACAGCGCATGCTAAAGAGACTGACGTCTTTTCTCTTGATTACACCATTTTCTCCATACTTCTATTGATTCCCTTTATTCGAGCGCTGAGAAGACGCTTGCTTAAACGGGCTCGGTTCAAATGGGAATCAGCTTTGCAGCAAAGCGATTCAAGGTTGAGCTCTATTGAACAGCTAGACAGAGTTATTGTGCTCGAGTTGTTCCTCGGCAACCACACAAAAGCCGACGAATACAGCCGCAAGTCTTTAGAGCTGGCAACGTCCTGGAAGATTTGACCTTGCCGTTGATTGATTGATTGATTGATTGATTGATTGATTGAGATTTAGTTGCCTAGAGTGTTTGGCTGTCCGAAGAGAATTGAGCCGTCTGCATCGATAGTAATTTGCGTGCCATCTGCAATTCCTGTCACCAGGCCGGTTTCGTTGTTGGATGTTGAATTTGTGGCAGCGAAGATATTAGTAAATTGAATGAAATCGCTTGGTGTTTTCTTTGCTTTTACCGACACTGCAGCCTGCATCTGGGCAAAGACTTCGTTGAACACAGTGCTTGAATGTTGCTCTGCTGCTCGCGAGATTTCGGTGTGGCGTTCGAGTGACATAAAGCGTTCCTCTCAGTCC
>Ga0209480_10000039_pt1:7500-157363 | contig 157363 bp, 127 predicted proteins | sample JI61114C2DNA_FD_187501 | JGI IMG/M metagenome (GOLD analysis project Ga0209480, IMG submission 187501) | Wastewater effluent complex algal communities from Wisconsin, to seasonally profile nutrient transformation and Carbon sequestration -... | ecosystem: Engineered > WWTP >...
GTTTGCCGCAATCAAGCAGCCCTGAGAAAGTTGGCGCTAATATCGTCGCTGGCTCAGAGTTAGAGTTGCTGCGCAGCAAAGTTGCCTCACTGCTTAAAGAAGAGCAGAAGACCTCAAACGAAACCAATCAGTAGGCTTAGAGAGCGGCTTTGTCTAGAATGTTGTTTTGTTTTTTGATGGCGTTGCCAGCTTGATCAAAGGTAATGACTTCAACAGATATTTGCTCTTCTAGGCGGCCGCTCGTCTTGGTTTCTTTGCGCACCATTAACTGCGAAATTTGGTCGTAGATGTGAGTCTCTTCCAAGAATCTATCAGTTGGTGGATGATAGAGACGCTTGAAATACTTTAACAAGGCACCTGCTTCTGAAAAGTGGAAGTGCTCGGTTACACCGCGCTGGCCATCAGTCAGCCACTGAATTTGCTCGCGGTGATTCATTTTGCCTGATTTGGCATCGAACCAATGGTTGACTGAAAAGAGTGCTTTTCCGTCTGGCCCAAACTCAGTCTGGCCCTGAAAAGAATTGACCTGTCCCTGGGTTTCACGCACGACAGTGCGAACGAGAATGCCTTTGGGATTCATCACGAGCACAGACTCGATGGCCTGATCTTCGCTCAGGTAGCGCTTGTCTTTGGTTAGTATATTGCCGTCGGGCAGTGTATACGATTCAAAGATACTGTCTATGTCGCCGGTATCTGGGTGAAACCGAGTTTCTGAGCGGCCGTCGGCTGAACGCTTCACCATTTTTACGAGCTTGTCTTCGCTGGTGTAGACCTTCTCTAGGTAGTAGCCGATCTGTCTTTCGCTCTTATAGACGTGAAAGGTTGTGCGCAGCTCCCCTTCAATTTTGGAGCCGAGTTCGACTTCTTGAAAGCTAAGTTCAAGTGCGGGATCATCGCAGTATTGATTGTGTGGTAACTCTGGGTTCATGTCTGGGATTCCTGGAAAAGAAAGGCATGCGAAGCATGTGGGGCCGTTGACTCTAAATAGAGCGAATTAATCTATTAGTTAGGTACTTTTAGGCATAATCCTCGGCTATGCCAGACTAAGCCTAATCCCGGGGATTGTCAAGAGGTTTTTAATCTTCCCTTCAGAGTTAATCTAAGCCAGCTTCTGGCCGTTGCCTCTCAAGCAACCGTTAACCCAGGGCAAGGCCGCCTGTAGCGGTTTCTTTGTATTTTTGGTTCATATCAAGGCCGGTCTGCTTCATCACTTCAAGTGAGCGGTCAAGGCTGATGAGATGGGTGCCGTCGCAGGCCAGGGCAAGCTCGGCTGCATTGAGTGCTTTGACTGCTCCCATGGCGTTACGTTCGATGCAGGGGACCTGCACTAGGCCCTTAATTGGGTCACAGGTCATACCGAGATGGTGTTCTATGCCTATTTCAGCCGCCTGCTCAATTTGGTCGGCGCTGCCTCCGAGCATGGCGACGGCTCCGGCGGCGGCCATAGCGCAGGATGTACCAACCTCACCCTGGCAGCCTACTTCGGCACCAGATATGGAGGCGTGCACTTTGACTAGAGCACCAACGACCGATGCTACGATCAGCCCGTTTTGAAGGGTCTCTTGGCTCAGTTTATGCGATTCTTGTAGGGTTCTGAAAACGGCTGGTATCAACCCTGAAGAGCCGTTTGTCGGTGCTGTTACCACTCGGCCGCCGGCGGCATTTTCTTCGTTTACGGCAATGGCATAAACCGAGGGTTTGAGCCCCGCTGGCGAAGAGTAAACCGTCACTTTGGTCCCGGCGAGCATCTGCTCGTGCAGCGCCTTTGCTCTGCGTTTGACATTGAGGCCACCTGGCAAAATTCCTTCGGTGGAAAGGCCACGCTCTATGCATGAATCGAAAACCGCCAGAATTTTGCTCAATTCTTCTCGTAATTTATGCTCGGACAATCCGCACACTTTCTGGTTCTCAACCACAATTTGCCACGGTGCCATTTTATGTTTGTTGCACTGGTCTACAAATTCTTTGCCGGAATTATAGGGGTAAGGCAGGTCATAAATCGTAGTGCTAGAACCAGCAGGCTGGCGCTCCCAGGTAATTGCGTCAACCGGTTCGACGAAGCCGCCGCCCACTGATAGTATGATTAGCTCTTTGATTGTGTTCTCGCCTTCTTTGAGCAAGAAACGCATAGTGTTTGGATGGGGCAATGGTTTGCCGTCCATTGTCCAGGCTGCCCAGACTAAATCTTCATCTGGATGAAAGCGCACTTTAACTTTGTCGCCAATTTCAGCAAAAGGCAAAATTGGATTTTTTTTCAATTTTTCAGTGGCCGACCAAATTTCATCTGGCATAGATTCTTTAGGGCTGTAGCCCCAAAGTCCGCCGCAAACGGCCCCATCGGTCTGGTGGCCAGAGCCAGTGGCAGAAAGGCTGCCATAAAGTTCAACTTTAATCGTGTATTGATGAGCGCTTTTCGCTGGTAACTTGACCAGCAATTCGGAGACAATCTTACGAAACTCGAGGGCTGCCACCATGGGCCCGACAGTGTGGGAGCTGGATGGTCCAACACCAATCTTGAACATATCAAGGGGGCTGATGTGATCGGCACGTACTGGATTCATTGCTTACACTCGAATGTTAGTATGACCGCCGATTCTACAACGTTTTATCTAGCGATCATGTGCTATATATCAAGGCTAAAATTCTTAAAACGAGAGCTTTATGTTGACTCTAACTAAACCCGGAATCGACGACTACGCTGAGTCGAAAACTGAGCCTACGAGCGCACTTTTGGCCGAGCTCGTGCGTGATACCCATGAAAATATGGATTATCCTCAGATGTTGACAGGACGGCTTGAGGGAAGATTTCTCAAGTTGATGGTACAGATTGCCGCGGCTAAGTCTGTTTTGGAAATTGGTATGTTTACCGGTTATTCCGCTCTTTCGATGGCTGAGGGTTTGGCCAAAGGCGGTAAGGTAACCACTCTTGAGATTGATGAAAAGTGTATTGCCTTTGCCAAGAGATATTTTGAGCGTAGCGAGCACGGCTCTAAAATTGAAGTGATTCAAGGACCTGCTCTCGATTCGCTAGCGAAGTTGTCTGGACCTTTTGACTTTGTCTTTATCGACGCCGACAAGCCAAATTACAAAAATTACTATGAGGCGGTCTTGCCCAAACTCAAGGTTGGTGGGGTCATACTCGTCGACAATGTGCTTTGGAGCGGAACAGTTCTAGAGCCAAGCAAGGCCGATCAATCTGGCCAAGCAATTATCGAGTTCAATGATTTTATTGCCACAGACGATCGCGTTGATCGTGTATTGCTAACACTGCGTGACGGTGTTTTCATGCTGCGTAAACGCTAAAAAAGGAGAGAAGAAGAATGACGGCTAAAGTGGAAACTTTCACACGCACACCAGTGCTTGAGACTCTGAAAAAAGAGAACATCGGTAAGCGTGTCAGACTCTGCGGTTGGGTGCGCACGCGGCGTGACTCTAAAGGTGGATTTTCATTTTTAGCCATTAATGACGGTTCGACCTTTGATAATGTTCAAGTCTTGGCTGAGAACAAGCTAGAAAATTACGAAACCGATGTGCTCAAGCTAGGCATTGGCAGCTCCGTTGAGATTATTGGCGAAGTTGTCGAATCACCGGGCAAAGAGCAAAGCACTGAAATTAAAGCCGAATCTGTGAAAGTATTTGGCTTCGCTGATCCGGCTACTTATCCCTTGCAGAAAAAGGGAACCTCTTATGAGTTTTTGCGCACCATCGCTCACTTGCGTCCGCGCACTAACACCTTTGGTGCAGTGGCTCGGGTGCGCAATGAAATTTGTACTTCTATCCACAAGTTTTTCCAGGATCGTAAATTCGTGTACGTTCACACGCCGATTATCACAGGCAGTGACTGCGAAGGTGCTGGTCAGATGTTCAAGGTCACGACTCTAGATCTCGATCATGTTCCACGCAAAGACGATGGCACCGTTGATTATGAGCAAGACTTTTTCGGTAAACCGACGAGCTTGACTGTTAGCGGTCAGCTCGAAGGCGAAATTTATGCCACTGCCTTGAGCAACATTTACACTTTCGGTCCAACTTTTAGAGCCGAGAATTCCAATACTTCAAGACACTTGTCTGAGTTCTGGATGGTCGAGCCTGAAATGGCATTCTGCGACTTAGAAGGCAATATGAATTGTGCTGAGGAGTTTCTCAAAACCATTTTTAACGATGTACTCACTAACTGCGGAACTGACATGAAGTTCTTCAACGAGCGCATCGATAAAACAACAATCGAGACTCTCACTCATATCGTAAACAGCGATTTCGCTCGGGTTACCTATACTGAAGCCGTTGATATTCTGCTCAAGAGCGGGGAGAGTTTTGAGTTTCCTGTCTCGTGGGGAATTGACCTGCAGTCAGAGCATGAGCGCTATTTGGCCGAGAAAAAATTCAAGAAACCAGTAATTGTTTCTGATTATCCGAAGGGTATTAAAGCCTTCTATATGCGCATGAATGAAGACAATAAAACCGTGCGGGCAATGGATGTGCTGGTACCCAAAGTCGGCGAAATCATTGGTGGCAGTCAGAGAGAAGAGCGCCTAGATGTTCTTGAACAGCGCATGCTTGATAGCGGCTTGCATCCTGAAGAATACTGGTGGTATCTCGATTTGCGTCGCTTTGGCACAGTACCCCATGCTGGATTTGGTCTGGGTCTTGAGCGCACAGTGCAGTTTGTTACCGGTATGGCTAACATTCGAGATGTTATTCCTTTCCCACGTGCACCAAAAACTGCTGACTTCTAAAGCGAGCTAACCAATGAAATTTCAAGTAACTCCATCGATTATGGCTTGGGTGGCTGCCGCCTGCCTTGCTTGCGGTTATGCCGCGCCTGCCTTCAGTCAAGCTGGCACCAGTGAAAATAAGCCGGTGATAGGTATTAATCTTGATTTGAATACTGAGGGAAGCAAGTACTCTATTTCGGCGCGCTATTTAGATGCTATCGCCAAAGCTGGTGGTATAGCTTTGCTTGTGCCGCCTATGAGTGCTGCCGAGCTGGCACAGGTGCTACCGATTTTAGATGGCATGTTGATGATTGGTGGTGATGATTACCCGCCTTCTTCTTACGGTCAGAAGACGGAAGCGAAAACTTCTATCATGGCGCCGACTCGCTCTCAATTTGACATGCTTGTGGTGCGCTCAGTGTTGGCCCAGCCGCCCATGCCATACCTGGGCATTTGCGCTGGCTCGCAGGTTTTGAATATTGGCTCAGGTGGGGAATTGATTCAAGATATTCCTACGGCTAAGCCAGAGTCGAAAGTTGCTCATTCAGGCAAGAACGGCTGGCAGGGTAATGCTGCTGGTAGTCACGTTGTTACTTTGAACAGCGCTAGTAAGCTGGCGACTGTATATTCAGGAAAACCACTAGCGTTTGCTGTACCCACTTCGCACCACCAGTGTGTTTCGAAGCTGGGAAAAGACTTGCAGATTGCTGCCACTACCGATGATGGCGTAACTGAGGCGATTGAGCTGCCTGGTGATCGCTTCGTAGTGGGTGTGCAATGGCACCCTGAACGTGATTTCGAAAACAACAGTGTTTTGTTTGCTGAGTTGATTAAGCAAGCAAGGGCATATCGAGTCCTTAAGGGGACAGCCACCCTAAAAAGTGTGGCTGTCGGCAACTGAATATAGGCAAGTGAATATCGGAAACGAAAAAAAGAAGTAGGCGTTGCACTACTTCTTTTTTTCAGAAATATTAATCGACGCTATTAACCTGGTGTTGAAAATTAGTTCTCTTGCGGTGGTGGCGGCGGCGGTTGCGGAGTTTCCTGCGGCGGAGGTGGCGGTTGCGACTTTTTATTGGCGTCGTTAATAGACTGTATAACTGCGTTCTCGTTTGCTGCTATCTCTGCGGGCGATCCACCTTTTCCGCCAGCCCAAACCTTATTGGTGCAACCAATTAGCGCGGCTGTTAGCAGGGTTAGTGTAGTAAGCGTCTTAATTAACTTATTCAAAACGCCTCACGCATCTTTGAAGAGTAACAGTAGTAAGCGAATATAACTTGTGACACACTATCAGGGATATGGTCACAAGACAATCTTGGCAACGCTTTCTTTCTGCTAAGTCTTGTCAATTTAGCTCTTAAGGTTTGCTGGCAGGAGCCTTGGATTTGTTGTAAAAGCCACGACAGCCTAGGTGGGAATGTAAGGTATAAATAAGCAATGTTTATTTCGCCATGGTGATTAATGCAAGAGGACCGCAACGAGGCTGAGTTTCCCTCAATTGCTTCATCCTTGCGCCCGACGGTAGGCGAAAGTACTGCAATTAAAGATCCAAATCTTGGCACTGTGGTTGATGGTCGCTATCAGCTGTTAGAGAACGTTGGCAGCGGGGGAAGCAGCACTGTCTATCGTGCTCGCGATAGCAAATCCAATCGTATTATGGCTCTCAAGCTGCTACACAACCACTTCGTCACCGATCAGTTGATAGTAGATCGCTTCAAGCGTGAGGCTGAAACGAGTAATCTTTTGCGCCATCCTAATGTGGTTGAGGTTGAGTCTTGGGCCATCAGCGCCAGCGGTCAAGTCTATATGACCGAAGAGTTTGTGGAAGGAATTAGCCTGCAAGATGCTATTGCCGAGAGTGGCTGGTTGTCGGTTGAGCTTGCTTTGGGAATTGCCGCGCAGGTCGCTTCTGGGCTGGTTGCTGCCCATGAGATGGGAGTGGTGCACTGTGATTTGAAGCCTGGCAATATCATGTTGACCCGTTCTCCGGAAGGCATGCTTATGGTCAAAGTTCTCGATTTTGGCATCGCTAAAATTATGCCTCTGAGTGGCGATACTGTGCTGCGTCTAACTCAAAGTGGAACCATGCAAGGTAGCTTGCTTTACATGAGCCCAGAGCAGTGTCTTGATGAAGATCTTGATGGGCGCTCTGATGTATATTCGCTGGCTTGTGTGATCTATGAAGCGCTGACTGGTAAATCACCACTTTGCGCGCGCACTGCATTTGAAACTATGAATCGTCATCTTACTGCTATGCCAGCTCCTCTTGCATCTGTGCGGGCCGATTTGCGCTGGCCTGACAAACTAGAAGCTACTCTATCGCGTGCTTACGCCAAGAAGCCGAAAGATCGCTATCAGTCTATGGCTGAATTTCAATCTGCATTGAAAAAAGTAATTGACCTACCCATTGAAATTGAGTGGCCCGAGCGGTGGACGGCTAGGTCTGAGCGCATTGAGGCCGATCTTAAAATAGTTGAGATTGTTGCAGCCCCAATAGTTTCGACCGCAGTCGTTTCGGAAGCGACCGTTGCCCCGACAGAGTTCGTTGTTCTTCCCCCTGCAATAGAGCCAAAGCAAGCATTGGAGCTGCTGCTTGCCGATCTTGCCATTATTCCGCAGCGTTTGGTGCGTGTTGGGCAGCTCTTGATGATAACAGCACTATTCTTTCTCTTAGCTTTTATGGCATCGCAGCCAGATAGCACTTATAGCTCGGGATGGTTTTTGCTCGCTGCTTTGATAGGTATTGGTATCTCGTCTCGTGACTGGAATCGTTATCTAGACTCATTAGATACCTACCTGTTGAAGAGAGTTAAGTTAAGTAGTGCAGCTGCAGTGGTTAAGCAATTGGAGCCCCATTCAATTAGCGTTTTGGATGTTGTTAGACTGAAGACGAATTTCTACCGGGCAACCATCGAAGTTGCCGTTTCTAATGGGAAGCTAGAACGCCAGGATGTGTTAATAAGGAGTGTCACTTTTGGCGGAGTTTGGAAGGCGGCTATGGCTGCACCACTGCGAGAGGCAATGGCAAAATTACAGGTTTTGCCGGCAGAAGTAGCCGCACCTAATTCGAAGTTGCAATACCCGCTCACTGGCTATCTATTCTGCACCAGTGACGGTGACAAAATAGCGATATCGATACACAATGCAGTTGGCTGGATTTGTAACGCTTGAAGTAAGAACTCAAACTGCTCTAGTCTTCTCTAGTTTTCTGCTGTTATTTCGTCGCAGCAAGCTCTGTAAGAGCCCACATGCCGTTTTGATTGAAGAACCAGCTGTCTTCTTCATAGCCAGACTGATAGCAGGTTGCTTCGTAGGTTTGATTGCGAATAGTCGATTTGTACTCAAATGGTTTATCACTTGGTGGCAATTCGTTGACCAGGCAATACTCAAGAAACTCGGCTAGCAGTGTGGCTCCGTCTTCATCGCTGAGATCAAGTTCGAGTGAGACATCAGGCAGACCAAGACCGTGCATACCGCAAGAGAAAATTTGTCCTTCGCCGCCAATACGTTGCACGTAGGCTTCGATGTAGGCGGCTAGACCCTGTTCTTCGCTCAGCTCGGCCCAAGCTTCTGCGGTGTGGGTAAGACCGGCGGTCGCAATGTAGACACACTCGCCTTTTAGCTCAGTGAGCAGAATCGACACTGTCTTTAGCATGTCTGAAGCTAGCTCAATTTGATCTTCAGCTGCGCTTGCAACTTCGGCATTTGGTCCTGAGATATAGAGTAAGTGGCTGTGGTTTTTGATAGCTTCTGTGTGATTGGCGCTAAGGCGACCAACGCCGCATGAAAGCAAGGTTTCAGAAAGCTCGCTGTCGCGATCCTTGATGTCGATATCGTAGATCACTGCCTGACTTTCTTTGTTGATCAGAGTGATACCATTGCTCGAATTTTGTGAGTCGACCTTAGTCAAAAGATCTAAAATCTCTTCAGTGCTTTGATAGTTCAGGGGGATTATAACCAGCAGCTCTTGGGTGATGTCTGCCAGGTCTTCACCTAACGAACTCAAGTCGAAACCACTGGTTGTGAGAGGGAGTGACTGCTCTGATACTTCACCGATGGCATCAAGGGTGGTTTTGAACTGTTCCAATCTCTGCTCAAATTCTGGCCCACCATCAAGGTTTGGCAGTCTTTCTTCTAGTAAAACGATTTCTTCTAAGGCTTGATCAAATTTACCAAGTGCCACCAAAACTTCTACTTTTGAAAAATAAGCATCAGGAATTGGATACTCTTTTATTGAGCTGTCGAAGATTGTCAGAGCCTGCCTTAAGTCACCGTTGTGGGCTGCTGCTAGGCCCTGCTGCAGCATATCTTTAGCTCTTTCTTTAGCAAGCTCTGGTTGCGGCGAAGGCTTAGACATGGTGAACTCCGTAGTTTTTGGAAAGAAATATCGAGGAAAGAGTTGGCAATTCTAGACACTTTATGCAAAGCGTTTCATGTCTTTATCTGGATGTTGGAAGAACAAAACTGCCATTGAGCCAGTCAGGGTGAAGAAAATCAAGATAAAGAAAGCAGAGTTGAAGTTGTGGGTTATGTATGAGAGTTTGCCCGTGAGATAAGGGGCCAGTACGCCGGCAAAGCCAAGGTAGCAGTCCATTAAACCCAGGCTAGTTGCTGCTTTGTCTTTAGCTAAGTCGCAGTTGATGGCGTAGAACGCTGCGTTTGGCATGAGGCCAAAACCAAGACCAAGAGAGTACATTACCAGGGCGGTTTCTAAACTCGGATTGAACATCAAAGGGATGAAGCAGAGTCCGGAGAGTAGCTGACAGATCCACATCATATGACTGCGAGCAACCCGCATACTGCCTGTTTTCTTCCAGAGATAGTCTGAGAGAAATCCAGCAGAAAAAAGCATTACAGCGGCAGTGAGCCAGGGGGCAACCAGAAGCTCGCCCACGTGTTTCAAGTGAAGGTGATAAGTCTGCTCCATATAACCTGGTAGCCAGGTGACAGAGAAGAAGAGCAAATAACCAAAGCCAAAGAAGGCAAAGTTATTGGCAATCAGCGATGGATTGGTGAAGAGAAATTTCCAGGTCGTTTTGCCAAGAGAGATATCGTGAGCTTTCATTTCAGCCATTTTTCGCTCACGGTTCAGCGGTTGACCTTCGCGAATGATTTTTAGCTCAGCGTCGTTGACGAATTTTGAATGTTCTGGATAGTCGCGGTAAATGAACCACCAGATTACGGCCCAGACTATGCCAGCGCTACCGAGAATGGCAAACATGGCTTTCCAGCCAAAGCTGGCAATTAAGCTGGTGATCAGTGGGGCGCCGATGACGCCGGCCATCGGCACAGCGCAGAGCCCCATGGCGGTTGACCGGGCCCGTTCAGTCGAGGGCAGCCAATCGGCTACAACTCTTGTCAGGGCCGGGAAGTGAGGTCCCTCGGTAATTCCCAGCATGACTCTAACGGTGAAGAAAATCGGATAGCTAGAGCATATACCCATCAAGGCTGTGCAGGCTGACCACAAGACGGCCGCTCCTGACCAAACACTGCGAGCACCCCATTTGTCGACCAGTATTCCACCACCCAGAGTCATTAAGGCGTATCCGACGGCAAAGGCAGCGGCTATGGCGCCAAATTGTTCGTTGTTAAAACCAAATTCAGCCTTGATCGGCCCGATGGCATAGGCCATGGCTGAGCGGTCCAGGTAGTTTATGAGGGTGATGAGAAAGCCAAAACCTATAATTACCCAGCGATAATTGCTTGCTTTGGTCTGTGTCTCAATGGCTTGTGGGGGCACAGCATTCTCTGAAGCTCTCATGACTTTTCCTGGGGCAAAATGGGAATCTATAGTTTAACGGCCTAGCTTAATATAAAATCTCGGAAAAATTCTTTCCGATCTTTGAACTTTTTGCTGGCTCGGTACGTATATAGTCTCGTATCGCTATTTAATAGTTACCGGAGCGTTGTTATGACTTTAAATCTAAAGAGATCCAGATTACTCAGCATTGCCGTTGCATTTGTGGCGCCTCTGGCTCTTGGCAGTCTTCCTGCGCAAGCCCAAGATGGCAGTCCTTCTATGGAGATGCCTCCTCCCATGGCTATGCCAGCACCTGGCGGACCTGGCGAAGAGGGACCAGCCCCAGGGCCAATCAATTTTGCCATGGCATTGCCAGCCGGTGCTTCGATGGAGGCCATGCCAGATGCCGGCATGATGGACATGGGTGCTCGTTTTCTTAAGGGCGACGTGGCCGTTACTGATGACCAGTACGAGAAGCTATATCAGCTGCGGGGCGACTTTATGGATAAGTTCGCACCCAAGATGCTTGAAGTTATGACGCTGAAGCGCCATCTCAAGGACGTTTTGACCAGTGCCGATATTGATAGCTCTAAGGCCAATGATTTGAAGAAGCAGATGGCTTCAGCGGTTCAAGATCTCGCCAACATGAAAATCGATAACGAAATAGCGACGATGAAGGTCTATACACCAGAGCAGCGCAAGCATTTGCGCTTGGCGATGATGAAGTGCCCTGGTATGAGCGGCTGGGGTCATGGCATGTCAGGTGGGGGGATGGGATGTCCTGCCGGTGGTATGCGCGGCCATGGTCGTTCTATGGGTGGCCATCATAAATCGATGGGTGAACATAAGCACGGCGGCTGGAAAGACAAAGGCGGTCCAGAGAGCGCTCACTAATTTGGCGCTAGGCGGTAAACAAGCTTAACTAAGGGATGACATAGCTCCGTTTATGGGAATATCCCTTAGTTGAGAGCGGGTACTCGGGCCTGCTGGCAAGAGAGTACAATTTTAACGAGATTAAAATGTAGATATTCATAGAAATGAGACTGACTGATGGATAGTAAAAAAATCTCTCTTGCCTCCCTGTTTGCCATCGTTGTGGCTACTGCTGGTTGCCAGCTGGCTTTCGCTCTAGATGCCACTGGTGAGAATGTCGAAGAAGCTGTGCGTAAGGCTCAAGTTATCAAAAAAGACTATCCTGTGCATGCTGTAATCTCAGGTCGTGAAGCGACTATTCTCACTCGCCGCCATCCTAAGGCCACTGATGATGATTTGCGAATCGATTCGGTTTTGATTACTAAGTCTGTGCTTGATAGATTCGATTCTATTGGCACTGTTCAAGTAATTTTTCGCGATGAAGATTCGAGTAGCGGCAAAAGTGTTGAAGTCACAGCTGGTGACATTAAAACCTATGCTAATGGTTCAATTGACCCGAGAAAGTTTTTAGCGACTATCGCTGTCACCACTGTTGGTGGCGATGATGAAGCAGCAAAGAGTAAGTTGTCGGCAGAAGAGCGAAAGTTATCTGTTTCAGCTGGCCCATGCGAAGATGAGCGCTTGCTCTTGATGGATAGAATCAACTCTCTAAGGCGTAAGGGAACTGGTGTGGCACCTTTTGAGTCAATGTTCGCTCAACTAGAGGCACAGGCAAAAAGTGGTCAGACCGCAGCAGTCAAGGAGTCATTGCAAAAATTAGGCGAGAAACTGGCTGTGCAAGAAGACTTAGTTCGGCAGGCTAGTCGCACTGGTTCCGGCCGTGGCATTACTGTTGTTTCTTCCAGCAAGACTTTCAGTCAGGCCTCTAGTCAGAACTCTGACCGGCCACAGTCCGTTGCCAATTCGGCAGGTTCTGATCCGATGGAAGCGCAAAATCAGGCTCTTATGACCAAGATTAAAAGCGAGCTGATGCAGCATCGCGGTGACCCGTCCTTTGGAGTCTATTATCTGCGCAAGTTAGGTGATATCGTCGCTGAAAAAGCGAAGGGTGGAAGCCCTGGCCGAATCAATTCTTTGCTTTCTAGCTTGGCAGATGAAATGGAGCATCAGCCGGATGATCGGCCCACCTTCAGGGGTGGTGGTGGTCGAGGTCCAGGGCCAAATCTGCAAGGGCCTCAGGGGTCCAATCAGGGTTTTACACCCGGTGGAGGACCAAATTAGTTTTTGGTGCGCCTGTGACAATTACTTCGGGTATGTCAGCAAATGAGTCAAGATCAAGATTCCGTTGACCATGAGCTTGGCAAACAAGAGTTTGGCAAATCAACTGATTTGCCTACGGTGACAGACTTTGGGGCCGGCTATCGCACTCGCAATTTGGCCGAAGACAATATGACCGAGGCCTTGCTTGAAGAAGAGAAGCGCTTTCAAGAACAAATTCGCAAAGACCCATTAATCGGCACCGTACTCGACGACAAATATCATGTTCTTGAAGTCCTCGGCTTCGGTGGCATGTCTGTGGTCTACAAGGCCATGCAAGAACCGGTCGAGCGACTGGTTGCAGTAAAGACTGTGAAATTTAGAGTGGATGAGAGACCAGACATTTGGCGGCGATTTGAGCGCGAGGTGAAAACCTTGAGTAAGCTCTCTCACCCTAATGTAGTCACTGTCTATGATTGCGTAATCGGCACCGATAGCCAGCCTTATGTTGTGATGGATTATTTGAAAGGTTCTTCCCTCGATCAAGTTCTCCTTGAAGGCCGCCTCTCACTAGAGCAAACCTATAGTGTGGCAGCACAGATTTGTCTTGGTGTGGGCCACGCTCATCGTCATGAGGTCATTCACCGCGATATTAAGCCAGCCAATATAATGTTGCTAGATGATACTGCTAGTGGTGGCAATACTGGTGCCTTGAATGGTGGTTATAGGCTAGAGCAAGCAGCTCATAGGCAAGTAAAAGTAGTGGATTTTGGTCTAGCAAAACTGGGCGAAGACTCACGCAAACTGACCCATTCTGGAGAGCTTTGGGGCTCTCCTCCTTATATGAGCCCAGAGCAAATCTCCGGTCGCGAGTGTGACAGTCGCTCTGATATCTATTCTCTTGGCTGTGTTATCTACGAAATGCTCACAGGAAAAGACCCTTTTTGGGGAGCCAATGTCTATGAGTTGCTGCATTGCCACATGCACAATCAACCGCCAACGCTAGCCTGCGCTTGTCCTGATGGGCAATTCCCTGTGCAGCTAGAAAATGTCATTGCCAGGGCAATGGCCAAGAATCCGGTGGAAAGATTCGCCAGCATGATTGATTTTAAAGACGCCCTAGAGCAAGCCTGTTTGCATCCAGACCATTCCATTAAGAATTTTGCCAGGTCGGCAGATCCTGAGCGCTCCTGGAGTTTTGCTGAGCAACAGAAAGCAAGTAACGGTAATCTCCAAACGGTTCCTACCACTTCATTTGCCAGCCCCTTTGCGCCGCCCACTGCTAACCAATCTAATCAATCTAACCAATCTAATCAATCCCATGCTGGCCAGGGTTCAGCGGACAATTCAGCAACGGCCACTCATATGCTTACCTACACTCTGACTGTTTTGATGTTAGCTGCCTGTGTATTATTTGCCGTTAATGCAGGTCGTAATCTTGAGCACACTAAGGTAAGGCGATATGTGCCCGGTTCGGTCACGACTTCGGCAACTTTTGCCGGCTACAGCAAAAATAGTTCTAATTCGGGTGGCAACAGCCCTCAGGCGTCCTCAGGTGCTTCAGTCTCCGGGTCTGGGGCTGAAGATTTAGAAAAGCGCGGTCAGTCCAGGCAAGGGCGCTCAAAAGCTGCCACACGGCATGTTTCAGCTTCTTCGAGCCAGCGCTCTAACGAGTCTGTAAAGAAAACAATGAAAGATTCTTCTCCTAATTCATCTATTACCGGCGTAGATCAGTCAAAATTCGAAATGTTAAGGCGACTCAAAAGTCCCGCTTCTCAGAACTGAAAATTGTAAGTGATTAAGTCCACGTCGAAAAAGTAGCTGAATTATGAAAAAACAACAGATTGCAGCATCACTCATACTCTCTCTAACGCCGCTTCTGTGCCCCATGTTCTTGCCCTGTGGCCACGAACTGAGCCAACCGACTGAAGCTGCGTGGTATGACAACGAGAATACTTTTCTTGATCGAGGTAAGCAGGCCTATAACCAAGGTCAGTTTGACCAGGCCATTCAGGCATTAACCGAGTCAATCAAATTGAACGGTGACCGGGCTGATTCATATTATTGGCGCGGCTTAGCGCTCCTGGCCATCAAGCAAAATGACCGCGCTCTGGCCGATCTTAATGACGCCATTCGCTTAGCGCCAGACAGCACCAGCTGTTTTCTCAGCCGTGGTTTGCTTTATTCAAACCTGGGTCAGCTTGACAAGGCTGTTGCCGATTTTGATAAGGCTCTGGCGATTGACCCCAATTTAATTGATGCCAAGACTAATCGTGACTTTGCGGCCAAAGAACTAGAAAAACAGAAAATTGCCAAGGCTAAGCCCGTCGAGCCCGCAAATACTGATCTTGCTGTTGCTACTGTTGCCAGCAATCAGGTAGCATCGAGTCAAACTGGCAGTTCTGTGCGGCCCCATGTGGCGCGCACGACCAGTGGCTATGATGCTAAAGGCAAGCCAACTTATGGTGTCTCGACTGGGCATGCTGGTTCTTCTGTTAGCACCACCCCAGCCGTCACCAATCAAACTGTCATTGCTACCGCTGCTGGTATCAATGACCCTAAGTGGTTAGCTTTGCAAAAAGAGCTAGAGGCTAAGGTCGCGCACGAGAAAAAAGAAGCAGAATTGGCTGCAGCGGAGCGTTCACGCAATGAATTGAAGGCCCGCGAATTGGCTTTGAAAGAAAAAGAAGCCGAAGAGCGAATCGAGCGGCAGCGCAACAAACATGAAGTGGAAGAGGCTCGTCGCCTGGCCATGGCCAACAACGGCAAAGTGAAAGGCCCTGCTAAGACAACCGTTAAGGCCGATGCCGAGACACCTGCCGAAGAATCCGCTCTCGATGTTACCAATCGTCCAGTGAGAGATAAATGGGCACTAATTGTAGGCATCAGCAATTTTCAAGACAGTAAGCTCAATCTCAAATATCCTGCCAAAGATGCTAAAGACTTCAACGATTATTTGTTGAAGGAAGGCCATTTCGCTGCTGACCACGTCAAATTACTCACTAATGAACAGGCCACTCGGGCCAATATCCTTTCTGAATTGGGTGATAAGTGGCTTCCTCGGGTGGCTAACCCTGATGACCTGGTCGTCATTTATATTTCTAGCCACGGTAGTGCCTCAGACATGGATATAGGTGGTGTCAACTACCTGCTGGCATACGACAGCCAGGTCGACAGTCTCTACGCTTCTGGTCTGCCTATGCAAGATTTGACGAGAATTATTAAAGGCCGCGTTCATTCTGATCGAGTCGTTCTTGTTCTCGATGCCTGCCACAGTGGTGCTGCCGATCCTGGCGCTAAGGGGCTTTTCCGCCAGGGCAATGTCGACATCTCTGAAGTTGCTCAAGGTACTGGTCAACTAGTTATTTCTTCGAGCCAGCCTTCACAAGTATCGTGGGAGTCGAAGCATTATCAGAACTCTGTCTTCACACGTTGTTTAATTGAATCACTGAAGAGCAAAGGTGATGCCACTACCCTTGGTGAAGCTTTCAGCAATATGAAAGACAAAGTACAGCAAGAAGTCTTGACTGAGCGGGGTGTCTTGCAAACACCGGTATTGAAGTCGCGCTGGAAAGGCAATGATTTGCGCCTTGCTGCACCACCTGTCACTCCTCGCCCTGGATTGGCCGAAAACCCATAGCTTGTTGTCAGTAGGTGTAAACCTTCTCTTCTATATTGGCAATGCTAGTACAATGGTGTAGTCATTTACTTATATCTATACCTAAGTGTGAAGTGCAGTGAGCAAGCTTCTCAGCGTTCCGTCAAGGCAAGAAATACTTGCTGCTTGTAGTCAGGTGCCTAATGCCGAGTTCGGCAAGCTAGACCGGGCTGATATTGTGCAGAGCAAACTCAACGTTTTGCTGGCTGCTCTTGAAGACGAAGCCACCGAAAAAGCAGCTATCAAAATTTTGCATGAGCTAGCCGATGACCTGGCCAAGCAGAGCTTAACTACTTCTACCTCTACTTCGCATAAATCAGATCTTGACGGCGAGCCCGAGCAGCAGCAGCTGGTTCTAAAGAGTGTTGGTTTGCCTTCCTTGCCCGATCCAATCAGACTGCTTCTTACTCCGGCAGTATTCTCGCCTGAGTTATGGGGCAGAACCTTTGCTGAAGGTTTGCTGAAAAGCAAAGAGCAGTTTCACGGTAAGCGCATTGTCGAAGTGGGAACCGGTTCTGGCTGGATTAGTTTGCTTTTGCTTTTCGTCACAAATGTGAAAGAGGTTTTAGGACTCGATTTGAATCCGGTGGCCGTTACCATGGCCAAGCTCAATACCTGGCTCAACGGCACCACTGCTGACGGTGGCTATGTGCTCAGCATGGCCGGTGAACCAATTGTCAAAGCCTTTCAAGCTGAAGTTTCAGACTTGCTCTCGACGCCTCTGGCGACTGGCCAACACTTTGACCATGTGATTGGCTGCATCCCTCAAGTTTTGCATCCAAACCCAGTCAAAGGTGAGATGAACTTTGGCACTGGTGACAGCGAAAATGCCGAAGCGCTTTCCGAAAAAGATCTTTATGACCTGAGTAACTATTGCTTCGAACAAGGAATTTTAGAGGACCGATTTGGTTTGCCTTTGATTGCCCGGGCCTTAGAGCAGGCCCAGCTTTGTCTCAATCCCGGTGGAAGGGTTACTTTGGTGTTAGGTGGCAGACCTGGGCGCCATGCCATCGAAAGTATGTTTGATCGCCGCGGCTATGAGAGCAAACTGGTTTGGATGCGTCGCATTCAACAAGCCGATGACACCGACTTAGCATCTCTAGTTGATTTAGAAGCTGAGCACGGCATTCGCTTTCACTTCTTTATGTCCCGCGATTCGGAACTGTCGGTTTCTGCCGCCACGGCCGTGAAATTACTAGCCGCAGGTCGGCAGGTCTTTCACGATCTGCTTGTTTATCAAGCCGATACCAGGTTCGAGCCTGAGGTCTTTGCCTTCGTTCGCAACTTGAATCATATGAAGCTTGAGAGCTTGCGCAAAGAACTCGATTTTTCTCGTCTTGGTCACGAGAAGATTAGTTTCTTGAGCCGCCTATCGCGTTCTTTGCTTGATGTGAAAACCATTCCCTACCCCCATGAACGGGGCGATTTAAGTATTCGCGCTATTGTGGCGCGCTACCTTAATGGTTTCTGCTATTACCCCATCGATGCGTCTGAATTGTTCATTGCGCCTTCGCGCGCTGAATTAGTCGATATGGTCTTGCGCATGGTCGCCAGCTCGGGTGACCGCATACTCTTATCTTCTTCGGTGGCCTCCGTCTACGAGAGAGTGGCCCGCGATAACGATTTAGATCTTACAGTCGGCAATGATGACCTCTCTGAGCTAAATGAATTAGACGATCTTGTGGCACCGAAGGTGGTGCTAATCTCTCCGCGACAGTTGCTCAACCCATCACCGATTAATTTCAAAGCAATTTGCCAGCAAGCAAGGCAGCATCCTGACCGCTGGTATTTGATTGATGATTCGGAGAGCTTCACAATTAGCTCGCAGCTTGGCTCTAACATGACCTTGCGCTTTGCTGGCCAAGAGCCGTTGCCAGAAAATCTGATACTGCTATATGGTCTGATCAAAAATACAATCAGCCGTGACCTTGAATTGAGCTTCTTAATTAACGCACCGGCTGCCTGGATGGAAGGGCTGGAGATTGGTTCAGAGTTGAGCTACTCACGTATTGCCTATCCTACTCAACTTTTGTATGAATGGCTCTTCGATGATTTGATGACTTTCCCATTCCCTGATCAAGTATTAGAGCGCAAGTTGAATGCTAACAACGTGCACGGTGAATCAAATCACAGCGAAGCCGGTCATTTGGTTAGTTCCAAGCTTTCAGTCACACCTCTAATTACCGAGCTAAGCAAAGATCCTTGCTTCGCTGCCAAACCAATTGATCTCGAAACCCCTAGTCTAATCAGGCTCGACTACGGTGAATTCGAATCACCAGTGCCAGACATTCTGGTTAAAGGTTTGCTCAAGGGTTTCTTAGACGAAGAGACTACTATTCTGCCGCAGATTGTCAGCGAGCGTGTTGCTGCTTACATGAAATGGACCCGCAAGGTCGCTATTTCAGGTAAGCGTATTGTTCTGGGCCAGGGCGTTTTCCCTCTCTTTGGCGCCATGATCAAGGCCTTATCTAAGCGCTTAGGTCGACCCTGCCTGGTGGCTGTTCCTGACGGCAGCTATGGCCCGCTCTACCCGATGCTCACCTATTATGGTGCTCGCTTAGTTGAGGTGAAAACCGCCCCTGAGCGGGCTTTCTTGATCTCACCAAAAGATATTGCTGCTTTGCCTGAGAAACCAGATCTGCTCTGGCTTACTCAACCAAATAATCCCAGTGGCATATTCTTAGACCCAGAGCGCTTGCGCACAATCATAGAGAACTGCCACAAGCAAGGCATTTATGTGTTCTCTGATGAAATCTTCTTCTTGCTCTCCGATCATCGCCTTGGCAAGTGGACACCATCATCACTATCTGCCGGGTCATTTGCTTCGGGGCCAAGTGGTAGCAACATATTTATGGTTGACGGTATTGCTAAAAGCTTTGCTGCTGGCGGCATGCGCTGTGGCTTTATGGTCACTCCTGATGAAGATTGGGCCCAAGAAATTGCTGCCCATGTCGACCCACCTCCTGCTGCCATTTTGCGAGCTTGGGATGCCCTCTATTCGGCTTTCTTAGAAAAGGCGCCGCACCAAATGATGGACGTTTCTCAGGCCTTCTCCGAGGTCGAGACCTACCTGACCAGTCAACGAAAGATTCTCTCAAGTCGAAGAGAAGAACTGATAGGTCTGCTCAAATCAAAGGGTCTTGATGACGGCTACGATACTCCCTATCGTGGTGGTCTATTCTTGCTAGCCAAGCTTGATAGTAAGCACGAGCAGTTGGCTAAGCAGTACAAGCTTTTGACTAACCCCGCTGCTTGGGGCCGCACACCAGAAATGGTGCGCATGTGTTTTTGTATCGATGATGCTGCTTTCCGTGAAACCATGGAGAGATTGAGCAAGTTTGTGAAAGAGGAAGGAATCCATGGAATCTAACGCTTTGCCCGATTTGTCGATGCGAGGCAAGAATTGCTTAATCACTGGTGCCACTGCTGGTATTGGTAAGGTCACAGCTATGGAATTGGCCGGTCGTGGTGCCAATATAATTATTGTTGGTCGCAACGCTGATAAGTGCGAAAGCACCCTGGCTGAAATTGAAGCTCAGACAGGCAATACCAATCTCGACTTCCTGACTGCGGATCTTTCTGACTTTCAATCAGTGAAGAGCTTAGCTAAGAATTTCACCAACAAATACAGCAAGCTCAATGTGCTTGTAAACAATGCTGGTGGCGTGTTCATGCGTCGCGCTGATACCAAAGATGGTCTAGAGATGACTTGGGCGCTCAATCACTTTGGCTACTTCTGGTTGACTGGTTATCTCATTGATGTGCTCAAAGCCAGCACCCCGTCTCGTATTATCAATGTCTCCTCCGATGCTCATAAGCGCTCATCATTGAGTGGGCCACCAAATATGCGCGATAAAATGCCTATTGGTTTTCTCAACTATGCCGATACCAAACTGGCTAACATACTTTTCTCATATCATTTGGCCTATAGCATTAAGTCGACAGGAGTCACTGTCAATGCCATGCACCCAGGCATTGTCGCTACTGACTTTGGCTCTAACAATGGCTTCATTGGTAAAGCAATTCAGCTAAATGCCAAAGTCTTTGGTGTCAAGCCAGAAGAAGGCGCCCGCACTGTTATTCAGCTTGCTAGTGCTCCTGAGCTTTACCAGGTGACGGGAAAATATTTCGTCAATGGCCGCGAAGTACTTTCGTCGAAAGCTTCGTATGACACCAAGCTCAGCACTAAGATGTGGCAGTGGAGTGTGGATGTTTCTAGACGATTCGGCATGGATACTAAGCGCATTGAGTTTTTGCGTTAGTTAATCGTTGTGCTAACTGTCTTCATTTGTCTTTGCCCATGAAGCCAACACCTTCTATCATGCCTTCAAGATCGTTTCTGTTGGCCTCAGAGAAGCTCACTTCTGTGGGCAATTTCATTTTCTTCAGACCAGGGGGAATGGCAAAGTCTTGAGGGTCGTAGGCTTTTGTTGTGATTGATTTAGTCGACACCGGAGTGCGTTGGAGGAAATCTTTGTAGCGGTGAGCGTCGAACCATTCTTTGTGCTGATACTTCTCTTCGCTAGCCGTGCCTTCAAATAGTGGTATTTCTTTGATGCTTGGCAAGAAGAGATAGCGGCACAATAACTCAGCCACCTTGCTGGGAATCTTGATGTTCTTGGCACCGTAGACGAGCATGCCCTTTTTCGATTGATAGTAGACACAGTCGTAGCCTTTGTACTTCTTTTCACCGAGTAGTTTGGCTTGGTTTGGATCTTTGGCGCTGACGCAGGGATGCAATAGCATAACGCCGCTGAAGCGATTCAAATCACTCTGCCAGTAGACTTTTCTGTCAGTGCGAAAACATGTAACTTTCCAATCTGGCGCTTTTGCTACCAGAATAAAATTGCCAGTATTGTTTTTGATTCTTACAGCTTCATCGGTGAGATAGATGGTGTTGTCTAGTTGGGTGACCACTAACTCTTTTGCTGGGGCTTTGGCTGGGGCCGCTGCTACCTGCGAGCCGGTGAGGGCCATCAAGCTAGAGATTGATATCAGGCCAGTGAGAATTACTTTGAGGCTATTTTGCATTTGTTACCTGGCACTGGGTTCTTTCTTTTGAACATATTCGGTTAGAGACATTCTATCTACCTATTCTTCCACCGACCTATTCTTCTATCGATTTGGCCAGGGCGCGCAGATGCTCGCGGAAAGTAAGGGCTGGTTCTACTGCTCGCTTCTTCAAATAGTCGTCAAACATAAGCTGACTGTGCAAGTTTTGACCATCTCTCACTAGCTGCGCTTGTTTCGATTCGGCTGCATAAATTTGTTTGGCTGTGGTGAAAACATCGCTCATATGATCCTTATGCACAAAAACTGCTCCATCCGAATCGATGAAGACAAAGTCATTGCTCTCAACGGTCGTGCTGCCAAGCTCTGCTAGGCCAATTGATTTCGGTTCTGCTGTTTCTAGCTTCAGGGGGCCCGAAGGATGTCTACCATAGCTAAATATTGGCAAACCAATGCGCACTAATTCATCTGTGTCTCTGTGGCAGCCCCAAACAAGCATAGCTGCTATGCCATAGCACTCGGCCTCAAGGGCCGTTAAATCGCCAATGCAGGCCTGGTCATTGCGACCGCGGTCGTCTATGCACAATATGTCACCCGGCTTTGCTTGTAGCATAGCTTCCAGAAATATATCAACGCTACCGTAGTGTCTTACCGGCAAAGCTTGGCCAGCTACTTTGCTGCCCGGTATAAGCGCAGTGAGCCCTGCAGGCATTGAGCGAACGGCAAGCTTCAAGCGCACACAGGCATCGGCAATCATAGGCGTCGATAGCTGGCTAAATTGCTCGGTGCATTCTTTATTGTCCACGAAAAATTTCCTTTGCTAATCTTTTAAGCCGACGAAAGACTGTATCACGATGGCGTGATTAGCTTGATCATCAAATTGATCAGACCTATTAATGTACTGGTATTGGTAGCCCACTTCTACTCGTGCTTTCTTCATTGCCTTTATACCAAGGCCAGCGAAGAAACGGTTCTGGTCAATACCGGCCTGTGGTCCTCCTTGTACGCTATTCAAATTGACAAATAACTCGTCTTGCGCTGTTGCATATATGCGTTTATGTAGTGGATAGTTGACCTTGACCAGATGTCTTAGACGCACACCGGTTCCTGCAAGTGGTTCAAATAGCCTCTCTTCGATGCGGGTGCGATTGATAAGCAGGCAGCGCTTGAAGCTTTTATTCATCAGCACTTGTTGCCAGATGCGGTGCTCGTTCTGCACTCCTGCATCTGTATAGTTCGAGAGCCATAAATATCCAGCAAACAGAGAGAAATTGTCTTTTACTTTATATTCGAGGGCTGGTCTAATTAAAAGCTGATTTAAACCAGAAACATTGTCACCAATGCGCGGAATTACTTCCAGGTAGCCGTGCACTCGCTTGTAGACTGTGCGGTCCAGCATGATTGGAGTCCAGAGCTGGAGGTCATGATCTGCGGCGGCCTGGGCCGGTTCAGCGCAAAGCATCAACGCTATGGCGCTGACTGCAATTGCTATATTCGAGTAGGGTTTCCTCAAGAGTTTCACTATTACTTTGCTGTGACCAAGACTGCATCACCCAATCTTATTTCACCATTGTTTTGCGGTATAGCATTTTGGCCAAACATGATTTTGCCATTTTCTTTGCGGAAGAAAGAAAGTGTTTTGAGAGGCTCTTGTGAGGCTTCAGCAGTGTCTTGATCGATAGTTGTAATCTGGCAGCGGGCGCAGGGTTTGACCAGGCTAAGTTTGATATTGTCGATAGTAATTTCAGACCAGCTATCTTCGGCAAAAGGTACACTGCCACCAATGGTAATATTGGGTCTAAAGCGATTCATGGGCAGTGGGTATTCCAGTCTTCTGTTTAATTCGGCGAGTGATTCGTCGCTTATGACCAATACAGGAAAGCCGTCGGCAAAGCTGACAACATTGTCAGGTGAGTTTGCATATTTTTGATCAACTATGCGCATGCATGATGGTTCCATACGCACTAAGCGCACTTTCTTTTCTAGGTTGCGGGAGAGCAGGTCCGCTGCTTCGTCGCCCTGGTCTATGGCCTGGCATGTGTCATTCCATACTTTTACAGTCATTACTTTTGCATCGACTTGGGCTTTATCTACGCTCAGTGGAACTTCTACGCTGTCTCCCAGGGGCATGGTCAGGCGCAGGCTATGCTCTAATATGGCTGTTTGGATCAGAGCCATGGGTGCTAGTTCCCGCTGGGTAAGAAACTGACCACCTTCAGTTACTACCATCCATTCTCGGTCATACTTGAAGCCGCGATTTTCTAGTTTTGCGCTGTTCAAAGATATTCCAGCCAAACTTTTGACAGGATAAATTGTTAGAGAAGTTATTGTCAGTGCAGTGCTGCTCATGGCTGCGTTTCCTCAATTGCTTGTTCTAAATAATCTTTTTCGCTGGTGTATATCACTGAGGCTGCATCTATTGTAGGGCCGATCGCCTGATTTTGAGCCATTATTTCGCGCTCTGAGAGCTTTGCTTCTAAAGCTTGATCTGGTTTTCTTAGCTTTTCGGCTAGCTTGTATCTCTCAGCGTTGCGCATAGTTATGCCAGCATTGACCCAATGAAGATAGGCCCAGCGTAGCAGAGGGATGAGTACAAAGAGAGTGCCGTAGGTGGCGAGTATGTCTGCTTGCCAACTGTAGATATGTACCAGGCGATTGGCTGTGAAAGCTAGCCACCAGGTGCCAGCTAGGTTGAGTGTAGCGATGGCCAGAACCGGTCTGATCTGTTCTTTTGAAAGCTCCGAGAAAGGTATTTCATACTCTATTAAGGCTTGCGGGAGAAAGTTTGGTAGCGCTATATCTGGCACTGCGGTGGGCCCCGCGCTAACTTGCAGCGAAGGAAAAAGATAGATGATTGAGCCCGTTTCACTTACTTCTGGTCGGCCATCAAAGCGGCAGAGTACTGGTAAAACAAAATCTTCGTTGTTGTCTTTTGTGGAAATTTCCCTGAGCATAAATGGTGCTAGCTGTTCTGCTGTGACGGCACCTTTATTGTCATGAATCAGTTGGGCGATGAGACGCCATTGTTTTTCTTCAATGTCAGTATTGGGGCTCTTGTCACCAAATAGAAACGAGAAGCAATTGATCAAAAAATTGTCGTTTTTGATTTGCTCAACGGTGGTGCTTAGGGGTTGACCTGGCAGGCGTTTTGCTCTGTTTGGTTGCCACAAGATAAGGTCGCGCAAAATCAGTAAATCTAGAAACGGTTGCTTTTTGTTTTTCTTTTCTGTGCCAAAAGTAGTAACGAAAATTGTCAGCATCACTGCAAAAATCACAACTGCCAGAGAGGCCAGTAGTATTAAACCGAAAGAAATTTTGACTATGAAAAAACAAATTTCGAACAACAGTCTGCCTGCTTTTTCGGCAAATGCCCGCAAACCAGTGGCCAGGTAGTTGTTTTGAAAGCCCGGGCTAAATTGATAGGCAACAAAGCCAAGCTTTGATACTTCGAGGTGGCCGCCTACGTCTGAGGCAACTTCGTTGAGCAAACGGTTGCTGTCGTTGAGTGAAAGCCCGGTCTTAGTTGCTACATCAGCAGCGCTTACTCTGCGGCCAAGCTGGTTGATGGCGCGAATTACTATTTGCTTATCGTCAGCAGGCTTGCTCAAGTTTTGGCTCTTAGTGACTGGCGGTAAGGGCTCCCAAGGCTTGAATGATGGCGATCACAGCGCACATTAATGACTCGCCAGCTACCGCCCCAGAGGCTACAGGTACTACGTACAAGTCAGCGCCTTTCTTTGAGGCCCAGCGCCAGATCATGGCAATTAGAGCACCTAAAAAGAAGGCAAAGGCATTGCTAAATGGCATTACCCACGAAAGTCCCAGGCCCATGGCTGATGGTACGTATGGTTTCCATTTTTTGCTAGCATACTTATCGAGCAGGGCCAAAGCGATACCGATTAGACCAGCAATGAGCATGCCCCAGCGCGCAGTCACCGGAACTGTCTCAATGCCTTGACTGAGAGCCAGAGCAACTGATTTCCAGATGTTCACTGATGGCGGTTCAAAGGCTTCGAGTGCGGCTTTGTTTGGCACCATTAAGTACCAGGCCGGCACAACGGCTGCTACGCCAAAGAAGACCCCAGCAAGCTGCGCTTGAAATTGTTTTCTGGCATTGGCGCCAAGCAGGTATCCGCTCTTGAGGTCGGTGAGCAAATCGGCTGAGCTTGAGGCAATATTGGCAGTGACCGAGGCGGCCATAAGGTTGGTGACAATATTCTTTGGTGCCATTACTGCCACGGTTAACTGAGTAATTTTGCACATGGCACTCATTGGTGTTACGTCAGTTTCACCAGTGGCACGGCAGGCGACTAAACCCAAAAAGAAACTCATCACAATGGTCATTATTCCGACCAGAGGAGAGATGGAAAAAGCTAAATATTGCAGCGCTATGCTGGCGATAGCAAGGGGGACGATGCCCCAAACAAGCCATTTTAGCGGCACTTCGATGTCGGCTAGAGGGTCTATATTTACGGTGCTTGCCCCTTTCTTCACCTGCACTATATTTAGTGAGCGCAGAATTGTTTTCCATTCAAGGGCGAAAGCAGTAAGACCACTGGTCACCATGATGGCTGTGCCGCTCCACAGAGCCCATTCTTTGATGATGGCCTTTGGGGCGCTGATTTCGTGGGCGTTGAGTGCTTGAGGGCCGAAGAACAAATAGAGTACTAAGGAGCCAACCAACATAGAAAGTGATACACGCATGCCAACGAGCATTCCTGCTCCAAGCAAGAGTAAGCTGGGTTCCCAACCAAAGCCTGGTGTATCTTTGAGATTGACCCCGAGGCTGCGACCACCAAAAGGAATTAGCTCCGGGATCTTTAGATTTGCTTTGATCTGCCAGGCAAAATCACCTTTGCCAAGAAAACCCACGGCGGCTCCTGCCACCAGGGCGGCCACTAGCGAATAGGCTTGGGTCACTGCTTCTTTGCACTGACCATGCAGGCTCTTCAATGTTTCTGCCGCGGCGATGCCAGAGGGAAATGGCAGTTGTTCGACGTTGATCATCTGTCGTTTCATTGGTACAGCAAGAAACACACCCATCATGGCTGAGACAAATGTCCATGGTAGTAGGGTTGTCCATGGTTGGTGTTCTCCAGTGATTAATAGCAACGCACCAAAAGCAATGCCGACGGTGGCACCAGTAGAGTAGCCTGCAGCCGAAGCCGTTGACTGCATGCAGTTATTTTCTAGGATGGTCATATCAGATACTTTTGGGAAAGCTATTCTGATGCCGCGCCAAATAACAAAAGAGAGTACGCAAGCTGTGATTGCTACACCAAAGGCCCAACCGACTTTGAGCATGGTATACAAATTTGAAATCGACATGAGCATGCCGAGTGCGCCGCCCATGAGCACTGCACGCAAAGTAAACTGCGGCACAGTGTCACCTTGATAGACAGTTCTGAGCCAGAGCTGGTCAGTGCTCTCGCCAGGAATTTCAGGTTCGAGGGTGATACTGCCGTGATCTAGGGGCGACGACTTTTCTTCCATCTTGTTTTTTCTACTTTTGTTTTGCTTTTCTTGTTCTTTTATTTTTCTCAAGCCATTCTAACTATGAGGGCTATTCAGCATGCAGAAGCCTTCGTTATCGAGGCCTCGCAGCGATGTCGCTCTGGCTACACGGGTAATGCCGAGCTGAAAAGCGGCAGTGCGCAAATCACATTCGTTTGATTTTGCTAAGTGCTTTATTTCTTTGTACGAATCGAGCATCAAGAGCTTCAGTTCTTGATTGACGCGCTCAAGCCGCCAGCGGAACTGCTGCACGTTTTGCACCCATTCAAAATAGCTGACCATGACACCGCCAGAATTGGCAAAAATGTCTGGCACGATTACTTTGTCGTGTTTGATCAAATATTCGTCGGCTTCCGGAGTTGTAGGGCCATTGGCTCCTTCGATGATGAATTTGGCTTTGATCTCTTTCATGTTCTCTTTGGTAATTACATTACCGAGAGCGGCAGGAATAAGCACGTCGCAGTCGCAGCTGAAGATAGCATCGGCTGAAATTTCTTTGGTATCGGGGAAACCTTTGACACCGTTGTTTTCGCGCACATAACGCATCAGGTGTTCTACATCTAAGCCTTTTTCGTTGTAAATGCCGCCGGTCAAATCGGCTACCGCTACAACCATTCCACCCATTTGATGAATGAACTGGGCTGCCCAAGAGCCAACATTGCCAAAACCTTGAATGGCAAATTTGGTCTTAGCAAAATCCATAGTGTAGTCAGCCAGAATAGCTTCGCAGACAAAGGCGATGCCTTGACCGGTAGCTTGTTCACGGCCTTCACTGCCGCCTAATTCGATTGGTTTCCCGGTCACCACTGCTGGTGTCCAGCCGTGATACTTAGAGTATTGATCAACTATCCAGGCCATTGTCTGTGAGTTTGTGCCCATGTCTGGGGCGGGAATGTCGAGGCCGGGCCCGATGATGTCGTGAATCTGGTCAACAAATGAGCGTGTGATGCGCTGTAGTTCAGCGTGGGAAAGTTTGGAGGGGTCGCAGTTGATACCGCCTTTGGCACCGCCATAGGGAATATTGGCTACGGCTGTTTTCCAGGTCATTAGTGAGGCTAGTGAATTGACCTCATCGGGATCAACTTCAGGGTGATAGCGCAGTCCGCCTTTCATGGGGCCGCGGCTGTTATCGTGTTGTACACGAAATCCGTTGAAAACCCCTAGTTCGCCGTTGTCTAATTCGATTACTACTTCAACTTTGACTTCGCGCCTTGGTGCCATTAAAACAGTTTCTAGCATCGAGCCAACATGCAAATGTTTAGCTGCTCGCTTGAAATAATAGTTGGTCGCTTCTGATGCCCGCATCGCTGCCTCCCATTAGGTTTCTAATAGGTTAGCACCTTGGTTTCTTGCTCAGCTCAAGACTTAATGCAAGAAATCTGCTGGTTTCGATTTTTAGATTTGGCTCTAAAAGCTGCCCATTGCTACCGGCGCATAGCCTCTGAACATATAGGCGGCCTGGTGGGCGGCTTGTTCGACAGTCGTGGCTTTGCCTTTTTTTAGGGTGTCGACTTGGTTTTTGACAAATTCAATTCTTTCCACCGCTGGCATGGCTGGCACTCTAATTACTCTGACGTTTCTTGACGTATAGCAGTGCTCTAATATCACGCTGATTTCTTTGGTGAACTTGAGACTCTCGTTCTGACGAATTTCATTGGCTTCGAAGAATGACAAGGGCTCGATTAAAAAGGCAACGTCATACTGTGAGGCGTCTAAATTACTGAAGGCTGATGGTACTGGCAGTTTGTCGTGCAAATAATAGGCTTCACCGTCGAATAAGCCCCGGTCGAGAATGACAGTCTGATCAAAATCGAGAATCGAGGCCTCGGCTGATTGCTGGCGTTTTAAGACTTCAGCCTGAAATTTTTGTCTATCTACCCAGGGTAGAATGCGACCTTCTTTGATGATTTGGGTGGCAATTTCGTTGACTATTCGATATCCCAGTTGACCCAGGCCATTGACGATTGTGGTTTTACCGACCGACGGTCCGCCTGTGATCACTGCTTTCATGTTGCCAACACTCACTGTAGGGGTTTTCAGGTGCTATCAGGACTGTATGTTTTTTTTAGGCACTATACAAGGTGAGATTTCTCATATTCGTGGGAAGGCTCCCCCTTAGCTCTAATGATCTTTGTCAGACGGGGTCGCTTTCAGTAGCTCCTTCACTGAGGGCATGGCTAATTCTGCCGCCGTTTCCCCTGCTTTTATGGCCAGTTTGACATCGCTAGTTTTGGTTGAGAGGACGGCAATGCCATTTGTGCGTGGCTGGATGATTAGCTGGGCCAAGCCCACCTGGGATCTGTCGACGCTGGCCAGCAAAATATTGATGACGCGCTTGCTAACGCTGCCAATTTTGCGAAAAGTCTTGCCGTTCTCGCTCTCGAAAGGTTCATCTATATTGATGGCAATTATGGCAACTTCCTTTTCACTTCCCAGTTCCTGCGCCATGGCGCGGGCTTGCTCTACCGGTAAATTGGATTGTATGCCGCCGTCTACTAGCAGAGCCATGGAGGGCTCGCCATCTTTTATCTTTGTATTTTCTGGGTTACTTAGATCGAACGGTACCGGCTGGCGCAGGGCTGGGATAGCAGAGCTGGCCTGGATGGCTCTGCCTAAGTCGCCACCTCTGATGACATAGGGCTTGGCCGTAAGCAGGTCAGAGCAAACGGCGCCGTACTTCAAGGGCAGGCTTTCGATTGCTTTGCTTTCGAGAGGCACCTGGGCATTAACGTAGTTTCTAAAGCGATTGCCGCGGTAGAGGCCGTCATAAGGATGGTAGCCGAAAAGGTGAGGAATGAAGAATATGGGAACAGCCATGATGCGCACAGGAATAGGCACGGTTAGGTAGGAGCGCAGGAAGGACTTCTTTAGCAGTATCTTTTCTATGTCATCGGCACTCAGGCCCGAGCAGTAAAAGCCACCAACAATAGCACCAATACTGGTGCCAACAATGGCGTCAACTTTTACGCCATTCTTTTCCAGTACCCTCAATACACCCACATGAGCGGCACCACGGGTGCCACCACCGCCGAGAGCGAGTACTAATTTCTTCTGTTGCCAAATTGCTACATCGGTTTGATGGGCTTCTTTTGCCTGTAATGGTGATAGTGATGCAAGATAGCTAATATAGGCCAGTAAGATGCTGCGAGTAAGTCGGTATGTCATAGTCTCCAAATTGACAGAATTTGCTAAAGCAACAGTCCAAGTTTTACTTTTGTAACCGGTTTTATTACGCGATTGTCTAGTCTTCTAATATTAACGAACTTCAAGAATTGGCCAATTACTGGCCCCGCGCCGCAATCTCGGTTAGAATCAATCTTAAGTATGAGAGATTGACAACCGCTTATCATGCTATAAATAAAGGACTTTGCAAGGTCTTAAAGCGGGCTTTCAGGATCACTGAGATTTCGGTTTAAAGCTTACCGGCGCTTCATCTTTGTTGGCGCCAACCGGCAACTAGCGTTCGAAACTAGTGCCAGGATTTTTAGGGCAAGGGCATTAAAGGCAAAGAATATTAGGGGGCTCGCAACTTGGATTTTTCAGCCTGGAACACTCCGACTACTTGGGTGACATTCGCCGCTTGGTTCTGCGTTTCATACGTATACCTGGCAATCGGCATTACCGGTGGCTACCATAGGCTTCTCACCCACAAGTCATACAAAGTGCCTAACTGGTTGAGATACTTCATCGTCTCTGGTGGATATTTCGCCTTGATGGGAGCTCCGATTTCATGGGTGGCCGTTCATAGACTGCACCACCAGAAGTCTGACCAACCAGGAGATCCCCACTCCCCGCGCGATGGTTTCGAACACGCTCTATATAAATGGATGTTCGATATGGAAAAGCGCCAGTCGGTTGAAGAAATCAGAAAGCAAGTTCCAGACTTGCTCGAAGACAAAGTACTTTGCATGCTCGGTACTGATCACTCGGCTAAACAAGCTCAGCTTTGCCTCTGGGTCAATATTGTTGCCCGCGTAATCATACTTTTGGCTTTCGGACCTGTGGCCTTCACTGCTAATTTGATTGCTTCGGTGCTCGTCTTCTGGAGCCCACAATTCGTCAACACTTTCTGCCATTTGCCAAGCTGGGGCTACCGCAACTATGAAGTGCGCGATGATAGCCGCAACGTGCCATGGGTTGGCCTTATGGCCATGGGTGAAGGCTGGCACAACAATCACCATGCTTTCCCTAAATCTGCTCGGCATGGCATTAGATGGTTTGAGTTAGACGCTACCTGGATGATGATTTCATTCTTCGAGAAAATTGGCTTGGCTACTGATGTAATCAGACCTACTCCAACGCTTTCTCCGGAGGAAATTGCCGCTGCCAAAGCAGCAAAAGCTGCGCGTTCAGTCAAAGAGACCGTTGCTGCTCCTGTATCGGCAGCTACTGCTGATAGCGCTGAGCTCGTCAACGTGCCAACCGAGACTGTTGAAGCTGTTAAAGAGAAAGAGCTAGTAGAAATCTAGTGAGAGCAATTTCGCTCTAATCACCAAAATCTGAGAAGCGCTTCATCCAAAATGAAGCGCTTCTTTTTTGAATAGACTAGAATTGAACTGTAGTTTTGGATTGAAGAGGTGCTGGTCTAAATGAGATTCTTATCGGTAGTTTGTGCCCTTGCTCTGGCGCTGAGTTCTTTCTTCAGCACATTTTTGTCCGCGGAAGCAAAAGAGTGGTCAATTGACGATCGTCAACAAGCCCTGATGCAGCAAATCAATGAAGGGCAGAAAGCAAGTGAGTTGACCGTAAAAGAGGCTAAGAGCCTGCGCAAGGACTTGGCCAATCTTGCTAAGAAAAAAGCCAATATGAAAGCTAAGGCTGACAAAAAGAATACTTTGACCAAAGAAAATCAGATTGAGCTAGAAGGTGATCTCAATAAGATCAGTGTTGAAATTCAAAAGCTCAAGTTAGAGAAGCGTGTGCAAAAGTAAGGCTATCCCAATTATTGTTTGCAAGAAATTGAAGGGGCACCATTAATGGTGCCCCTCTTTTGTTTTAAGAAGAGTTAGATTCGCCTATTCGTATTGATGACTCTTAGGGCTAGTTATGACACCAATGAATAGCATCATTAGACCACCCCAGAGAGCTGGTACCCAGCCATGAATGGTTAGATAGCCAGGCATGAGGTCTGCAAGCACTTTTAAGGTTATGGCCGGGATGAGCCAGAATCCTAAAATCCATGCCGGTATGAGCACAAGCAGCGCCAGGCCGAAGGTTGTGATCGTGAGGAAAGTTGTTAGCACTATGGCTAGAGCCTCAACGATCCAGCCGATGAAGGCAAAAACAAAGCCAGCTGCAAGAGCGCTGACAAAGCTGCCGTGCGTATCTATGCCTTTAATCATGGGGAATACCCAGTGAAAGGCAGCGGCAATTAAAACTAGTCTGATTAGGTAGGCTTTCATGCCTCCATCATAACCCTAATCTAGTTTTTTGGCTTCCATATTGGATCTTGGAACTTGCTCGATTTACTTGGTTCAAACCAACGGGTCATTGTCATTTTCTGTTGGGTGTAGAACTGAATACCTTCTGAACCTTGAATGTGCAAGTCGCCATAGAACGAAGCATTCCAACCCGTGAAGGGGAACCAGGCCATGGGAGCGGGGACGCCAACGTTAATGCCAATCATGCCAGCATTGAAGTGATGTTTGAATTCGCGGGCTGAGCGACCGGAGTTAGTGTATATCACTGCGCCGTTGCCGTAAGGGCAGTCGCGACCAATGGCAAGGGCGTCTTCTAGTGAATCGACACGCACCACCGATAATACTGGCCCAAATATTTCGTCTTTGACCACAGACATTTCTGGCTTAGCATGGTCAAGAATAGTTGGTCCTAAGAAAAATCCGCTCGATTTTGCTGCTTCTATGTTGCGACCGTCCAGAGCCACTTTAGCTCCTTCGCTTTCGCCTTTATTGATCATGCCGCGCACTTTTTCTAAATGCTCTTTTGACACCAACGGCCCCATGTCTGGATGGGCACTGCCTTTTCCGTCGGTTGGACCAACTTTCATCTTGGCCGATGCTTCCACTAAATGTGGTATCAAAGCTTCAGCAGCAGCACCCACCGGCAGGGCTAAACTACCCGCCATGCATCTCTCACCAGCACAGCCAAAGGCTGATGCCTGAAGGGCTTGCACTGTTTGCTCCATGTCGGCATCAGGCATAATGATGATGTGATTCTTGGCGCCACCGGCAGCTTGTACTCTCTTGCCGTTGGCTGTGCCTGTGGTGTAAATGTATTTGGCAATGTGGGTCGAACCGACAAAGGAGATTGCCTTTATCAGTGGGTGGGTCAGTAAGGCGTCAACGCAATCTTTGCCGCCGTGAACGATATTGAATACACCATTGGGTAGTCCAGCTTCGGCCAGCAGATTGGCAATCATCATGCTGGTCAACGGCACTTTTTCGGAAGGTTTGAGCACGAATGAATTGCCGCAGGTCAGGGCAATCGGATACATCCACAGGGGAACCATGGCTGGGAAATTAAAGGGCGCAATGCCCGCGCAGACGCCAATTGGGTGGCGAATGGTCTCGCAATCGACGTTGCGAGCAATGTTTTCCATGCTTTCGCCCATCATCAAGCTGGGGATACCGCAGGCAAATTCAACTACTTCTATAGCTCTTTGTACTGAAGCCCTTGACTCAGGAAGGGTCTTGCCGTGCTCACGAGTGACACATTCGGCAATTGCTTCATAGTGTTGTTCCATCAAGTTTTTGAAGCGGAACATCACCCGGGCCCGTTCGATGATTGGCACTTCCTTCCATTCGAGGAAGGCTTTGTGAGCTGCTTGTACGGCTCTATCTACATCGGCATTGCCGCCGAGTGGCGTGCGGCCAATGATTTCACCAGTCGAAGGATTGTAGATGTCTTGAAATTCGGTGGCCGTTGAATCTACCCAGTCACCATTGATCAAGAGCTTGCACACTGTTGCAGTGCCGGTTTTTGTTGCAACCATTCCACCCTCCGATTTTTTGCAAAAGCTGGTGAAGCTTCACATAATTTGCACTTTAAATAATATGCAAAAGAATATCGGTTTGGCCTACTTTAAGCAATATGAAGAGGGCTGTAAACCCTCAAACAATGGCTCTTTGAGAATCTTCTAATAGGTGGAGCGTATTTAATAACTGGCTGAAGCTTTAGCCATGGCTTGGTCGGCATAGTTCATGGCCTGGTTTGCCTGTTCGCGAGCTTGATTGGCCAAGGTCTTTGCCACTGGTGAGCTTGTGGTGCTGGCCAGGGAGCTAGCGCTCTCGGCTGCCGCTTGAGCGCTGTTGGCGTAAGAACGAGCTTCGCTGGCCGCTTGTTGTATGGCATTGCTGTTGTTTGAGCTAAGGGCCTGGTTTAGCGAATTGCGGGCCGAAGCGGCATAGTTTTGAGTTTGGGTTAGTTGACCTTGCACTTGCGAATTAATACCAGCAAAGTTGGCTTGCACAGATTTGGGGTCATATGTAGATGTAGGTGTCGATGTTGGAGTGGTTCTTTGTGCACTGAGGCCTTGATTGCTCCCGCCGTTTTCGAAAATCTGGTTGAAATTGGTCTGGTTCATATTGTTACCAGCTCCTGTTCTGATTCCAGAACCAGTGCTGATTCCAGAGCCGTTATTCTGGCCAGAGCTGCCATTGAAGCCATTGTTGCCACCGCCGCTAAAGCTAGAGCCGCCAGAGCCAAAATTGCCGCCGCCGCCGCCGCCGCCGCCGCCGCCACCATTAGCTGAAGTTGACCGAACATTGCCCCACTGTTGGCCAGTAGAGAAATTGTTGGCATTGTTGCCAGCGCGATTTTGATTTTGCGATTCCATCAAGCTTTGCTTGTAAGTTTTATTGTTTGTCGTGCCATTATTGCTGGTTCTGTTAGTCGTGTCGTTCTGACCACCGGCTCCCGGATTTAAAGGTGTGTCTTTAGGGAAAACAATAAATTCGCCAGGGCTTTTAGATTTGCCCATCAGCTTCTCTAATATGGTGTCCCACATGCTGGGAGTGTTGACGGGGGTATAGCTAGGGTTGGCCCCGGTGTTTCCAGTGTTTCCGTAATTGTTTCCGTATCCACCGGTATTCGTGTTGCCGCCGCTGCCGTAGTTTCCAAAATCAGATTCGGGAGGAGTGCTATAGCCGCCGGGATAATTGCCGCCGTTATAGGAACCAGAGTTGGTGTTGCCAGAACCAGGATTTTCGAAAATTGAGTTGAAGTTTTGAGCTTGCACGGGGCAGCTTATGGCTTGCAGAATAAACAGAGAAATTACTGATATAGATGCAGTAAGTTTCTTTATGCTGAATATTGCTCTATTTTGCTGACTCATTTTTGATCCTGTTGTACAAGATCAGCGCCTCAAGCCTTAGATTGCCTGAGTTTTCTAAGCTGATCGTCATGGGTGAGAGTCGGAACCTCTCCACCTTTCAGTGTAACACCGACTTTGTCGGCCACAAGACCCAGCTTTCGTAGAAACCACATGTCTACGCGTTTTTTCTGCAAAGTTTCTCGTAAATGTTTGATATTTGAGAGAAATTCGCCATCTTCGAATGTTCTCATGCGCTCAAACCCGCCCATGAGGCGTTTGGAGCCATGATTACAATGAAGAACCTCTACTATATTGTTAACTTGCACAGGGCCAAGTACTGCCGCCGTGAAGGCCTGGCTTTGGCCATCGCGCACTTCACCTTCGTTTTGCAAGAAATCTACCTGTAGCCAGGTCCTTGCTGTGAAACGAACGCGCAGAACCACAGGTTCGCATATTAATGAATTGAAGCTGTCTGGCTTAATATCGCGGATACACGCCGCTCTGGCATAAGCGTAGGCATCTTGCGCTCTAGTTGTGAAAAAGCTGTAGCTATTGCGGCCGGGCTCAAGGAAGCCGGTTTTGTTTATTTCCCAGCGTCGATAGCAGTTGGTGCCGTGATAGAGGAAAATCTCGTTTTCTGGCTGGTTATAGTCCAAATTTCCATGGCCAGCGGCGAACTCCGCAAGCGGTGGGGGAACTTCATGGTAACGTAGGCTGTCCACCCGCTTCCTCTCATACTCAAGCCCTAGTTTTACTAGCCCCATCGGGGAAAGCACCTTTCATTGTGTTATTCCCTTGTTTTGGAGGTGTCTAACCTTGCTATTGTTTTGCTTCGGAGGAGTGCTCGGAGCCCTGCTACGGTTATTCCATATGTTTTTCGCGAGCCGCTTGGATGGCGGCAGTGGCAGCGGCCAATGCCTGGCGGACCCGGTCTAGGTTTAGTTCGGCACTGTCGCGGATAGTGGTTGTTAGCTCAGAGCGTTTGTTGGTTAATTCAGCAAAGAGCTTCTCACTTTGATCTTCCATGCTGTCGATGTTGTGTTCGATGGCGCTGGCAAGATCTTTGTTCGCTTGTTGTTTTAAGCTTCCCAGCTTGTTTAGAGCATGGTTGCGCTCTTCATTCAGTTCCGGCTCAGCATCTACTGTAGAAGATTCAGCTAAGCTCTTGAGAGTAAGATCGCTCTCAAGCATGCGCTTTTCTGTATCTTTGAGGTAAGCATTCACTTCTTGAGTGCGTAGAACTAAATCTTGGCTTGAGCGTCTAAATGTCTCTTCAAGACCACTCTTAAGCCCGCGACCAGAGCTCTCTAGCTCGGTCAGGCAATCTTCTACTGTGCGCTTCAGCTTTTCAGAAGAGAGATTGATGCTTTCCTCTAGTTTTGCCAGTTGCGACAGCATTGCTGTATTTGATTCTGTAGCAACCTGCTTGCCCATGTCGTGAATCATGGTGCGAAGGATTTCTTTCTGCTCGTTCAGTTTAGGCAAGATTGACTCGGCAAGAAGTTCTTTAGTCTTCTGTGCTACGGCCATCTCACATACGGCCACCGTATGCGAAATTGTCTGCTCTAGATCAAGTTTGGTAGAGCGCAGCTTCTCGCAGGCTCTTTCCAGGGAGCTGTCAATTTCTTCAATCATGGAGCGCATGTTCCGCTCTAGAGATTGAGTGATTGATGCATTTTCTTCGCCCATGCGCTCGCGGAAGCGCTCAAATCGTTGGGTTACTTTCTCGCTGTAGCTATCGTGGCTTTCTTTCAGCTGTTCTAGGATAGATTCGCTCAATCTGGCCAATTCATCATTGCGGCTGGCAATCAAGCTGTTGAGACGACCCTGAACAGAGCCAGTGAGTTTCTCCAGTTCGCCTTTGAATTGCTCACACTGATCGACAATGGCGGACGAAAGTTGATTCTGTTCTGACTCTAAGCGCTCTAAGCCACTTGCGTCTAGGTCACTAAGTAAGCTTCTGGCGCCTTCGGATTCTTTTGAAATGTTATTCTGCACATCTACTGCTAGATTTTCTAGGCGACTTCTCAGTTCGCTAGAAAGATTTGTCAGATTTACCTCTGCGTGTTTTTCAAGGTCTTGACCCTCGCGCAGTAGTTCTTCAACTTGCCTGTTTAAGCGTATTTTTAGCTCTTCGGCACGCGAACTCATCTTGTTAGCAGCTTTAGCAACTTGTTGCTCAAGCTTGCTCATCAAGGTCGCCATCTCGTTCATCATTAAGCGAGCGTCTTGAGCTGGAGCCGGTCTTACGCCTGAATCAAATTCGCCCAGGGCGGGGGCGCTTCTAAATGGAGCTGGTGTTGGCGCTGGGGCGACAAATGGAGCTGGTGCAAGTGTAGGTTCAGGTGCGGGTGTAGGAGCTGGTGTAGGAGCGACAAAAGGTTCCGGTGTTGCAGTTGCTTCTGACACAGGCGCGACAAAAGGTTCCGGTGTTGCAGTTACTTCTGACACAGGCGCGACAAAAGGTTCCGGTGTTGGAACTACTTCTGGCACAGGTGTAATCGCGGCCTCAAAGGCTGCGGTTTGAACAGCCGGAGCTTCAATAGCGGGGGCTACTTCAATAGGCTGAGCTACTTGTGCTGGTCCTTCTACCATTGGTGGAGCGGCTACCTCAGCTACTTCCACTACTGCTGGCTGCTCTGGCGGATGGTTATAATCTTGAGCTGCTGGTGCTGCAATCTCAATTTGTGGTCTCAGCGGTGAGGGCTGAGGCACTGGTGCGTGGAGTGGCAATGCTGTAGCTTCAGAACCGCCAGCAAGTTCACTGCTGCGACGCAGTGGGCTGCTGTAATCGCGTGGTCTGACGCGGGTCTGCATTACTTGCGAATCTGTCATAGACGTTGGCATAGACTCTGGCAGAGCTTCTGGTTCTGCTGGCGCAACGGGAGCTTCTGCCACTGGCTCTGGTGCTTGGCTTACCGCTGGAGCTGGTATCTCTACCTGTTGCTCAACTACTTGCGAACTTACTTCTGTAGTGGTTTCATCCGCTGCTGTGAATAATGAGGTGGTGGGGTCCATGGTAGACCAGAACCCTGCGCTGTCGGTGGCACTGTTGAGCGCTCCAACATCTTGGGTCAAAGGCGTAGAACTGCTGGCTGCTTCAGGAGTGGTAATTTCGCTCAATGGAGTGCCTTGGTGCCAAATCTGTTGCTCGCTGGCCTGTTCTTCAGCACTTGGTGCTGCGCCCATTTGCAACTCTTGCGCGGGACTGTCTTTTGAAAGCTGCTGAGTTAATCTTTCGAAGAGGCTGTTTGAGTCTGCTGTCGGCTCGGCTGGTTGAGCAAAGGACGATTCAACAGCTGTTGACCACTCGGCTTCACTTGTAGCCTGGTTCTCTGTCGCAAAAGGCTCGGCTGCCATCAAGCTTGGTTCTATTAGTTCAGGCAGCGGAGATTTTTCTCCATGCCAATCGCTCGGTGAACTAGCGCCCCATCCTTGTGAGTGCTCGGCCAGAGCCTCTGGCAATGGCAGTTCCACAGGGGTTGGAATAAATGTTTCTTGCACAAATGTGGTTGGGGCTGGGCTCGACAGTTGAGCCGATACTTCAGCTGCCTCAGGTGCTACTGCTTCGAGTGGTGCCACTGGCGGTGCTGGTGTCTCGACTTGTGCCAGGCCTTCTGCTTCGACAGTAGGCTCAGCATCCGGCTTGTAATCCATCCAAGAGTCTGGATCGGCAACAACAGGTGCTTCGACCACAGCCGGTGGAATAGCATCTGGATTTGTTTCTATTGTGCCGCGGGCGGCGTTGGAGAATATATCGGCATTGAAATCAGAGTTGTTGACGCTTGGTTCAACTGGCATAGCAAAAGCATTTGGATCGAGATCCCAGCTATCAAATTTAGCCTCGGGCACAGCAGGGGTCTGCGCTTCGCCTTTGACAAATTTGTCGTAGTGCTCATCGCCAAAATATTCTTTTAGGCGTTTTTGTTTTCCTGCTTCTTGTTCTGCTCTTATACGCTTTTCTTTTTCAAATTCATTCTCAGCGTAGTTTATCGCTGCTTCACCAGCGAAACCTTGTTGGTAGTCGTTAAAGAACTGTGCTGAAAAGTCTTCTTTGGGCAGGTTATTGTCGAGTACAGCTGTGGCAGATTCGGCCGGGGCATCGTGAGTGTCGTGCGACATTTCATACCAGGGCGCAGCCATCGTAACTGTGGTCAATTGCTGGTCGATACGAATATGATCGCCAGTCATAAGGATTGCAGTTAGGGCATCTGCTGATGCTGTAGCCCAAGGCGGTGTGTCATCATAGCGGCTGGCCGTCCGCGTCGGTGTCGCCGGCGGTTCAGGTGCAGGCTCGGGGCTTGAAGGTACAAAAGCCGTGTTAGCTTCAAAAGCAAATTCAGAAGCATCGCTGGTTAATGAAGTTGGCTGTTGTGGATATTCTGGTGCCACCATTTCAGCCTGCGGCGGTAACTGCAGGTTTGAATATGAGAGCTGTTGCAGAGCTGGTGCCATATCGAAGGCTGGTTGCTCAGGGACTGGCGGTGGCGCCACCACTTGAGGTGTGTACTCAGCGATTTGTGGTTCTACTGCCGGAGCTTGAGCAGCTTCATTTGCAGGAGTTGGCCTAAAAGGATTGCTTTCGAAAGCCGCAGGAGAAGCAGCTTGTTCTGCATTGATTGCTTGCTGCGTCATGATGCCATGTTGCACGGCTAGCTCGCCTAAGGCAAGCTCTTCAGCGTTAAGAGGCGCAAAGCAAGACTTCAAGATGGTTTTATTTCTATCGTCTTGACGGCCTTCTGGAGTAAAGACCATATGGCAAACCGAACCAATGTCGATCACGGGCTTGCCTACTTGAGGCGTAATTTTGGCTCCGAGTTGACCCAATAACGCAATTACTGGCTCTTCAAGAGTTGAACCTTCTACAGTCAAACTCCGTCTGCTGCCGCCTTGGGCATAGTTCGATCCAACTTGATAAAGGGCTTTGACTTGGTTTGCCCCTAATCTTGTCACTGGTCGGCAAGCTAAATAGTTGAAGTCTTTGCCGTCGAGAATGGCTTTAGTTGCCTTCTCTTGCATTAGGGCGTCGAGTACTCTGAATTCATAAGCTGAGGCCGTGACATTGACGACCATGCATTGGCCTTCGTCTTTGCTAATCACAACACACAGGTCTTTTACTCTGAACGTCTCTCCTTGGTCTTCTGCTTTTTTAGAGAAGGATGAGAGACCCGCTGGTGCTGCCACTTGCTCAAGGCAAAAGATCAAATAGCCTGGTTCATAGAGCATGCTCTCTTGAGCGGCCCATTCTGTCGGTGAGCTCGGCTTATTCTTGTCAAAAACCCGCAGGTAGGCTTTGACATCGGGTATTCGCAAGTGGTGTTGGCGGAGCATTGAGTTCATGGCGTTATCTTGTGAAGAGTCCTGGTTGGGAGTGTGATTTCTCTATCTGTACTGGTGAGGTTGATTTAATCGGGAGCTCCTGCTGCATGCGCTATCTCTTTGAGTGCGGCAGCCTTTTGGTCGTTAATTTGTCGAACCAGTTTAGTGGTCGATTCTTCTATTTCATTTTTTGCACTCTGGGTATCGGCAACGATTTTCGACAATGAGCGCTCATAGGCACCTTTCATTTCACTATCAACTTCGGCACCAACATTGGTTAGCGATGCCACTGCGTCTTTCATTAGTTCGCCCAGCTTGGTCTCGAAGCCATTGCGAATAGCAATGAGTTCAGAACGAATCTCGTTAATTACTCGCGACTTAGCCTCTTCCAGCTGAGCCCTTACTAATTCGGTCTCGCTCACTTTGCCATTCATGCGGGCAACAAAGGCTTGCATATCCATCTGCACTCGCTCTTTGACGTCATCGCATTTTTTCTTCAGTGCTTCGTTGCTGCTTTGAGATGCATGGGTCAATCGACTGGTAGCGGTGGTGGTATCATCAGTAAGTTTTTTTGATGTATCTTGTGCTAGGTCTTCGATCTGCTCACAGACGCCTTCAAACTTGGCTTTTAGGGCACTGACGTTAGAGTCACTGGCGGCACTAAAAACGTTGTTTACATCTTGCTCAATAGCTCTCAAGATGTCGTCAATTTTAAGATGTAGAGCCTCGGAATCGCCTTCTAATCCACTTTCGGAAGACTTAGAATGAGATTCGAGATTACTGAACTCTGCTTGGAAATCAGCATTAAAGCGCTGCATCAAAGTCGAGAAATGGCTTTCGATGCTATTTGCTTTCTGCATGTAGTTGCGAAATAGAGCGCTGTTCGATTGCTTCTCGCTACCGCGTGATTCCCACAAACTGTGATCTAATTTTTGTTGTAGTGAATTAGAAAAGAAACTAGATTGAGATCTTAGCCTTTGGCCACTCAAATAGTGTTGAGTTTCCAGCTCCACTGCCGCACCTTCAACGACACTAGAATAGTGGTCAGCGGCACGCATGAAGTTGTCATCTAAGGTGCTTTCATGACTAATTTTGAGTTCGGTGATTGCTCGTCGTAGATCATCATTAAAGAGAGCCAAGCGCTCAGTTAACTGTTGCAGATGGTTCTCTGTACTCTGGCGTTCTTTTTCCGCGGCATTGCGCAAGCGTTCAACCGCTTCTTTTGCCTGTCTTTTGATCTCTTCTTCAACAGCGGCAGCTTTTGCGGCCACTTCCATTTTTGATTGCTGTTCTGATTCTTGCCGCTCATTGACATGGGCTGATGCTTTATTTGCTAGCTTCGCTGTTGATGCTTCTTCTAGCTCATTCAGCCGAGCTGAACCAGAGTCGTAGATGTCTTGAAGCTTCTTACCTGCAAAAGTCATTAACGTCTTCCTCGATTTGTTAATCGTTTTCTAGAGACAACATGGCACTCTTGTATGCCATCACAGCTAGTGCTGCTGCCCGCCCTGATTCTTCTATGACCGGAGTCTTTAAGTTCAATTCTGAAAGTTCATTGTGGAAGTTTCTCGTGATTCTCTCTAGGTCTGAACGCATTATGCGTACTTGTTTTTCTAGAGATTCTACTGAAGAGAGTCTAATACTCTCAATGCGCTCATTGCTACCTGCTGATGAACGCGCAAATTCTGTCTCGGTTTGTTCTACCTGACGACGGAAGGTTTTGATTACTTCAGCACCATGGGCCCTTAATCTGCTATTGAGCTTGTCTATCACTTCAGGGTTGGCTGATAGCCGATTACCTGAGACCATGAGATTGATTTTCGACTCTTGCGCTAGGGCGGCTTCGAACTTGATAAACAGTCTATCGATTTCGTCTGAAAGTTTGCCTTCCACTCGCCTTAGTGAGTTGTGTACAAGCTTCTGGTTGACCACCATTCTTGATTTGGCAGAAAAAGCTATTCTATTAATATCGTCCTGAGCAGCGAGCAGTTTTTTCTCTACTTCGTTGCTGTAATCTTTTATAAAACGCGATTGTGACTCAAAGCTGCCTTGCTTGAAGCGGTCTTTCATGGCCAACAACTGTGTTTGCCAGTGACTGATATGTTCGTCCAAGACCTGGCTATTGGTCATTCTTGTTTCATCAATTGTCTTAATGCCGCGCAGGGCTAGTGCTCGAATGTCTTTACTGGCAGCCTCAACTATTTCGCCTAGCTCTTTCTGTACGCCATCGATTTTTTCGTCAAACTGACTGCTATATAGAGCGAGATGGCTGTCGACTTCGGCTTTTGATGACTCGATAACCGATTGAGCTGAGTCGTCGATGGTCTTTGCTTTATCGGACATGCCGTTTTCATAGCTCTGGCTTACGGTTTCGACCCGATCTTTTCCTGAGCTAGCCAACTCAGTGACCCGGGCAATGCGCTCACGGCTGATTTCATAGAGGTTGGCACTGGGGGCATCAATGACTGAGGCCAAGTCATGCAACTGCTCTTCCATAATCTCTGTAAGGATGTCGGTTGCTTCTAGAACTTTGTCAGCAAAACGTCTGCGTATGGCTGCTGCCCCTTGCATCAAGCGGTCAACTTCAGCTGTTTCGAGTGCACTGATAGTATCGAGAGTTTCGTCTCGCTTGGCTTCGAGGTCATTGCCATGTGAATCAACAAGGTGCTCGCTTTGCTGAATAACTTTGTCAAGCTGGAGCGCTAAGCTACTATCGATACCTTCGCTGAAGGCATGAAGTTGGTCTAGACATAGAGTGACAGTGCGCTCTAATTCGGCGCTAGCCTTTTCTAAGGCTTCAATCATCAAATTTGCAGCTGATCCAAAACTTTCAGACCGATTCGCTTGAGAACTCTCCTCAGCCATCTATTCCTCTACTTCCTGTTTTCAGTACTACTTAGTATCAGTCTAGCCAATTATGCCCCCTTTTTCAGGGCACTAAGCAACACTCTGATTTAAGTTGAGCTGATTTGTTTTTCGCTGTCCTTTTTAGCCTGGCGATCCAGTCTAGATAAGGCAGACATGGCAGCTTCATTAACTGTTTCAGAAAGTGTCGGATGTGGGTGAATGGCTACAGCCAAATCTTCTAAGACAGCGCCCATTTCTATGGCTACAACCGCCTCTGAAATCAGATCACCGGCCCGTGGCCCGACAATACCAACACCCAAAACTAGGGTGGTATTGGGGTCGAAGAGCACTTTAGTGGTTCCATTGGTGTCGGCGATAGTCATGGCTCGACCGGAAGCTGACCAGGGGAATTTGGCTGTGGAGAAACTGATGTTTTTAGCCTTGGCTTCGGTTTCGGTTAAACCGCACCAGGCCACTTCTGGCTCAGTAAAGACCACAGCTGGCACGCAGCGATTGTCGTACGCTGATGGTTTGCCAGCCAGCACTTCTGCTGCCACGTAAGCCTGTCTAATTGCCCGGTGGGCCAGCATAGGCTGACCAGAAATGTCACCAATTGAGAAGATGCGCTTGTCTTTTGTGCGGCAGGTTTCGTCTGATAATACAAAGCCAAATTGGTCAATTTCAACTTGGGTTGCTTCTAAGCCAATGCCATCAGAGTTTGGTCTTCTGCCAACTGAGATCAATACTTTATCGGCGGTAAGTTTTTCAGGAACATCTTTGCCGGTCACTTCTATTTCGACACCACTTTTGGTGACTGATATATTGTTTACTTTTGTGTTCAAGTGGATGGCTTTAAATTGCTCACCTAATTTATTCGCCAGTGGTCTGACGAGGTCACGGTCAGCGCCAGGTAGTAGACCGTCGGTCATTTCTACTACGGTCACTTCGCTTCCTAGTGCTGCGTAGACTGTGCCGAGTTCTAAACCGATATAGCCGCCACCAATAACAATTAGCTTTTTAGGAATGTCGGCCAAATTGAGAGCAGAAGTACTATCTAGTACTTTGTCGCTATTGATGTCTTCTTCGTTTTTAAAGAGTTTGGGCAGCTTTACTGGTCTAGAGCCAGTGGCGAGAATGCAGTGCTTAAATTTGATGCGCATAGCACTTTCGCCAGGGCAATCAACTCTCACACTGCGCGAATCTTGAAATGTAGCCTTGCCATGCAATATTTCTACACCGGCACTTTTGCACATTCCCACAATGCCTTGGGAAAGTTTGTCGATCACTCCGGTTTTCCAGGTTCTCAGGGCATCGATATCAATTTTTGCTGGGCCAAAACTAATACCGATTTTCTCGGCACTCTTGGACGAATGAATTACTTCAGCAGCGTGGAGTAAGGCTTTAGAAGGAATACAACCCATGTGTAAACAGACACCACCGGGCTTTGGTGCAGCATCGATCAAAAGAGTTTTGATACCAAGTTCTGCTGCTCTCAATGCTGCAGTGTAACCACCGGGGCCACCACCAATAACAGCAAGTTCAACTTCCTGAACCATCTCTCCTACGACCATATTGCCTCCTAGGCTTCTAAAACAAATTTGAAGGGGTCTTCCAGTAATTTCACTACGTGCTGCACAAAGTAAGCAGCTTCAGCACCATCGGCTAAGCGATGGTCGAATGACATTGCTAATGGCAAAATTGTTCCAATGGCAATTTGACCATCTTTGACAATTGGTTTTTGGCTGGCTCTAGCCATTCCGAGTATGGCGGCTTCAGGGAAGTTGACCATGGGCGACATGCTAGTGCCACCAATCGCACCAATATTGGTCAGTGTGAAGGTGCCACCCTGGAGGCGCTCTAGTTCAATTTTGCCAGCTCTGGTTTTGGCGGCAATATCGGCTAGTTCTACGGCAATATCGTAGAAGCTCTTTTGATCGACGTTCTTAATGACCGGAACGATCAAGCCGCGTTCAGTTGCCACAGCCACGCCGATATTGTAGTAGTGCTTAATTACTATCTCGCCAGTGTTTTCATCTAAGCTTGAATTGAATTGAGGATAGAGCTTAAGAGCGCTAGCTAGAGCCTTGATAGTGAATACAGTTAGAGTTGGACGCACTTTGTTGTCGCCCGAGCGAGCAGCAAATTCTTTCTCGTATTTAGTCACCAAGCTAGAGAGTTCAGTAACGTTAGCTTCGTCGAAGTGGGTGACGTGCGGGATATGAGTCCAGGCTTGAGTCATATTCATGGCAATTTTGCGGCGAATAGACTTAAGTGGCAAACGCTCGACATCGCCGAATTTTGCAAAGTCAGGATATTCTACTGGCCCTGCATTCATACCGCCCATCCCTGTGAGAGGAGAAGCATCGGCACTGGAGCCGCCGTACTTGTCTTTCATACTGGTTGGGGCAGCTGGTTTGCTAGAACTACTGCTAGGTGTTGAGCTTGCTGTTGGTCTAGATGTAGCAGAAGGTTGAATTCTTGATTCAAGTGAGCCGGCGGCGTAGGCCATGACGTCTTCTTTTAAGACTCTTCCTGCTGGTCCAGAGGCGTTCACTTGATGCAGATCAACACCTAACTCACGAGCTAGCCTACGGGTCGCTGGTGTGGCCGGAACTGGTCCAGTCAATACCTTTGTTGCTGCTTGAGCAGCAGGGTGAGCTGATGCTTGAGTTGCTGCCCCGTTGTTACCGGCGGCCACTGCTTGCTTCGCTGGAGCCACTGCTGGAGCGGCAGCCGCTGCAGCGGGAGCTTGAGCTTGGCCTTTGCCAGCAATGTCATAACCAATCATGACGCAGCCAACTTTTACAGTCTGACCTTGAGCCACGTGAATTTTTGCCACTGCACCGGCATAAGGTGATGGAATTTCCACCACGGCTTTATCGGTTTCAACTTCAAAGATGATCTGGTCTTCCTTGACCATTTCGCCTTCTTTGACTTTGACTGCGATTATTTCTGCTTCGTGAATGCCTTCGCCAAGGTCAGGCAATTTAAATTCAACCGTCATTTTCCACCTTCAAATATCAAAACTAGAATTTAGAATGAGAGTGTTTCGCGACTTGCAGCCAGTACTCTTTCTGGATCGGGCAAGAAGAAGCGTTCTTTCGAGAAGTAAGGAATTGGTACATCGAAGCCGGTTACTCGTTTAATTGGTGCTTCTAAATAAAGTAGAGCGGCTTCGTTAATGCGAGCCACAACTTCAGCGCCAAGACCACAAGTTCTAGGGCCTTCGTGTACCACTACAGCGCGACCAGTTTTCTTCACCGATTCGATAATGAGGGTGGCATCCATTGGAGAAATTGTCAGCAAGTCGATTACTTCAGCTTGCACGCCATCTTCTTCTTCTAACAGTTCAGCCGCTTCAAGAGTTGGTCGCAGGCTAGCACCGTATGAAATAAGAGTGATGTCTTTGCCTTTGCGGACAACTTGAGCTTGACCAATAGGAAGAGTTTCCATTGCTTCTGGTACATCTTCTTTGAACAATCTATAGATTGCTTTGGGCTCATAGTAGATCACTGGGTCTGGATCTTGAATAGCACTATGAAGTAGGGCGCGAGCATTTCTTGGGCCTGAAGGAATTACTACTTTCAAACCAGGAGTATGAGCGTAGATTGCTTCGCGACTTTCAGAGTGGTGCTCTAGGGCGCGAATGCCACCACCGTATGGTGCGCGCATTACTACTGGCACGGTAACACGGCCTCTGGTGCGGTTGCGGAAGCGGGAGGCGTGACACTCAAGTTGGTGGAAAGCGTAGTAGTCGAAACCAGAAAATTGCATTTCGCAAACTGGTCTGAGGCCATAAATGGCCATACCAATTGCTGTACCCATGATGCCAGATTCAGCTAGTGGAGTATCGAGTACACGTTTTTCGCCAAACTTGTGGTACAAACCTTCGGTGATGCGAAATACGCCTTCATCGGGCCCAACGTCTTCGCCCATGACGATTACTTTGTCATCTCTTTCCATTGCTTCGAAAAGGGCTAGGTTAATTGCCTTTGCCATATTCATTTGCGCCATTGGTCATTCTCCTGAAAATTGTAAGCAAAATAAGCAAATCAGCATCTCAAATAGATTGCTTTAGTGAGCGCTTGCTTTTTGCGGGCTGACACCAGAATTGGTGGAATTTTTTACTTGCTCTAAATGCTTCTTCAGCTCCTCTCTTTGCTCGTTCAAGTAAGGAGGAATATCGCTGTAGAGATAGTCGAACATGCTGAGAGGGTTGGCTAGTTCTTCGCTTTGTGCCATCTCTTCAACTTTGACGATAGAAGCTTTGATCATGGTGTCGAGCTCTTGCTCTAGTTCTTCTAGTTGCTTTTCAGTGTAGACACCCTTAGCGACTAGATATTTTTTGAAGCGCGCAAGAGGCTCGCGCTTTGTCCAGAGGGCACATTCTTCATCACTGCGATAGCGTTTTGGATCATCAGCAGTGGTGTGTGGTGTGAAGCGATAGGTTAGTCCTTCAATCAAGGTTGGGCCTTCGCCGCGCTTAGCTCTTTCAACGGCTTCCATGGTGGCAACATAAACGGCTAGAACATCATTGCCGTCTACTCTGATTCCAGGCATGCCGTAAGCAATTGCTCTTTGGGCAATTGTTTCATTGCGCATTTGCTTGGCAATCGGTACTGAGATGGCATATTGATTGTTGAGGCAGACAAAAACTACAGGTGCTTGATAGACAGAAGCAAAGTTCATGGCTTCGTGCGTATCGCCTTCTGATGAGGCACCGTCGCCAAAGTAGGTCATCACTATGCTGTTGTCATTGCGCAACTTCATCGCCATTCCCAGGCCAGCTGCGTGTAGCAATTGGCTGGCGATTGGCACGCATACAGGCAAATCGTTGACGCCTTCTGGTGGCATGGCGCCTTCTTCAAAACCGTTCCAATAGAGTAAGGTTGTTTCAATCGACCAGCCGCGATAGAGCAAACCAGCTAGCTCGCGGTAGGCTGGCACATGCCAGTCGGTTTTGCCAAGGTGAATGGCTGAACCCATCGAAATTGCTTCGTGGCCAGAAGACTGGGGGAAGGTACCCATGCGTCCTTGTCTTTGCATCAAGAGCATACGCTCATCGGTGCGCCGAGCAAGCAACATGTACTTGTACATGGTCTTCAATGTTTCAGGAGCAATTTTGGGCTCGAGAGCTTTATCGAGTTTGGCGTCTTCATCCAGAATGGAGAGATACTCAATATTTGGAAGCTCGATTTTTGTTCTTGGCATAGAATCCACTCTATTGTGTAAAACTGGGGTGAAACTAGGGAAATCAGCTGTTTGGTCGTCTTTTGTAGTGTCAACTGGCATAGCGATTGGCTCTGCGCGTTAACTTCTTCTACTTGACGATCCGTTACAGACCAGGCAAAGTATGTCATATATAGACCGCAGGGGTCTATAAAGGTTTGTGGAAAATTCGCTTAATGGCGCAGTCTTACAGAAAAATTCGTTGAAGCAAATATGAATCATAAAGTCTTTGTTGAGAAAGAAGAATCGCTACCCAAGCCGCCCTGGCTCAAGGTTCGCCTACCCACAGGAGAGCCTTACTGGCGCGTCAAGGAGCTGCTTGACCAGCACGATTTGCATACCGTTTGCGAGTCGGCAGCTTGTCCAAATCGTGGTGAGTGCTGGGCTCGCGGCACTGCTACCTTTATGATTTTGGGTAATGTTTGTACGCGAAGCTGTGGATTTTGTAATGTCATTACTGGCAAGCCAACCGAACTAGATTTAGAAGAACCAGCTCGTGTAGCCGAAGCCGTACGCAAGCTTTCGCTCAAATATGCTGTTATTACCTCGGTCAATCGCGACGAATTGAAAGACGGTGGTGCTGCCGTTTGGGCTGAGACCATTCGGGCCGTGCGTGCCCTCAACCCTGGCACGGCAATTGAGGTTCTCATTCCTGACTTCTGTTCTAATTGGCAAGCGCTAGATGTTGTGCTCGATGCTCGCCCTGATGTGCTCAATCACAATATTGAAACTGTCCCCCGTCTTTATTTAGAAGTGCGACCTCAGGGCCGCTACGATCGCTCCCTTGAAGTTTTGGCCCGCTCTAAAAAAGCTGGTTTGACAACCAAGAGTGGCTTGATGATGGGTTTAGGTGAGCGCGACGAAGAAGTCTTGGAAGTGATGAAAGACTGGCGCAAGGCTGGTGTCGATTTGATTACTCTGGGCCAATACATGCAACCCACAGAAAATCATCTTGCAGTCAAGCGCTACGTCGAGCCTGAGACCTTTGCTTTCTTGCAAGAGCAAGGCATGGCCATGGGCTTCACCAACGTTTTTGCTGGTCCGCTGGTGCGCAGTTCCTACCACGCTGATGAGCAGGCCAGCATGGCCTTGGTCTAATGGTCTAACGGTCTAGTGGTCTAAGTCAAGTCGGCAGAAGTTATAACCGAGCCCGCCACTTGGGCTGCTTTTAGCTCGCAAAGATCAGCGGCTAACTGCGATGCATCGCGGATTTGTCCAACTAAAACTGAAAGGGCGACTGAAACTTCTTGCAAGCACTTTAGCTCTACGTCGCTCCATACTCTTGCTTGATCGCTTTGAATGTCGATGAATCCGGCAAATATTCCGCGCCAGCGTAACTGTGCCAAAATTTGCGACTGAAATGCCATTTTGTCGACAACTTCGCTGTTGCTGTAGATCGTCTTCTCTGACGATTCTTCAGGTACTGCGAATACGCCCGTTCCATTGTCGTTGGGGAAGCGCGAGAGAAATGCCATGACAATAGTCATCGATTCGATACTGCTGAGAGTTAGACCACTTAGCTGTTCTTCCTTGTCAATGGAAAAGCATTCAACCGCTCGCAGTCCGTCACCGACAACTAACCAGACGATGGTACGTGATGCCTTAAAAGTCTCAGTCAAACTTTTACAGGCAAATTCCAGCATGGCTTGCATGCCGCCGCCATTGCGGAGCACCAGCAAGAATTGATTGATTAGGCTAGCAGAATCCACTTTGCGCTAAATTTAGGAATCTAACTTAAGTAGATTCTTGATGCCGTAGACTGCCATGTTTGGATTTTCTTTCAAGCGCCTGCGACAATATGCGCCTGCTACTTTACCTTCGCCGAAAGGCAGGTACATGCGCACTAGTATTCCTTCCGCGGCAAGCTTTTGGAATACAGCATCGCTCTTGCCTTTGGCTTCAAGATTTTGGAAAATTTCGCCTGAAACTAGGGTTTTTTGGAAGCGTTTGCGCGGAACACCATGCAAGTATTGCGTTTCAAAACGATTGGTTGGCACCTTATCTGGTATCACTACTGTGTTGAAGAAGTTCTCGATGCATTTGGTGTCGTGAGTGGCTACTTCAACATAAGTTCCACGCGCTAACAGTTCCCGTGCATACTTGACCAAGAGATCTTTCATTACTGGTTTTTGTGTGTGGGCAACTGTGGCTGGTTCGTTGTAGATACCAACAACAAGTCTGGTGCGCATGCGGCTATCAAAACGTTTGATGTCTTGCGCGGTTCTGAACAATCTGGTTTGCAAAACCGTACCAAGATTGCGGTAACCCGATTCGATCAATGAAAAATAAGTCTCGAGTTGAAAATCTGTCCAGCGGTGGTCTTCTGCTTCAAGGGTGACATTGACGTTGCGCACGCTGGCATACTCTACTACTGCTTCAATGCGGTTGTAGGCTCGGTCTAGCTCACTAGAGCGGGTCTGACCCACTTTAGGCGCCGCTGTGGAGAACATAGAGGGCTTGAACGATGCCGTAGGTTGTTGTCTTGCATCACCGGGGAGCTTGTGCGCGGCAATTTGATCAATCAACTGCTTATAGTGCTCGACAGATTGATCGCAGTCAGCGTCAGATACTGCATCTTCGCCAAGAATGTCGAGGGTTGAACTAAATTTGTTCTCTTTATAGAGCTGTTCGGCTAGCTCTAAAGCTTCTTTGGCTGTCTCTCCGGCCAGATAAGGTTTGGCCAACATCAAAACCAGTGACACTGGTATTTTGTCGAAGATCGAAGGAGGGGCTGCGGCCACTGCTGTGTTTGCTGCTGTAGATTGGTCGCCCTGAAGCATCTTATTCTTAACCGGAGTTTGTATCGGCATATAAGTCCTGTTGGTCTTACCAAAACTGTGAACGAGTTTTCAAGCCGAATTATAGATCTCAACTATATATTTATCGCACAATTTAGGCTCTCTAAAATGTTTATCATTCGCTTGGGGGTGTTTCGCCCAAGCCGCTGAGAGCAAAGCGTAAGAGTTCAGAGCGTTGACCTTCCTCTTTAAGCAGTTCGCTGACTGAACCAGGCAGGCGGCTGACCGCAATTACTGCCACTTTCTGTCCGGCATCATTGCTGGTGAAATAAACAGCGCGAAGGCTTTGGCTGGTGAGGTTAACTAGCTCGATGCGACCGTCCCCGGTATAGCGCACCGAGTGCTCGGTGGCCGAAGTTTTCTCCGCCTTGAATTTGCCGGCCAGAGCTTTGGCGAAGGTGGAAAATTGAGAGTCGCTCAAACCAGTATCTTGGCTAATGGCGCATACAACCACATCGGCTTTGCCTGTTCGCCCTTTAGAGCCAGCAATAATGCGCACCTGGGGATGCTTTTTGTAATTAGCCCAGATCCAATTCTTGTCTTTGGCATCGGTGGCTGTAGGCATGCCCATGGCTTTTTCAAAGAGATAGAAGTCATCGCCTAGGCCGGGTAAATTGCTCTTGGTCAAAAATTGTTCAACGTTGTTGCTGCCAACATAGAAGCTGCCGCCCAGAGTGTTCGCCACTGCGGTCAATGGCTTGAGGGGCTGGGGCGGTTGAATTGGTTGGGCCTGACTAGATTGGCTAGATTGGCCCGAAAGCGAGCCCGCTGTGGCCGTCGCCCCCTTGTTGGCGCTGCCAGCAGGTGTAGTCGACTGCAGGGTTTTTGCTACCGGTGCCTTGAGCGGCTTTACGGGAGCTGGTGTGGTGTCGTTGTGCTTGCGTCCTGCAGCATGTTCGGCTTCGAATTTTTTCTTGCCCTGTTCCATTTTTGCTTTGGCAAGGCGGTTGCGGCCAAGCTGCGAATTGAGCTGAGTATGGGCATCTTCATCACTCATTGCCACAGGCTCAATACGAGCGACAACCAAATTTTGGGTTTCGTCACTGCTGGCATCGCCAATTTTGCAAATCACTTTGCACTCAATCATCGGCCATTCAGCGGGATCTATTGGCAGTTCGAAGGGGCGCTTGCTGTGGGCAATGGTGTTGATCTGCTGCTTGCCGCTAATGGTATCAAGGCGAGTCTGCCAGCGATAAACCGTCAAAATTCCTTCTGATACTAAGCGAAAGTGCGCCTGCAGTTGAATCACTTCTCCTAGCAAACTAACGTCGCTGACATTTTCAATGGTTAGGGCCATAGAAGGATGGTAGCCCAGAGCGTCATGAGACCAGTAGGTGACATAAGCGGGCACGGTCAGCTTTGGTGGCGCCTTGACCGGTCTTCTTGGGGCGTCATCATCTTCATCATCGGGGTCTTGGTTGTAGTCACGAGCTTGACGGTTTTGGGCCTGGGCTGGTGCGGCTAAACCAAGTGACATTGAGGCTGCTGTTAGTACTGAGAAAAAACTGGCGAGTGACATCAGTGACGCGAGTCCAGCTGCCAGAGCCTTTTTGCTTCTAGTGGCAGCTTTGGCCTTGGCGTTTGGATTCTTAGCTGCCTTCAGCTCTTTTGTTGTTTTCACGACAGTGACTTTGTCTAATTCGAGAGAGCGCCATAGATACCAACTGGCTGCCGATCTAAATGGCCGCCAGCGCTCTGCTCGTTCGGCAATTTCAGCTGGCTTTGGTAAGTCTTCTGACTGCGCTCTATTTTTGCCGTAATAAGTTAGAGCATAACCTTTGCGCACACCATAATCGGTCGATGGCAGTACATCTAATCGGCCGAGGCGAAACATCAAAAGCATCTGTACTGTCCACGGCCCAATGCCACGAACAGCCGTAAGGCGTGCAAGCAATTCTTCATCTGACAGATTGTGCATCTCGTCAATTTCTGGCACTACTCCTTCTAGAGTTTTCAGTGCCAGGTCTTGTAGTGCCATGGCCTTGCCCCGCGATAGACCACAAGCGCGTAGAGCTTCTATATCGGCGGCCAATATTAGTTTGGGGCCAGGAAAAGTCGTACTTTCAAAGTTACTCATTATCTTGTTGCAAATCGATTGAGCGGCCTTGCCTGTAATTTGCTGATAGACAATCGATTCAGCCAGGGCGCCGTAGCTAGATTGCATCTCGTCAATTGTAAGAGTGAAGGGCCCAACCCGCTCAATCACCTTAGCTAACTTGCGATCAGCCTGGCATAAATGGTCTCGAATGGCTTCGGCCTGATTCTTGTCAGGTGCTTTTCCGGCTGTGCGGGCGCTTCTTTTGCCGGAGCTGACTTTTGTCTTGCTATCAGCCATGAAGTGCGGGCCAACCTTTTTCGTTAGTACACGAATCGATTGAATATTTTGTCTTATAGTTGAAATTTTCGCCAGTTTTGCGGCAGTAGGCACTTGGTGCCAACGTTACGAGGGCGGCAAAGCCCAAGTCTTTTGGCATATTGGTAGCATCGAGTAAAACATCATTGTAGAAGAGCTGACCGTTTGCTACGGCGCAGCAGCGTACGGCCAAGAACCAATCTTTTGAAAATTGCTTGATGTTGCCATTGAAGCTATCGCGACCGATTTCTCTTGCATACTTTTCGCCATCGAGTTGCCAGAGTTTTTCGCTCAATATTTCCTGGAAGGCTAATATCTCTTCTTTCGACAATTGTGAAAGTTGCTGCACCGCTGGTGCTACCACGGCATCATCGTTGCCTTCTTCGTCCCAGTTAAGTAAGTCAATAATGTCCCAAAAATCGTCCTGGCTGAGCACGTTTTCTGGCTTAGATACAGAGTCTTGCTTGGGCTTGGCCGCTGGCTTCGCTGCTTTGCCATCCTCTGGCGGTGCCGCTTTAATAGAGAGGTCAACTAAGTCGGCCAAGGTATATTCGGGCCTCGTTGGCGCTGCTCGCTTCCACTTAACTCTCAACTGCGGCATTTGGGCGCGCAACTTGGCAATACCTTCTTCGGTGACGCTGGTATTAAAGAGATAGAGTCTGACTAAGTCTTTAAGACCAACAAGGCCAGCCAGCCCGGCATCGGTAAAGGCCGTGCCAGAAAGCCCGAGTAAGCGCAGTTCGCTCAGTTGGCTAATGTGCTCCACTGCCGAGTCATCAACTTGCGTGCCATTGAGCCAAAGCTCTTTTAAGTGCGGCAGAGCGGTAAGGTGAATCAGGCCATCAGACGTGACACTGGTGGCCGTTAAGCCTAAAGACTCCAAGTTTTCCAGTCTCGCCACAAATGCCAGTCCGGCATCGCCAATTGGCGTATAGGCCAGCTCAAGTACTCTTAGAGAACTCAAGTGCGAAAAATGGGTAAGGCTGAGGTCGTTTATCTGGCTTCTGCTCATGTCGAGCACATGCAAAGATTCGGACGGTAAATTTTCTAGGGGGGAAAGCAGGTTGGCCGCGCTGGCCGACACCTTCAACTGAATTTTGCAGCTCTCTGGGCTGGGCACAATTACATCACCCCGAGCTTCGTCGAGCCACTGCCAATTAATTGGCTGGTTTTCAGGATTAACAATCAGGCCAAGTGGGGTCGCAAACAGGTCCCACGTCTCCGGTTGGGAGAGTGGAGCTGTGTAGAGCCCGCCCATTGAAAAGCGTTGGGGGAATCGCAGTAGTCTTTCAGTCATGCCGTTCATAACAATCAAACATTATCCGATTAAGGTCAATCTGTCTTCAGGTGTTATTCTTTTCCTCTGTATTGAAAGGAGTAATTTAAATGGAAGAGATCGACGCCCAGGGGCGCCAACTCCTTATTGATAGGCCCTTGTTGACCAGAGGACGGCTCTCTGTCTATCGTGAGTCAGATGGTAATGACGACTGGTTCCCAAGGCTTAATGTCAGCCTGAAAAAATCAGGGTCAGACCACACCCTTTGGCAGTGGACTACCCATTCTTTGCCTGTTGATTTTGAAGAGCCGCCACCCTACGGTGAAGACCTTATGCTTGAAAAATATTTCGAGCTAGCCGAGCCGGTGAGAACTCCCCGTGGCCTCGAAGTTGTCTTTGAGCTCGCTGCTGGTGCCACCGCTCGTGGCAAAGTAGAGCAGTTCTCTGTTTCGCTTTATCTCTATCCTGAATCGTTCGATGATAGAGGCGTCCAAATTGGCGTTCTCGACTTCCGCCAAGGTCTGACTGCTGGCAGCGTGCCCATGTTTGCCCGCTTCAACTTCCCCTGGTAAGAGCAAAAAAAAGCCCCGGTGTGAGCCGGGGCAGTTCTTATTTTTCGTCCGTAAAATATCTGCTGAGATATTTCTAATCGGAAAATTTGGGTCCGGTGCGACTCGAACGCACGACCAATCAGTTAAAAGCCGAGTGCTCTACCAACTGAGCTACGGACCCACATGCAACTGGTACCAACAAGTTAGTACCTTGCAACAAGGACTCATCCTATCAGCGCTCTTATGCCTCCGTCAAGAACAAGTGACGATATTCCTAAGTTTATGAATCGCTTTACTAACGCTCGCACTGCACTTTTTCAAATAACAGGCTGGCAGCCTATTCTTGTGCTGTTACTCGCCTTAACTATCAGAGTTGTTTACAACCTCTTCTTCTTTCAGCATCGCATCTGTGATATCGGTGACTCTTCTTACTATTTGACTGCAGGAAAAGCGCTTGCTGACTTGATTAGAGCAAGTTGGAATGAAACTCATCTGAGTGATTTTCTGGTGCGTCTTTGTCAGCCCACCAGTGTCATACCTGGTAGCTTTCAATCCTTCTCATCTACAAATTTAAGTGATCGTCTGCTTCTCGACGGGCCAATCTTTCCTTCATATTTGGCTGGCTTGTTTTTGTTAATTGGTGCTCAGGCTGGTGCCGCCGCAAATTTGGCTCTTAATGCCCATTCTCAGTTCTATGCCATTGCTAACAGTGTGGTTGATTCTTTTAGTTGCGCTTTGGTCTGCGCTTTTGCGAGTTTGGCCTTCGGTCGCAAGACTGGCTTGCTTGCTGGCATTGGTCTGGCTCTTTATGCGCCTTCGATAATCAATACACAGCAGTGCTACGGCGAACCCTTTGCTTATTTCTTGCTCTGCTGCTGGGCCTTGCTTCTTGTAGCGCTGAGCCGCAGCCTTGGATTAAAGTCCAGTACTAATAGTAGTGAGAGCAAGCTCTACCTGTTGAACTGCTTTTTGCTGGCTCTGTTCAGTGGTTTGCTTATGCTGGCTAAACCGGCCTTTGTTTTTCTACCCTGGCTGGGTATGGCCGTTTATCTAGTGGCTCTAGCTATATATAAAGGTGGAAGTAAGCGCCTTGCTGGCATCAATAAAAGTAAGTTGTTACTAGCGCTTTTGACATTCGCTCTGGGGCTGGCTCTAGCGCTGGCACCTTGGCTAGGCTTCACTCGTAGTGTCAGTGGTCAGATGATGCTGGTGGTGAACCGTGCCCCACAATACAACCTATATATAGGCAATTATCTTGGCACCGATGGTTGGAAGACCTGGCCCACTCAAGCCAATATTCCCAACACCATGGCTGATGCTAAAGCCTTTGTTTTGGACGAGTTTAAATCTTCTCCACTAGCCTTGATTGGTTTGTTCTTGCGCAAGATAGCGAGGCTGACAGCCGGTGTCTGGAATGAATTTCAATATCCTCTGGGTATGTTCACTATCGTCGAGCAGAATATCTGGCAAGGGGTGTTGCTACTTCTTGGCTGCTTGGGATTGGCTGCCATATTAGGGAGGAAGGATGCGTCAGCTTCTGTGGATGCAGCTGGCGCTGACGCTGTTGGAGAAGACAACAATTCGGCAAAGGCTCTGGCACTTTCGCTTGCTGCTGTTATTCTCTTCCATCTTATATACGCCTGCTTCGAGCCCGTGCCGCGCTACGCCATTACTGCTATGCCGCTACTCATGGCCTTCGCAGCTCAGGGATTGCTGACTGTTTGTGGTGCTATAGCTCAGAGTAAAACTCTGTTTCAACGAGCTTCGGTGTTGCTGCTTGTTGCTCTGGTTCTATGCGGATTTAGTTGTCTCTATCGCTTCGTTAGTTTCGTTCCACAGCTAGTCTGGCTCTTTCCTGCTTGCTCTTTTGAGCAGATACGGATCTTTGCAGCATTGTTGTGGTGTGTTTATTTCGCTTTGATACTTGGGCTGCTGGGGCAGTGTTTGAAGTTGTCTGGGGCCTTGTCGAAAGCCTCGCTTTCTTCTTTGATGGTTGCTGGACTGCTTACAGTTTCTTGCACCGCAGCTTTCTTCTTGCAAGATCCAGCATTGCGCGAGTGCTCGACGCTGCTAATACCAGGTGGTGCTGCAGTAGATGATAACTTAGGTTTAGCTGCACAAGTGACCAAGCTTGTGCCATATCCCGCTGCTGAATTGCAGAAAGAAGGGTTAGCCTCTCCTTATAGTTTTGTTTTGATTGATTGCGAAAGTTCTGCACCGCCACCGGTGCTTGCTGTTGCTATCAATGGCACTTCTCTGCCGCCACAATCTGCTTTGATGTGGAATGAACTACTTCCTGCTGAGAAAGATGTGCCTGTCATTCTTGATTTGCAGAGCCGGGCAATGTCTTTGGACAAGCGACTCTTAAGGCAATGGTGGGCAATTCGTATTCCGACTAAATGCTTAAAAGAGAATGACGAGAATGAAGTGACATTATCTGTTCCGGCTGGTTTTGCATCGGTGCGAATTTTTGCTGATCTGGAGTCTACGCCGTCCAACTCTACTCTGCTGATTCCATCTCTTACCAAGTTCTCGTGGACAAAGGGCTTCCTTACTTTTGATCATAGAGATTCGCGGCCGTATGAGGCGGAGCCTTGTACCACTTTAATTAGTCCCGAACCTAAGCCATTTGCGAGTCGCAAGATTGAGAAGCTATATCGCGTTCAGTTGGCTTGCCCCTGTTTGAAGACACAAGAGACTGCCCCGGAAAATACTACAAATTTAGTCTTCGCTCACACTAGAGAGCAAGTCGTTACTGGAGCTGATCCACGCACATTCAAATTGAGTGAGCCAGTTTCTGGTAATCACCTAGCCTCCAATATGCGCTTTGATTTTTCTTTTGAAGTTGGTAAGAGTAAGACCACCCGGCCTGTAGAAGTTGAACTTGCCTTTTCGGGCACTAAGGCTGGTCAGCCAGTTACCTGGCGGTCTCAGTGGCAGCCAGCCAGTATTGAGGCCGGCCCTGAGTGGCGGAACTATAAATATTCGAATTTGTTGCCAGCGGACTTCAATCAGTGGCGCGACATCACTTGTACTGTTTCAATGTCGCCATTTATTGCTGATCAATTGTATCTGCATCCCAAAGAAGCACAGCGTGCCGAAATGACTGTGCGGGATTTGAGTGTGGAGGTGAGCCCCAGTGGCCTTCCTTCAGGCGAGATTCGGTGGGCAATGCATTAGTCTATTGTTAGGGTCTATATTGAATTAGGGCGGTGTCTGATTCGACTTTGTAGATGTGTTACTTCCCCACGAGATCGTCCATCAGCTTGTCTGAATAGCTTTTCAATTCAAGTTTGTCTCGCTCTGATTCGCTTATTTTTCCCATTTTCTTGTAGCAGTTTGCTCTCTTTTCCAAACTGCGAATGAGAAAAAATGTTGACTCGGCTTTTGTTGAAAGAGTTTTCTTGGCAAGGTTTCGAGTAATGGTCAGCGTTTCTACTGCCTCGCCGTAGCGTCCCAGTGTCTCCAGGCATGCACCTTTAACAATCTGCGCGCCGCTATCAGTAGGATCTGCTTTGACGGCACGTTCAGCGACCACTAAGGCTTCATTGGGCTTGTTCATCCGGCTAAGTAGATTGGCTTCTTTCGCCAGATAATCAGATGCCCAGAGAGGTTTTGTTCTCGCTAGAGTCTCATAGTCTTGCATGGCTTCGCTGAAACGAGCTAGGGTCGAATAACAACTAGCCCTGATTTCAAGGCACTTTTGGTCATTGTTGCGCTCAATTGCGATGGTGGCAATTTCGATGGCCTTGGGATAGTTTTGCGCTAAGGCGAATGCTTTGGCGGCCAGGTAAAGTTCGCAGTCGACGGCTTCTTCCGGGTGTTTGACTTTCGAAAATAGTGGCAACGCCGCGTCAAAATTGCTATCTGTTGCCAGTATCGCGCCAAGTATCATATTTCTTCTGTCTTCATCGCCCTTGTAGCGTGGCACTTTCGCCAGTGCAGCGTTGGCTCCTTTGGTATTTCTTGCCTCAAGTAGCTGTTCAATTTGAGCGATGGGAAGGCCGTATCTGTCTTTCTTCGGGCTGTGGAATGGCACCGTTTTGGCTATGGGTTTCTTCGTGCCTGTAATTGCTGGAGCAGCGAAAACCGGTAGCAGCAGAGTGGATACTGCAACGATAGTAAGCACCGAGGTGCTCAATTTGAGGAAAGTAGATAGTGGCATGAGAGCTTAGGGATTCCTTTTCCCTTATTCTATAAGGTTTTAGGAACTTCGCCATCTGCGTTTGAGGGATGCTAATTGTTAGACTTAGCCAGCGATCTCGAACAATCTACTCACGCACGTATTCTCCTAGCTCGTACACATCGGTAAAACCGATTCGACGATAAACAGAGAGCCCCATCTCGGAAGAATATAGAGCTATTGGATAGGAAGAGTACTGCCAGGCGTGGTTTATGGCTGCTTCTACCAGAAGACGACCAAATCCACGGTTGCGGAAGTCTGCGAGGGTGGAAACGTTGTAGATCACAGTTATTTCACTGGTCGTGAGGTAATAAGCACAGCAAACTGGCTGGTTCTCAACGTAGCCCACAAACCAGGCTTCCGTATGCGTTGAGTTTAGTCTGCCAGTTATGAATTGCTTGAAGTGCTCTCGGATGGTGTCGTTGAGTGAAAAACCGGTGCAATATGGCTCTAGCCAGTCTATTACTTCGGCGGGTGAGCTTACTACTCTAACTGTCAATTCGGAGCACTGCTGCGAGGCAACGAGCTGCCCCGGCATGAGTGCTAATGCTGGTACTTTGCCTGCGTCTCTCAGGCCGCGAGCTAGCAATGCTTCACCAACGCGCTCTGGTTCATTGGTGAGCACGCCCACCCGCCAGAGCATGGGCACTGCGGGGTTCTTCCTTAGGGTGCGAGCGATGATTTCGTCCAGGTTCTTGGCACTGCCATTGGTTCTGAATACACCATTGATCCAGGCAGCACTGTAGCCAGACCAGAATTCTGCAGTGTCTTCATCTTCACTAAATATGGTGCCGTTGATGCCGCTTAGCAGGCGAAAGCCACTTATATAGTTGCGCTCCATTCGGCGCGCTATTTCGAGATTGCTAATGTCTTGCGGCGCTATCAAAGCGCTACTTCGACTGGCGAATTAGCTCGGCCAGCGGCACGTCTAGCTGGTCAGCCACATACCTTTGACCGCTTGGTGTGAGGTGAGCCGTGTAGAAGAGTGAGTTCAGTTTGTCGTCACTGTAGGTAGTGGCTACTTGTTGTGAGTCAATGAAAGGAATGTCGTTTTCTTGGCATTGCTTTTTCACAATTACTACTTCTGAGCCGTGGTTGACTCCCAGCATTGGTTGGTCCATACCGGCTATTGGTGCCAGTGTAGCTCTCGATGGCAGAGCGTAAACAACAAATTGACAATTGTGGCTGGCTGTCTCTTTTTTGAATTCTTGCAGCAGTGCTTCCATGGTGTTTGTAATTACACCAATGAAGGTTTTGTTGCTAGCTTCCACTTTGGCTTGTTCTTCTAAGGCCGCCTTGCGCTTAGCAAATGCTGCTTTCTTTTCAGCCAGTTCTTGTTGCTCTTGGGCTTCTTCTGCTGCTTTTGAAAGATCTTGTTTGACTGCCACTTTTACAGCCGCAACAGGTTTAGTCGATTGCCAGTTTGGCATTTGAATTGAACCAATTGTGGCCTTGTAAATTTGGGCGCCGACATTGGGCCAGTAATCTTTCTTGGCGGAATCTTCGCGGAATTGTTTAGTCACTTTGACAGGTGAGATGAAGAAACCAATTACAGCCTTGTACACTTCGTTGTGGCTGCTTGCTTCAGCTTCGTAGGCCGAGATTAGGCCCCAGATACGCGAATTCGCTCTAAGCCAGGCGATGCTGTTGAGAAATTTACCCCGCGGCGATTTCATAAAAGCTTTGACTGGTCCAGAATCTACTAGCACTGGTTGCTTGGGCAGCTTGAGAGCATAGGGGCGGAGGTTAGCGATTGCTGTATCGGGTGCTGACCAGTTTTCAAACATGTCGCGGCTATCGTAGCCCATTAGCACCATATCTGGTGAGTATTTAAATACTTCACGCTTCATCAGCAGAAATTCTTGTACTGTTGAATAGCCTGATACACCAAAGTTGAGCACTTGTACGGGGCGGCCAAGCATCTTGGTCAGGCGCTTCTCTAATAGCTGTCCGGCTGTGTCTTCAAGAGCTACTTGAATGCCTTCTACTTGCGAGTCACCCAGTAAAACTATGCGATATACGCCAGCTGGTTTGGCTACGGTTACGCCGCTTTCACGCAAGCCGTTGGCGTGCAAATATGAGCGGGCATAGCCTTCTTTGCGCCAGGTAATGCTCTTGTTGGTCATGTGTACGGTGCCAATTTCGGGGTCGAGCTTGAAGAGCTCTTCTTCGCCCAGACCGGCAAATGCCAATGTCGCTTCTACCGCTAATAGTGCCACCAATTGCCAGGCAACGTAGGGAAGTAGTCTCTTAAACAGAGGCTGCTTGTATTCTTGTGGAACCTTCAGTTCCACTTCTTTTTCTACTTTTGTTGCTGCTAGATTGGTGGTCATTGGCTACTCTAGAATTGGAAGTAAACAAAAGGAACAGCTTCAAGCGGTTTCGAGGCTACCATTAGTATGGCTGCTGCGGTGTAGGTAGCCAGCCTGAGCGGGTTCAAGAAAGTCACCTGACCGGGGGCCTGATCTGGAGACTTGATGAACTTATCGATGGCAGTTTGATGGTGCCGCAGATACTCAGTTAGTTGCCAGAATATAAAGTAGGCTGCGCCAATCACGAGCACTCCAGATTTGCAGAGCGGTTCAATAAGAGTGGCTGCACCCTGGAAGCTGAAAGCTCCAGCCCAGAGATTAAGGCCGTGAGGAATGTCTGGTGAGCGGAAAATCGAGTAGGTCAGAACTACAAATATTGTATTGAACATGATGGCCAGGACAGTGCCAATTTGGCTGGCGCAGGCTTGCTTCAGTTTAGGAGCGCCTTCTAAGACTCTGCACCATTCGCGGTGCACAATCAGGCCAATACCTTGAGTGGCACCAAATAACATATAGTGCCAGGTGGCGCCGTGCCAGATGCCGCAAACCACCATGGTGATAAAGAGGTTGCGGTGCTGGTTCCAGATGCCGGCCCGTGAGCCACCTAAAGGAATGTAGACATAGTCTCTTAGCCAGCTGCCCAGTGACATGTGCCATTTGCGCCAGAATACCGAGATATCGGTGGAGAGCAAAGGTAGGTCGAAGTTTATTGGTAGTCTGATACCAAGCAATAGTGCTGAGCCCCGTCCCATGTCGGTGTAGCCCGAGAAATCGCAGTAGACCTGAATGACAAAGCCGAAGGCGGCTATCCACGCGTCTGGGCACGATAGAGGGTCGAGAGTGGCATAGGGTTTAGCGATGATCGCGGCAATGGGGTCGGCCAGGGCTGCTTTTTTAAAGAGCCCCTGCATAAATAAGCTGGTGCCTTCAATCATAAGTGGATTGGTTAGGGGCAGCGGATTGCGCAGTTTTGGAATGAAATCTTGGTAGCGTTTGATTGGTCCAGCAATCTGCGACGGGAAGAAGACTGCGAAGGCAGCAAATTCAAAGAATGAGCGCACGGCCTTGTCGCCTTTGTAGACATCGCTCAAATAGTGCACGAATTCAAAGACAAAGAAGCTGATGCCCAGGGGTAAGAGCGCTTCTACCAGAGGTAATTGCAGGCCGGAGAGCTGAGCTTTATATTGAGGAATGATTGGGGCTGCGGCGTGAATGATCGCGCTGACGTTCTCGATGACGAAGTTGATGTACTTGTAGTAGCAAAGGGCGCCGACATTTAAGAGCAAGCCGAAAAGAAGCATTGCTTTGGCAAGTCTAGGATGGTCGTATTTGGCAATCAGTTTCGCCTTAGACTTCGGTTTGCTTGTTTCTGCTGTTGAGTCTGTCGCATTCGTTGAATTCGCTGAATCTGTTGCAGTTTTCTCTGCTACGGCTGGCTCTGCAGTGCGGCAGTTTTCTATACCTATAGATAGGGCCCAGTTGATGGCGGTCATCAAAGCAAGTAAGACGCCATAAATAGGTAGCCAGCTCATGTAGAAGACGTAGCTTGCCACCACAGTCAAAATCAGACGAGGTAGCCCATTCAGGCGCCAGTAGAGGAAGACCACTATGGGCAGGAAGATCAGGTATTGAACGCTGCTGAAGATCATTCGGTTCCTATTTGCTGGCATGCCAGACAAGTAACAGCAAGAACCTGTGAGTATACAAGAGGATGGCCCAGGCTTACAGGTGCCTGTAAATAATCTCTTTTCAATCGCCTTCCATTAACTAGCATTAATTACGAGATGTTGACTATACAAAAGATACATTAGTACCATTTGATATATTCAGTAATTGAGTTATGGCACCCCTGTTCATCAAGGGCTTCCCGCGGGCTGGCGGTTAGCTCAGTTTATTTGTTGCCGGATATATTCCAAATTTTTATCGGCCTGGTTTTTTCCAAGGAGAAATAAATGTCAGTTCCCTTGAATCGCGAAGAGCTTAAGAAGAAGCGTGAGAAATTCATCATCCCTGGTGTTAAGCAAATGTACGCTGACCCACCTCACTTCGTTAAAGGGAAGGGCCAATACCTCTTTGATGAAACCGGTCGCGAATATCTAGATATGTTCGCTGGCATCGTCACCGTATCAGTCGGGCACTGCCATCCAAAGGTTGTGCAGGCTACGGTTAACCAGGTTAATACCCTGCAACACACCTCTACTATATTTATGACCCAACCTATGGTCGATCTCGGCGAGAAGCTAGCCGAAATTACCCCGGGAGACATGGGTAAGTCGTTTATCACCAATTCTGGTACTGAAGCTAACGAAGCCGCTATTCGTTTTGCCCGTTTGGCTACTGGCCGTCACGAAGTAATTGCCCTTGAGCATTCCTATCACGGTGAGTCGCACCTGGCCTCGACTTTGACTGCTAACCACAACTGGCGCCCAGACACTATGCCAGCAGCTGGCGTGGCTTATGCCGCTAATGCTTATTGCTACCGCTGCCCATTCAAAAAGTCGCCTGATAGTTGCGGTCTTGAATGTGCCCAAGATGTTGAGCGGGTTATTCAATCACAAACTAGCGGTAAGCCTGCGGTGATGATTGCTGAGCCCATTCAAGGCGTGGGCGGCGCTATTACGCCACCAGATGATTACTTCATTGAAGTGAAGAAGATTCTAGAGAAATACGGTGCTCTCTTTATTGCTGATGAAGTGCAAACTGGTGTTGGTCGCACAGGCAAGCATTGGTTTGGTATCAGCAGCTATGGCGTGCAACCAGACATTATCACCATGGCCAAAGGTCTGGCTAACGGCCTGCCAATTGGCGCGGTTGTGACCACTGAAGCTGTAGCTAAGGCTTTGCAAAAGCAAACTATCAATACTTTTGGTGGCAATCCAATCTCAGCAGCAACTGCTCTGGCTGTGCTTGAAACCATCGAAGAAGAGAAGTTGATGGAGAATGCCCGGGTCGTCGGCGAGTATCTGATGGCTGGTCTGAAAGATTTGCAGAAGCAATTCCCTGACATGATTGGTGATGTGCGCGGTAAGGGCTTGATGGTAGGCATGGAGCTGGCCGACAAGAACAAAGTGCCATTGACTCAAGAGACCATGCGTGTCGTCGAAATGTCTAAAGACGAAGGTGTGGTAATTGGTAAAGGTGGAATGTGGGGCAACGTCATTCGCATCAAGCCACCACTTTCAATCACTAAAGACAACGTTGATACCATGCTTAAAGTACTGAAGAAGTGCATGGAAGCCGTGGTCAAAGTTCACGCTAAAGCCTAACTAGAGCCTTACTGAATACTTAGGAGTGTAAAAGAATGTCCAGCAATAACGGCAACTCAAGAGTAGTTCGCTGCGGCTTGATTCAAACAAAAAACGAAGTGATTTCACCGGCTGGTGGCACTGACAAAAAATTGCTTGAAGAAATCAAAGACAATATGTTGAAGAAGCATATTGAATACACCAAGCAAGCTCATGATAAAGGCGTGAAAATTCTTTGCTATCAAGAAATTTTCAACGGACCATATTTCTGCGCTGAGCAACAAACTTGTTGGTACGACACCGCTGAAGAAATTCCTAACGGTCCAACCATCAAGAAGATGCAAGAGTTGGCCAAGAAATACCAGATGGTTTTGGTAGTGCCAATTTATGAGAAAGAGCAAGCGGGAGTCTATTACAACACTGCTGCTGTTATCGATGCTAACGGCGAGTATCTAGGCAAGTATCGTAAGAATCATATTCCTCACGTAGCACCAGGTTTCTGGGAGAAGTTCTACTTCAAGCCAGGTAACCTTGGCTATCCAGTCTTCAAAACAGCTTATGCCACCATTGGTGTCTATATCTGTTATGACCGGCACTTCCCTGAAGGTGCTCGCGCCCTTGGCCTGAACGGTGCTGAAATTGTCTTCAATCCATCGGCTACTGTGGCTGGTTTGTCTGAATACTTGTGGAAGCTCGAGCAACCAGCTCATGCGGCTGCTAATGGTTATTTTGTGGGCGCTATCAACCGCGTTGGTACAGAAGCACCATGGAACATCGGTGAGTTCTACGGTTCTAGTTACTTCTGCGATCCGCGTGGCCAAATTGTCGCTTGCGCCAGTCGAGATCAAGAAGAGCTTTTAGTGGCTGATCTTGATCTCGATCAAATCAGACAAGTGCGCAATACCTGGCAGTTCTTCCGTGATAGAAGACCTGAGACTTATGACACTCTCGTCAAGCTTTAAGCGGGCGTTTTTATATTAGTCAGAGATCAATCACCAAATAAATCACCAATAAAAGAGATCACCAATAATCAAATCAGGTGATATCCTCAATTTCAAAAATAGGTGTATATACACCTATTTTTGAAATTAGTGAGCCCAGAGTAAAACACAATAACCGTGAATTATTAGACGAGGACCCATGGCAGAGCATTACAAGCCAAATAAATACAAGGCCTGGGAACTTACACTGGAAGAGCGCTTTCAGGAAGTTTACCCACCGTTTTCAGAGCGGGAGGCCGTTTTAGAGGCTAATCGCTGCCTTTATTGTCACGACGCACCGTGCATGGTGGCCTGTCCTACCAGCATCGATATTCCTACTTTTATTCGCAAGATTGCCACGGGTAACACCAAGGGTTCTGCTAGAACAATTCTAGAATCGAACTTGATGGGCGCTACCTGTGCTCGGGTCTGTCCTGTTGATGTACTTTGCGAAGGCGACTGTGTGCTTACTGCCGATCATAAGCCAATTGCCATCGGCAGATTGCAGCGCTACGCCACTGACTATGCTAGCGAAAAAGGCATTCGTTTCTTTAAGGCTGGAGAGCCGAACGGCAAGAAAGTTGCTGTGGTCGGAGCTGGTCCTGCTGGCCTTTCTTGCGCCGGGGAGCTGGCCAAGGCTGGCTTTGAAGTGACAGTCTATGAAAAGAAAAAGTGGTCGGGTGGTCTTTCTACCTATGGCATTGTGGTGTTCCGTGAGCCAGTTGAAGTTAGCTTGGCCGAAGTAAAGATGATCGAAGAGCTCGGTGTCACTTTTAAGAACAACATTGAGATTGGCAAAGATTTGAGCTTTGAGCAATTGATAAAAGAGCACGATGCTGTTTTTCTTGCCATTGGTTTAGGCAACGTACCGGAAATGGAAGTTCCTGGTGAGCAGCTTACTGGTGTGCTCGATGGTCTTGAATTTGTTGAAGAAACTAAGACCGAAAGTCTCGATTCAATCAAGCACGGGCAGCGCATCTGTGTCATCGGCGCTGGTAACACGGCAATTGACTGTGCCACTATTGCTCGCCGCCTAGGTGCTGAGCGCGTGACCATGATTTATCGCCGCTCCGAAGCGGAGATGCCGGCCTATCACTTCGAGTATGAGTTTGCCTTGAAAGAAGGCGTGAGCTTTATGTTCTTGACTCAGCCGGTTGAGATTTTAAGCAATGCCAAAGGTGAAGTTGATGGTCTCAAATGCATAAGAATGGATTTGGGTAAACCGGACGCCTCTGGTCGCCGCAGCCCTGTGCCAGTGCCTGATTCCGAATTTGTCGTACCTTGTGACATGGTAATTAAGGCCATCGGTCAAAACAAGCCGACTGGTGTTCTGGCTATGTTGGCACCATTTGGTGTTGAGCAAGTAAAAGGCTATCTTAAGGTCGATGAGGGCAATCGCACTTCTCACGAGAAGATATTCGCCGGAGGCGACTGTGTTCGCAGCCATGGCGAGGCATCAACTGTGATGGCTGTTCAAGACGGCAAAATTGCTGCTGCCAGTATTGCTAAGCAACTTTTGGGTGCAGCTAAACCGTTAGCTGAAGCTGTTTCTAAGAGATAAAAACTTGTTTCTTGTCTCTCCCTCTGTCTAAAATTTTAGGAAGAAATTAAATGCCAGATTTATCGATTGATTTTTGCGGTATCAAGTCACCAAATCCTTTCTGGCTAGCTTCCGCTCCACCAGCCAATTCTGCTTATCAGATTCAGAAGGCATTTGAGCAAGGTTGGGGTGGTGCTGTATGGAAGACAATCGGTGCACCAGTGCTGAATGTGTGCAACCGTTATGGCACCATCGACTATAAAGGCAGCAAAATTATTGGTCTCAATAACGTTGAGCTTATCAGCGATCGACCTATAGAACTCAATCTTCGTGAGATGGCCGAGGTCAAACGCAATTTTCCTCACCATGCTGTGATTGCTTCAATTATGGTTGAATCAAAAAAAGAAGCCTGGCAAGAAATCATCAAGCGCACTGAAGAGACTGGCATCGATGGCTTTGAGCTGAACTTTGGTTGCCCCCACGGTATGTCTGAGCGCGGCATGGGGTCTGCCATGGGCCAGGTTCCAGAATATACAGAGATGGTTACAGAATGGGTTATGGCTGTTGCCACCAAGCCGGTGATTGTGAAGTTAACACCGAACGTCACTGATATCGTATTGCCTGCTAGAGCGGCTTTGAAGGGCGGTGCTTCTGCTCTTTCCCTGATTAACACTATCAATAGTGTCATGGGAGTTGATCTTGATACTTTTGAATTACAGCCAAACGTTGGCGGTAAAGGTGGCCATGGTGGCTATGCTGGCCCGGCGGTGAAGCCGATTGCTTTGCATTTGTTGAGCGCGGTAGCTGGCGATCCTGAAATTCTCAAGTCACGGTTACCTATTTCTGGTATGGGTGGTGTTGAGACCTGGCGCGATGCTGTTGAATTTATGCTGCTTGGTGCCACCTCGGTTCAAGTTTGTACTGCCGTTATGCACTGGGGCTTCCGCATCGTCGAAGACATGATTGAAGGTATGTCTAATTGGATGGAAGACAAAGGTTTTGAGACTTGTAATGACTTTATTGGCAAGTCGCTGCCGCGAGTTTCAAGCTTCGGAGACTTCGATCTTGGCTTCCAGTCAGTGGCGCGCATCAATCATGATAAATGTATTCAATGCAACCTCTGCTACATTGCCTGTAATGATGCGGCACACCAATGTATTGACTTGAAAGAGTTGAAAATTACTGACGAAGCTAAAGAGCGTTTGTGGCCAGTTGTTAGGGAAGAAGATTGTGTAGGCTGTGATCTCTGTTCACGGGTTTGCCCCGTGGATGACTGCATCACCATGGTTGAAATCGACACTGGTAGACCTCATACCACCTGGAATGAACTGGTCAAAGCCAAACCTGAAGTACTTGAGTGGGACAAGATGGAAGCCTATCGCAAGACTGCCAATATTCACATTCACTAGGGAGCGTCGCTCTATTTAATTGTGTCTATGCATTGCAATTTGGCGCTGCAATAGAATTAGGTTATGCATTAAAATAAGCTCGTGCATTAGAATACGCTTCTGCATTAGTATGTAGCTATGTCTTCGCCTAAACCATCAATCAGTTTTGCAAGTGTTTCTGCTGCTCCTCCGCCCGGGGCCAGCTTTGCCATACTGAAACGATGCAATATCTTCCGATGCTTTTTCCTATCCTTAACTATATTACTTGCCGTTGTCGACCCCGGCTTTGTCGCCTTAGCCGCACAGTCTTCTATCTCAAAAGATGGTTCCGCCATGAATAGTGTTTCTAAAGATAGTGTTTCTAAAGATAGTGTTTCTAAGAATAGTGTTGCTAAAAAGAACGGTGGCCTATATTTTGTTTGTGAACGCAAGCTTGCGCTCAAAGGAAAGCGAATAAAGGCTTCTGACTGGTTGGGGAAAACTAGTAAAGCTCTTTCGTACGGTGACAGGGCTGTCGATTGCGACTCCCTTTATTCTGAAGAGCAGTTGTTTGAGCGCCTAGCTGCCGACATCAAAAGTAGTGGCCAGCCCCTTACTCTTTTTGTTCACGGCTGTTGTGTAAGCTTCTCTGAAGATTTGATTCAGGCTAGCGATATTCAAGAAGCCTTGCAAGCTGCTGGTTTGAATGGCCCATTATTGGCCTACGATTGGGCCACTCCTTGTTATAACTATGCTGGTTCTCTGGCTAAACTGCCTGGTTGCCGTACGAACTTTACGGCCTTTCTTGAACGCCTGGTCGCTAAGCTTGGTCGGGACAAAATAGTAATTGTGGCCCACAGTCTAGGGATTCACGCTGTGCAAAATTATTGTTTGCAGGCGCTGAAGACTGAGCCGGAAGCTAGCCAAGTCTTTTCTGCTGTGATACTGAGTCGCCCTGATGTTGACTTCAGTTCCTTTAAAACTTCAGAAGCCGCCTTGAAGAATTTTTCTGGCAAGTTAATGCTGCTTTGTGCTAGAAACGATATCAATCTCAAGCTTTCATCGTTTATTCGTCGGGCTGGTTATAACTTTGTTGACGACCCGAGGCCTGTGCACGACAACTATCTGCGGCTGGGTCAGGCCAGTGTAGCCAGCGGTGTAGCTGACCGTTTAGCGGTCTACGATATCAGCCACCTGCGCCTGCGGCACCTGATTCCATATAAACTGATAGCAGGTCTGCTTACTGGCGAAACTTCATCGTACTTAATCGAACGGGCTGATGGTGGTGTTTTAGAAGTCAAGAACAGACTGTAGGCTGCTATAATTTCTTGACTACTTAGGCTCTTTTAATATGGATACCAAGCTCGAAAACCAAACTACCCTTCAGCCTCGCCCCGCTTTGCCCAAAAGCAGTAACCGCAAGCAGTTAATTGTTGGGGCTTTATTGGTTCTTGGCTTGGCTGCCTATGTCTTGAAAGACAAGTTGCCTTTGAATCCTGGCGCTCGCGAAGCAGTTACCAAAGTTGAGAGAGCGAACAGTCAAGCGGTATTAACTGTCGAGTTAACAACTGTCGAGCCCCGCGATTTTGAGCGCAAACTGCTGGTAAGCGGAACTGTTTGGGCATGGGATCCAGTTCAAGTCGGCTCTGAAGTTAACGGTCTTAAGGTTCAGTCGGTTCTGGTTGACGATGGCGACCATGTTAAGCGCGGTCAGCTTTTAGCCAAGCTGAACAGCAGCATAATTGAGGCTCAGCTGGCCAAGAAAAAAGCTAATTTGCTTGGAGCAGAAGCTTCATTAGTGAAGGCCATACAGCCCTATCGAGCCGAAGACCTCACTTCTCTTCGTTATGCCTATCATCAAGCCCAGGCCAATATTGCCCAAGAAGAAGCTAATTTAGCTAGAGCCCAAGCCAATTATTCAGAAGCTGCTGAGAATGCTAAGCGTTATACCTGGCTCGTTAGCCAGGGGGCGGTTAGCGCTGAAGACGCTGATAACCGCAATACTCAGGCCAAAGTTTTTCTAGCTGAAGTACATAACTGCGAGCAAAAAGTGAAGGCGATTAAGTTTGCCGCGCAGCAAGCTAATGATCGTTTGACCATGGGTGTATCGGGTGGCCGCCGCGAAGATATTGAAATTTCAAAGTCGCAGTTGGCTGAGATTTCGGCCAATATCTCGGAGCTCAATTCACAATTAGCTCAAACTGCTATTGAGGCCCCTTGTGACGGTCTTGTGCTAAAGCGCAGCGTGCACATTGGCGACATTTCTAGCACTAGCAAAGTAATGTTTGACCTGGTTCGCGACGGTCGCCTTGAGCTTCGGGCTAATCTTCCTGAAGCTGATATTGGTCTAGTCAAGCCTGGTCAGGTTGTGCGTATTGGTAACATCGATGCCCATGTACGTGAAATTAGTCCGATGATTGATCAAGATACTCGTCTGGGGATGGTGCGTATTGATTTGCCTCTCAATACTCAGTTGCGGCCGGGTAATTTCGTCAAAGGTGAAATTGGTCTAGGCAAGACCAAGGTCAATTCAGTAGGCTCTTCTTCTGTGGTTTATAAAGACAACCGCGCTATTGCCTATACCCTCGATAGCAGCGGCAAGAAAGTGCAGATGCATTTTATCGAAGTGGGTGGACGAGACGGTGATTACATCGAGGTCTTGAGTGGCTTGAAGGCTGGCGATCAAGTGGTCGCTAAAGGCGCTGGTTTTATCAAAGATGGTGACGTTGTTAACGTCCTTAAGGCTAAGTAGACTGCCATGAACTTCAATCTCTCTACCTGGTCGATTAAAAATCCAGTACCGGTAGTGGTGCTATTTCTAGTTTTGAGTTTGATGGGTATTACTTCTTTTATCAAGCTTGGTATTGATGAAAGCCCTAATATCGATGTGCCCGTAGTCACTGTGGCGGTGAGCCAACTTGGCGCTGCGCCAGCTGAACTTGAGACCCAGGTAACCAGAAAAATTGAAGACGCCATTGCTGGAATTGGCAATATCAAGCATATTGCCTCTAGTGTTACTGATGGTGCTTCGTCTACTTCAATTGAATTCAATCTTGGCACAAATACTGATAGAGCCGTCAATGATGTGCGCGATGCTATTTCTAAGATTCGCCAGGATATGCCCCAGGGCATTGAAGAGCCGATTATTCAGCGCCTTGATTTTGTCGGCGGACCGTTTGTTACTTATACAATTGATTCGAAAGTATTGCCCCCAGCCGAGTTGTCTTGGGTGGTCGATAATGACGTCGCTCGTGCTTTACTGTCGATTCCTGGGGTTGGTCAGATTCAGAGAGCCGGGGGAGTTGATCGGGAGATTCGTGTCAACCTTGACCCCACTCGCCTTGAGGCTCTCGGCATAACAGCTGATATGGTCAGCAGCCAGATTCGGCAACTAAATATCAACTTGCCTGGTGGTCGCGGTCAGGTGGGTGAGGGCGAACAGTCTATTCGCCTTCTTGGTAGTGCTCTGACCGTGCCGCAGTTGGCAAAGACCGATATTGTCTTGCCCAGTGGCAAGCGCGCTCGCTTAGACACTTTAGGCAAAGTTGAAGATAGCACTTCCGAAGTGCGGCAGATGGCTCTTTTGAATAATCAGCCGGTGGTGGCATTTTCAGTGGTGCGCAGCACGGGTTCAAATTTAGTCGATGTCGAGAAAGGCGTCGATGCCAAAATTAAAGAGCTGGCAGAAAATCTTCCTGGTTCACTGAAGATTGTTAAGCTGCGCAGCAATGGCCGCTATATCAAAGAGTCGTATGATGCTTCTCTCGAATCATTGATTCTTGGCGCTCTGCTGGCCGTTTTTGTGGTTTGGGTTTTCTTAAAAGATTGGCGAGCCACAGCAATCACGGCCATTGCTATTCCTCTATCGGTAATTCCTACCTTTGCTGTGATGCAGTGGGCAGGCTTTACTCTAAACAGCATGTCGTTGCTTGGCTTGGCTTTAGTAATAGGCATTTTGGTGGATGATGCCATTGTTGAAATTGAGAATATCGTTCGACACATCCGCATGGGTAAACCAGCCTATCAAGCCTCTATCGAGGCCGCTGAAGAAATTGGCTTGGCTGTGATTGCCACTACTTTGACTATTGTTGTGGTCTTTGTGCCCGTGGCGAGTATGGGCGGAATTCCCGGGCAATTCTTTAAGCAGTTTGGTCTGACAGTTACGGTCGCTGTGCTCTTTTCTCTCCTCGTGGCCCGCATGATTACGCCTATGATTGCCGCTTATGGCATGCGTAGCGTTGGTGGGCAAGAAGAAGAGCAAGCCGTCAATCAGAAGTTTATGAAGGTCTATGCGCCGGTGCTTGGTTTAGCCATGAAGCACAGACTTATTACTGTCATTTGTGCTTGTTTGCTCTTCGCTGCTTCTATTGTTTTGTTCAAATCAATGCCCACGTCATTGATGGCCAACGTTGACCGGGGCGAAGTTTTGCTCAATGTGGAAATGCCACCGGGCTCTGACCTAGAAGATACAAAGGCCGTTTCGGAAAAATGCACCGATATCATTGCTAAGCACAAAGAAGCGGTCAATGTGGTGGCTTTCATTGGTACTCCCACTTCGGCTAAGCGCACGTCTGGTGGCAATCAAGGTGATGTCACTAAGGCTACTATCTATATTTCATTGAAGCCCCGTACAGAGCGCTCAATAACTCAGCAGCAGTTTGAAGAATCAGTTAGGGCCGAGCTCGATAGTGTTGCTGGTGCTCGTTTGAGCTTCTCTCGCTCTGGCGGTATGGGCGGCAAGCCCATGCGTATGGTTCTGACTTCATCTGATGCGGCACAATTGGATCGTGTGGCCGAAGAGATCAAAGACCAGATGCGCTCGGTCAAAGGCTTGTACGATGTTAGCTCGTCTGCTGGCATATTGCGTCCGGAAATTCTCGTCACCCCTGACTTTGATAAGGCCGCCAGGCAAGGGGTTTCAGTGCAGTCGATTGCGCGGACAGCTTTGATTGGTACTCTTGGCGATAGTGAGGCCAATCTAGCCAAGTTCAATCTTGACGATCGCCAGGTCAATATAAGAGTGGAGTTAGACCCACAGTATCGCAATGACCTGCGTATCATTGAAGATATGAAAGTTTCAGCCAATGGCGGCCGTTTGGTGCCGCTAAGCAGTGTGGCCTCAGTGAAGTTTGGCAGCGGACCTTTTCAAATCGACCGCTTTGATCGTCAAAGACAGGTTACTTTAGAGTCAGGCTTAGACAGCAGCACCACCCTTGGTGAAGCAATCAAGAGTGTTCATGCTTTGCCGGCCTTCAAGACCATGCCTAAGTCAATAAACGAATTGCCTTTAGGTGATGCTGAAATTCAGAGGGATATCTTTGGCGGCTTTGCCACTGCCATAGGCTCAGCGGTGCTGCTCATTTATGCCGTACTAGTGGTGCTCTTTGGTGGCTTCCTTCATCCCCTGACGATTATGGTCTCTCTTCCCCTTTCTCTTTGTGGTGCTCTTCTTGGGCTTGTTTTCTTCCATCAGTCTATTGGTCTTTATGCTCTTATTGGTATCACCATGCTGATGGGCCTGGTCACCAAAAATGCCATTCTTTTAGTAGAGTATGGCCTGATGTCAATGAAACACGGCATTGATCAGCGCCAGGCCATAATGTTGGCGGGCGAGACTCGCATGCAGCCTATTCTGATGACAACAATTGCCATGATTGCGGGTATGATGCCAATCGCTCTTGGTATCGGTGCTGGCTCTGAGGCTCGGGCGCCCATGGCCATATCGGTGATTGGTGGACTTGTCACCTCGACTGTGTTTACATTGATAGTGATTCCTGTGGTTTTCACCTACGTAGATGATTTTCAAAAATGGCTTAAGCGTCTGGTTTCCCGTTTTGGCGCTCCAAATGTCGAGAATGCCGATAATTTGCGCGCTCAAATTGAGAGTCAGTTTGTTGCATCTAAAAATGACTAGCACATTCAAGTTTCGCGCTCTTTTTCTAGCGACTTTGCTAACGGCCTCAGCCTTCCTAAATGTCTCAGACTTCCTAAATGTCTCTACCTTGGCACCGGGCACGGCGGCCTTGGCCAGTGCTCCTGATCCTTTTTTGCCGCCGATAAATAATCCCAACGGCAGCCGTAGTGGCTGGATTGTGCGTCAGCGTGGCTATCAGGTGGGCGGTTGCGTTTGGTATATAACTGATCAACAGATCAAGATGAGCGGCTCTTTTCTCTGCATGATCATCAATCGCAAGACCAATAAAATTACTCTTTATTCTCTTAAGAGTCGGCGCTATCGCACCTATACACTAAGAGATTGCGCCAAGCGCATTGGCATCTATCGCGCCAAGCAACAATATATTTTTGCCTCTCCTAAAACCGTTGGTAAAACAGAATATTTGGGGCATCCTGCTACTATGTTAGTACGCATTGGTAAGCGTATCTCCAATGAGCGAACTCCAAAAAACGTAGAGTTTCGCGATGACTTAATTGTCAGTTCTGAGATTCACTTTGAGCCAGAAATAAATACTGTACTCGAATCAGTTCTCTATTCCGTTTATAGCTATGGTCTGCCATTTAAAATGGTGCGCTCGGGTTATATCAAAGGTCGAGAAAGCCGTTCAACTCAGAGTGTTACTCTAACTGAAGTACATTTTGCTAAGGCCAGGCCTATTCCCGATAGCGAGTTTGCTTTGCCCAAAGGGCTCAAACCATCACAGTCTGAAATGGATTTACTTTCCAGCGATATGGAAGCAAGTCATATCTAGCTGACTCTTAGCTGATCTTGTTGGTGCTATTTGTATTCGTGAAAGTATTTGCTGATACCAGCTTGTAGCGACGATCCGATGGAGGCGAAAAGCCGGTCTGATTGTTTTTGCAATTTAGCTGTTTGTTGGTACATAGTCACTACTGATTGATGGAATAGCTTGTCACTTGGTCTCTTCTTGAGCTCTTTGACGGCGTTTTCGAAATCGCGACTGGCCTTGCTGTAGTCGTGCATAGCGAACTCGGCTAGTGACTTTTTATAGCTAGTTAAGCCTAGATTGTAGAGGCGTTGACGCTCATCGGTTGAACCTTTCCAGGCCTCCTCTCCCTGGTCATAATATTTCACTGCCGCTTCATTCATCTTTAGCTGTACAAAGACATCGCCGAAGCGGCTTAGGCTCAGGGCTCTTAGCTCTTCTACTGTCTTGTCTCGGTTGGTTCTACTACTAGGACCTAGTTCGCGCCATAGCTCTACCGCGTCGTAGAGAGAGCTTCTGGCCATGTCATAGTTGCCGGTGCGATAATAACAATCGCCCAAAGCGCTCAAAAGAGCCGCTTTCATGCGCTTGGAGGTATTGGCATCAATTTCGTTTTTGAAGGCTTTGAGAGTAGGAACAGCCTGACGAATGGCCTGGGAGTAGTCGCCAGCATAGTAATAGCTGCGGAAAAGTGACAAGGCTATTTCTTGGGTGGTTATGGCATCCAGGCCATTTTCGTAAGCACTGATTTCTTGGCAGTACTGGTAGATTTCGGCTGCATCACGGAAGCGACAGGCCCTGTAAGCCGAATCTGCGGCATTGAGCATTTGCTGCAAGTCTGAGTTTGGATCGTCTAATTCGTCTCTGGCCGATATCGGTGAGCCTTTCTGCTTATGCTGAATTTGACGAACTCTCGCTCTGGCTTTATCGAGAAGATTGTCTGTACCAAGCGCGCTAGTGTCGAAAATAGTAGGTGTTTCTTTCTTGTCAGCAAACTGTATGTACCAGTCTAGAGGTTGACTTTCTTTGCCCTGGTCTTGGCCGTAAGCGTAGAGAAAAATGAGACTGGAGGAGCAAAGAACTACCAAGCCAAGGGCGAATAAGCTAATGGCTGCTGCCACTTTGTCTCTCAGAGTCAGTCTTTTGCGCTTGAGGCGGTAGAGATTCCAGCCCGAGCTGATGAAGCTAAGTGCTCCACCTTGGCTGGAGGAAAAATCTTCTAGTTCGCTTTTGAGCAAGCGCATGCTAGCTTGACGATCGTTTGGATCTTTGGCAAGGGCTTTGAAAATTATGGCCTCGAGAGCCTGTGGTACTTTGTTTTCAGGACATGCCAATTTCATGCTGATGGGCATTTCGTTCATATGGCGGTAAAGAATTTCAAGCATGTTGGCGCCGTTAATCGGGGGCTTCCCGGTTAAGGTCTCGTACATCAGGCAACCCATCGAGTATATGTCTGAGCGACCATCGAGCTTTTCGCCTTTGCACTGCTCAGGACTCATGTAGAGAGGGCTGCCAAAGACGTCTCCGGTCTGGGTCAAGGCGGCAGCGTCCGTGCCTTCGTGGGGCATGAGCTTGGCAATGCCAAAGTCGACTATTTTGGCTTGTTCTGTTTGTCGCTCGGATAAATCTTCATTTTCATCATCACTGCCGCGAACGTAGCTAATGGTTTGGCTTTTCTTGCGCTCAGATTCTAAAATGATGATGTTGCTTGGTTTTAGATCTCGATGGATTACACCTTTGTTGTGGGCGTAAGAGAGGGCGTCGCAAATTTGGATAAATAGCTTGATAGCTCGCTCTAGCTCTAGTGGCCCCGAAGCTTTGATCAGGTCTCCTAGTGAAACGCCATCAAGATAATCCATGACAATGTATGGTCGATTATCTTCGCTAATGCCAAAGTCAAAGATTCGCACCACATTGGGGTGGTCAATTTGGCTAACCGCTTGCGCTTCCTGGCGAAAACGATCCCGTGATTGTTCACGACCAATCATGTGGGGATGGAGCATCTTTAAGGCAACTTGCTTATTCATCAGCATGTGGCGTGCCTTGTAGACTACGCTCATACCGCCTTCGCCTATCTTGGATAATATTTGAAAGTGGCCCGCTACAACTTTGCCAACGAGATTTTCATTGAGAGCGTCAATTGGCATTTCGCGTTGATTTGCCGCTTCGTTCTTGCTGTTCGAGGGCGTGTTCAGGCCTCCCTCGGGCGGGGCAAAGCTAAAAGTCTTTAGGTCGGGCTTTTTGACGTTATCGTCTTTGTCCGTGGGGGGCATTTCGATCCTGTCAGCTGTTTTGCTCAGGCCTTGATTTTATGACCTGATCTTATGACCTGATTTTAGGACCTGAATTTAGGAAATGATCGTGGCATACTTGTGTAAGTCTTGAACAATTAATCTTACATGGCTAATTAATGCTGGCAACCTGGCTCTATCGCAATGCTATCCGACCTTGCCTCTTTCTCCTCGATCCAGAGGAAGCCCATGACTTGGTGGCCAATCTATTGCCGGTCTCGGCTCCACTGCTGGGCATTGGCAAAGAGATAATCTTTAGCCCTCAAGTGCAAGCGGCCTTGCCAAGATTGGCAACAACTTTAGCTGGAGCTGCTCTTGCTAACCCCGTTGGTCTGGCGGCTGGTTTAGACAAAAATGCGAAATTTGTTTCGCTGTGGCCTCAGTTTGGTTTTGGCTATGTTGAAATTGGTTCGGTCACAGCCAAGCCATCATCGGGTAACGACAAGCCGCGCTTATTCCGTTTGCCGGAAGACCAGGCCATTATCAATCGCATGGGTTTAAACGGTGACGGTGCTGAAAGTATTGCCTGGCGTTTAGCTTCAACGGGCCGCAGCCAGTCACTGGGGCCCGTCGCTCTTAATATTGCTAAGAGTAATTTGCCTAACTTGCACGGTGATTTGGCTGTTGCCGATCTGCTTGCTACGTTTAAGTGCTTTCAAGACAGCAACTTGGCTTATGTCACTATTAATACCAGTTGCCCCAATACCCATGATGGTGCGCTTTCTGAAATTTCTGAGTTTAGAGAAATTCTCAAGGCAATAAATGCAACCAACCATCAAGCTTTCCCCTTGTTTCTAAAACTTTCTCCCGATAGCACCGATGAATTTATAGCTATGCTTTTAGCTTCGGTTCGGGAACTTAAAATTCCTATTGCTGGCTTCGTTTGCGGCAATACCACAGTGAGCCGCGAAAGTCTCAATAGCTCACAGCAAAACCTGGAGAAAATTGGCAGGGGTGGTCTGAGTGGCTATCCGCTTAAGGCTCGTATGTTAGCGCAAGTAAGAAAGTTGCATGGGCTCAAAGATACAGAGCAGCAAATCATTGCCTGTGGTGGCATTGCTTGCGCTGCTGATGTTGTTGCCGCTTTGGCCGCTGGTGCTTCCGCCGTGCAACTCTATACCGCTCTTGTATATCATGGGCCTTTGATAGTTCTGGAAATATTGGCTGACTTAGCCTTGGCTCTGGGTCAGGCCGATGCTACGGTGAGCGATCTTATCGGCAATCAAAAGTTAGGTGAGCTTGTCAGCGCCAGGCTTCTCTGATTCTGAATTAGCAAGTTTTTTCTGATAAAACTCTTCGGCCAAGAATAAGGTTACGGTTGCTACTGGTACTGCTATTAGTGCTCCGCTGATACCTAAGAGACTGCCACCTATGATAACCGCGAGCATCACTATCAGCGGATGTAGCTCAACTTGTTTGCCCAATAGAGTTGGCACAATGAAGTTGCTTTCACACCATTGTTCGACTACAAACAAAACGATTGTAGCTGCGCCCATCCATGGTGCTTGCACAAAACTGATAATGATGGCAAAAACCGATGTAATCATGGAACCGACAAAGGGAACGAGGTTTAGCAAACCGGCCAATACACCTAGTATCAAAGCTTTTTTGTTGCCGATTAGGGCCAGGCCAATACCAATAAAGCTCCCCACGGCAAGGCTGACCAATAGTTGGCCGCGCACATAACCTCCCAGTCTGTTTTCAATTGGTTTGATTAGCCCGGCCCAACGCTGACGCTGATGGGCTGGTAGCCAACTGAGGAGAGAATTATTGATGTCTTTGGCCGCAACGACGAAATAGGCTGTGAGAAAGAGAATGAAGAGTCCGTTGATTAGCACTCCGAACACCGAGCCTGTTACTCTTAAAAGTTTAGCTAATGTCGACATACTGAGCTGTTTAACATCGTCGGCAGCGATCTGGGCATGGGTAAGGTCAGGGCCACCCATGTCGCTTAGATTGTGGGCTTTTTCCAGGAGCCAGGAGAAATAGCCAGGTACATTGTCGAACAGGCTCGAGGCCTGCTCTCTCAATACCGGCAAAATGCCAGAACCAACGCCGACATAGAGCGCGGCTACTAGCAAGTAGACTGTCGTAACAGTAACTGCTCGCGGTATCTTACGCTCTTCCATGCGCTCAGCCAATGGGGCCAGGGCTGCTGCTAAGGTCAGTGAGGCAATTAGACAAATAATCAGGGCTTCTAACTGGATTGCCACATAGACAGCGGCTACAGCGAGAAATATGTATAGAGTTAGGCGGGCGCTGCGGTCTTTAATCATATTTACCTGCCGATCTTTATTCTGCCGATTTTAAGCTGACAAACTCTACGCCCGAAATTGAAACGACTTCGCCTGCTGCCACCACTATACCAATCTGTTGGCTTTCGCCGTTAGACAAATAGTTATCTAGTTCTCTCAAGTCAAAGAAAATATCTGCTCCGATGCGCTTGCCGACTAGTTTGCTCATCTTTGTTTCATCTAAATAGTTGCGCACGGCTAAGTCTACTGTCGAAGCACTGTGATCGGCAATTTTGATTTTTAAGATCCAGCGATTTTCTTGTAAGACCGGTTGATCAATTTTGTCATTGAGCCAAAGTATGGACTGCTTGTCACCGGCCCACAGCCGGGCTGAATTCTTCATTAAACTGATAACAGGAGCGCTTGAGCTAACTATAGATGAAGACCTTGCTGCTGGGCTTGTACTGTCTACTAATTGCCAGGGGCTGCCTTTCAACAGGGTGACGAAATAGTCTTTACTGCTGGCCGACCAGGGCAGGTTGCTTGATGAAAATGGTTGGCTGACTGCTTGAGAGATAGAGGCCAGTAGGCCGTGAGCTTGTTGCCACTGATAGATTTTTTTGCTATCAGAAATTGGCATGGTTTCTTTCATCACCTTTAGACCGCGAGAGAGGTCGCGATCGATAAAAGGCGGTGCTAGGAATAAATTGATATTTTCAGCAGCTCCAATCAATGGTACTCCCTGATGGTTTTTAGGCCAATTCGTCAAGGTGATATTGCCATCGATTGTGGCGGCGTTGATCAGTTGTCTGCGGAAATTTTCAACAATTAGGCTACCTTCAACCGTTGGTTTTAGATTGATTGCCAGTAAGTAACTCCAGGCGAGATAAAGTAAGGTCATGGCCACGAGGCCGCACGATGTCAGAAGCTTTGCGTCTTTATCTTTGGTGTTGCCACTCTCTAGAGACAGTATGGCGATCAATATTGAAAATGGAGCAGCTGCTAGAAAGAGGTGGCTGTCATGGGCAGTTAATGGCAATATGGTTAAGGCGAGCCAGGCTAACAGTATCAAGGCTGTGATGGTAGAGCTAGGAGGAGTGGGCACACTGCTAATTACGCCAGTTTGAGTGCGCTGATTTAGTCTAATTTTGGCAATTTGTGATTTTAGTAGTAGCACCATCAGGGCACATAGCAGTGGTATTAGCGCCAGTGGTACTATCTTGCTGACACTGATAACAGTTTCGTTTACGGGGAAAAATAGCAACAGTAGTGTCTTTTTATCGACAGCTCCTAAATAGTGAGGGTGTAGAAAGAAACTTAAGACCGCTATGAGCCAGTACAAGCCACTACAGCTGATGGCATCGGCCAAGGCGTTTTTTCTGGCGGCGAAACGATTGCGACCTGGGTGCAAGGCCAGTAACGTAATTACTAGCGGTAGCGACAATGATTGCGCACTCAGTAAGAGTGCCAGAGCACCAGAAATGAGAGAGAGTGGAAAATATTGTTTTTCTTCTATTAGCCTGTAGCGCAGAAACAAGAAGACGCTAAGCAGATAGAAGAGACTAGCGCTTAACTCAATTCGGCCCGATACTATCGCCACTGATTGGGCGTGTAGGGGATAGACTGAAAAGAGCATGCCCGCCCAGATGGCACTGAGCGCGCCATTGCGATTGCCCAGGCGACCAGTTAGCTCTAAGGTGATCAAACCGACAACTATGGCACAACTGGCCGTCAATAAAATATTGCTGACGTGAAAGCCCAGTGTATTGGTGTGATAGAGCAAATAGTCTATCAGTAAAATACTAGTAGGATTGGCTAGAACCTGGTCAAAAGAGCCGTGTAGCGTATCGGCAATTGCCTGGATGTAGGTTAGATCTTGGCCAAGAAAAGTGACCAACACCGTTTGGCCATAGGCTATTAAACAAGAGACACACATGATCAAAGCGCCCAGTAGCATTTGAGTTTTGGTCGAGGAAAAATCGACTCTGGCCCTTTCTAACTGCCGTTTTGGAGCGCTTTCAGTGGCCTTGATATCGTTGATATTTTCGGAGGTGGACAAATGGCATTCCTCCATTAAAGTTGAAAGTTTAAGGGGTCGCTGAAGTAACCGATGACGTTACCGTCTTGGTCAAGGGCGGCCATTCGCATTTGATAGAAGCCTGGCCCTTTTACGCCCGTAAATGTAATTGGCACGCCATTGCCTTTGAGCTTGCCTAGGGTGTGGGAGAATAAGGCTTCAGGGCTTTTGCTGGTGGCTCTAAAACTGCCGCTATAGTGTTCAAACCAACTATTGGGTTTAGAAACTTCTACATAGGCTGATACCGCACCTGGTACTATGCTGGCGTCATAGTTGAAGGATGGCATTTTACCGCGGGGTCTAGAGATGCCATCGCCATCTTCAACCAGTGTCTTTTCATCACTCTCGATTTTTGGTCTTTGCCCTTCCAGGTTGCCCGTTTCTAAGCCCAATATGTGCAGCTGCTGCTGCGGTGATAGGCCTTGTATTGATAGGGTGAGTTGATTGATTTGACCAAGGGCGAGCCATTGTTTGTGTTCTGATACGTCGAATCGCAGATGCCCGTCAGCGCTTGCTTTGCTTAGAGGTAGGCTAAATTGGCACTGCAAGCTGCTTGGTGCTAAAGCCGTGAGAGTAATTACTGCTTCGGGCCACTGTTTTATTTGCTCATTTTCGAGTAAGACATCGACATAGTCAGGGGCTTGGGCATTAAGGCTCAACTCTGGAGAAATGAACTTTGTTTGCTCGCTCAGGTCGAGACCTGATAGTTTGACGTTATTGTTTTCACCAGCAAAAACAATCGGCTCGATGGTCATAGTCGTGCGATCCCATCGGTATGAGCTGGTGTGCTCTGTTTTGTTGCGCCAGCGCGATATATTTATCAAGTCGGGATCGCCAAAGGTAGCCGGTTCAAAGCTAATTACCTTGCTATAGATTGCTTCAGGCGTTAGTGGTTTGCTCAATAGAACTGACATGGTCGCAGCGTTGTAGAGCATATGCGCCCCCCTATAGGTATGGGGGACGTTTAATAAAGCGAGCTTATGTTCCGGCTGCAGAGCTAGTGCTTGCTCTGTTACTGCCTTTCTGAAGAGGCTCATTTCTTTCATGGCATGGTTCCACGGTTGATTGTTGCCCGTTGTGATAATCAGTAAGATTATGCTAAACCAGCCGGCCGCGGCCAGGCGCAGACTGCTCAATACCGGCCAGTTGCGTGCTTCTGTGGGAAAGAGCAGCCAGGCGAAAATCAAGGCTATTGGTGCTGTGCCGTAGTAAATGAAGCGGCTACCTTGAAGAGCAGGAGTAAGATTCCATACTTGATAGGTCGGTAGGAGCGATAAAACTAGCCAGCCAGCGGCAAAGAGCAAGCCACGCACGGCTGTTGAGCGTGATTTTGCCAGTACTAATGCCGCTGTGAAATTTACTAGCATGGTTAGATAAACGATCTTAAGTTGCAGCGAAAGACTGTGCTTGCTGCCAAAGACGTCGATATTAAATGGAAATAGAATACGTAACAGTGACCCGTCCAGCCAGCGTTTGGCTAGGCTGTTAGAGAGTCCCTGGCCCACTGAACCCTCATAGCCTCCAGATATGGTGCCAAGTACAAGTAGGCGAAAGAGGAGGTAGGCGAAGAGAATAAGCCAAAAGGGCTTGGTTTGATTGAGGCTAGAAAGCAAGCGGCCTTTCGCGCTTTTTGTCTCGGCTGTAGTTGTGCTCAGTAACTGTATTAGCAGCAGCGTCGGAGGCAGAGTGACGGCCATTTCCTTCGACATTAAACCGAGCACAAAGGCAAAGAGGCTAAGCTTGTAGTGCAGTGAATTTTTACTATGGGCGCTTTTCAAGTAAAGCCAGAACGACAACAGGCAAAAGACAAGAGCAATACTGTCAACGCGAGCTATTACCCAGTTGACTACCTCGCAGTGCAGCGGGTAAACGCTGAATATAAGCCCAGCGCTCAGGGCCAAAGAGCGATTGAGTGTTTTTTCGTTGGGCCTAAAATGCTCGCCGATTTGACCGGCAACCAGGAACATAAGGCAGCTTGCCACAGTCTGATAGAGCCAGTTAGATATATGGAAAGTTAGTGGATTGGGACCGCTTATAAGGTAATCGAGAGCTAGAGATAGTGAAATTAAGGGGCGATAGAAGGTTGTGCCTTGAGCCTGCATCCAATTGCCCCAGAAATTAGCAAGCAGGGGCATGAAGTTTTGATCGATGGCATGATAGAGATAGTCGACGTGCACGAAGTCGTCTGCCAGAAAATATCCACCAAAGCTATGTCTAAACGTAAATAGATTAACGAGAACAATTGCCCCTACAGCCAGGGCAGTAAAGAGCCTAGAGCTGCCCTCAATGGGCTCAGCGCTGGCGGGTTTGGAGATTTGGGGTATGACGTTCATGGCCAGAGATATTATAGTGTTCACAGCAGGTATTGGAGGATGACATAGTTGACTGACGGTTCTCTTAAATTCCCAGATGGATTTTTATGGGGTGCTGCCACGTCACATTTTCAGGTGGAAGGTCATCCTAAAGAAATAGCTTCCAGGTTGTCGGACTGGGCACTTTGGACCAATGAAGCTGGAAGAATTTCGGACAGTACTTCAGCTGACCAGGCTTGTCAGTTCTATCAGCGCTATGAAGATGACATCATCCTCATGCGCGACATGAATCTCAACGCATTTCGTCTCTCTTTTAACTGGCCTGCTCTTTTGCAAGACCCGCCTGGTACAAGAGTGGCGCCCTCTGTTCTTGACCAAAAGCAAGTTGACTATTATCGCCGAATATTAACCAGCCTGAAAGAAAGCGGCGTGACAACCTTTGCCACCCTTTTTCACTTCACTCTGCCTGATTGGCTAGCTGCTGCCGGTGGCTGGACCACGGCCTATGCGGTCAGCGAGTTCAAGCGTTTTTCTGAATTGATTGTTGCCGAATTTAGTGATCTTGTTGACTACTGGATCACAATCAATGAACCCCTTGCTTATGTTTACCAAAGCTATGTAGCAGGGCTTTGGCCCCCGGGAATTAGGTCTGATTATTTATCAGCCTTTAAGGCCGTTAGGCGTTTGCTAGAAGGCCATGCTGCCGCTTACGACGCAATTAAGGCTGTCAAAGCCGATGCTCAAGTAAGTTATACCTTGCACTGGCGGCCATTCATGCCTAAGAACCCACTTAATCCGCTTGATCATATGGTCCGTTTTTATCGCGATTTTACGTTTAATCAGTTGTTCTCTAGCTCTCTTGAGAGTGGTGAGGTCAAATTTCCTTTTCCTATTAATCTCAACAAAGAAATTATTTCAATTTCTGGGCCTGTAGAAGGTCTGAAGGGGAAGTGCGACTATCTAGCCATCAACTACTACACCCGCGAGCTTTCTCGTTTTCGCCCTTCTTGGCCAGTCGATCTCTTCGGTGAGAGTTCTCCTGATCAGGAGTTGGCTGTTAATGATATTGGCTGGGAAGTCTATCCCAAAGGGCTCTATGACTTGCTCACACGCGATACTCTTGCCTATCAGTTTAACTTAGATGGCACTCGGCGTCCGGTGATTATTACCGAGAATGGTTACGCTAGCTCTTTTTCGGCAGATCTTGATCAGGGAGATTGGTCCCTTGCTGATCAGAAAAGAGTTGACTATCTAACTACTCATCTGCGCGAGATTCACCGAGCCATAGCTGCAGGGGTTGATGTAAAAGGCTATTTGCACTGGTCGCTTCTTGATAATTTTGAATGGGCTGAAGGCTTGAAAGCTAGATTCGGCTTGATTCGAGTCAGCTATCCAACGCAAGAGCGCATATTGAGAACAAGTGCTAAAGTGTATGCGGAAATTGCTAAGAATAATGCTATTTGATCGTTCTTACCTAAGAGAGGTCGTCTTGAAAAAATCATACAAGTCAATGTTGCTGACCTTGGTGTTAGCATTGGCTGCGGTGCTGACTAACTTCGTTGCGCCAGCTTGGTGTGAAGAAGCTGTCTATGTGACACCGCATTTGATATCAGATCGCAGCGCTGTGGTCCCGGGGCAATCCTTCAAGCTGGGTATTCACCTAGATATGGCCGAGGGCTGGCACACCTATTACAAAGACCCTGGCGATGCTGGCATGAAGACGAGCGTTGAGTGGCATCTGCCACCGGGGTTTAAGGTGTCCGAACTAATTTGGCAGAAACCAGAAAAGTTTGTTGAAGCTGGCATTACAACTTATGGTTATCACGATAAAACTCTCTTAGCTGCTGTGGTTACAGCTCCGACTAAATTAACAACAGGCGAAAAACTTGATTTTAAGGCTGACGTAAAGTGGCTTTCTTGCAAAGATATTTGCCTACCAGGTAAAGGTTCTGTAGAGCTTCAACTGCCGGTAGCCGCCGGTGGCGATAACGCTTCTTCTGATGCTGAGGAGTTTAAGCAGCTTGGTGAAGGCTTTAACGGTTCTGTAAAAGACCTTAGTGCTGGTACAGCAGAAAAGCCTAAGGAGATTTCAGTTTTAGAGTCGAATTATAAAATCGATAGCGCATCTTCTGCCTCCACTGGTGGTGCTAGCCTTTTGACTTTTCTTGGATTCGCCCTGGTTGGTGGGCTGATTCTCAATATCATGCCCTGTGTTTTGCCTGTTATCGCCATTAAGGTGATGAGTTTCCTTGAGCAGGCACAAGATTCTCCGGCCCGTGTGCGTCTACTGGGCCTGACATTTTCTGCCGGTATCATATCTTCCTTTTTGGCTTTAGCTTTTCTTGTAATTGCTCTAAAGGCCGGTGGGCAGTCAATCGGTTGGGGCTTCCAGTTTCAATATCCTGGCTTCTTGATCGTCATGTGTGCTGTTGTGTTGCTAATGTCGCTTTCATTTTTCGGACTTTTCTATGTCAACATCACGGTGGGTCAGGCTGGAATCGACAAGCTGTCACAAGGGGAAGGTTTTGTTGGTACCTTCTTTAAAGGGGTTTTGGCCACTGTGCTCTCCACTCCTTGTACTGCACCGCTACTGGCCCCAGCTTTAGGTTTTGCTTTTGCTGAACCAGCCTATGTGGTGCTTTCCATTTTTTTTGCTGCTGGTCTCGGGATGTCGCTTCCCTATTTGCTTCTGACGCTTAATCCTGCGTGGTTACAGAAGTTGCCTAAGCCCGGCGCCTGGATGGAAAAGTTTAAGCAATCGATGGGCTTTATCTTGCTTGCCACCATGGTATGGCTTGACTATGTTTTAACCAGACAAATTGGTGCGGAACCTGCTTCTTTTATCAACTATTGGCTAGTTACCCTGGCATTCTGCGCTTGGATTGTGGCGACCTTTACAGATCTAACTAGTACAGGTGCCAGGAAAGCAAAAGTTTATGCCATAGCCGCTCTAGTGCTAGGTGTTGTTAGCTGGCTTTGTATTTTTGCTCAACCACAAGTTATGGCGGCCTTAAGCAATAATAGTAGCGCTGAAAGGACTGTCACCGCCAGTGGTGATAGCTCTGGCTGGCAGCCATTCAGTGTTTCAGCCTTAAACGAGTTGCTCACAGCAAATAAGACAGTCTTGCTCGATTTTACTGCTGACTGGTGCCAGACCTGTCAGGTCAACGAAAAAACGGTGTTAAGCAACAGCGCCGTGCAGGCTAAGCTGAAAGAACTTAATGTGGTCAAAATGAGAGCTGATTGGACACGGCAAGACCCGGATATAACAAAACTCCTGAGCAAGTTTGGTCGCGCAGGAGTTCCGTTATATGTTATTTTTCCAGCAGGAAAAGCGCAATCGCCAATTGTTCTGCCTGAAGTAATCACTGTTCAAATGGTCGTGGATGAATTGAACAAAGCAGGCAAGAGTCAATAGCGCTTTCTATTTGATTGCTTGTACTACTTCGAGCAGCTGGGCATTAGTTGGCATGCCTTCTACAACATGGCGAATGACACCATGCTTGTCTATGACAAACAATACGCGGCTAGCTGTGGCTTTGCCTTCGCTGACAGTGCCATAAAGCTTGCCCACTGAACCATTAAGGTCTGCCAGGAGAGGTTGTTTTAAGCTGAACTTGGCGGCAAATTTTTCGTGAGCGGCAACACTGTCTGTAGAAATGCCAAGCAGTTGAGTGTCATGCTTAGCAAAGCTTTCGAGGTCTTCGGAGAAGGCGCACATTTCTTTAGTGCAGCCTGGGGTGTCATCTTTAGGATAGAAGGCTAAAATGACGTTCTTTGACCCTTTATAGTCAGCCAATTTGATGTTGCCCACTGCCTCTCCGTGAACGAAGGCAGGCAGGTCGAATGCTGGCGCTGTGGCGCCTTCTTTCAATAATACGGCGGTTGCTTGTGGTGATGTCATGTGAATATCTCCTAACTAGAGCATGTTAGAAGCATTCTTACAGAAGACTAGCCCTGCTAAGTGATCTAAAAAGATAAAGGTTGTGACTTATTAGGTGCCGTGGATAGTGGAGTGAATTGTGGCTAGCAAGCCATCGATTTTGGTTAGATCTGTCTGCTCGAGGAATACTGCAAGAATACCCACTTCAACATCGGTGAGAACAGTGGTTTTCATGACATCACCTTGGTCGGTGGTGAGTTTTGTGAGCAATACCATTTGTTTAAGCTTGCCAATTTCTAGCTTTTTAGTGGCCAAGTTTGAAGTTGAAAGTAATGCTGTCGATAGCGCTCCGAGCATGTCCTTGTCCCATCCGGTGCCTACGGTGGAGGCAATAACAAGACCATCATGACCAACAATCAAGCTGCCAGCAACGCCTTCGTAGCCGTCTATGGCCACCAGAATATTTCTAATTCCCTCACCACGGGCCGCGCTTATTACCTTCGCTGTAGATAAGCCACTGCCGATCTTTTTGGTCTCGCCACTTTTGATGATGTTCTCAACAGCTTTGACGTCGAGCAAAAGCTTGCCGATTGTCTTCATGGTGCCAACGGCTTCAGGCGCAGATTTCAGCGAACCAGACCTGGTCGACAGGCGGCCGAATTCTTTTACTTCTTTGTAGTCCGGTGAGCTCTTGTCTGGGCTTGCTGGTTTAGCTTCTGGTTTGGCTTCTTCTTTGACTTCAGGTTTAGCTTCCGTTTTAGCTTCTAGCTCAGCTTCCGCCTTAATTGCTTCGGCTTTCTCTACGCTTAGTGCTGGCATGTCGCCAGTCGCACGGGGCGAAGGGGTTGTGGCTTCTGCTTCCTGCTCACCTGCTGGCAGTGCTTGTTTCAGTTTGGCTAAGGTCTCAGGGCTGACTTCCAGTTGTTGGCCATCGGTTAAGCCAGAGAAGATGTTGTCTAGATCTTCACCAAGAGTTTCGCCAAATAGGCTCTCTTCTTCGCCGTCCTCATCTTCACTATCTTCGTCTGCTGGTGCTGCTTTTACTTCAGTTGGCTTGAGAACATCTTTTACTTCTTTGAGAGCCTCTGCCGGAGCTAGGTTCGAGAAGATGTCGTCTATTTCTGAATCGACTCCACCATCAAATAGTGCGCCTTCAGATTCTTCTGCTTCTTCTGCTTCATCAGCTTCTTTTACTTCTGCTGGTTTAGATGGTTCGACTACACGAGATACTTCTTGCTGAGCTTCAGGTGGGGCCAACTCTGAGAAGATATTGTCGATGTCCGTGTCTAAGCCACCGTCAAAGAGGCTACCGGAAATTTCTTCTTCTTCTTCTTCTGGTTCTTCTACTTGTACGGGAGCAGTTAGGCTTTGTTCGGCTTCTTGGGCTGTCTCTAGCGGTTCGCTTAGTAGTGGGTTGAGATCAACTTCGACAGTTTTGGGAAACTCAAGGGCGGCAATGGGATCGTTCCATGGTAATGGAGCGGGCTCGACTTCCTTCTCTACTTGCTTCTCGACTTCCTTCTGCGCTTCGGCCGGTGTCAGGTCGGAGAAGAGGTTGTCTATATCTTGGTCAACGCCACCAGCGAAGAGAACTTCTGGTTCTTGTTCTTGAATCTCTTCAGCTTTATCAAGTAGGTTGGCGAGTGACGGTATAGTTGTTAGCGGTGTCTCTGTAGCAATCTCGGCAGCGGTCTCTACTGCCGGCGCTGCCGTCAAACGTTCACTGATACTAGAATGTCCAGCGCTAGATGTGGTTGAGGTTGTTGTTTCAGTTACGGCTTCTACTGCTGGCTCTGATACAACTTTGACTTCTTCAACTATAGCTTTCTCAACTACAGGTGCAGCAACTTCAAGATGGCCATCGGCTTTGAAGACAGTATCAAGCACTAGCTCTACTGGTGGTGTCAGTGGTTGTGCTGGCTCTTGAACATGATCGTCATCAAGTCTATCAAGGAGACTCTTGAGGCTGTCTGGTTCATTTTGTGGAGTAGTATCAAGCGGCTGTTGCTTTAATGAAGTACTAGAAGAAAGCGACTGAAGTTTGGTGAAGGTGCTGGTGTTGCGACGCTTCATCGCTTGCAAACGTGTGCTCGAAGCACTAGCAGACTGCGAGTCGACCGGCGCAGGCGTTGCGGCCTGTGCAATAGGCGATGCGGCAGGCCCGGCATTAGCTTGGCTAGGTTGCGAAGCGGCTTGAGCTGCTGCTTGAGGACTGGCTTGTGATGTAGCTGTGGCCACCGGTTCTACTGGTGTAGGTTCTTTTGTCGATTGGCTGGTGGACTTGAAGGCGCCCATCATGCCGCCGCTCTGTTCTTTAACAGGTTCTTTTACTGGTTCAGCCACTTCTGCGGCTGCATCTAGTTCACCCAGCTTGGCTGCAATGCCAAACTCGTAGCTACTTTCTAATGGTGCATAGGCTGGTTCTGCCGCTTCCGTTTTGGCTTCAATAGTTTCAATAGCGGGACTGGGCTCGAACTCGTTAACTTCTAAAAGATCTTCGCCAGCTACAGCGGCGGGCTCATCTCCGATGCGGTCTAAGAGGCTAGCTAAACTGCCAGCTTCAGCGGCTGGCTCCGCTGGTCTTTTGGGCATCTCTTTGGGCATCGATGATGGCGCTGTAAGAGTTTGCGAAGGGTCTTGCAGGCTTATCGCTTTCAAATTGGTCATGGTCGAACGTAAGCTGCGTCCGTCTGCTTGGGCTTGCGCGTGGGAAGCTGCTTTTTCCCATTTAATTTGGGCTTCTGGGTCAACTTTGGCAGCTTTCAAGCGGCCTAGCTGTGCTTCTGCCACTTTGGCGTCGGCAAAGCTCGACATTTCTTCAGCATGCATTAAATTGATGGCAGCCATTAAGGAGGCAATGTTCATGACGCCAAGTTGTACAGCGTTGAAATGCACCAGCCAATCTTGCTGGATTATCGCCATCTTATCGCCGAATATATTGCCAAGAGTTCCCATAAAACAGATCATGGAGCAGAGCCAGAGATAACCGGCCAACTGCTGCACAGTGGGGCAAGCTCGGTACTGATAAAAAGCGACGAATAAAGGCAGGAGAATCTGGGCTGGTATTACCCAAAGAAACGGCAAGTCAAAGCTCGTTCCTGTGCTGAACGGATTCAGACGAATCACGGTCATGATGATTGCTCCACCGACCAAAGCCAGCAAGCCTATCCAACTTTTCCGGAATTTGAGCCTGTGCATGAATCTTTGCTAGTTTACCTTTGCCTGTCTACTCTTCGTTGTCCCAAGCTTTTTATACCCGGCGAAGCAATTACTAACAGCTCGGTATTCAAAAGCTTTCTAAGCTTATAGTCTAAACGACGCAGCCAAATCGCGGCTCAAACTTTCACGAATGGTCGTAAGAACTTTGTCGATTTCTTCGTTTGTTAGAGTCTCGCTTGGATGTTGGAAGGTCAAGCGGCAGGTCATAGAAAACTTCTTTGATTCTGCTGCGGCCCTATAAACACTCACCAATTCGCTATTTCGCAGATTACTGCCAGCTTGTTTCCAGATTAGTTTTGAAACTTGCTCATATGAAACATCTTTATCAGTCGCATCAAAGTCGGCGGTGATGTCTCTAACTATTTCAGGGCTGGTGGCAATGCCGGCAAATTTTTTCTGTTTGCGTTCCTTCTTAAGGCGATCAATGTCAAGTTCAAAAACAAAGGCTTTGTCTCTCAGGCCTTTACTGTCGGCAAAACGAGGATGTAATTCACCGACGTAGCCAAGGACAATATTGCTTTCAAACAAGCTGGTGGCGCTTGCATCTTTATTAGGGTTTGGTTTGGCCGGGCGATTCAGTGTCAGCACTGCAGTTCTATAAGGATGCAGCCAGTGCAGCGAGTTACTTTCGCTATCTGTGATTGATCGCCAGGCCAGCTTTCGCTCATCAATATTAAGAGAGCTCAATAAATTTTCGACCATGCCTTTGGCCAGGGAATAATCAACAGCCGGACTATTTTGATTGATAGATTTGAACCGTTGGCCTGATACTAGGCCCGCTAAATGATTGTCTTCGCGCACGCCTGTACTTTTGTTCTCTTTTTGTAGCTCTTTAAAGTAAACGCGACCGTACTCGAAGAGCCACACATCTTTGCGGCCTCGATCTTGGTTGTAGCCACAGGCATTAATTAAGCCAGGCACAAGACTCTGCCTCATTAGTTGGTGGTCTTTTGAAAGTGGATTTAGTACTTCTACCGCCAATTGCTTATCGATGCCGGCTTGATCTGCTGGTACCAGACTGGATAGCCAGGCTTCGGACAGACCCATACCAGTTAAGGCATTTTTTGCTAGATCTAAAGTGTCATCTGGTCTTGCCACTGCCATTGTGGCAGCCGGCATGGAGGGGACAATGGCATCATAGCCATTCAGTCGACAAACCTCTTCTATTAAATCGATTTCGCGTTTAACGTCTTCTTTGCGGAAGCTGGGCACGCTTACTTCAATCGTCTCACCTTCACCTTTTACGGTGAAGCCAAGTGGAGTGAGTAATTCTTTGATGCGTTCAGGGCTAACCTCGATACCAAGAATTCGTTTTATCTGCGAGGAGCGCAGGGTTACTTGTCCTGGTTCGACCTGGTTAGAACCTGCTTCAATCAGTGGTCCAACTACGGCATTGCCTTCTTTCGAGCAATACTGAGCAATGAGAAAAGCTGCACGCTCGGCGGCGTGGCGCACGCTAGCTGGATCTATGCCCCGCTCAAAGCGCAGGCTGGCATCACTAGACAAACCTAACAAACGGGAGCCACGTCTCACTACTGCTGGTGCAAAACATGCTGCTTCGAGCACAAGTTCCGTTGTTTGATCTGATATTTCGCTGTCTTTGCCGCCCATCACACCGGCGACACCAACAATAGTGTCGTCGTCAGCAACGGCTAGCATCTCGTTGTTGAGCTTGCGTTCTTTGCCATCAATGGTGGTGATGGTTTCGGCATTTGTTGCCCGACGCACAGCTAAGTTATCGCTCTTTAAATGTTTGGCATCGTAGGCGTGCAGCGGCTGACCGAGTTCGTGCATGACATAGTTGGTGATATCAACAACGTTGTTTACGGTGCGCATGCCAATTGCTTCTAGGCGGGCGGCAATGGCTGGATGTGAGGGGCCAATTTCTATTCCTTCCATCACTCGCAAGGTGATGTAAGGGCAGTCACTGCTGCTTTCGACAATGGCCTTGCTAAATTTGCTAGCTGGCGTTTTTCCACCGAGACTCTTTTGCAGATCTGCTAATGACCAATCTGGTTTCTTTAGAGGGCGTCCAAATAGCGCTGCGACTTCGCGAGCTAAGCCTCTGACTGAGAGGGCATCGCCTCTGTTTGAGCGAGGCTCTACGTGGAGAATGTAGTCAGCTTTGCTGGGCAGCAAAGGCAATACATCGCTGCCTAAAACTAGCTCTGAAGCTGCTCTGCTGCCGTTCTTATTCAAGATCCAGATGCCTTCATCTTGGCCGGGCTCTTGCAAATTTTTGGCAATGCCCAATTCTGGTGGCGAGCAAAGCATGCCATTCGATTTGACACCACGAATTGCGGAAGCCTTGATTAATAGGGCTGAGCCATCATGGCGATTTACTACTTTTGCGCCTGGTAGAGCCACAGGTATGATTTGGCCTACTTCGATGTTGGCCGCACCGCAAACGATATCGAGGGGCTCTTCCCCTTCTTTGATGCGGGTTTTGGTCAGCCTAATTTTGTCGGCATTAGGATGCTGATGAATCTCTATGATCTCGCCAACAACAATCGGACCTTCTAAATCGGGGCCAATTATAGTAACTTCTTCTACTTCAAAAGCGCCCATAGTAAGCTTCTCGGCTACCTGGTGAGCGGTAAGCCCGCTCAAGTCGACGAACTCAGATAGCCAGTCGAATGAAAGTTTCATTTAGAACTGCTCCAAAAAACGCATGTCATTAGTATAGAAATTGCGAATGTCATTGATGTCATATTTCAGCATGGCAAGACGTTCTAGCCCCATACCAAAAGCAAAACCACTCCATTCTTCCGGGTCAATGCCAACGCCTTTGAGAACATTGGGATCGACCATACCGCAACCAAGTAGCTCTAGCCAACCGCGCCCGCCACAAGTTTTGCAACCTTTGCCGCTGCAAAATGGGCATTCACTGTCGAGTTCGGCGCTTGGTTCTGTAAAAGGAAAGAAGTCTGGACGAAAACGAATTTTTACTGGCTTTTTGAAAAGGGCTTGAATAAAGGCTGAGAGCGTTCCTTTGAGTTGACCAAAATTGACGTCTTTGTCAATTAAAAGACCTTCCACCTGATGGAAGAGCGGATATTTGCGAGCATTCACTTCTTCATTGCGATAGACACGGCCTGGGGCAATGATGCGCAACGGTGGCTTGGTGTTCTCCATAACTCGAATTTGCACTGTCGAAGTCTGGCTGCGCAGCAAGCTTGAGGGTCCAATATTGGTATAAAAAGTATCTTGCTCATCGCGAGCTGGATGCGAGGCTGGAGTATTTAGGGCATCAAAATTGTAATAGTCGGTTTCAACTTCAGGTCCATCGGCGACAGTGAAGCCCATGCTGTAAAAGATGCTGATAATTTCGTTACTGATCTGGCTCAGTGGGTGAATATGACCACTCAAGCATCTAGTGCCAGGGGTGGTGACATCGATTACTTCAGTAGCCAAACGCTGGTTGAGGGTACTGTCGTATAAATGGCTGCGTTTGCCGTCGTGCGCTTGCTCGATCTGTAGTTTGGCCTGGTTGCCCAACTGTCCGGCTTTGGGGCGAATGGCCTTGTCTAGAGTAGAGAGGCCGCGCAGCATTATTGTCAATTCGCCTTCGCGTCCGAGGTACTGCACTCGGAGATTTTCAAGGCTATCTAAGTCGGCCGTGTTATCAATAGCACTTAGCGCACTAGCAACCAAGGCTGTTATCTTGGCTTCGAATTCTTGAGCTTCCATCTTTCAAACCTGAGTAATGTTGAGCGTTTGCGTTGAACTTTTGCTTAGATTAGCAGATGAGCCCAGTTGCTTACCTTGAAAAGCTCACAGTCGTTGCGATTTGCAATTTTTCTAGACAGAAATTGTCATATTATATAAGTGTCTTTACTCGGGACGCTTTTAGGGAGTCACTTTGCCAAGACCTAGATTCAAAAACGCCAAGCGGTCAGCCCAGAATATTCCTACCACTCGCATTTCGGTGATTGTGGTCGAGGGTGAACAGATCTTGCTGGTCAAGCACCGCAAGGGCAATCGGCAATATTGGGTGCTTCCTGGTGGGCGTCTTGAGTATGGTGAAACTTTTGAAGAATGCGCTGTGCGCGAGATGAAAGAAGAAACTGGCCTCGATGTGAAAGTGGATGAATTTGTTTTTCTTTCTGAAGCAATTGCCCCTGATCGCTCTCGGCATATTGTCAACGTCTATCTCACGGCTCATGTCGTCGGCGGTATTTTGAAGTTAGGTGACGAGCCAGTTCTCGCTGCTGTTGACTACTTGCCAATCAAAGATCTGCCCTCGCTTACGCTCTTCCCGCCAGTGGGAAAAACTGTGATCGATTCGTTACCTAGCTCAACCAAAGGATGCATCAGGTATCTTGGCAATCTTTGGGTGTAGTATCATGCTCAACTCGATATCAAGATCCGCATCAGCATAAAAGTTAGGGAGATCCAGAAATGGCTCAGCAAAAAGGCATGAAGAGAGCAGTCAAGGTAGCTGAAAGAGCTCGCAAGAAAGTTGTGGCTAAGAAAGCAGCCGTTGTTCGTCAAGTGAAGAAGCTTGTAAAAGAAGCTAGCCAGGTTGAAAGCAAGCCAGCAAAAGCTCAAAAGGCTGCTAAGTAAGACTTGAAGCCATGACATTGTTACTTCCTCCAGAGTCTTAATCTGGAGGAAGTTTTCGCTTGCTTACCGGTGCGTAAATGTTATTTACTGCATGCCTTCGCCGAAGGTAAAGATTATTCCCCCGACAGTGACGTCGGTGCCAGGTTCTGCCCCGTTCTCGATTAAGGCGTCGATTACACCCATAGCTCTAAGCCTCTGCCAGAGGCTGAAAAGCGACTCAGGTTCTTTCAAGTTGGTGACCTGGATAATGCGATCGACCCGATCGCTCTCTACCAGCAATCCGCCCTTGATTTTTATTACTTCGAAGCCAGTGCTGCCGTGATCTACTGCGGCTGCATCTTCTTCAATGTGAGCTGGTTCCTCAGCTGCGGCCAATTCTTTCAGGCGGGTAACCAACTTGCCAGTTAGTTCTAGCAGCTCAGGCACACCTACCCGAGAATAAGCCGACATCAAAAAGACGCTCTCTTTGAGCTTTAGATCGTCCTCATAGAGGGTTTTTGGTTTCTGGCTAGAAAGAGCAGCGATAACTCTCTCTTTAATTGCCTGGGCCTCCTCTTCCATCATCATTTCGGCTTTATTAAGCACAACTAGCTGGGGCAGCGAGCTCAGATCTTTGTCGTAAAGAGCCAGCTCTTTGTTGATGGTCTGTAGATCGGCTAAGGGGTCTGCCGAATTGATGTCGACCATGTGAATCAGGAGCCTGGTTCTCTCAACGTGCCGGAGAAAGTTATGACCTAGACCAATGCCTTGCGAGGCTCCTTCAATCAAGCCGGGGATGTCAGCCATGACAAATCCTTGACCGCGTTCTGGTTTGACCACACCGAGGTTGGGCTCGAGGGTAGTGAAGGGATAATCAGCAATCTTTGGTTTTGCCCTTGTAGCGGCCGCTAGAAGGGTCGATTTGCCCGCATTTGGCATGCCAATGATGCCGACATCGGCTAACAATTTCAGAGTCAGCTGCAGCCGTCTGGCTATGCCTGGTTGACCAGGCTCGCAATAGTGCGGTGCACGCTTGGTCGGGGTGGCTAGTTCGCAATTACCCTTGCCGCCATAGCCACCTTCGGCCACCAGAACTCTTTGTTTGTCTTTGATTAAATCGGCGATGACCCGGTCGGTATTCAAATCTTTCACCACGGTTCCTACCGGAACTCTTATGGTGATGTCGTTTCCAGCCTTGCCATGGCAATTTTTGTTGGCACCTTTGACTCCCGGTTGCGCCTCAAACTTTTGCTTGAAGCGAAAATCTACCAGGGTGCTCAAGTCGTTGGTGGCTTCCAGATAAACGCTGCCGCCGCGACCGCCGTTGCCACCGTAAGGCCCACCCATGGGCTCATACTTTTCTTTGCGCCACATCACAGCGCCGTTGCCACCGTCGCCGGAGATCACTTCTATCTCTACTTGGTCTATTAATTGGCTCATTTTTAGAAGATAGCTCCGAGATCTGTCTGATAACTAGATAGATCTTATACTGATCCTTTAACTAGAAAATAATTTATATATACTTAGTTCTAGATCTGTTTGGTTTTGATTGTCTACGTGGCAGATAGAAGAGCTAACAAGAATAGCTAACAAGAATAGCTGGGACCATTGAGTTTTTTATAGCACTAGAGAATCGCCGCAAGAATACTTATCTAAGACCAGGAGGATAGGACTTGGAAGAAAGAATCACAATCCACGAGAAAGCACGTGGTGAGACCATTAACGTCTACATTGGTGAATACCGCGGTACAAAGTACCTCCATATTCGTGAATGGTACGTTGATAAAGATCAAGAAGAGAAGCCCACTAAAAAGGGAATCGCTTTGCCAATCGATAAAATTCCAGCGTTGAAAGAAGCAATTGATCGCCTGGTACCTGCTGCTGCCGAAGAGTAGAGCTTAAATACTCGGGAAAAACCTGTATGCTTAGCTAGTATCTTGATTAGGTGCGCACCTTAAGCTGAAGGAATATCTAAGTATCTTGCTGCAAAAATCTAAAACCGCTTTTTTCGGTATTCTTCCGTTAGTTCTATCAGTGCTAAGTTTGACCTCTGCAGGGGCTGCCCCCAGCGGAGGTCATTCCCTTAAAAAGGCTGAGGAACTTTCTTCTGTAGATGAGGCGGCGGCAATATCGCCCCTTAAACTCTCCACCTTTCGACCCAAGCAAGGGGAGGTGATTGAGCTCACTGTTTTGGCTAAAGAACTGGCTTTAGAGCCCGGTTCTGAGCCACCGCTGATCGAATTTCTCGGCAATAAATATAAGCTTTTTCCTTTTGACACTGAAGATGGCCCCGCTTACCGTGCACTATTGACGGTGCCAGTGGTACAGAAGGTCGGCTCTGTTGTTGTCTCTGTTGGCGCGCTATCAACTCGTGTGATTGTTATGGATGCGCATTACCCGGTGCAGAGATTGACTTTGCCACCATCCAAAAACAATTTCAATATGGCTAAGGGCGAAGAAGAAGCCGTCGATAAGGCAAAAGCTACAGTTTCGCCTGTGCGTCACTGGACTAAGAATTTTAATGCCCCTTCGAAAGCCCGTCTTTCGGCCGGGTTTGGTCTGCGCCGCATTGTTAATGGCAAGCTTTTGCCAGACTATTTTCATAGTGGCTTAGATTACGCTGGTTTCCAGGGTAGCCCTATTGTTGCTTGCGCACCAGGAGTGGTGGTCTTGGCCAGTACTGGTGTGTTTAAGCTGCATGGTAATACTGTGGCAATAGATCATGGACAGGGAGTGGTTTCTTTCTACATTCATATGCAGAAAATCAATGTTAAATTGGGACAGAAAGTTGATGCTGGGCAGTTAATAGGTGCCGTTGGCCAAACTGGTCGGGCCAATGGACCACATTTGCATTTTAGTATCTACTGCAACAATGTCGCTTCTAATCCGCGGCAGTGGTACCTCAAAGCCTTTTAGTTGAGAATTAGTGGATAAAAAAAAAGGAGCAATTGCTTGCTCCTTTTTTCTGTTACCAAAGTGCTGTGTTACCTGCGCCTTGAACTAATTGATTCCTGAAGGGGTTCCGAGATTCCGTTTTTACTTGTTTCCTGGTTTCCGGGATTCCTGAACTTTGTAGTTTAGTACTACATGGGTTGAGCTTTGTTCCAGAAGGCTTCTTTGATGGCCTTAGAGGAAGTTGACTCAGAGCTGATGGTTACGCTGGCAGGGGCGAAGAGGAAGACACCGTCACCAATGCGTTGTTGGTGGCCATCAATGGCCCAGCAAGCACCAGATAGGAAATCGACTACTCTTTGTGAGCCTTCGTTGTCGAGCATGTGAAGATTGAGAAGGACTGATTTGCGACCACGAAGATGTTCAACAATATCCAATGACTCTTCGAACTGTCTAGGTTCAATAACCAGTACTTCGCTGACGGCTTGAGCATTGGGATGATCCAATATTTTGGCGCCGGTGCCAGGAAGCATTTGGTGAACTCTTGCTGGCTTCACAGGCTCTTGAGCATGTGCAACCGGATCGAGTGCTAGTTGTCCATTGGTAGCGTAAACGTCGTCGGAAGTCTCAAAAAGATCTTCGAAATCCTCGCGCTCGTAGTTATCTGCAGGCCCAAACCAGAAGCTTTTGAACTTTTGAACGATGCTCACTACTTTCCTCCTTACCCTATTGGTCTAATAAAATTGTCTATACCGCTGATTGTCTATTCTTACGTCTCTACTTTTACGTTTCTTGTTGCCGCTGGGAAAACTTGCTTGGGGCTAATTGCCAAAAATTGCTCTACCGAGCCTAATCATAGTTGAACCACATATGATGGCTTCTCGCCAGTCGTCTGACATTCCCATCGACAGTTCTTTGAGGGAAATACCAAATTCGCGGTTGAGTTGGTCGCGCAGGGAGCTAAGACCGCTAAAGCTCTCGTGCCATAGCTTTACGTCATTTGTTAGAGGCGTAATTGTCATTAGACCTTCTACCTTTATAGAAGGTAGAGCCAGGATGGTCGAAAGATTCTTGCAAAGTTCTTCTTTTGTGAATCCTGATTTTGAATTGTCTGGCAAAATTTTGACTTGAAGGAGAATTGATTGAGTGGTGCCTTTTTGGCAAGCGATGCGAGAAACCTCTTCGGCCAGGCTAAGAGAGTCAACTGAGTGAATTAAGGCAAAGTTGCCAACAGCTTGCTTGACCTTGTTTGACTGCAAGTGTCCGATAAAATGCCAATTTGAATTTAGTGCTACGTGTGGTGGCAGCTCGTCACGTTTTCTTAGAGCATCTTGTACGCGACTTTCACCAAATTCACTAACCCCGAGAGAAAACGCTTCTTCAATTTGAGCATTGGTGGCATGTTTGGTAACGGCGATCAACCTTACGGCTTGATCGTCGATAGCTTCTCTCACTTTTGCGAGATTGGCAGCCACTGCGGAGTTTCCTCTAGGTGTTTGGTAAAGACTGGTTTGGTCAGGCATTTTGCTAGCGAGCTACTTTCGGTTTTTTTGAGCAAACCGTGCGACCAGAAGTTTTTTGCGTTTGTGGCGGTCGAAAAAGCATCACCACCGATGCCACCACCGACGCCTACTATTAACGCTCGGATAAGATCCCTTTGTCAAGTCTCCACAGAAAATTTATCTTTGCCCTGATGGCCCAGTGGTGCTTTGTCAGTGGGTGAAATCTATATCTGTTTTAGCTATCTGGGTTGCTCTGCTTACATTTAAGTGGTGCTGAATATATGCCTTATGCAAAGACCTCTGTGATATCTCCAATGGTGCACTAAATTTCTTTAGTCTAAGGTTGAGGCTATTGCGTAAGCAATTCCGGCGGCCAAAATGGCAGCTGTCTCACCTCGCAAAATAGTTCTACCGAGTGAAGCTTTTTGAAAACCGCTGGCTAAAATCAGAGTTTTTTCTTCTTCGGTGAAACCACCCTCCGGGCCGCCAAGCAGACAAATTCGAATACAGGCTTGGTTGCCAAGCGCGGCATTGACTGTGGTTTTTGATTCTAGAATTTGAACTATATTTGGTGCCTGGTCGCGCTCACTCAAAAGCAGATTCAGAGCCCCTTTTGTTGAATCAAGCTCTTCTAGCTTGAGCATTTCTTCAAGGGTAATCGGTGGGTCGATAACAGGTAAATGTAACCGTTCTGATTGCTCGGCTGCTTCTTTTACGATGTTTTGCCAACGCCTTTGTCGACCTTCGCTCTCTTCTTTAACTTTGGCTTTTACTACGGTACGTGCTGAGGCAAAGGGGATGATGCGATCGACTTTTAATTCTGTAAGTTTCTCTAGGGCCCACTCAAATCGAGGACCTTTTAGCAGTGGCAGAAGGCTGATAACTTGATAATTTGAACAACCTTCCCTCTGAGCATCGGTGAGTAGCTCAAGTAATTCGAAAGTGACCAGACTGCGTGCGATTTGGCAAATCTTGGCCAGCCACATATTGCCTCTGCCATCAAGCAGATTGACTAGATCTCCTTTTTCGAAGCGCATGACGTGTTGCAGCTGATGTACTACTGCACCGTCATCCATCTCCGCCAGGCTCCCTATCTGCCCGTCTCCCTTTTTAAAGGCCTGCTCAGGCAAGAAGAAGTGAGACAAGCTTTTGCGCTGATTACTACTGCTGTTTGTGTGTCGTTTTGACATTGTCTATTCTGTTCTTGAGGGGCAGATTTGATTAAGTTCGCATCATTCTAGCGGCAATATTGTTTAAAGACAGCCACAGTACTGATGTTGGGCAAATTGGCCAGGTACCATAGTGCTATAATCACCCTTCGCGTATATTACTGTCAGTATTGCTGCTAGCAGTAATCTGTGCCTCCCTGCCCATCATATGGAAGAGTTGGAAGAGATGGACTTAAAAGACTGGTTCGCTAGCCGCCAAAAGCGTAAAGAGATTCAGGAAGTGATTAAGCAGCCCCTGACAACAGACGAGTACTGCGCTCTCTGGAAGCAGTGCTTCCAATGTCGGGAACTGCTTTATACCCGCGACTTGCGCACTAACTTGGATGTCTGCCCTAAGTGCGATTATCACTTCCGTGTCGGAGCCCTTGATCGCATTGAGCAATTGGCCGATGAAGGTTCCTTTGATGAGCTAGATGCTGATATGCGTTCATCAGATCCACTGACATTCTTCGATACAGAGGCCTACACAAAAAGACAAGACGAAGCTACCCGCAAATCGGGTTTACGTGAAGCTGTGTTGACAGGTCTTTGCCGTATCGATGGTCATGAAGCTGCTCTTGGTTGCATGGACTTTGGCCACTTCGGGGGCTCTATGGGGTCGGTGGTGGGTGAGAAAGTGACCCGCCTGACTGAGGCAGCCCTTGAGCGCAATTCACCCTTGATTGTGGTTAGTAGCTCTGGTGGTGCGCGAATGCAGGAAGGCATTTTGAGTTTGATGCAGATGGCTAAAACTAGCTCTGCTCTCAAGTCATTTGCCGATTCTGGCAATCTTTATATATCAATTTTGACCGAGCCCACTTTTGGTGGCGTCACGGCTAGTTTTGCCATGCTGGGCGACTTTATCATTGCTGAGCCTGGGGCCCGCATTGGTTTTGCAGGTCGGCGTGTAATCGAGCAAACTATCAGGCAAAAGTTGCCTGCTGATTTCCAAACTGCTGAGTATTTGCTGAAGCATGGTCACGTCGATATGGTTGTAAGCCGCAACAAGCTTAAAGAAACCCTCGCTCGTTTGATTGCTTTTCACAAACCAGCCCCTAAAGTCGCTGCGGAAAAAAAAGTCAGCGGTGAGCCTTCTGCCGCCGGGCGAACTTAGAACCTAACCCTTTTCTTCTCCCCCTCAACATCAATAAGTCAATCAATAGGCTGGAGTGCTATGGCTACTGTCGAAAAAAAACCGATACCACTAGAGTTTGAGCAGCCATTGGCTATCCTTGCTCAAAATATGGAAGCTCTGGAAAAGCAGCTATCGGACAATCCAGAGTTGGAAGGCGATCTTGAGCGTATGCAAGATCAATACAATTCACTCAAGCGTTCTTTGTATTCAAATCTCCGACCAATTGATCACTTGGCCATTGCTCGTCATCCACAAAGGCCTTACACCCGTGATTACTTCTCCACCTGGGATCCCGGCTGGGTTGAGTTGCACGGCGATCGCAAGGGAGTAGACGACGGCGCTATGGTTGGCGCCTTGTTGGAAATTGATGGTATCAAGATGGTAGCGGTCGGTACCCAGAAAGGCCGTACCCTGAGAGATAAGCAGCATTGCAATTTTGGTATGCCACAGCCCGAAGGTTATCGCAAAGCCTTGCGGCTTTTTCACCATGCTAACAAATTCCATTTACCGATTCTCTGCTTAATCGATACACCTGGTGCTTACCCAGGGCTTACAGCTGAAGAGCATAATCAGTCGCAAGCAATTGCCGAAAATTTAATGGAATTGGCAGGAGTGACTGTACCCGTGGTGGCAGCGGTTACCGGTGAAGGTGGCTCCGGTGGAGCCCTGGCCATAGGCGTAGCTAATCGAATTTTGATGCTTGAGCACTCTGTTTATTCAGTTATTACACCAGAAGGCTGCGCCTCAATTCTCTGGCGCTCGAATGACAAAGTATCTGAAGCTTGTCAGGCCATGAAGATGACAGCCAAAGAGATTCTCCAGCTTGGAGTAATAGATCAGGTGATTAGCGAGCCCCTCGGTGGTGCTCATCACGACTATCAAACGGCAGCTGAGAATCTAAAGAAAGCAATCGTGGCGCAAATGACTGAGTTACTGAAGCTAACACCAGAGCAAGTAAGAAAAGACCGCCAAGACAAGTTCAGACGCTTTGGCAGCTTCCGCTAAGAGCTAATTTTGGTTAGTGTTTAATGAGCTTGCTTCTTGGCCTTGGCCAAGAGAGTTTTAGCTGTTTGGCCTTGGCTCGACTTTGGCGGTACTTGCTGCAGTACTGCTATGGCTTCGGGGAACTTCTTGTCTTTCATGTAGAGCTTGGCCAGGCTGACACAAGTGTTGTAGTACTTCTCCGATAGCTCAGGCGAAAGTTTGCCTTGGGTTTTTTGAGCTTTCATCAAACTTACTGCTTGGGCCAATTTGCCAGCTTTTATCAATGCTTCCGGATCGTCTTCAACACCGGCTTTGACCTCAGCGGCTTTGTTCCACGGCATCATTGCCTGGAATTGAGCTGAAGTGAGGGCAAAAACACCAGCTGCACCAATCAGCAGTACGGTGATCAAAATCGGTACAAAGCGAAGGGCTTGCGCTGCACCAGTGGCGCCACCGCGTCCTGCCGAAAAATTAGTCGAGTTGCGGTTTTGATTGTTAGACTGGTCAGCATGTCGCTGGGCGTCTCTATAGGCCGCTACTTGATCAGCGTAGTTGCTACTCATGGAGCGGCTTTCTTCACCGCTTTGACTTGGTGCAGCTCCAGCCGAGGCTGGGTTGGTGGCAATTTGTTGCTGCAGCATTTCTCTAGTTAGCGGACGTTGCTGTAGCATATCCCGCGATTCTTTGCGATGCTGTAAGGTTTCGTCTTGAGCCAATGGACCCGGGGCAATATCTTTGTGTACCGTCTGAGTTGTAGCTACAGATGGTTTCTCCGGTTCTTTCATGGCGTCTTCTAAGGCTTGCGAAAGCTCGTCCATTGTTTGGTAGCGATCGTTTGGATTTTTCAGAAGAGTTTTGTGCACCACTTGCATTAGCGCCTCAGGGAAATTGAGATCTGGCCTCATTTCATTGAGTGGTAGCGGTGTATCTGAAAGATGCATAGCCATTACTCGCACTAATTCATCATGCTGGAACGGCACTTCACCAGTGAGTGATTCATAGAAAACAATGCCCAATGAGTAGATATCACTGCGGTGATCTACTTTGCTTGAAGTGCACTGCTCTGGGCTCATATACGTGGGGCTGCCACATACTGTTCCAGTGCGTGTAATTTTGGCCTGGTCAGATTCTTCTTGTACTAGTCGGGCGATACCAAAATCGACCACTATAGGAAAGTTCTTTTGACCGCCGCGTTCAACCAAGACAATATTTTCTGGTTTGATATCCCGGTGCACTACCCCTTGTCTGTGGGCTTCGGCTAAAGCAGCGCAAACTTGAGTAAAAATTGGCACGGCTTCAGCTGGCGGGATATGGTTTACTTCGGCGATAAAGTCTGAAAGCGGCGTGCCATTGAGTAGGTCCATGGCGATGTAAGGACGGCCGCCACCCTGGGGAATGACTCCAAAATCGTAAATGGTGATGATGTTGGGGTGATTGAGGCGACTGGATGCCTTGGCTTCCTGTTTAAATCGTTTGATGAATTCGTCATCAGAGACTAGATAGTCGTGCAGTACTTTGACTGCAACTTCGCGGCCAATTAACTCTTGAACAGCTCGATAGACTGTCCCGGCAGAGCCCTGGCCAATCACCGACTGAATCTTGTAGCGACCCTCCACCACCATGCCAAGTAGCGGATCATCACCTACGGTGACCATTGACGAACCATCTCGTGGGCAGATGTCTTGCTCGCCAGCAGTCTGAAAATTACAAATCAGACAAAGTTTCATACAAATTCGCTAGCGCTGCCAGTTCTTTCTAGTAAGTAGTAAATGACCTGCCAACAGGCTAATTCCCCCCTGCCATCCTTACTTTAATTACCCAGAGCGGAAAACTGCAAACACATTTGTGTCAAAAACCTGATTTAACACCAGAATATCGTAATTTCGCCTAATTTAATATCTCAGAAATAAGAAAAGCAAATATTAACTGAGAGGGTAAAACAAAGCTACGTGGGCCTTTACAACTGTGGGAGGGCTTTAAATTGCTTCAGATAGGTTTGTGAAGGTAGCAAAGCGTCCGCCAAGCGGACAGAATTAACAGATAAATCCTCGGTGCAAATAAACCGGCAGTTCTCAGGAGACCTAAATTTTGTCGTCCGCAAAAAGTAAAACCCCGCTCTTGCTCATTTTTATGACTGTCTTCATTGACCTTATGGGCTTTGGGCTTGTCATTCCAATTCTGCCTACCTACGCTCAGCAGCTACATGCTTCTGATTTTATGATTGGCCTGTTGATTGCCAGCTACTCGATTATGCAGTTTTTGTTCACGCCATTCTGGGGCCGTCTCTCAGACCGCATTGGTCGAAGACCAGTGCTCTTGATAAGCTTGGCTGCTTCTTTTGCCGGTTACTTAATTTGGGGTTTCTCCACGTCACTGATCTGGCTCTTTGCTTCACGCATAGTGGCCGGATTTGGCAACGCCAATATTGCTGTGGCTCAAGCCTACATCACTGATATAACCACCAAGGAGAACCGTGCCAGAGGCATGGGCATGGTCGGTGCTGCTTTCGGTCTCGGATTTGTACTGGGACCAGCTTTAGGCTGTCTCCTAGTGCAAAACGGATTGGGCTTTGTCGGTTTTGTTGCTGCTGGGTTTAGTTTAGTCGACTTGATTTTGACCTTCTTCCTTTTGCCTGAGCCAAAAGAAAGGGGAACATTTGGCAAGGATCGTTTTGGTCTGGGCATTGATTTCTATATCAAGAATGTCACCAGTGCAAAGTTGCGTGTCTCTTTCTTGATTTTCTTTATTTCTACTTTTGCTTTTGCCAATATGGAAGCAACTCTGGTGCTTCTAACTAGCAAGCTTTACAACTGGGGCCCAAAAGAAAACGGTTTGCTCTTTGTCTATATAGGTATTCTCATCGTTATAGTCCAGGGGGGAATGATTCGCCAGCTGACCAAGAAATACAGTGAGAAGAAGTTGATTACTGTTGGTTCTTTCTTAGTTGCAGCTGGATTGTTCCTCACCCCAGTGACGAACAGTTGGATGGTATTAGCACTGGCTATGACTTTGCTTTCTATTGGTTCTGGTATCAACAATCCCTGCAACCAAAGTATCATTTCGAAACTGGCTCCAGAAGAGACTGTTGGCGGTGTTCTAGGTCTGGGACAGTCGGTTTCGACCCTAGGGCGAATATTTGGACCTATTGTTGGTTGTGCTCTTTTTGAGAAGCTCGGTTATCTCAGTCCGTATATCGCAGGCGGGCTCTGCATGATAATTGTTGTAGCGCTGAGCTTTAAGCTGCCTGAAACTGAGCCGGGGCCCTCTGCTGCTGCTTAAGCCGGTGCTTGGCATGGTGTTAAATCTGCTTTAAATCCTGCTTTTCAGCATGGCTAATGCTTGAAAAGTGTGGCCTGGCGCGTATATTCGTGATATATTATTTTTGGCTCAAGTTTTTGGCAGGTTCTTAGTGATTGCTTAACTTCGTCTGCGGTATTTATATCCAGTGCAGTCACAAAATAGGAACAAGAACACAGAACTCACACAGTGGACCTGTTTCGGCTAATTTACGTCACCAAGAGCATCATTTAGGCATCACTTACAAATCTAGAGCCCACGGTCTTAAGACCTTCGAGTATCCAGAACTTAGAGAACATTGATATGGCAGTAAACAAGAAAGAAAATAAATCGTATTCGCTCGGAGCAAACCTTCCGAGCGCACAACCCGAGCAGAAAGATGATGTTCAATCTCGCTATCAGCAAGATTTTAATCGTTATCAAGCGCAGATAGAAAAAACACGTCGAGTTTTTGAGAACTCTGAAGCGGCTTAGTTTTTGATCCGCCCAATTAGACATTAGGCAATCTTCACCTTGGGTAGAGGCCCATGGGCTCCGCACATTAGATATATCAGCTAGGTAGATTGTCAATTGTGTGGTCTTATCTAGGCTTGATATCTAGACTTAAGCTTAATGCTAAAGAATGTTGGAGGCCCTACACGATGAAGGCAATGGTATTAGCGGCAGGAGTCGGCTCAAGGCTCGACCCGCTCACCTCATGTTTGCCCAAACCCCTTGTTCCGGTCGCTAATTTTCCTGTGATGGAACATTTGCTAAACCTTCTCAAGTCTCACGGTTTCACCGATGTTATAGCTAACTTGCATTACTTGCCAGAATGTCTTATCGAGTATTTTGGTGATGGTAAGAAGTTTGGTACCAATATTCAATTCAGAGTTGAAGAAAAACTCAGTGGCGATGCCGGTGGCGTTCGCTATTGTCGTGATTTTCTAGAAGATGGAACTTTCATCGTCTTAATGGGTGATCTGCTTACTGACGCTGATCTCTCCCATATCGTCGCCGAACACAAACGCAAAAAGGCAATTGCATCAATTGGCCTGAAGCGTGTCGATGATGTTAGTCGTTTTGGTGTGGCAGTGCTCGACGATAACGATTTTATTGTTGGTTTTCAGGAAAAGCCAAGCAAGGAAGAAGCGCTTTCCAACTTGGCTTCGACTGGTATTTATATACTCGAACCCGAAGTGTTCAACTATATGCCTGAAAGTGGTGACTATGGTTTTGGCCGTCAGTTATTTCCGAGTTTGGTAAAGGCTGGCCTGCCTGTTCTCGGTGTGCCAATTGAGTCTTATTGGTCTGATGTCGGCACTATTGAGCAATACCAGACTTCCAATTTCGATGTCTTATCTGGTCAATTTAAGGCTAATCTTCCTGGCTACCGTCAAGAAAGACGAGGATCCTATTCGCTTTATTTAGCAGATGGAGCTGAAATCGATAGCTCTGTAGAAATCGCTGGCAATGTCATTGTTGGCAAAGGGGCTCAGGTCAAAGCCGGTGTTACTTTGGCTGGAAATGTTGTGATTGGTGCAGGCAGTGTTGTCGGCGCTGATTGTAGGCTAGTTAACACTATTCTTTGGCCCGATAGCAAGGTAGCCGATGCAACCACCTTTGATGGCGTTATCGTATCGCCAGCCGGTCTGGTGCAAGTCGATAGAAATGGTGAAAACAGAGTATCTGCCGACCCAAAGAAGTTAGGACCTGCAAATAAAACGCAGGTCCAAACCCGAATACTAGAAGCGGTTGGATCCTGCGTTTGATCTGTTAAAAAACAACGCCAGCACAAAATTATTAGGTCAGGAAGGACACTTAGCTGCACTTGGACCGGCTATAGCTTTTTTGGGAGCAGCAGCAATAGCGGGCTCGCCTTCAGCGTTGTCTTTCTCAGCTAGCTGAGCGGCTTTCCAAATTTCCATCCAGAGCCAATAGTGAAAAGGATTAAGCTTTTCAATATCAAGGGTCTCTACCGGCTCTAAAAGTGAGAGCCAAGTATGTGGATTGGGAAAGCGTTTGGCGAGGCTGTAGCAGTCTGCCATCCAGAGAACTTGATCTGTTGTTTCTTTGGTGACCATGGCCTTCATCCCCGTCGTGCTAGTAGTTCTTTTGAACTTTTGCTTTTCCCCTACAAAGTAGTAATACCCAAATCAGCGGCCTGCGAAACCGCTAGTTTTGGTTGGCACTATACAAATTTTCATTGAAACAAAGGCCTTGTCTTCAAAGCCTGTTGCCAAGCCTATCTTGGAATTTGTTCTCTAGCCTGGGGGCCATTGCATACTGCGGCCACCGAGAACGTGTATATGCAGGTGGCCTACTGATTGACCACCGTCTGCACCAGTATTCACAACTAGGCGAAACCCATTTTCTAGATTTTCCTTTTTTGCGATTAGAGCAGCTTGCTGAAACAACTCACCCATCAGCAACTTGTCGTCTAGCAAGGCGATATTTTTATAGTGTTTTTTGGGGATTACTAATAAATGATGCGGTGCTTGTGGCGTTATGTCTTTGATGGCAAAGCAATTTTGGTCTTCATGGACAAATGTGGAGCTAATTTTGCCGCTGCCAATTTTACAAAATAGACAATTGCCTGTTTCATCGTTCTGTTCTAATTCGTCTATCTGTTCTAGTTTGTCTTTCAAGTGCCCTGTCCTTGTTTAAGTCGGTAAAAAACAAAGTACTATTTCTGCTGTGAGTTTATCCTTATAGGTGACAAAATCTCAGGTCGTGAAATGATAGTGAAATTCTTGTTGATCTGTGGAAGAAAGCCAAGAGAAACTATATAAGGTTTGGAGTTAATTAGATGACAAGTGATGGGACGATTCTACCCCGCTTCGTGCAGTTGCAGAAAACGCTGACCTCATCTCTTCGCCTGAAGGACGTTCTCGATTCTGTGGTGGCGATGTTCACCGAACTGGCTGGCGGCGCCAAGGTGGCAATTTTTCTGGCCGACAACGAAAGCATGTCTTTTAAGCTCATGGCTGCTAAGGGTTACACTGAAGGGTCTCTAGACCAACTCAAGATTGTTCCTTTTAACCTTGAGAGCTTGCTCAAGTATGTCTATCAGAAACGCACTGGCTTTGCTGCCATAGACTTAGCTTCTGCACCTGATTTCAGCGCTACGATTATGAAGCGTGAGTCTTCCAACGGCCAATTAGCATTACCGATGAGTACCGCTAATATGCTTGTCGGTGCCGTTTTGATGGAAGTAAACAATACACAGGTTCTTGGCCTCAAAGACTTTCTTCAAGAGTTGGCAGATCTTTGTGCCATTGCCATTGCTAATGCCGTTATGTTTGGTCGCAGCGAATATGAGCGGGAGCGATTGGCCACTCTATATACGGCTACCTGTGCTTTGAATGACAGTGCCCTTGAGATTACTCAGGTTTTGCAAGTAGCTGCCGATACGGCTCTGGTACTGGCCAATACACCGAGCTGTGCCATCGTTTTACTTGATGAAGCCAATGATTCTTTCCAGTTGGCCGCTTTTAAGGGCCTTGATGGGCAAAGTTTAGGCGAATTCGATATGAGTGTGCGCAAGTCTATTGCTGGTAGTTGTCTGCGCTCAGGCAAGACCGAAGTTCTAGGTGACGGCTCAAGGGAGCCATTTGGTTTGCCTCGGGCTATGGGCGGCCGGCCTTTTGCCAGTGCCGTTGCTCTTCCACTTAGTTTTGACCAGCGTAAAATCGGCGTGCTTGAAGTGTTTTCCACCGATTCCCGTGCTTTCCAGCGAGAGCAAATTGAATTGCTTGAGTCTTTGACCAAACAAGTTTCAACCTCGCTCAATATTGCTCTTTCCCACGAATCTAACAGTTCTGCGGCCTTCCTTGACGCTCATACTGGTCTTTCTAACCGGGTGCATTTTGAACAGTCGTTGGCCAAAGAAATAGACCGCTCCCAGCGGCATGGACGTGAGATGGCACTGCTTCTGGTTGACATCGATCACCTTAGCCAGATTAATGACATGCTCGGTCAAAATCGTGGCGATGAAGCCATTAAGCATGTTGCTCACACCATTCAGATGACCTTGCGTGACATCGATTTGCCTGCTCGTTATGGTGGTGAAGAGTTTGCCATTATGTTGCCAGAAACTGCTCACTCTAGTGCTCTTGAAGTGGCCGAGCGGCTGCGTCAGAAAGTGCGCAAATCTCCCGCCCCTGGCATCGGACTAATTACTGTCTCAATCGGAGTGGCAACTTTCCCAGGCAATGCCGATAGCCCGGCTGCGCTCTTACGAGATGCCGAGCAGGCACTCAATGTGGCTAAGTTTGAGGGGCGTGACCGCATCAAGGGTGCTCAAACCGGCAGTCATAGTGAAAGCGGCTCGCTTTCCTGGAATGATTTAGCTAGTCAAGCAAAAATGGCTGTTATTTCTGAACGGCAAGCGCGCTTACAGAGTCGACTGACCGCCACCCCAGAATATGCCACTTGGCTAGCGAAGCCCGGTAGTCTGGTTGGTAAGAAGAAGGGCAGCTAGCCTTTGTGTTTTTAGGTAATGGCTAAATCTTAAGAAATATAGCTAAAGCAGGGCTGGTCTTGGCTTAGGTCTATACACTTCATGTTGTGAGCAGTCTCCTTGTTCCGCTTCAATTAACGAGGCGAATGAGTAGATTGGCTCCACTACACATTTAAATTGCGAGTGAATCTTCGTAATAGGAGGATAGAACCTTGGCTACTGCATCTGCGAACAAGCTTCAACTGAAACCATTGGCTGACCGCGTTGTTTTGAAAAAACTAGACGCTGAAGACAAAACTTCGGGTGGCATTGTCCTTCCTGATACTGCCAAAGAGAAGCCGCAGCAAGGCGAAATCTTGGCCGTAGGACCTGGCCGCGTTGATGACAAAGGCAACCGTACACCGATGGAAGTAAAAGTTGGCGACAAAGTGTTGTTCGCTAAATACTCCGGTACTGAAGTGAAAATCGAAGGCGTTGAATACCTAATCATGACTGAGCGTGACATTCTCGCTGTAGTCGGTTAATTCAAGCCTTTAAGCTCAATCAAATAATCAACCCTATACAGATTAGGAAGGAAAAACGAAAATATGGCTAAGCAAATTGTATATGGCGAACATGCACGTCGCGCTCTTGAGCGTGGTCTTGACCATGTTGCCAACACAGTTAAGTTGACATTGGGACCAGCTGGTCGCAACGTCGTTTTAGAGAAAAAATTCGGCGCTCCACAAATCATCAACGATGGCGTTTCAATCGCTAAAGAAATCGAACTTGAAGATCGTCTAGAAAACGCTGGCGCTCAGTTGATTCGTGAAGTTTGCTCCAGAACCAATGACAATGCTGGCGACGGAACAACAACCGCTGCTGTGCTTGCTCAAGCTATGGTCAAAGAAGGTCTCCGCAACGTTGCTGCTGGTGCTAATCCGATGGTTCTCCGTCGCGGTATTCACAAAGCTGCTGAAATGGCTGTTGCTGAAATCAAACGCATTGCTAAGCCAGTTGAAGGCAAAATTGAGATCACTCAAGTTGCTACCATCTCTGCTGGCAACGACGAAGAAACTGGCAAGATCATTGCTGATGCAATGGAAAAAGTGGGCAAAGACGGCGTAATCACCGTTGAAGAATCCAAATCACTTTCAACCGAACTCGAAGTTGTTGAAGGCATGCAGTTCGACAAAGGCTTCGTTTCTGCTTACTTCGTCACCGATGGCGAGAAAATGGAAGCAGTTTTGGATGATCCTTACATCCTTTGCATCGACAAGAAAGTCAACTTGTTGGCTGACCTAGTTCCAGTTCTTGAAAAAGTTGCACGTGCTGGCCGTCCATTCATGCTAATCGCAGAAGATGTAGAAGGCGAAGCTCTTGCTACCTTGGTTGTTAACCACCTCCGCAAAGTACTTCCTTGCTGCGCAGTCAAAGCTCCTGGCTTTGGCGATCGTAGAAAAGAAATGTTGAAAGACATTGCTATTCTTACTGGCGGTCAAGTTGTATCCGAAGAAGCTGGCATCAAGCTCGAAAACGTAACTGTTGAGATGCTTGGTAAAGCTCGCCAAATTCGCGTCAACAAAGACAAGACCACAATCGTTGCTGGCAACGAAACCAAGGCTGAAGTTGAGAAGCGCATTAGCGTTATCAAACGCCAAATCGAAGATTCAGATAGCGAATTCGACAAAGAAAAACTACAAGAGCGCTTGGCCAAATTGGCTGGTGGCGTTGCAGTGATCAAAGTTGGTGCTGCTACTGAAACTGAACTCAAAGATCGCAAACTTCGCTTTGAAGATGCTTTGAACGCTACTCGCGCTGCTGTTGAAGAAGGTTATGTCCCTGGTGGCGGTACCTCACTTCTAAACATCTCCAAAAAACTTGAAAAAGAAAAAGAGAAGTTGCACGGTGACGAGCGCACTGGTTTCGAAATCGTAGTCAAATCTTTCGAAGCTCCTGTCCGTCAAATCGCTGACAACGCTGGTCTTCCTGGCGAAGTCGTGGTTGAGCGTGTTAAAGAGCAGAAAGAAGGCTTCGGCTTCAACGCTATGACTTTCGAATACGTTGATATGGCTAAGGCCGGTATCATCGATCCAGCTAAAGTAGAGCGTTGCGCAATTCAAAATGCTTCTTCTATCGCTGCTATGTTCCTCACCACTGAAGCTTTAGTGGTTGATGTTCAAGACGAGAAGAAAGGCATGGGAATGCCAGCCGGCGCTGGAATGGGCGACTTCTAAATCTCTGTGAAAACAGTCATTTAGAGAGCTTCTCTCTGACCTTAAAACCAAAAGGCGAGGACTTAGTCCTCGCCTTTTGCATGGGAGCCAATAAGAGTAATTGACTCCAAAGGGGCAGAGAATCTCACTGAGCTTTTTTCAAAAAGAAAAACATGTAGCCACATGTGGGTTCTCTTTGAGATTCGCTGCACTGTTCGCTTGATCAGGATTGGCTCATTACAAAGCAATCAATTGAAGACTGCATTTCAATTGCTTGCTTACTATTCGATCATAGCTCTGGAGCCGGCAGAGGCCATCTACCCAAACCAGTATTTTTTGTATGGTCAGCCTATGTTATTGCTCTAGCCAAGGCTCTACAATATTTAGCTCTTTGTTTGGCATTGCAATCTTTATATAGTGAGGCTACATGTCTATAGACCGCTCGCGACAATCAGATGGCACGCTGCGCCGTGGCCTCTATCCTGAAATAGAACCATATAAAACCGGCATGCTCGATAGTGGTGACGGTCATCAAATATATTATGAGTTGTGTGGCAATCCTTCGGGGCAGCCTGTGGTGTTTCTACACGGCGGTCCTGGTGGTGGTTGTTCGGCCTCCCATCGTCGACTGTTTGATCCAGCTAAGTACAATATTTTGCTTTTTGATCAAAGGGGTTGTGGTCGTTCTTTGCCCCATGCTTCTCTAGACAACAATACGACCTGGCACCTTGTTGCCGATATCGAAAAGTTGCGGCAGCTTTGTGGTTTTGAGAAGTGGGTTGTCTTTGGCGGTTCTTGGGGCTCAACTCTAGCTTTAGCTTACGGCGAAAAACATGCAAAAAGAGTAAAAGCATTGATTTTGCGTGGTGTGTTTACACTGCGTCGCTTTGAACTTGAGTGGTATTACCAGTGGGGCGCATCTTTATTCTTCCCCGAAAAATGGCAACGTTTTATTGAACCAACTTCGGGCATGCAGAGCGACATGATCGCTGCCTATAACAAGCTTCTTACCAGCAGTGACGAAGTTGTGCGCCTCGCCGCTGCTCGGGTCTGGAGCGTATGGGAAGGTGAGACTACTACTCTTTTACCTAACCTCGACAACAGTGCTCATTTTGCTGATGATCATTTTGCACTGGCCTTTGCTCGCATTGAAAATCACTATTTTTCAAACGCAGGCTGGATGGAAGACGGTCAGCTCATTAAAGAAGCCACTAAACTGGAGGGTATTCCAGGCGTAATTGTACAAGGGCGCTATGACATGGCCTGCCCGCCCATTTCAGCTTATGATTTGCATAAGGCTTGGCCTAGCAGTGAATTGAAAATGGTTGAGGATGCCGGCCACGCCTACAATGAACCAGGTATTTTGCATCACCTTATAGAAGCGACCGACAAATTTGCTTAGCGAAAAAGGGTATACTTGGCGATTACTCAGTTTATGGATAAATCTCTGGGCAGAAGTTGTGGCAAAAGTATGAAGCGACTTGACTTAAACAGACTATCCAATTCTTTTGGGCTGAAAGTGGCGCTGCTCGTTTGTGCCTGCAATTTGCCTGCGGCATTTACCCTACCTGATTCGGCTGCACACGCCAGTGACCTTTTTTCTAAGAAAAGCCTTTTTGACGACGACGATCTCTTCAACGATAAAGAGGTCAAGAAGACTGAAGCTGAGCAAGCTGCTCGGGCCAAAATTGAAGCTGCCAATAGGACTGCACGGCAGCATGAATTAGTTGGCTCTATGGCTGTTAACGATGGCCAACTTTTCGACCAGATGCGTCGAGTGGCCAGTTGGGTTGATAACTGGGTGGTGATGAATCATCGCTTTCCTGAAATCGGTGATGAGACTACTTACGCCCTGCAGCAATTGAACGAATTGGTGCCAAACAATCCTTACCAGTCTGGCAGTGTCTATATGGTCGCGGGCGAGAGTGTTGACAATGCCTATTTAACTCAAGAAGGTGAGCCAATCCCGCCACCAATGACAGGCTCGAAGGAAGATGATGATCATGTGGTATTCGTGCGTGACTTTGGTTTGACGGTGCCTGAAGTAAATCAATTCAGTGTCGATCCACCAGTCGACTGGCGCGCTAAGCCCGGCACGATTACGGTTATTACTAACGACCAGTACCTCTTTATTGTCTGGGGAGCTGGCTATGATGGTAAGCCTTTGCGTGACTTCGGTTCCAAGCGTGTGCGTTTTGCTGTAGGCAATTATCAGCGCTGGGATGCGCCAGTTATGGATAACCAGGTTGACTAGTCTTAGAGTGAGAAAGGGTGATAGTAAGTGATTGATTTGTCTGCCAGTGCACCATTGATGATTGTTTCGTTTTCGCTTGATCCGTCTAAACAAGCCGATTTCGATCGCTTTTATCATCATCAGTTTTTGCCCAAATTGCTTTCTATCTCGCCAGAAATTAAAAACATTGCTCGCTACCAAGCTGATAGCCCGGCAACTGACAATGCCGTGGCCGGTCAGTACTTAACTATCTATGAATTGGCCAATAGTGAGGCCCTCAAGCAGGCTGACAAAATTTTTGAACGAACTGGTTTTGCTGAAGAGTTAGTGCAATTTAGACAATGGAAAGAGTCTGCTCTGTCGAACTTCTCGCGCACTAATTACCAACCTATTTATGAGCACGAGCGCCGTGTTTACAACGGTCACTTCGGCCGCTGTCCAATGCTTTTCTTCAGCTCTGAAATCAAAGTTCAAGATGCAGACGCCTTCCGCCAGTGGTATCAACTGTCTTATTTACCAAGGCTTATGGCCGATGTACCTACCCTCAGCGGTTGCCGTCGCTATGCCGTTTGCTCTAACGCCGGGGTTGAGGCTGCTAGTGATAAAACAAACAAAGAAAAATCGGTGCAGTACATTACCGTGATGGAAAGTGTTGATGAACTCACTCTTTCTCATTCCATTGAGCGTATGGCAGTACCTCATCGTTCTATAGAGAATGAAGGCATGCAAAAATGGCTAGATTCAGCCGTTTCATTTACAGCTACCAATACATTTAGGCCAATTTTCTGTTTGCCTGAGTAGCACCTTTGGTTCTTGATTTTGCTAAAGCTAAAAGTGTCAGATTTTCTGCTGAAAATCTGACACTTTCGGAAAATGAAAATCGAAGGTAAACTCTCGTCTCTTTTTAATAGATTTGAGGACCTATTCTTGATAGAGCAATGCCACAGCCTGACAGGCTAGGGCGTTGCCCAGACCAATAGCGTCAAGGCCTTCATGGGTCTTGGCTTTGACACTGATGCGCGAGAGCTCGATATTCAAGACCTCTGCTAGCAAGGTTCTAATTGACTCTAAATGTGGTGCCATCTTTGGCTGCTCGACAATGATGGTGGAATCAATATTGCCTATGACAAAACCTTGATTGGTGACCAGGCCTTTGACCTGGGCCAGCATATCTAGAGAGTTTGCGCCTTTGTAGCGTTCGTCTGATGGCGGAAAATGCTGGCCTATATCGCCTAATGATAGAGCGCCAAGCAAAGAATCAATAATGGCATGGATGAGAACATCGCCATCAGAGTGACCAAGGGGACCCTTCTCAAAGGGAATGGTCAGGCCGCCCAATATCAGCGGGCGACCCTCCACTAATTGGTGAATGTCGTAACCTTGGCCGATGCGAATTGTTGAAGACAAATTGATACCTCTAATATTCTTAGTCGCCAATGACCATCAAAAGTGAATGGGCATCAACTGTTTGGCCAGATTTTACTTTGATTTCTTTGACCACACCATCGCGGTCGGCGATGACATCTGATTCCATTTTCATAGCTTCGAAGATCATTACCTTTTCGCCAGATTTAACCGCTGCACCTTCTTTCACCATAATCTCTTTAACAAGACCATGCATGGTTGATTGCACATTACCGCTACCTGAGGCGTTGGCTGTAGCTGTAAGGTTCTTAGCGGCCCGTTCTTTTGCCGCAGAGCCTGCGCTGCTGCTGGCGCCCGAGGCGCTATTTCTGCCGTTGGTGCTGGCTTTTATCACTGTGCGAGGTTTGCTTGGGTCGATCATTTCAGTCACTGCTACTTTGAATACTTTTTGATTGACATCAACTTCAAAGCTGCGGGTGTCCGCTCTTTCAATGATGTTGCCTGTCGCTCCTGCAGGGGTTGCTACAGTGCCGTTAGCGGTATTGCCGTTGCCATTGCTGCCAGCTGCTGCTTTTGCTGCCGGCGACAAATTTAATTGCGCGGCGATGGCAGCGAAGCGTTTCATAAAGTCTTGTTCTACATAGGTGGTGAATACATCACCACTTTTGAAAGCAGCATCTTCTAGCATAGCGATGTGCCAAGGTATGGTCGTGGATACGCCCTCGATGATGAAATGCTTGAGCGCCACTTTTGTGCGAGCAATGGCTTCTTCTCTAGTTTTTCCCCAGACCACCAACTTAGCTAGTAGCGAGTCGTAGAATGGCAAAATTGTGTAACCGGGATAGCAGGCTGTATCTACTCTTACCCAGGGGTGATGGGGCAGCTCAAAGCGATTAAGCGTGCCAGGGCTAGGCATAAAGTTTTTGAACGGATCTTCAGCGTTGATGCGGCATTCAATGGCATGTCCGCGAGGAATAATTTCTTCTTGGGTGAACGATAATTTGTTACCAGCGGCAACCAGCAACTGTTCTTTGACTATGTCAATTCCAGTAATCATCTCACTGATTGGGTGTTCAACTTGAATTCTAGTGTTGACCTCAAGGAAATAAAATTCTTTGCCAGAGACCATGCACTCAACTGTGCCGGCTGAGGCATAACCAAGGGCGGCGGCGGCTTTCACTGCAGAGGCGGTTAGTCTAGCGCGCAGGTCTTTGTCTAGTTTTGCAGCTGGGGCTTCTTCTAAGAGCTTCTGGTGTCTTCTCTGGCTTGAGCAGTCCCGCTCAAATAGATGGACGATATTGCCATGTTCATCGGCAATTATTTGTACTTCGATGTGGCGGGGCTGATCAAGATATTTTTCAACATAGACTTCGGCGCTACCAAAGTATGAGGCCCCTTCACGCTGTGCTCCAGCCAGAGCTTGTTCAACTTCTTCTTCTTTGCGTACTACACGGAGCCCGCGACCGCCACCACCAGCACTCGCTTTAATGGCAATGGGATAGCCATATTTCTTGCCCAGTTCCATTACTTCGGCCGTGGTTGTTACTGGGTCTGTCGTACCAGGAACTACAGGCACGCCTGCTTTTTCCATCACTCGTCGTGATTCAATTTTTGAACCCATGCGGTGAATTACATCGGGCGACGGACCAATGAATTTCACTCCCGCTTCGGCGCATTGCCTGGCGAATTCAGCATTTTCTGCTAAGAAGCCGTAGCCTGGGTGAATGGCATCAGCCCCTGAGCGTTTGGCAATGTCGAGAATTTGCGTACCATCAAGATAAACTTTTGCTGGTTGGCCTTCGAGGCGCCATCTTTCGCTGGCCATTTGCACATGTTTGCCATCTTTATCAGGTTCCGAGAATATGGCGACAGTTTCTAAGCCCAATTCACGGCAGGCTTGAATAACTCTAACGGCGATTTCGCCACGATTGGCAATAAGAACCTTTTTGAACATTTGCCTCTCCAAGTAGATGGTGAACATTTTTCAGAGCTTCTCTTGACTACACCGACTGGCTTGTAAGTAGTAGTCGATAGCCTAGGTATATTCTTTCATTGACTATGACCCGGATTTAAACTCATTTATATAAAATGAGCAGATCTTATGATTTCCTCCTGATTACCCTGTTTCGGCTCTGAGAACCTAGCGCCGTGACAGTTGTCAGAGTGTTGCTTGCAGCATTATGGACCATATGTAGATGGTACGATCTGAAGGTCACTTAGGGAGTTCATGATGGCAGGAGCCAGTACATTTGGGACCGTGTTTGTCGCTGGTAGCGGTTTCATGGGGTCAGCCATAGCCTTTTTGGTTGCATCTAAGACCTCAGCAAGCGTGCAAATCTTCGATATATCAGATGCTCAGCTGGCTAAGGCTGAAGCGACTATAGAAAAATTTGGTAAGACTTCTGTGGAGAAGGGCTTTCTTACAGTTGACCAATTTATTGATGCGAAGAAGCGTATTCACGCCACCAAGTCGGAACAATTGGCTGCTCACAGTGATCTTGTCATTGAGGCTATTGCCGAAGATCTTGAGCTGAAAAAAGACTTGTTTAAGCGCCTTGACAATATTTGCAAGAAAGAAGCAATTTTCGCTTCTAATACATCATCTCTTTCAATCACCAGTCTTGCTGCCGCCACTAAGCGCTCCAGTCAGTTTATTGGCATGCATTTCTTCTCTCCAGCTCATGTCATGAAGCTCGTAGAATTGATTCCTGGCTGTGATACTTCGGCTGAGACTTTAGAGAAAGTGAAAACTTTTGGCGAAGAACTTGGTAAGACTTTGATTTGCTCCAAAGATTTTCCCGGTTTCATCACCACCAGGCTTGGTCTGGTTTTAATCAATGAGGCAGCTTTTGCTTTGATGGAAGGCCTTTCCACTGCCAAAGAAATCGATACTGGTATGGTGCTTGGTTACAATCACCCCATGGGCCCGCTGGCGCTAGCCGATTTTATTGGACTAGATATTTGTTTGCATATTCTTGAGACACTGCAGGACGGGTTTGGAGATCCGAAGTACAGACCCTGCCCTATAATCAAGCAGTTGGTGTCGGCTGGGCATTTGGGCAAGAAAACCGGCAAGGGATTCTATGACTACGGTGGTTAATTAGACATGTTACTTAGTGTCTTCCTGATCAGCACATTGTTTATTGTGGCTTTGTACGGCCTTACTTTGGCCTACTACATGCTTTTGAAGCCAGTTGAAAGCAGTAAGAAGGCAGAGCGCGAATTGCCCTTTGTCTCAGTGTTGGTCCCCGCTCGAAACGAAGAAACCAAGATTGCTCGTTGCATCGAGTCGCTCTTAGCCCAAGATTATCCAAATTTTGAGCTGGTAGTGATTGATGATCGTTCCACCGATTCTACTGGCGATATTATTCAAGCAATTGCTCTGCGTGACAATCGAGTCAAATTTGTTCGCGGCAAAGACGCTCCGGCTGGTTGGATTGGCAAGTGCAATGCCTTAGCTCATGCTGTTGGTTATGCCTCTGGCGAGTTCTTCATTTTTACTGATGCTGACACTTACCATCACCCTAATTCATTGCGCGATTCGGTTAGTCATGCCATCGATAACAAAATTGATTTGATGTCATTTGTGCCGATGCAAGAGCTTGGTAGCTTCTCTGAGCGCCTGGTGATGCCGGTTCTACTCAGCTCCTTTTTGATAGGCGATCCTTTCCACACAGTCAACGATCCCACGGCTGCCCGTGCATATGCATATGGTCAATATATACTTTGCCGCCGCAGCTCTTATCTAGCAGTTGGTGGACACCAGAGTGTGCGCGACGAGATTGTTGAAGATCACGCCATCGCTAGGGTTTTCAAAGAGAAAGGTTTTAAAATTGAAGTGGCAGACGGTAAGACGCTCTACTCAGTGCGCATGTATACCGATCTTGAATCTATGTGGATGGGTTGGACAAAGAACCTCTATTCATTTATAGAGAGCAAAGTTTCTAATTTGGTGATGATGATTATTCTCACCAACAGTGTAGTTGTACTGCCGTGGCTCTTCCTTGCCTACGTTGTATCTCTTTGGCTTAAAGGAGATATCGATCAGTCGCTCTATAGCTTGACTGCTCTCGTTGTTGTGCAGATAAGCGTACTTGCCCTCTGGCAGAGACTTACCGCTTGCCATCATGCTGGTTTGAAGTGGTATCACTTCTTGCTTACCCCATTCGGTTGTATGACCATGAGTATGCTTTACCTGCACTCGGCATATCTAGTGCATACGGGTGGCCAGGTTAACTGGAAGGGGCGTCGCTATGTGGTCAATATGCATAAGACTATTGAAAACGAGGATGGTCAAATCTCAGAGCAAGGGTCTAGAGCTGGTAAATTGGTCAGCCGAGATGTCACGGATTAAGCTCTAAATGTCGATTACCCAAGACAATAAGACACCTACAACAGCTGAGCTACAGCGCTTTATTCGCGAGCAAACTGTGCTTGAATTTCTCTCCCTTGACGGCAAAGGCAGTAAATATACTGGTGCGCTGCGCTGGTTCGACGAAGAAGCCTTTCATATCAAGCAAGACGACGGCTCAGAGATGACTTTACTGCGCTCGGCCATACTTGGTTATAGAGCCAAGAAGGCCAAATAGTGTTAAACTAAGGCTCTAATACTAGTCGGCTTTCGTTACATATACACTTGTTATTCTGGAGTATCAGTGGTCTGGTTCAAGAGTTTTTTCGGCACGGCTTTAGGTATTGACCTCGGCACAGCCAACACGCTCATATATGTGCATGACAAAGGTGTTGTTCTGCGCGAACCATCCGTGGTTGCCGTCGATGAAAATACCAATTTAGTGCGTTGGGTTGGGGAAGAGGCGCGGGCCATGATCGGCCGCACACCCCAGGGAATTCGTGCCATAAGACCGCTTAAAGACGGCGTTGTCGCCGATCTTGAGTACGCCAAAATCATGCTCAAAAAGTTTGTTGAGCGAGTGACTGGCTCCGGCGGTATCAAGAATCCTGATATGGCGATTGGCGTTCCCTCTGGTGTGACATCAGTTGAGCGCATTGCTATTAAGTCAGTGGCTGAAAACGCTCGCGCTAACCTTATCTATTTACCAGAAGAACCAATGGCCGCAGCTATTGGTGCTTCTTTGCCTGTGGTTGAACCGACTGGTTCAATGATTGTTGATATCGGTGGTGGCACTACTGAAGTAGCTGTTATTAGTTTGTCTGGTATTGTCGTCAATGAATCTATTCGCATCGCTGGTGATGAACTCAATGACAGCATTATTTTCTATTTGAAGAAAGTACACAGTCTGGCTATCGGTGATCGCACGGCTGAAGAGATCAAGTTTCGTTTGGGTTCCGCTTTTAAAACTAAAGACAACGACAAAATTGATGTGCGCGGCTTGAGCTTGTTAAACGGTATGCCTCGAACCATTACCATAAGTCGTGGTGAAGTTAGAGAAGCAATGCAAGAGCCGCTGTGGTCGATTGTCGAAGCCGTGAAGCGCACTTTAGAAAGAACCCCACCTGAGCTGGCCGCTGATATCTTTAATCGCGGAATTGTCCTCACCGGTGGTGGTGCCTTATTGCAAGGTCTGGATGAGTTGATTTCGAGCGAGACTGAAGTTCCAGTATTTGTTGCTGATGATCCCCTTTCTTCTGTTGCGATCGGTACCGGCAAAATGCTCACAGATCCAACCTACCGGCGCGTTCTAGAACAGTGCATGTGTCACAAGTAGATTTAGATTTGATTTAGAGGAGAGATCGTGGCTGTTAGAAATGAGTCTGATCTAGAGGCTCAATCTCAGTCGGTTGCTGAGTATCTCTTCTTGATCATGTTAGTTTTAATGGTGGCGGTGCCGGTGAGCGGTATGGCTCTGTCTGTCTCTAGTTGGTTCTCGTCTATCTATGCGAAGGGCGAATATCAATTTGTTTCGACTAAAAATTTAGCTGAGCAGTTGCTCAACGCCTCAACTCGCATTCGCTCTCTAGAGAGCAAGCTGGCTCAAAATGAGCTTGAATTGGCACGTCTTAAACAAGAGTCGCGTGATACCAGCCGATTGAGAAGTTTGCTTGGTCTGAAATCAAAGGCAGGCCGTGTAACAGTTTCAGCTGAAGTTGTGGCCCGCAATCCTGATAATTGGTTTGAGCAAGTGGTTATAGATAAAGGCTCTGCTGACAAAATCACAGTCGGCTCTGCCGTAATTTCAATTTCTGGAGTAGTGGGCCAGGTTGTTCGTGTCTCTGAACACGACAGTGTGGTGCGATTAGCTACAGATCCCGAACAAAAAGAAGGGGTCTTGATTTCGAAGTTGGGATTAACCGGAACTCTGGTCGGTAACTATCAAAATTTGGCTCGCATAGACTATGTACCTATTGGCACTAATGTAGATGTGGGCGATAAAGTTGTCACTCTAGGAAAAGCAGGCATATTCCCCGACAACCATCCAGTTGGCACTGTGGCTGCTGTCAGACGTGATGCAAATGGTGCTTCAATGCAGATTGACGTGAAGTTGTCAGAGAACTGCTATGACATCAGTCAAGTTCTAGTTCTTCCTCCTTTAGAGAATTAGGGAGGAAAGCGATGATCTTAGGTTCGGTGCGCAGCCGAAAACGCTTGGGTGAAATAAGCATAGCAGCCGTTCTTGTGCTTATGGTTTGGTTGATTCAGCTGGCCTTGCTGAGTAAGTTTCGTTTTGGCGATGTACTTTGTAATTTGCCTTTGACCATGATCATTGTTTGGGGCGTCACATTTGGTTCGCCTATGCCTAAGCCAACCAACGATGAATTGCGAGTCTCGACCTTGCCTGCCATTCTGGTGCGCCAGCTGCTTTCAGGATCTCCATCAGGAGCCATTATTGGTGCATTTTTCGCGGCCCTGGCTTCGTCGGTGATTCCCGCCTATCCCTTTGCCTATCCTATTATTGGCTGGACGGCTGGTTATTTTTCACTGAAAAACTTCAACCAAGCTGCTTTTCTCTGCATTCCTTTGGTTCTGCTACTAAGTTTTCTTGGCGAAATACTAATGGCTGTGCAATTATCATTAATGGGTAGGCACGAAGTATTTAGCCACCTGGTAATGATCAGTTTTCCCGAAGCTCTTTTAAATGCCTTGATTGCCCCGGTTTTATTCTTTCCAATGCGAGGCTGGTTCGAATTCTCCCGCTGGCGTCATATGTCCACTGAGTAGAGTCTATTAGTCGTGAGGACAGTTTTTTAGTGGTAATGAGCGGAGATCGCACTTTTATCAATACTGATAGTGGCAGTGCCGGTGCCAGCCGTGACCTGCGCCCGAAGATGTTTGTCTTGTCACTCGTCATCGTATTGGCTATGGGTGCGCTTGTTGCTCGTCTCGTTTGGCTACAGATTCTCCAGAATGGCTATTACAAAAATCAGGCTGTAGAAAATTCTACTCGGGTTACTTTCTTGAGAGCCCCACGGGGCAACATCTATGACCGTCACGGCAATTTGCTAGCCACTAATAAACAGTCGCTTTCGATGATTGCCATTCCGGCTCAACTCGATAATGTCAAAGATTTGTCTGCTCGGCTGGCCAGAGTAATCGACATGCCCGAGGCCAAAATCTTAGAAGTCTTGCTTAAGGCTAAGGTATCTGGTTCGGTTTTGCCTGTAGTAATTGACCATGATGTTGATATGACCACAGTGGCTCGCTTCTTTGAGAACAAGCTGTTCTTGCCTGGGATTGATATTCTGCCGGACATCAGCCGCAGCTATCCAAATGCCGAGGTAACCGCTCATGTGCTCGGCTATTGCGGTTCGATTTCTCAGGCGCAGTTAGACCGCCGGCCCGATCGCAAGATGGGTGATGTGGTTGGTCAAGACGGCATCGAGCGCCTTTATGATGATCAGCTGCGGGGTGTTGATGGCGAGCAGCGTGTTCGCGTCAATGCCATGGGTAATTCACTTTCGGCTGCTACATCAAAGCCCCAGATTACCAAAGAGTCTATACCTGGCAAACCAATAGTAGTTTCCATCGACCTTGACTTGCAAAAGGCTGCCTATGAAGCGCTTGGTGCTCGTTCCGGAGCAATTGTGGCCATCGATCCTCAAAACGGTGAAGTTTTGGCGATGGTATCAAGACCGAGTTATGACCCAAACGTTTTTACGAAACGCATTACTCCGGCGGTGTGGAAGCGCATTAACGCCCCAGATCATCCGCTCTTCAATCGCGCCCTATCTGGCTATCCGCCAGGTTCAATTTGGAAGGCTTTGACCCTTTTAGCTGCCCTGCAGGTTGGTGCCGTTAAGCCTGATACCAAACTCCATGTTTCTGGCGGTATTTCCTTGGGTGGATTCTTCTTCGGCGACTGGACTGGCACTACCGGCCTCTTTGATCTGGTTAAGTGCCTTGCCTGGTCTCGAGATTCAGCCTTCTATCAGATGGCACTGAAAATGAAGCCTGAGCAAATCAAAGAATGGGCTGTGAAATTTGGTGCTGGTCGGCCTACTGGTCTTGAATTGCGCCATGAAGGCAAGGGTCTTGTGCCAGATTCAGAGTGGAAAGAGCGGGTCTATCATGAGAAATGGTATCCCGGCAATACCCTTCACATGTCTATTGGCCAGACCTATGTGCAGGTAACTCCAGCTCAGGCGGCTCGTATATTTGCTGGTCTAGGCATGAAGGGTAAGGTGCCGAATTTGCACCTGGTGATGAAAATTGCCGACAGGCAGATTCCTTCACCGAAGTGTGAGACAGTCAAAACCAACCCTGTCTATCTTAAAGTTGTGCTTGATGGTTTAAAGGCCGTGGTTGCAAGCGGCACCGGTGGCGCTACCAAGCTCGGTGATGTTGAAGTAGCAGGAAAGACCGGTTCTGCAGAGGCTCCACCGGCTGGAAGTAAAACCCACGCTTGGTTCGCCTGTTATGCCCCGGCTGACAAACCACGCATAGCTATTGCTTGCTTTGTTGAACATGGTGGTCACGGTGGTAGCACTTGTGCACCGCTGGCGAAGGTTGTTCTTGAGAAGTTCTTTGCTGTTAGTAAACCGCTGCCCTCCGACAAGGAAGAAGTGCAGAAGCCAGCAGCACCCCTAAAGCCAAAACGTAGGCACTAAAGACTGCTTTACTGTAGAGTTTTATATGCACCATATATAGGGTCGTTTTCTGTCTATAAAAAACTAGACAAGATCGCTTATTGTGGTGATAATAAGCCCAAGTTTTAATGAATATGGGGCGAGTTATGACCAGTCAAGCGCATGCAATGTCGGCCGAATCAATAGTTGCACCAAATGGACTGGCTCCCAACATTGAAGAGTCTACTGCTGAGCGTGTCTCCGCTGAAGGCGTTGATCTAGAAAATTTCGCGGTTGAAAATGGTGAGTCTTCAGACTCGGTAGCAGAAAATACAAGCATCACCGCTGTGAAAGAGCTTGTAACTGGTGACGATAGAGTTTCTAAAAAAGATTTGGTTCAGCTGCTAGAAGGCTTTGTCAGCATTCTCAAGACAGATACCCCAAATCTCCCAGCTCCTCTGCATAGTGGCACTTCTACAGCGGTATCTCTCGCTCAAGATGTTCAAGTCAATGATCGCACTGCCGAAATTGAATCTTTGCGCAATTTAGTGATTGAAGCACAAGACACCATTATCAAATTGCTGACAGATCGAGTCGAAGACCGCGCCAAGATCGCCGGTTTAGAGACCCAGCTCAACATTCTTCCTGACCTTCAAGCCCAAGCTGATCGCGCCATGATGGTAGCAGTGCGGACCGAAGATTATCGCTCGGAGCTAACCAAAATCAAATTTGAATTGGATCGCTTCCGTCTACATAGAGTCAGAAGTGAAGTAGAGAAGAAGAAAGGTACCGTCTGGCAAAAAATCCAGCGTTGGCTTTTTGTTCGACCACGCACAACCGCTGAAGATGCGGTTAAACCTGTCACCGAAATTGAAGACTAGAGCTTAAGGCCCAAAGATGGCGCAGTCTTTTAATTTGCTGCGCAGACGAGCAATGCCAATTTCAGTGACTTTGGTGTCGCGCAGTTCTAGGTGTTCTAGCTGAGTGGCTTCGGCCAGTTGTTCCAGACACTTGTCTGTAACTTTAGTGCCATTTAAGAAAAGCACTTTCAATCCTTTTATGTTTTTGACTTCAGCCATACTGTCGTCGCTCAAAGTCGTGTCATTAACATACAGGGTGCTAAGGCTCTTGAGATTGGCCAGGGCTGCCAGAGACTTGGCAGTAATGGTCGTGTAAGAAATATCGAGGTCTTCGATACTAGATGAAGCTGTCAGGTCTATGACCCCGCTGTCGCTGATTGTAGCCGGCAGGTGCAGGTTCTTTAAGTGGGGTAGGGCCGCCAGGGCTTTCATGCTGGCATCGGTAATCTTGGTGCTCTTGATAGTTAGGCTGGTGAGGGTTTTCACCCCTTGTACGAGGGGCAAAATTTGGTCATTGATGGTGCTGCCGGTGAGCCATAGGGTCTCAAGGGCTGTGGCCTCGTTCAAATTAACGAAGTCTTGACTAGTGAGGTTGAGGAAATCGAGGCGCAATTCGACCAAAGTCGATAGTTTTAATATTGCCGCTAAAAATGCTGGTGAATATTGAGCTGTGGACAAATCCATTGAGGTGATTTGTGCCAGGGCAGCGGCGCTGCCTTCTGCTGTGCGAGCGTCGACGTCGTGGGCCATGGCCAGACCAATAATTGATTGGTCGGGTAAGCTCAATTTCACTTCACCTGAGGCTTGGCCAATCCAGCTGCGGTTATGGGGAAAGGTTCTTTTGGACAGATAGAGGTTTCCCAGGGTGGTTTTGCTGGGAAAAACAAGATTTAGTTCTTTTGTTGACGCTACCAAGATAAATTCTCCAGTCGTTTTATGGGAGAAACCGGGGGAGCCATATTGTAAGCCTTAATGGGTCTGACCTATAGTAGTTGTGTGGTCAAGTATTACGCTCCCTCACGCAAACAGGTTATTTGAAAGGGTCTATGTCGAACTGGAATTCATTGGAAGACAATTCAAATCGGCGCTCCTATGGCCAAGATCGGTTCAACCAGGACCGCTTTGTCCAGGACGGGGCCTATCAGAATGGCGCCTTTCAAGACTATGCATTGCCCGTTCAATATAGGGGCGATACTCGCAACAATTTAGCCATGTCAGTATCCCTTGGGCCGGTTGACCTGCTTTTGGGTGGAAATCGTTTTGATAATGGTAATAATCATCACCATCGCTATCAACAAGACCGCTGGCAACAAGACAGATGGCAACAAGATAATTGGCAGCATGGCCGTTATCAGCAAGACAGATGGCAACAAGACAGATGGCCGCAGAATAACCAGCGCTTCGATGGAGCTTTTGTTAGCCGTCCATATCTGACTCCTGACTATAGCCACCGCAGAGGCTATGAAGATTTTGGTGAGTCATCTTATATACAGCAAAGGGGTTGGTTGCCTGTCCCACGGCGGCAGCAATATCTTCCTGAACCTCAAGACTGGCGCATGCAGCAGCGTCGTGCCCAGGCATTTTGGGATACTGGCGCCACTGATTGCCCGCCCGACCGCGAGTATATTGAAAGGCAGCCGCGCAGGCGGCCTGTAGAGATCGAAGTAGAGCCGCGCTACAGACGTGACACAGTTGAGCGACGGCCAGAGGTAGAACAAAGAGAGCCTACTCGCACCCTCCCTACCAATGCTATGAGTGCATATGATTGGGCTGTTTATCAAAAGCTCTGCCAAACCGCTGAGAGCCTTGTGGGTAAACACACCACCGCCTACGACAACCGGCTTCCCACCGATCGCTTAGGTTGTGTAAAGGCTGCTAGTTTGCTTCTTGATCAGGGCTATGGGCTCAACACCAATGAGATCAATACCCGTCAGTTTGAAAAAGAACTACGGGAAGACAATGGTTTTACCGAGGTAGCCATAGCTGACCTCAAGCCTGGTGACGTGATATTGGGCTATAGAGCTGGTGGCGATTATTCGCACGCCGCGGTTTATATGGGCAATGGCAAAATATTCAACAACGACAGCGATCTAGGAACCATGGCGATTCAGTCAGTTGATAAATTCAATTCCACTGAATTTAAGCGCATCACTATTCTGCGCCGACCAGCCAAAGTGCCTTCCGTACCTGTTGCCTAAGCTCCAGATAACAAATAGGCACTATGGCTAGTGTGAAATTAGGCGTTCTTCGGCTCTTCAATACGCTTGAAGATAGGTCCGGCATTGCGTACATGTTGCCCAGCAGGAATCATGTCAAAGAAGCCATCAGGTCGATCACTGTCACCAAAAATTTCTAGTTCGTCTTCGTGACCAAGTTGCCACCAAAGGTCGGAGGCAAGTTTTGGTGCGAAAGGATAAATTTGGAAGGCCATGCGACGCAACATCTCAACTGATGTGTAGAGCACTTCTTGGCCTTCTTTTACTTTGCCTTCCTTGAACATTGACCAAGGCTTTTCGTCAGCAAAATATTTATTGGTTAAGTCTACTAGAGCTAAAATCGAATCGATTGCTTTGGCGTATTCTAGTTTGACCATATGAGCGTTATAAACCACATGGAGTTCATTGGCGTTTTCGCGCAGCTGGTTTTCTGGCTTGGCGTCAGGCAATTTGCTGTCACAGTTGGTTTCAATTAGCTTCAGTGTGCGGCTGAGCAAGTTACCGATGCCGTTGGCGAGCGCAGCGTTGCATGTGCTGACGAATTCGGCCCTTGAGAAGTCGCCGTCTTGATCCATTGGTGTGCGGCTAAAGAGGTAGAAGCGCACAGCATCAGCACCGTATTGCTCAACTAATTTATTGGGATCAATAACATTGCCCAGGGATTTACTGATTTTTTGACCTTCAACGGTGATAAAACCATGAGCAAAAATTTGCTTGGGCAGCGGAATGTTGGCTGCCAATAAGAAGGCAATCCAATAGATGCTGTGAAACTTGGTGATGTCTTTGCCAATTAGATGCAGGTCACAGGGCCAATATTGCTTGAATTGCTCTTCGTCGGTGAGGTAGCCGCAACCGGTGATGTAGTTGCTTAGTGCGTCCATCCAGACATAAATAACTTGATCATCGTCGTCCGGTACCGGGATACCCCAAGTTAGTGATTTTTTTGAGCGTGATACGCTGAAATCTCCCAATTCTGGATCGTTCAATTGGTTCAGTACTTCTTTGCGCCGACCGTCGGGTTGAACCGCTGTAGGATTGGCTTCTAGCCAGGCTTGAATTTGTGGCTTGTATTTAGTTAGTTTGAAGAAGTAGTTTTCTTCAGCAACTTGTTTGGGTGGCTTGAGGTGATTGTGGCAGTTACCGTTTTCGTCGAGATCACGCTCCCTGACAAAGTCTTCACAGCCTTCACAGTAGAGGGCAGAGTAAGTCGATTTGTAGATGTCGCCTTGATCACGCAGTTGACGAAAGAGGCTTTGTACAACTTTTTCGTGGGCCGGTTCGGTGGTGCGAATGAAGCGGTCAAAAGAGAGATTGAGATTGGCCCAGGATTCTTTGAACATTTCTGAGACTTCGTCGCAAAAAGCCTGGGGGGTTTTGCCTACAGCCTCAGCGGAACGCTGAATCTTGATACCATGCTCGTCGACGCCGGTGAGGAAGCGCACATCGTAGCCTCGCATTCTGTAATAGCGAGCAATCACGTCTGCGGCTATTTTTTCGTAAGCGTGGCCGATGTGGGGAGCGGCGTTGACGTAATCGATGGCGGTTGTGACGTAGAACTTATTCATATTTAGACCATTCTTTCATTTACAATATCAGCAGTACATAATAGTACAGACTGGGTTTTTGGTTTTTTAGTTTTGAGGCATTGAAGGCTTATGACAATGAAGAAGTCCTCTAAAAAGCGGGATTCTAAATTCGGTTTTGATTCCTTCAACCCTCTTGAGAACAAAACCGTCCTTCTCGGCATTAGTGGTGGCATTGCTGCCTACAAAGCCTGCGACATTGCTTCAATGCTTCGCCATGCCGGTGCTGATGTCCATGCGGTTTTAACTCCAAACGCCAAAGAATTTATTACACCGCTCTCGCTCACGACAATTACCCGCAACCAGGCCCATTGTGAGCAATACGGTGCGCAGGCTAATTGGCGCCCAGAGCACATAGATTTGGCTAAGAAGGCTGATCTGATCTTGATCGCGCCAGCCACAGCCGATTTGATTGCCAAGTTAGCGGCGGGAATTTGTGATGACTTATTGACGACTATGGTCTTAGCTTCGCCTGCTAAGGTCATGATTGCGCCTGCCATGAACCCTGTGATGCTGCAGCATCCCGCCACCAAGCACAATCTTTCAATTTTAGAAAATCGCTATCGCTACGACGTTATTCCTCCTGAATATGGCGAAGTAGCTTGCGGTGATTGGGGCACTGGCAAAATGGCTTCAGTCGACACCATTATCGCGGCAGTAGCCGCTCGGCTACTGGCTCACCTCACCCTCTCTACCAAACGTTTGTTGGTCACGGCTGGGGGCACAAGAGAACCAATCGATCCAGTGCGTTTCATTGGCAACCGCTCCTCTGGCAAAATGGGCATCGCTATGGCTGATGCCGCCCATGGTCGAGGCGCCGACGTCACCTTGGTTTCTACCGTAGATGTGGAGCGGGCTTATCCCGTGATCGTGGTAGAGACAGCCCAAGAAATGCAAGATGCTGTTGAGTCAGAATTTGATGGTTGCGATGCCCTGGTAATGACCGCTGCCGTGGCTGACTTTAGACCACTGACCACATCCAATCACAAAATTAAGAAGACTGATTCGGAAGATCTTGTCTTGGAGTTAACGAAGAACCCCGACATTATCGATTTGCTTGGTCGCGTTAAACGCAAAGATCAGGTGATTATCGGCTTTGCTGCTGAGTCAGAGGCATTGCTGTCGAATGCCACTCAAAAACTAAAACGCAAAAATCTTGACGTTATTGTTGGAAACGATATTTCGGTACCAGATATCGGCTTTGGCTCTGATGACAATGCCGTGATTATTCTCAATTCAGACGGCGCTAAAGAAAGTTTGCCGAGAATGCCGAAACGTGCCATTGCCGAGCATCTTTGCGACTTACTGGCCGAGCGTTTTCAAGCAATTGAGAAGACACCGGTTCATTAGTGATAATAACTAGTCATAGACTGCCCTTAAACTAGGCTAGAAATAGCACTGGGTGATATACTCGCTTGTCTGAAATATTCGGAGCGGAGAAAAAGTTTATGGGTAGAGCCAATAACTCGCAAGCTGATTCTGGCAATGCCGCAGGTGGCGGTGGGCTGGTCTCGCTTTTTACAGGTTTAGTACTGGGTGTGATGGGTGGAGTAACTCTTGCACTATTGACTGCTCCTAAGTCTGGCAGTGAGACTCGTGATGTTATACAGCGCAGCGCTAAAGACGTGCCAGAGCGTTTAGGTGAGGTTGTCGATGATTCCCTCGATTTGTACGCTTCTTTCCTCAATTATTGTCAAATGAATGTTGAAGAGCAGGGCATGCGGTTGAGACGGGCACTGGCTGCAGGCAAGTTAGCTGCTGCTAAAAAGCGCGAAGAAATTGAAATCGGCGGCTAAGCCAAAATTCTTAACCTAGTTAAAGGGGTTTTTTGTGGACCATGTAAACGCTTCTTTCGGAGGCCCTCTAGATATTTTGGTGGCCGTGGCCCTGATTTTTCTAGCAGTCTCATTAATGGCGGTGAGCCTGCCCTTGATGTCGATGGTCAAGCAATCTGAACGAACTCTTTCGGCCTTAGAAAGGCTTTTGGGAACAGTAAATCAAGAACTTGGTCCTACTCTTAAGCAGGTTGATGCCTTGCTTGGCACTGTGCTCGAGCTAAAAACCACAGCTGAGAAACGTATTACAGAAGTAGGTTCAAAAGTTGGTGATGTCAAAGGTGGCCTAGATAAGTTTACAGGCGAGGCCAAGAAGCAGTCATCGGTGTTTGGTGCTGGGTTGTTTGCTGGAGTGCGTTCTTACTTAGAGCGCCGTCCTGAAAAAGATAGTCGTGACCAAAAAGACGAAATGAGATTGTCCGAAGTGGGCAAAAGATAGAAGAGACCAAATCCCAGATTAGAAAGTAGGTTAGGAGTAGTTAAATGAGCAGATTTCTAGAAGGATTGGTGGTTGGTGGAGTGCTTGGCTATATAGTCGGAATTCTATCGGCACCGAAATCAGGCGCAGAGCTGAGACAGCAGATTGCTGATAATTCTGAAGACCTGTATAAGCAGGCATCTGACTCTTTGGTTGATGTGCGTGAGAAAACGGGCACTGTGATTACTGAAGCTAAGAGCAAAAGTACCGAAGTATTAAAGAAGGCTTCTGACTCTGTAGTCGGAACTAAAGACCAAATTGCTCATAAACTGCAAGAGCTAGCTGGTCAGAGCTCCAAGGTAATGGTAGACGATGTGGAAAGTGCCACTTCGGGCTGATTTTTAGAGATTTAGGAAGTTGAAGAAAAAGGAATCCAGCCCAAAGCGGCTGCTAAGGCTCAACAGAGCTTTAGCAGCTTGTGGCATTTGTTCTCGGCGTAAGGCCGATGTTCTGATCGCTGATGGTCTAGTGCGTGTCAACGGCGAGGTCGTCATCGACTTCAACCGAATGGTTGACATGGGGCGTGACAAGCTCTCTGTGGACGGCACGCCTTTGCAAAAGAAAAGGCTTGATTACGTTGTCATCAACAAACCCAAAGGTGTTGTTGTTACCTGCGATGACGAGCGCGGTCGCCGCACTGTTATTGATCTTTTGCCAGAAGAACTAATGCATCTAAAACCAGTCGGTCGCCTAGACTCAGATTCGGAGGGGCTTTTGCTGCTGACAAATGATGGTGACATGGCTCGCTATTTGACCCACCCATCCCACGAAGTGCCCAAGCTCTATCGTGTTAACGTCGAAGGCGATATATCGAAAAATGCCATAACGGCTTTGCGTCAGGGTGTCAGGTTGTCAGAAGGTATGACTGAGCCTGCTTTTGTTCGCAAAATTTCTGCTAATCCACGCTATTCGCAGCTTGAAATAGAGCTGCGAGAAGGCAAAAATCGGCAAATCAGGCGGATGTTGGCACAAGTTGGTTACAGAGTAACGCGTTTGGTCAGGGTTGCCATTGGTGGGTTACAATTAAGTCAACTGGAATCTGGATCATGGCGTCGTCTCAACAATCAGGAGCTTGCGCTTTTGCAACCTACTGAGGCAGACAAAAGCTTCTAAGAAAGTTGTTTTGACGCAATCTTACTCGTTGATATCTTATTTACTGAATTGTCACTTACTGGATGCATAAATGTCGCTTGAGCAAATTGGACAGAAACTCAAAGTCGCGCGGGAAGGGCAAAGCCTATCCGTTGGCCAAGTCTATGACCGTACTAAGATTCCCGTAAACCATATTGACGCTCTTGAGAGTGGTCGCTTTGATGACCTTCCTGAACCAGTTTATGTCGCTGGTTTTATCAAACGTTATGGCGACATGTTGGGCCTCAATGGTCAATCTCTAGCCGATGAATATAAGCGGGCTGGTCAGCCTGTTGTAGAAAATGGTCGCGGACTTTTCAATCGTGGTGGCGGGGTTCAACAAGCTGTAGCTCCTTTAGTTTATGTCTCAAAACCACGAGTCGAGACTGAAGCACCAAGTTTCACTAAAACTTTTTTCTATCCGAGTTTGCTTTTGATCGCTGTCCTTGGCGTGGTTTGTGGTCTTGGAGCCTGGTACCAGACGCAGATGACCACGCAAGATCCTGGCCTCTTGGCCCTAGGGCGCTCTGCTGAGCGATTCAACCCCGGTCAGTTGCCTGCCACTGGAGTTGCCGCTGGTACCAATACTGTTAACGGCGCTGTCACCAACGGCGCCGCTGCTGTGCCTTCCACTGATAATAAAATTGCCTTGTCGGCTAGTCAGCACGTTTGGGTTGAAGTGAAATCAGTTGCTTCTGGTCAGTCGCTCTTTACTGGTTATCTAGAAATGGGTGAGCGCCGCGATTTTCAGGATGCCCAGGGGCTGAGAGTAAGAGCTGGTAATGGCGGAAGCTTAACTGTTGATTATCTAGGCAAGAGTGAAGCCTTTGGCTTGCCTGGCAAAATCGCTGAGCGTGTCTTTGCTAGCACACCTGCGCCTGTTGCTGGAGGCGATACTTCTGCAACAACTGCCACTGGCGACGCTGCAACCAAGCCTGCTGTAACAACTGTAAAGTGGAAGCCAGCGGTGAGAAAAACTACTACAGATGGCTCAGTTAGCCAAGGGCGCCGCTCGCGCCGCTCTGAAGAAGGCACCCGCGACATTCCAGGGGTCTCATCTGGCGGCGGAACGCGATCTATCGATGTGCCATACCGCTACAATGATGGACGTCTTGATAACGACTAGCTTGACAACGGCCGGCTTTTAAGCGACAAGCTTAAAAGCAAAAAGTTTTAAAAACCCGAGCTCAAGCGCGGATGGAGAGTGTAATTAAATGCGTAACCCCAAGATTGGGGTGGTTTCTTTGGGCTGTCCCAAGAATGCCACTGATACTGAAGTGATGCTTGGTCTCTTAAATGAGGCTGGATTTGAAGTCACCTTTGATAACGATGAGGCTGAGCTCTGTCTCGTTAATACCTGTTCTTTCATCGGCGATGCTCGCAAAGAATCGGTGCGCACCTTAGTTGAATTGGCCGATCAAGGCAAAGAGCTAATCATTGCGGGCTGTCTTGCTCAACACTTCAAAGAAGAATTGCTCACTGAAATACCAGAAGCCCGGGCGGTTGTAGGTACTGGTGATATCACTAAAATAGTTGATGTCATAAAGGCTGTTGCGCGCGACTCTTCGTTGCGGGTTGTTGAAGTCAGTGACGTGCCCAATAATTATGATGATGAAGTTTTGCCGCGGATGGTCACTGGTGTTGGCGCATCGGCCTATTTGAAGATTGCTGAGGGCTGCGACCACGCTTGTACATTCTGCATAATTCCGCTTTTACGCGGTAAGTTTCGCTCACGTACCATTGAGTCGTTAGTAAAAGAAGCGCGCATTTTGGTTAAAGGCGGCGTAAAAGAAATCATTTTGGTGTCGCAAGACTCTAGTTATTACGGTCTCGATATCTACAACAAAATGGCATTGCCTGAGCTTCTAGAAGCCCTTCATGAAATTGAAGATCTCGACTGGATCCGCATTATGTATTGCTATCCAACTGAAACTAATAGAGCTCTTTTGGAAGCGATAAAGCGCTTACCTAAAGTCGTTAAGTATGTAGATATTCCGCTGCAGCACTCTCATCCGGCTGTTCTGTCCGCTATGGCTAGACCAAGAAATCCAGAAAAAGTTATGGACCTAATTAGAGAGGTTCTGCCTGAAGCGAAGATCCGTTCTACTTTTATCGTGGGCTTCCCGGGCGAAACAGACGAGCAATTTGAGCATCTTGTGCAGTTTATCGAGAAATATCGCTTTGATCGCTTGGGCGTCTTTACATACTCGAAGCAGATGGAAGTTCCTTCTGGGCACATGGACAATCAATTGACAGAGAAAGTCAAGAAAGCAAGACGTAATCGCATTATGCGTCTACAGCACGACATTGCTTTTGCTTCCAACAAAGCCATGGTTGGGCAAGTGATACCAGTTCTGATCGAAAGTTTTGACGAAAGTAAGAAGCTCTATATCGGCCGCAGTCAGTGGGATGCGCCCGGAATCGATAATCAGGTTTATGTGCGCGAATCAGCCGAAGCTCCAGTTTATATGGCTGAAGTGAATAGGGTGCTGGTAGAAGAAGCCAAGCCGTATGATCTGATTGGTGTCGCCTATAGTGGCACTGAGCAGGTGGTTAAAACGGCGGTGAATGAGCATGACGGTGCGCTTGTTACTCCTGTTTCGATTTCTCGCTAGCTTAATTCAATAGGCTAACTCTATGTCTGGTTTATCAGCTTGGTGCAAGTGGCTTCTTGTGGGTGTATGCTTTGCCTGGCTTTTTGCTGCTTTGCCTGGCTCTAGCGCATCAGCTGTTCGAGTTGGCCTGGCTATTCTGCTTCTGCTCTGGGCCCTATGTGCTCCCTTTGTGCTGTCTTGGTGTATGGTGGATCTTGCCGGTTGGGCCTTCCATCAAGGCTATTATTCGCTAGCTTTTGCCCTGGCTCGATTAGGAGTGCAAAGCGATATTGCCGTGCAGCCCTTGGTGCAGGTGGCCGGTTTGAGCGATTCGCCCTTTGCTGCTTTCAATTCACTAAATTTGGCTAACTCTGAAATGGTGGGCGGGCAATTTATTGCGGCGAAGGAGCGGCTCACTGCGGCCCTGGCACAGTCCGATTGTATGGCTGGAATGCCAGCCACTACTTCGGTAACGCCCTTTGTATTAAGTCATTTGGCCAGTGTCGAACAATGTCTTGGTAATTTTGAGCAGGCCCATTCTTTTCTCACACGCTCGATTAATCTCAAGAGCAATAGCATAAAAGATTGTGAAAGTTCTAGTGAAAAACTGGCCCTAGAACGCGCTATCGCAGCCGATCGTCACGCCTTGGGATGCTTCTTTGAAAAACGTTTGGCCATGGTTGAGGCCGAGAAGAATTATTTGGCGGCGCTAGAAATCTTAGAACGGTCGGTCGATGTCAAAGGAGAATTGGTCGAGTGGGAGAGTGAGATGCGGGCCAGCTTTGTTAATGGCCTGGGTGAGTTCTATTTGCGCCAAGGTAAAGTAGATCTTGCCGAACCCTTGCTGCGTCAAGCATACGCACTTCGTAGTTCGCGTTTTCCGGCTAACCATCCAATTATGTCGGCCTCTTATGATGCTCTTGCTCGGCTGGAAATAGTTAAAGGTAATCTATCAGAAGCGGACTCGCTGCTGAAGCGAGCCTATAAGATTCGATTGCACTACTGCAAAGAAAATTTGTCTGATCTTGCCGATACTCAGCTCTCTCTGGCGAAGCTTAAGCAGAGCCAAGGACAGTTTGTGGAGGCTGAGAATCTTTTGCGTCAGGCTTTGCTTGCCAAAGAAAAGGTGTTTGGAGCTTGCCATCCTGACGTGGCCGAAGTCCTTGAGGCCTTGAGCCAGCTCTTAAACGGGCCAGAGCAGAAAGAAGAGCGTGTAATTGCTGAAATATCATTGCTGCGTGAGAGAGCCACTGCAATACGTATTTTCTATGCAGTTAAATAGACTTTGATACTTGCAGTGCTCGTGCCGAATGTTCGCGAGCAATTTTGAAAAGATTGTCTGCCATGGCTAGATGATCGTAGTCGAAGTTTTGACAGAAATATTGCAGTTCTTCAAGGCCATCGGCAGCTTGTGCTATGGCGTGTCGCATCCACTGTAGGGCTGGTTTGAGAGTGAGTGGCGGAGGATTATCTGTAAATTCGTTGCTGGCTTTGAGCAAGGTCTTTTCAATATCATCGACATAATGGGAGAATTCTTCCAAGAGTTGTTCATCATAGATATCTTGAGACAGTGCACTCAGGCGTTGTTTGTACTTCGATAATATTGACTCTATTGAGCGCCTGAGCGGATGGAAAACTTGCCGGAGATAACGCTCTCGTGCCTTTTCTTCGTCCAGAGAGTCTTGCACACTGGTGGGCATGTGCATGCCGGTGTATGGTTTTGTCCGTATTACAACTGAGTCGTAGTGAGCCCTTTTTTCGCTATCCATCAAGGTCTCATAGGCCTCGTTGATAGACATCATCTGTTCAGTTTCGCTCACTACCTGATTGTCAGGTTTTGCATGAAAAGATAAATCGGGGTGCACAGACTTAACTAGTTTGCGGTAGGCCTGTTTAATTTCAGCCCTGCTGGCATTTGTATTAGATGCCAGGCCGAGAATTTCGTAGTGGTTAGTTTTCTTGCGCGCCATAAGCTAATTATATTGGTCCTTGGCACTTTATTCTTCAAATCATTAGTTATTTTGGCTTTGTGGGCCCGGACACCCACATTTCATTTATTTTGAAGCAGCCTTTTTTCTTGTAGATAGTAAAATTGTCCTCTTCGCCAATCTGTTCGTAGTTGTTTAGCGAACGTTGACTAAATTTGTATTCACTGAGCCAATCTGTGGTTTGACCATTCTGCAAAAGCACTATGGTCGGGCTGGTCACTTTTATGTCTTGAACTAGTTGATCGATAAACTCGTTTAGCTGATTGGGAAATTTTTGCCAGACTTGGGGCACGTTGTCGCGCACGAAGCGAAACGGTCCAAGCATGGTTAGGTCGATGTGCCGTGTGGCAGACTTGCGCCTAAGTTGCAGTATTGTGGTGGCATTGGGTTCGGTTGATTCGCCAATGATGGCAACATACTCGCCTACTTTCGTGTATTCGATAATGGGCTTGGCCAGGGGAGCGAGGTCTTCTGCTGAAGCGTGGCCCTTGTAACCGATGCTGGCTAGATCGAATTGGTTGCTGCTCGCCTCTTGCTTATAGTCTTTCCAGCAACTGTCGGCTAGCCATGCTGTCAGGGCTGTAAGGGCTAAGGTTCCGATTAACCATTTCTTACCGCCCAGGTGTGTTTGATTAAATAGACGAGTCTGTACTACTTGCTCCTTAATAGTCTTGTAAAGCGCTATTAGTATAGTATTTTGCAAGATAAAGGCCGATTGATTGAGCGGGAATAGGTGGAGGGGAAAGCCCTTCCCTTGAATGAAATAGATGAAATAACTAGAGAACATGACCACGCAGACTGGTGCTAAAAATGGCTCTAGTCTGACCAAGGCAAAGGTTAGGGCGGCACAGCAGAGCGAGTGGATTAGCACATCTTCTGAACAGGTGAAGTTGTAATTGCAAAGGTAGACTGTTGAGCGTTCAAAGAATTTGTAGCCAGAGATTGTCAGAGGCATAAGCAAGTCGAAATAGGCATGTTGCTCTGCTGCTGAAAGCAATTTGAAGTGCATGGTATAGAGCGCGGCAACAGTAGCCGCTGCTGCGATTTCGACCTTAAGAAATGGGCGAATTGCGCGCTCTTTGCTTTGTATTAGCCAGTATAGCTCTGTCAGTATGGCTGGTATGAAAAAATAAGGCTTCAGGCACATACCGCAACCGGCAATGGCCCCCACCGGGATTGCTAGCCAGGTGGGCATGGCGAGCTGCTGCCAACGCAGATAGCGCAGTATAAAGAATGGCCAGTAAGAGAGCATAAAAATATGCTCGCGCTGACCCCATTCAAAAAGAAAGCGCAATCGATTGGTGGTTAGCATAAATTCGTATGTTGCTATGCTAAGTGTGAAGGTATTGATTAGTGGCCAGTTAAGTTGTTCCTTTGCTTTTGTCGCCAGGGCATAAATTGCCGTGATGCAATAGACGCTAAGGCTCCAAATGAAGAGTGAAAATGCCAGGGACGCAGGAATATTTAAGAGGGCTGATGCCAGTGAAGGTATCAAGCTTATGTAGCAGATTAGTGGTGGATTTAAGTCAATTATATCGACGTAGAGTGTCTTGCCATGCCAGAGCATGTCAGCCATAATCAAATATTTGGCTTGGTCAAAGCCAATTCGCATAGGGTGAATTAAGATGACAAACAGCACCGCCAGTAGTGCGGCCGCAGTAAAAGACAGGCCGAATATCTGTAGAGGGTCGAGGCCCATTACTTTCTTGCTTGTGTGGTCTGTCATCAGTCTATTCTCATCCAAATGGTGAAGCTGTACCAGCAGCCACTGATGAAGGCGGGCTCGGCTTTTTGTAGCATTACTTGGTTCGCCTCGCCCATCGGTTTGTAGTTTTTTATCAAGGCGAGATTTATTTTTTCGTGCTTTCTCAGGTAGTCTTCAGTGCGCCCTTGCTGAATAAACATCAGCTTGGGCACACGCTCTTGAATCAGTTTTGTTAGTTTTATCTCGACGTAGGTTTTGTCAAATGCTTGCTGCGGGCTGTTAATGAGTTCAGGCGGAAGCTCTTTCTCTGTGATATTGCAATCAGCCAAAAGCCTGATGGGATATCCCCAGAGAAACGGGAGGCAGGGGCGACGTTTGCTGAGCAATGTCAGTGGATAGCCTGGGGTGGCTGTGTCATTCAAGAACATAACGTAGTCACCCGGTTTGCTGTATTTGTCCAACCATACAGAAAACTCGCAAGGTTGCGCGGCTATAGCGGGGTCAAGTTTTGTCACTACTGGTTTGAGCCAATTGGCTTTAGCAAAAGCCCAAGATTGCCAGCTCACAAAGCTGACTAATATAAGCAGTATTGCTAGGACTGAGCATGAGCGCCGCAGTGCAGTGCTAGATAATCGAGAAAGACTACGAGCGGCAACGGCGATGATGATGCTTGAATTTAGCAGTAGTGGGGCGGCAAGCAAGATAATCTCAGCTGTGCCCCCGCGTTTGTCAGTGATAAAAAGGATAAAACCGTATAGAGAGAGAATCGTCATGGGATAAAGGAGTGACGTTTCTCTCCTCAGTGCCAACGACCCAATGTAGATCAATGCTGCGGCATAGAAGAAAATGCGCAGATCGGGTGAGCAGTCTAAGTATTTGACATGGTCGTCTGTGGGGAAAGAGTAGTTGTTGAACCAGAGAGGCACTATCAAATTGCAGAAGACCTGGCACACGGTTGGATGGAGGGCTATATAGCCAGGAATCAGGCAGAGGCCAGTAAGGCAGGCGGTAATTTCTGGAGCTCTTAGTCTTGCAAACTTATTATTTTGCAAGAAAAAGAAAATTTCTAATATCAGTGGAATTAGGAGATATTGTAAGTTAAGCCAGAAAGCAAGCCCAGCTGCTAATCCGATTACTTGACTGAGAGCCCGCGGTATGACTATTTCTATTGCGCTGGTTCTTAGCCATCTGAGCAAAATATAGGGAAGGGCTAGCACTATTAATAGATGTTCGCGCTCGGCGAACTGAAAGATGAATAGATTACTGATGCTGGCGCAGGCAACGGCAAAGCAGCCAACGGCGTAGGGATTTTCTCCTAGCTCTGATTTTGCTATCAGATAAGTAGATGTGGCTGCAGATACAAAGGCCAATGTGATTCCGCAGATTAAAGCCGTCAGGACGATATCACAATTGCAGTGGGCGCTAATAAAGGCAGGTATAGCCGATAAGAGCATCATGGTTGGTGGATCGGCGTCGATAAAATCACGGTATGGCAGATGGCCATTCAAGAGTAGCTTGCCCATTTCCAGCCGCAGAGCGGCCTCTGGAGCAATAGCATAAGGATTGGTGACAAAAAACACCAAAATGCCAAGCAGAAAGATGCCGGCGCAGGCCAGTAAAATCTGAAGCTCTACTGGTTGGCGCCGACTTCCTAACATAATGCTATTAAGGGATAATCCCAAACCTGTTAAAAATGCTCAGAGTGTATCATTCTGACTGTTCGCAACGGTCTATAATCAGAAGATGTTCTGCCCATTTTGTAATCATCGTGACAGTCGAGTGCTCGAATCCCGCCTAACAGCAGAGAATTCGGTCAGGCGCAGGCGAGAATGCGAAGGTTGTGGTAAGCGTTTTACTACATATGAAAAGCTAGAGACCGTACAGTTTCTTGTGGTCAAGCGCTCTGGCATTCGCGAACCTTATATTAGAGATAAGCTCAGAGCGGGAATTAGCCGAGCCTGTGCCAAAACCACTGTAACCGCTGAGCAAATAGATGATTTAGTTGATTCGGTTGAAAATGAATTGCTGGCTTCTGGTCGCAGAGAAGTGGCCGCATCGATGTTGGGTGAGATAGGTTTGCGCCTGCTGAGCAATCTCGACCAAGTAGCATATGTGCGTTTTGCCTCTGTCTATCGGCAGTTCCGTTCTATCGAAGACTTCATTGCTGAGCTTAATCTACTGCGCTCTGAGCAGACTCTAAGAAAAGATGGAGCTGATAGTCTAGATGCATCGGCACCACCAGTGGTGCTGCGCGGTGGCAAAGGCAACTCGACTTGATTTTTTGGCTTACTGGCCTATGAATTGTTTAGATTAGATGAAAGATCTCAAATGTCGCTTAATGCTTGTTTGCGCTTGCCCCACAGGCCAGAGATGACCGTGTTACAATCGCAGACCGCTTGTATATATATACCTTCGAAGAACCAATTAGTGAACTGGCATAATTATGAATAGCATTATTAAAGAGATTGAAGCCCCACTCCTGAAGTCGAACCTTCCCAAGTTTGATGTCGGCGACACTGTCAAAGTGTTCGTCAAAATCAAAGAGGGCGGCAAAGAACGTACTCAAGGTTATGAAGGCGTTGTGATCAAGCACTCCGGTCACGGAGTCGGTGAAACTTTCACCGTTCGTCGCGTTTTCCAGGGTATTGGCATTGAGAGAGTATTTCTCGTCCACAGCCCACGCGTTGAGAAAATCACTGTATTGCGCCGTGGCGACGTTCGCCGCGCCAAGCTGTACTACCTGAGACAACGTACTGGCAAGGCTACTCGTATTAAAGAGAAGCTCGGCGGTAAGAAAGTTGTTGCTCAAGTACAGGCAACCGCACCAGCTCCGGCTCAAGCCTAATCACAAAGACTGAAATTGGTGAGATTTGAGCATTAAGAAAATCTCTACCAGATCCGCTCGCTCCTCTGGCCGTGCTGGAAATTCTAGTAATGGAAAGTCGAGTAGCGGTAGAGCTACTGGCGGATTGTCAAGCTCTGGTCGTAGTGCAAAAAAAGGATCAGGCAAGAATTCAGATCTTGCCGCTAAAGCCGCCCAATCGGCCCGTTCTGCGGGGATTGGGCGGCGTCCGTCTAAGTTTGCCAGTGCTGTTAGCAGCGCTGCCCCGGCTACTGCGGTGCCAGCCGGTCAACCTACCAAAATAATCAAAAAACCGAAGGTAGCGAGTACTCCTTTTCAACGCTTGACCGAGATCGTCAAGTGGGTTGATTTGGTAATAGAGGTACTCGACGGACGGCTACCTGAGACCACTAGGCATCCAGCTTCCAAAGATATCTTTGGTAATAAGCCAAGGGTCTTGATCTATTCAAAGTCAGACTTGAGTGATGGCGAAAAGCTCCGTGCCTTTGTCAAAGCAGTCAGTGAACAAGAACAAAAGGGTCCGCCAGAAAAGCGCTTGATTCTTGACTTGAAATCAATGGCTCACAAAAACACTTTTATTGAAGCTGCATTGGCAGTGACCGCAGACAAACGTGCTGCTTTAGCTAAGAAAGGCCTTTTGGCCAGGCCAATGAGAGCTTGTGTCGTTGGCATTCCAAACGTTGGTAAGTCTTCTTTGATCAATTGGTTTGTCGGAAGGAAGAAGGCTAAAACCGGAGATTCTCCAGGTGTAACCAGGGGAACCCAGTGGATCCGAGTTCATCCCCAGTTAGAGATGCTAGATACTCCGGGAATTTTGCCAGCTAATTTGTTTTCTCCTGAAGAAAGACAGCGTTTAGCTCTGCTCAATTTGCTCCCGGCCGAAGGCTATGACAACCTTGAGATTGCTAAATTTGGCTTGATGCTGATGAAAAAGTACTACCCCAAGAGACTAGAGACTTATTTGCCTGGACTGTCTACCTATGAAGATGGGCTTGACTACATCGCTGAGAGGAAGCACTATTTAGCAAACGGTGGAAGGCTCGATCACTACCGTGCAGCCACAATTTTCCTGCGTGACTTGCGGGCGGGAAAATTGGGAGACCTCACTTTTGATCATCTCTAAGTCTTTTTAAATAAGCCAATGGTTCAAACCAGTTTTTCAAAATTGCTAGCTTTCGATTCGCGTATTTTGAAGCAGGCCCAGAAGAGCAATTCTAGACTTGTTGGGAGCAATAAAACTGCCTCCAAACGCAGCGCTGACCAACAGTTAAGTCTTTTCCCGGAAGCTTCATCTGGCCTGGTAGGAGTTGATGAAGTTGGCCGTGGTTGTCTGTCTGGTCCGGTTGTGGCCGCTGCCGTGATCTTGCCTCAGATTGGTAAGAAGTCATTTCTGGCAGAAGAATTGAGCGAATTGAACGATTCAAAAGTGCTTACTCAAAGGCAAAGAGAGCGCTTGTCTGAAATATTGCGGGCCAATTGCCGCTTTGCCATTGCTGAAGCTAGCCCGGCTGAGATTGACCAGATCAATATTTTGCAAGCCAGTCTGCTAGCGATGAGACGCGCCATTGAGGCACTTCTGTTGAGTGTTGAGAGTACTCCAGAGCAATTGTTGTTGCTTGTGGATGGCAATCAGAAAGTTAAGGGCTTGAGCCTTGAGCAAATTACTGTGATTCAGGGCGATAGCCACTCGGCATCTATCGCTGCAGCTTCGGTGATAGCCAAAGTCTATCGTGATGCTTTGATGCTTGAGCTATCTCACCAACATCCAGCCTACAGTTGGCATAGCAATAAAGGCTATGGCTCAAAAGCCCACCGCGCTGCCATTGCTGAGCACGGCGTGACAAAATGGCACCGCCTTAGTTTTCGCTTGTTTGAAGCTGAGTAAGCTGGCTAAATTAGCGAGTTCTCGCTGGCAGGTTCGGAGTGCCGCCGTCAGGCCCGACATTCTCGAATTTTTTGATTTTCTGCTCAGTCTTACCGCCGCCATCAAGTACTTGAGTCTTAGACAGCTGATCGACGATATAGTCAACGCCGCGCCATGAAATCATGAACATGCGGTCGCCCATTTCGATCAAATTGGTTTCACGTAAATACCAGAGGGCGAATTCCATTTCGGCTACGTTGTCAATTGACAGAATATCCATCATCATCTTGGCGGTGGCGCCGCCTGTTTGTGGACGTTTCTTGCGCTGACCAAGCAGAATTTGCAGGATGGCTAAGCGCAGCTCGATCTCGTTCCAGGAAAGACCAGTTTTGGGAATCTTCGGTAGTGAGTCTTTACCGAATTGCGAAGGAGCGCCACTAGGACCGCCGCCTTGAGCTGAAGGAGCCGCAGCTTTAACTTCTTTGGCGCCGAGGGACATATCATAGGCTGCCCGTTTGCCCTCATCAGAGAGAGTACGCCAGGCTTCTGTGATAATGCGGAATTTCTCAGCGTCGCCAGACTCACCGTTGTCGGGGTGGTACATCGCCGCTAGGAATCTATAGGCATAGCGAATAATCGTCGGGTGGGCATCTCTGTCTACTTGTAAGAGTTCGTAGTAGCTGATCTCTTTGAAGTTTTTACCGATAGGGCCGCCGGAATTACCCTGGTTTTGGTTGTTTCCGCCCCCTTGGTTTGGATTTGGAGCGGGAGGTGGTTGCCACGACATGATTTATAGTCCTTTCAATACGTTTTGAGCGATGACCAGGCGTTGAATTTCTGATGTGCCTTCATAAATTTCGGTGATTTTGGCGTCACGCATATAACGTTCCACTGGGTAGTCGGTAACGAAACCGTACCCGCCGAAAATTTGTACACATTTTACAGTACTTCTCATTGCCACTTCAGAGGCAAATAGCTTAGCTTGGGCTGCAAGTTTGGTGAATTTATCACCGCGGTCTTGAGCGACGCAAGCGTTGTAAGTTAGCAGGCGAGCAGCGTCAATTTCGGTTTGCATTTCAGCAAACATAAATTGAATAGCTTGAAACTGGTTAATTGTTTTATTGAAAGCAACCCGCTCTTTGCTGTATTTGAAAGCGTGATCCCAGGCTCCTTGCGCAATGCCGACTGCTTGGGAGGCGATACCAATTCTGCCACCATCGAGAGTGACCATTGAGACCTTAAAGCCGTCGCTTTCGCCGCCTAGCATATTGGCCACAGGTACTGGAGTATCTTCAAAATTAATTTGGCAGGTCGATGAGCCTTTGATGCCTAGCTTGTCTTCGAGCTTGCCAAAGGTGAAACCAGGTGAACCTTTTTCTACAATTAGAGCTACCAGGCCTTTGTGCTTCAGTGCTTGGTCCGTTTGGGCAATCACTAAGTAGTAGTCGGCTTCTACTCCGTTTGTAATCCAGTTTTTTGATCCATTTAGAATAAACTGGTCGCCTTTGCGAATGGCCATGCATTTGGCTGCAGCTGAGTCTGAGCCAGAGTCTGGTTCAGAAAGAGCAAAGGCACCGAGTTTTTTGCCTTGGCACATGGGCGGTAAAAAGCGCTTTTTCTGCTCTTCAGTACCGAAAATATAGATTGGTGTGGCGCACAATGAGACGTGAGCGGAGTAGAGCACCGAAGTGGTGGCACAGGCGCTGCCTAATTCTTCCACGACAGTACTGTAGGAAACGTGGTCCATACCAGCACCGCCATATTCTTCAGGAAATGGTAGGCCGCAAAGATCCGATTGTGCTAAAAGATCCCAGTTCTCTCGGGGAAAGCGATGATTGCGATCGACTTCAGCAGCTCTCGGAGCGAATTCCGCTTGGGCTAATTCTCTTACTGTTTCTTTGATTAACTGCTGATCTTCGGTCAGTCGAAATCCTAATGGCAAGTCTTTCAGTGTCGTAGCTGTCAACATTGTTCACCTGATAATTTGGTCAAGTTTCCATTTATACCGTAATTGCTGATCATAGCACCCGAAAGTGCCTCTTGAAGCCTAAAGCATCTCAATGATGCGCCAGAGTTAGCTAGAGTGCGATAGAGTATTGGGTAACTAGAATTCACTGTGGGTAGGAAACAAATCGTGGCGGATATCAAGGTACTCTATGTAGAGGATTCAAGAAGCTCAAGCCCTAAACTGAGGCAGGCGCTTAAGGATGAAGGGTTATCCATCGTTTTTTGCGGCGGTGGTTTTGATGCTTTAGACGAATTAGCCAGCGATGGTGCAGATATTGTCGTCGCCGCCACCAAGGTAAGCGACCTCAGTGGTTATCAATTGGCGAGTTTGATTAAATCGAGTGAGCTTGTCAGTCAGCTACCGGTCGTACTTTTCTTTAGTGGTGAAACAGCGACCGACGATTTTTGGATCAAGGCTGCGCGTCCTGACATTGTTGTGGGTGAAGAGGATCTCAAGGAGCCGGCCAAGGTCGCTCGGATGATTCGTGATCTGGCTGAAAATGCCCGTCTTTCCGGTTGGGAAAAGTCTATGGGTCGCGGCGTATTGGTTCCTTCTGAAGGATTTTCATCGAATAATTTGGTGGAAAGCTATTCGAGTCTGCTCAACGATTTGATTTTAGAGCGGGCTGTCAATCGCACTGCTCGTACTCTCACTGCTCTGGTGGAGCCACGCAGTCAATTCTTAGAGGCTTATTTCACTTTCATCAGTGAAATATTCCAACCAGATTTGATGGGTATTGTTATCGCTGATGTTAATTCCCCTTGGGCAGCTATTCAAGTGAAAGACAATGTCTCACAAGATGCCTATGACCCGATGATGACCAGCTTGCTCAAGCAGCTTAAACTGCCAGCCGATCTTAAGGTTGAGCTTCGCGGTGAGCTGCTACAAGACAATGTCACCGCAGCAAGAAGCCTGGCCAGTGTAGAAATCTTGACTGTGGCCTCTGAGAAACAAGGTATGGGTGCTTTGGTCTTTGCCAGTGCTGAGAAAAATGCTTTTAGTGCTGGTGCTAGAGCGTTCATGGGGGTTTTGAAGCAAGAGCTTAAACCGGTGATTCAACTTCTGCTTGCCAAGCAAGAAATTGAAGAATTGCATTCTCGTGAAGCTTATAGAGCTGCTATAGACTCACTGACAGGTCTATACAATCTTGAATTTTTGGTTGGATTCCTGCAACAGCAGTTGCTCTTCTCCTTCCGCCAGCGTCTGCCTGTTGGTATGGCCATTATTGATGTCGATAATTTTGCCAAGGTCAACGAAGAACATGGCTATGAAATCGGTGATTCTGTTCTCAACACTGTTGCCAATAAGCTTCTGCAGATTACACGGTCAAGCGATTTAATCGCTCGCTATGGTGGAGATCAGTTCGCCGTTGTTTTGCCCAATACTGACTTAGCAGGTACACGAGTACTTGGCGAGAAAGTGCGCTCGGAGATGGAGTTCGCCAGCTTTGGTCATGAGAATGGTCGTAAAGGTCCAAAAGTGACAGTTTCAGTTGGCTGCGCCAATTTCAATATGGAAGATTTGAATCCAGAGACCATTTTGCGTGATGCTAAGATTGCTCTCCGGCAAGCTAAAGAGGCTGGACGCAATCAAGTTTGCAGCTAGCTAAAAATAGGACTGTCTAGGTTAAGGCCGTGTAGAAGCTGTCGATGGTTTGCAGAATTGTCGGCTCGTCAATTCTTGCCAGAAGGTTAGCGAGAAGAATGGTGGCACCTGCACCTACTCCTTCTTTGACATGGCCCTCTTCATAGGCTCTCAGGCCAGCATGACAAGATTCTGTCAGAGCAAAATGGCTGGCTACGAAGGGAGCATCAACCAGCCGCGCCAGTTTGGCCGTTTCTGCCCACTGATCATGGGCTACCCATTTGGTTGTTGCCACCATTATGTTGTTGAGTTGACATGCCTGATTCTGTGCTAATTGATTAGCTAGGGCGTAGACGGCAAGCATTTGCGAACCTCCACCAAGAATGGTGATGCCGTCATTTCGGTTGCTGTTGCGTCTGATGATAAATCCCACTGCAAATGCTTGCATCGGGTCTCCCACTGCTGCGATGGCAGAAAGTGGATTAGCTTTGAAGTAGCTAGGAATGGCTTCTGTTTCGACGTTAAGTCGCTTAGCTGCTGCTAATACGCCAGCCTTAGCCATGGCGATTTTTTGTTCGTGGTTGCAGGTAGGTACGCTGCTTGAGAGTAGATTTTCCGCCTCTATGCCAAGAGCCAT